>Ga0179587_10000780_pt1 | contig 13686 bp, 8 predicted proteins | sample CZODoug2_1_08_16_FD_185932 | JGI IMG/M metagenome (GOLD analysis project Ga0179587, IMG submission 185932) | Vadose zone soil fungal communities from Angelo Coast Range Reserve, California, USA - CZODoug2_1_08_16fungal | ecosystem: Environmental > Terrestrial > Soil > Vadose zone | place: USA...
CATCCCTTCAATGTCCGGTCCGTGTTCCGGGTCAATGCCGGTAATTCGCGCGTGGATAAACACGCCGCTGTTGCCCGCCGCTTCACCCTTGAACTTCAGGCGCAAGGTGAAGTCGCGATAGGTCTTCTCGGTCGTCAGATAGCCATACTTGTTAGCCGCACTTTCGCACAGAATGGTGCCCTGCTCAACGACCCACTTCTCCGCTCCGTTGTTTTTCCAGCCCGTCAAATCCTTTCCATTGAATAGCGACACCCATGCACCCTGCGGCGGGGCTTGAGCTGCTGCACCCAACCCCAACAGTAACAGAACTGCCACAATACCTTTCGTGGCCATACCTCCATGTCCTCCCCGTAAGGAATTACAGCATTCGCCGGGAAAAAAGTTATCACAAACCGGGCACCAGAAAAACCGATTTCATGCCATGCGGCGCCCGCCGCAACAGTTTATAGCCGCCCTTTGAATCGTCGGCCTATTTTCCTATGGAATCTGGCAGTCCTTTATAGTAACGGAACCCTTCGCCGGGCTTCCCGTTTTTCATTCTCACCGACTCGCGTACCGATTCCTTCAATTGCTTCAGCTCGGTTTCCGAGAGGTTCGGCTTATAGCTCTTCCAGCCCGGTCCGAACTGGCTGACATATTTTGCCCCCGCATTTATCCTCTTCTCCACAAACTCGCTGATGTCCACCCAAGTGTTCTCATCCTCTTTGGCACCGTCGTAGAGCAGATACTCGGGAATCATATATTCCCGCAAACCCTCCTGGATGATCTGCCCTTCAAATAGGAGTCGCCACATGGCGGCGCGCGCCGCATCCGCTGCCAGGTAGGCGGCTGTCCGGTGATCCGACTTGTGCCAGCGTTGATAGCGCTTGCCCGGATCAAACGCGAACAATACATCCGGTCGTATCTTCCGAATCGAGCGCACCAGATTTTCCACCACCGCCTTGCGATCTTCAAATTCGAGAAGCCCGTCGTCATATCCAAGATTGATGTAGTGCCCTCCCGGGATACCCAGCTCGGCTAGCGCGGCCAATTCCTCTTCCCGTCGAATCTGGGCAAGTTGTGTTCGCGACAAATTCGGGTCCTGCGTGCCCACATTTCCCGTCGTAAGAGTCACAATGTAAATCTGGTTTCCGTGCGCCTGAAGCATCGCCAGCGTGCCATGCGACATTGCGTCATCGTCCGCATGGGCGCCGATCAGCATGATCGTCTTGGCGGTCCATTTCTCCACTGGGACTTCCGGCTTCTGCACGCTCTCCTGGGCAAGGACCAAAGCCGGGAGCAGCGAGACAAACCAAGCAACAAACATCTTCTTCATAGAACCTCCCGAATCAGTTCGACTCCTGCTTCTAACTTGCAGCATTCTACCCGTGCTGGCGGTGTCACATAGATTCTCACTGGTGGCCACGTTTAGAAAAGGTTTTCAGATAAATGACTGCCTTGCTTGAAAGGCTCGGGTGAATTGAAAGCATTACGCGCCGTTTGTTGAAGCTCCCTGGCCCACACCAGAGCAATGGAATGTCTTGCTCGGGACGAGTTGGCGGTCATAACCGGCGTGGCCTGAGATGACCATGTTTCTAAGCCAAGGGACTTGCTCTTCGACTTCTGATTTTTCTTCAAAAACGCGCGAACCTGCACCTAATTTTCCCCTCTCAAAGGACTCGCACCAAAACTGCATCCCACACCATAACGCAATGAGTCTAAACGAGAAAGATTTGTTGCGTCCGAAGGAATTTAAAAAAAATGGTACGTGGTATACAAAAAGGCTTGCAGCAGAATTTGGTCGGGGCGAATGGATTTTGAACCATCGACCTCCTGGTCCCTGAGCCGGGGAGTCGAAAAATCGACCGCCTTCTAGGTGTCGCACGTACCGCGAAGAACACCTGGAATCCTGGCTAACCTGGGTAGGAAGCGGCAACAAAACCAACGGGACGCTTACCGCAAACCAGCCAAAACAAAAGCCCACTGATTCGGCCACGGATCACACACCACGGGACGTTCAGTAGAATGAGCTTGGCCTCTGATTGCCTCCCTACTGCTCGACGGGTTCAATTCTCGCGTACAAATCGGATGGGTCTACATTCAAGACCACCTGCTTGGTCGGTGATATGATGTATATCGTGGGGCCCTGCGTCAGCATTAACTTCCCATTGGGGCTAACCACATACGTATAGGAGAAGGTCTGGTCAGGTTTTAAACTGGGATTCGAGGTGGTTGAGCCCACTAACGCCGTGTCACTGATTCCAACAACTGTTCCCATGCCGTCGTAGGTGGCCACGCCAGACTCGTGAGTTATGTTCTGGTGCGTCACGCCGATTGAGCCGAAGACGTACGTCCCGTTCGCGGAATGATTCGTGAACGGGCCTCCGGTTTGCGGCTCCGCGAAGCCCGCGTAGACCCCTCCGTCCACCAGCATCACAAACGCCCTAGACGGGCTCACCAGATAAAAGAGCGGAGGTCGCGCTCCCCCCTGTGCAATTATCCGGCCATTAGGAGCCACGTTGACGGTTGCCGTGTCATTAACCGATGAAATGCTCCCGGCTTTGCTTTCGTCTCCATTAAAAGAGTAGCCGCCGGAATTCGAGACCGTGAGAATACCTGCGATCAGGTCCGAAGCTATCGTCGAACCCGGCCCGCAGTTTACACAGAGTCCACTCACGTAGAGAACGCTTGGGCCGCTCATCGACGAATTCGAAAATGGCCCTCCGGATTGCTCTAGCGCCGAACCCGTGAACGGAGCGACGCTGGACTGCGGGTCGACGCTGATAAACAGTGCTTCGCTTGCGGAAATCATGTACAAGCTCATGTTGACGGTTTGCGATCCGACCGTGAAAATCATCGTGCCTCGGCCATTCGATGACACCGTATAGCTCCCCGTAAAAGGCAGACCGCTGGTCGGATAATTCAGGCCACCACTCTTATTCATGTCGCCGTTATCGTTGGCGTCCAGCTCGCCGTTGGTGATGCTCCCGCTTCCGCTCGCGGCAAACGCGCCTACCATGGCAAACCTGTTTCGCATGCTGGTGATAAGAGTGCTTGTCGAATCTGCGCCAAACGCGTAGGCGCGGTTAAATTGGGACGTCGAGAAGGCGCTGGGATCCTGCTTCTCTAAGACCCCCGACCCCAGCGTTCCCGTATTATCAAACTCGATGAAGCGACCCTTGCTGGCCACACCGGAGTTGATCACCCCGAGGGCAAAACGATAGATCGATGTCCCGGCGGCAGTCGTGATGGCCATACACCCGCGGTTGTCTCCTCCTACGGAATACGAGCTGCTGGCACTGTTTATGGGAACATTTGTTTGAACCCCGCTGTTGCTGTTAACGTCTTCTACGCCCACGACCCGGGCGATGTGTCCCGCGCCGTCGGCATCGAACATGCCGCCCAGCGTCACCGCCCCGTTTGCATCGAAACCTTGCATGGTGAATGCGTATTGGCCGTTCAAGAGCGACTCGCGACCAGATCCACAAGTCATGGCTGGCACGGAGCTGTTGATGGTGATGCTCAGATTCCACTGGGAGGACTGAGCGCCCGCGCTGCTGGAGTCCCGGGCCATTACCGCGAAAGCGCTAGTGCCGCTAGGTCCCGTTGGCGTGCCCGTGATGTGCCCCGAAGAATCCATGCTCAACCCCGCGGCCAGGCTTCCGCTGCTGACCGTGAGCGTCACCGTCCCGGCCCCTCCCGAAGCTGCCACCGTCTGGCTGTACGCCGTGCCTTGTGTCCCTGCAGGAAGCGAAGTTGTGGTCACCGACGGAGGGGGTGTGACGTTGATGGTTACCGACGCGGACTTTGTGGAATCGGAGGCGGAGGTAGCAGTGACGGTTGCGGTTCCCGCATTGCCGGACGTGGGTGCGTTATAAATAGCGGCAGTTGGCGTCTCTCCCGAAAGGGAGCCTGCACCACTTAGCGTCCAAGCGACACCTTTACTCGAGTTGCCGCTGCTAATCGACGCATTAAGATTCAGGCTCTGCGCGAAGTCGATGGCCTGAGCGCTGCCCGGCGTCACAATGACTCCAGAGGGTGGATACACGGGATCTGGTTTGACGCCGCATCCTCCCAATAGTGCAACTACGGCAAGCAACAGGCACACGGATGATACTTTCATGACCTTTCCCCTCGGCGGTCGAATTCTTCGATTGTTTTTTTTGGACTAACCGCGCCCTCGGGTGGGATGAAGGCGCAACAGTGTCCAACGGGCCGGTTTACGCTACGACACTTATCTAAGGGCGGGATGAAGTCGAAAAAATAGCCCAGACCGGAAAAAACCCTATCCCTGCCTGGAAACATTGAACAGTATTTCCCGTTGAAATGGAACGCGGTTCCATGCCCCCAAAAATGGAGGGGAGGGCAGGAAGCAACCAAACAGTTGGATGTTGCGCGTTAGGCATCAATTGGGGACCGCGAGTCGTTCCGCAAAGGGATTTTGCCAGGGTGATCGCGATCGAGTAATCTCTGGGCACCTTTTTCTATCACCATCAGACGCGCCGCGTTTTCTTAGTGAGAACAAGGTTGTTGGCCAGGACCGCTGCACGGGTGTTCTGGCAAGACCAATTCCGGAATCGCCTATTGGACTTGACAAGAATCAGCAGGTCTGGCCTGACTTCGAAACTCTGTGAATGAGAGCGACAAGATTCTTGGAGCGAATGATCGATTCTTTTCACATGACTATAGAGAATGATGGAGATGGAGAAGCCATCGTCGGGCCAAGACCTTCTCGCCGGACCTTTTGTGCGGCCGCGGTCGGCGCGTTTGTGCCGTTACTGGCAAAGCGCAGGCTCCTCTTGCCAGCCAGGGAAGACCTGCATCTCCCGGAGATCGATGTAGCCGCGGTTGATCGAACGCGCATTCTTCGCGCCGCGAAGCGCTATCTGCACGAAGCACCGGTCACGATCACGGCTTTCCCGGCTGTTCGCAGTGCCGGCGGCAAGCACGACTATTTTTCCGAGGGTGACTATTGGTGGCCGGACCCGGCAAATCCATCTGGCCCGTACATCCAGCGCGATGGCCTCTCAAATCCGGACAATTTTATCCAGCATCGCCACGCTTTGCTCCGGCTGAGCGTCCAGATGCCGGCACTTTCCGCGGCGTGGCTCATCACCAGATCAGAACACTACGCCGCTCACGCTGTAAGGCATCTGCGTGCCTGGTTCGTTGATGAATCAACCCGAATAAATCCACATCTCGAGTTTGCCCAAGCAATTCACGGACGGACCACCGGGCGGGGAATCGGAATCATCGATACCCTCCATTGGTCGAGGTCGCTCGTGCTGCGGCGGTACTCGAGGGATCGCGATCTTTGGCGAATGATGTGCGCGATGACGTGAAAGCTTGGTTCGCTGCGTATCTGAATTGGATGACAACCTCATCGCACGGTATTGAAGAGCGCGAAGCGAAGAACAATCACGCTACCTGCTGGGTCTTGCAGGTAGCCGAGTTTTCGCGTTATACGGGGAATGCCGATCTAGCAAGCTTCTGTCGGCAGCGCTTCATGGCTACGCTGGTGCCAAGTCAGATCGCCCCCAAATGGCAGTTTTCCCCTGGAGTTGGCGCGCACCAAACCGTACGCGTACAGCCTGTTCAATCTTGATGCGATGACCACCGTGTGTCAGATTGTTTCCACACGTGCAGAAAATCTTTGGGCGTTTGAAACCTCCGACGGCCGTGGTGTTAGGGAGGCGGTCGAGTATATGTTTCCTTTCATCGCCGACAAGAGGGGTTGGCCCCTGGCTCCCGATGTGCAGTATTTCGATCAATGGCCCGTGCGGCAACCGAGCCTGCTCTTTGCTGGTCTGGCTTTCTCAAAAGAGGAGTACCTCAAGCTCTGGCTCCGTCTCAATGCTGACCCTGGGACAGAAGAAATCATCCGCAATTTCCCAATCCGCCAGCCAGTGCTCTGGACTTGGAGCCGGCTGGATAGTTGGCGGTTCGCCTGTTTCGCCCTCACAGAAATATCATCGCGGCATTCTGTTGCTGGCCATGTGGGGCTCCAAGACCTTTGCAAAATGTCTTGGCAAACTGTACCGGAGGTGTTGGCAGACCGAGATAGGGCGTTCGATGACGGAGATGAACGCATCGCTTCTGGCCAGGATTCCAAATTCGCCGTCAATATTATTTGACCGAGACTTGAAGCAACCCTTTGCAACGTACGCGGGCAACGGCGGTCTCTGCGAGATATATAGTCACTGTTCCTACGTCAATCCTTGGCCCGAACCACGAAAAACCACATGCTCTAGGCGATCAAGTACCTTGCGCTTTCCTCATGGGTGATACCAGCGGTGGTCGGCGAGGTCCTCCAATTCGCTCCGCCGCAACAATCCCAGGGAACGCGCGGTCTGTGTGTGTGCGCAGGCGATCAGAATTGTTCCCAGCAAACTCAATGGAGCGACGTAGGAGCCGCCAAAGGAGGGGCTGGCGACTGACGCCATACAGCTGTCATCGCAAATGCGAGCAATGGGAGTCGTTTCGCTGTCGGTGACGCCAAACGTTGGCACCCCGAGTTTCTTGGCGCGCAGCGCTGCCTCCACCGTGTCGCGCAAGCACTGGCCAAAGCTGATGGCAATGAGCAGGTCCTCCCGCGTCAGGGTTCTTACTCTTCTCTGGACATTTCCGGTGCTGCCGACGGGTGCCTCGGCGGCAAATCCCAGGGTCATCAGGCCGTAAGCCAAGTGCCAGCTCAACGCCGCGGCCAGGTCGATTCCTACAATTAGAATCCGGCGGGCACGCTTCACTTGCTTGGACAGGGCGATAATTTTTTCCGCATTGAGCGACGACTGTAGGGCTTGTAGATTTCGCAAGTCCATATCCATGGCGTGGCGAATCCGGTCTGCAACCGTGCGCTTCTCCTTCGATGCCGCTTTCAAGACGGCGTAGGGAGTAATCTGGGTTACAAAATGCGCGCGTAAATCGGCAGTGAATTCCGCATATTTCTTGTACCCCAGAGCCTGGATGGTTCGCACGATGGTTGCTGCGTCTACTTCGTAGCGTTTGGCCAATTCTCGCGAGGACAGGAAAAAGGTATCCCCCGTATTTTCGAGGATCAATCGAAGGAGTTTTCGCCGACTGGCATTTAGATTTTCTCCTGCGGCTGCAAAGCGCCTTTCTAGCGTAGTCTGGCCTTGGCGGCGCTCGGTGGACGGCCGCACCGTACTGGCGAGACGAATTCGATCTGCTCTAGTCAGGAGCAACCCCCCCTGAGAGAAATCTGATGGAAGGGATAATTACCGCTAGTATCGGCTAAGCGAATACAACGAATGTTGCATGTTGTCAAGAGATCTCAATATTTGTTGCATAGCCTCGATGCCTGCTTCTGGATAACTGCAGCTCCGGTGGTGCGCGCGCCGTGAACGGTATCAGCTAAAGGAGAAATGCTGGCAAAACGAAAGTAACAGGACCGCAAGATGTTCGACTCATCAGTCTTAGGGCGTCGGCAAAATAGGAACCGCCGGGGCTAGACGGCTTGTGTCGAAGGGGCGCTGCTCGAATCCCGACGATTTGGAGGCCGGTCACCATAAATTCTTTCCGCCGTAATTTTTCCTTCTTCAATAATCACAATGCGATCGACACCGGGGACGGTCGCTTTCTGCCGTGTCCCGCTCGGCCAATGAATCTCTATTTTGTCTACCTTGGTAGCCGAACCCAATCCGAAGTGCACACGAGGGTCGGAACTCGAACTGTAACTTCCACCACTCACTACCTCTGCTCGCTGCCGGACTCCCCCGGCAGTAAGGAAGACTTTCGCTCCGATTGCGTCCCGCGGGCTCTTTGGACCACCGATAAGTTTCAGGGTCAGCCAATGATTACCGTTCTTGACAACATTGCCGAGGAGCGTAGGCGTTGAATCAATATTGTTGATGACCACGTCGATTTGTCCAGTATTGAAAAGATCTCCGAATGCTGCTCCGCGGCCGCTGATGACATCGGCCAAACCGCTGCCGGTTGCTGGCGGCACTTCTTCAAATCTGGAACCGTCAAGATTCCGGAAGAGCTGTGGCCGTTCCGCCCAGGTTGTTCCCCAATCTTGCCGGTCTATTTCCGGGTACACGTGACCGTTGACGATGAAAATGTCCAGCAAGCTGTCATTGTCAAAATCGAGGAAACCAGTTCCCCAAGCCAAAAAAGGGATGGTTGGGCCAGCCAGACCGACCCGATAGGTAACATCGGTAAAATTGTTCGCGCCGTCATTCCGGTAGAGGGTCTTGTAGTCATCGGAAAAGGTCGTCGTGAAAAGATCGACTCTTCCGTCGCGATTGTAGTCACCGACGGCGATACCCATGGACGCTTGCTCGCGCCCGTCCTCGCTTAGGGCAAATCCGGAGGCATAACTTATGTCTTCAAATGCGCCGTTGCGCCGATTGCGGTAAAGATAATTGGGTACGGAATCGTTGGCCACTGCCAAGTCCACCCATCCGTCATCATCCACATCCACAAAAACAGCGGCCAAGCCGTAGTAGCCGCTGGGATCAGACACCCCCGCTTTGACGCTCACATCCGTAAAAGTACCATCGCCATTGTTATGGAATAGATGGTCGGGCTCTCCCGGCAGACCTCGCGGCCCACACATCACGGCAATGCCTCGAAATTGGCAAAAATTCGCAGGAATCAGACCCCGTCCTGCGATCGGTGGATGTTCAAGATCAAACTTCAGGTAACCGGGAACAAACAAATCGAGCAGCCCGTCGTGGTCATAATCACCCCAGGTAGGTCCGGTCGACCATCCCCCCAGTGCTACCCCGGCCTTCTCGGCGACGTCGGTGAAAGTGCCGTCGTGGTTGTTGTGATATAGGCGGTTCTTGCCGTAGTTGGCGACGTAGATGTCCGGCCAACCATCATTATCGTAGTCCCCCACGGCCACACCAAATCCCCAACGTTGGTTTGCAACACCGGCCTTTTCCGTGACCTCGCTAAAAGTACCGTCATGGTTGTTGTGGAATAGCATGGCACGAGGCGCAGTCTCCTTCTCTTTTAATGCCGCTATCGTGGAGCCGTTCAGGAGATAAATGTCGAGCCATCCGTCGTTGTCATAGTCGAGCAGCGCCACACCCGAACCAACCGTTTCTAAGATGGTCTTCTTGTCTGGACTTCCAGAGCGATGCAAAAACTTTTCGAGACCGGCTTGTTTGGTTATGTCGCTGAAGACGACCGGGGCATCGTCCACGAATCCGCCTGCCGTGATTGGCCGGGAATGGGAATCCTTGATCGCGGCATGCGCAGCGCCGGTGGCCACACCCATGCTGGGAGGCGCCTGTTTGGTCTTCGGATGGGAAGCCTGTTGACCGGGTACGCCAATCGCGAAGAGCAAAATCGCAAGTAGCAAAAGGATCTGGGTGCCGGCAAAACCCAGCGCCAAATACCAGGCGCTTCCCGGCTTTCGATGGGGTGAGATCATGTGATCATATTTTGGTCAGGAGCGCAGCGCACGAAGTATAGCATCGTTACCTTGGAGAACTCTCGGTGCCCGATTCCTCGCTTTTCTTTCACGCAGGGCGAAATCCGCGGCGTTTCCCGAGCAACGATCAAAAATCTGCTTGACAAGTATCGATGAAAAGAATACAAGCAGTCTAACCGTTAACGTTAACGGTCGGTTTGTAGTCGGGTGTGTGAGAAACCTTGTCATGATGCAAGAGGAGTGAAGGATGCAATCTCTCACGTCGAAGTGTGTGGGGAGGTCTATGGTTGCCTTAGGAAAGACGTCCAATCCGCGCTATCTGCTGATTCTTGTTGTGCTTCTGGCTGGTTTGCCATTCCGCGCATCTGCCCAGGATGCCACCGTCGTGGGGACCGTCACCGACCAATCGGGATCGGTTATGGCCAACGTTAAGATTACCATTACAAATGCGGAGACTAGTCTGGCACGCACGATTACCACTAACGACTCGGGCCAGTATGTCGCGGTCGATCTGCGCATTGGCCACTACAGCGTTAAGGCCGAGGCTGCGGGATTCAAAGTTGCCGAGGAGAAGGGCCTGGTGCTGAACGTTGGCGACCGTAGGCGCGTGGATTTCCAGATGGCGCTGGGCGCAGCACAGGAAACGGTGACCGTCGAAGCCAACGTCGTCCACGTGCAAGCGGATTCTGGCGAGGCCAGCAACCTCATCACCGGCCAGCAACTGTCGCAGCTTTCTGTGAACGGCCGCGGCATTTACCAGCTTGCTGCTCTGACGCCCGGAGGGTCGAGTCAGATCAATGCCTCCGCTCCCAACGTACCAGTCGGTGGAGATGCGGGCGTGGAGTTTAACGGCATGCGTCAAAACCACAACATCTATTTGCTCGATGGTGGCGAAGATGACGATCGCGGCGGTGCCGGCGGAATGAGCATTGCGCCATCCTTGGACGCCATCGCAGAGTTCCGTGCGCTTACTTCCAACTACAGCGCCGATTATGGCCTGTCCTCCGGGGGAACCATGACCATGGTCCTCAAGTCCGGGACGACCCAGCTCCATGGTTCGGCATGGGAGTTCGTGCGTAACGACGCCTTGGACGCCCGCAACTTCTTCAACCCGCCTCCACGAAAAGTCGCTGAGCTGAGACAGAATGTGTTCGGCTTCAACGTTGCCGGCCCGGTCACATTCGGCAAGCTGTACAATCCAAATAGGACAAAGACCTTCTTTTTCTACAACATGGAGTGGCGCAGGTATGTCAATGGTGGCCTCACGAACCAGACGGTTCCAGATCCCGCCTCATATGGCGGTGATTTCAGCACCAACTCCACGGTGATCAATGTTCCGACTAGCGCACAAGTTACATCGAGCGTTCTCTTTGCCAATTGCCCGGGTGGCGCTGCTCCCGCGGGAGTCGCGCAAGGATCGCCGTTCCCCGGCAACAAGATTCCGTCCTGCATGATCGCTCCGAACGCGACGGCTTTGCTCAGCGCAGGAATTTTCCCGAAGAGTAATGCCGTTGATGCTAACGGACATCCCACTTTTATCGGTGGCAACAACTCTCCCACGAATCTGAAGGAAGAGATCGCTCGAATTGACCACAACTTCACTAGCAAGTTCTCCGTTTTCGGCCACTATGTCGCGGAACAGGTCACGCAGAACTACGGGATCAGCCAATGGAGCGGCGCCAACGTTCCGACCGTCGGCGACACATTTGGCAATCCCTCCTTTAGCGGCGTAATCCACGCGACGTACACCATCAGTCCAACACTCCTCAACGAGACCGCGTTCAACTACAACGGCAACCGCATCAACATTCTTCCTTTTGCAGGTTCTGGCTTGGCCAGCTTGGCGCTCCCCACCGGCTACGTCAGCGCGAATTCAAGACTATTCACCGGGCCAAACAACCTGAGCCGCATCCCGAATATTGATTTGAACGGAGGGATTAACTCGCATTTCGAAATCTCCAGTTGGCCGTGGCGCAACAAGGCGGACGATTACCAAATCCGCGACGACATTTCGCTGACCAAGGGAGCGCACCAGCTTAAGTTCGGGGCGAGCTGGGCGATCTACAAAAAAGTCCAGGACCTGTTCGGTACCACCCAGGGTTCCTTTAACTTTGACGGGACGTTTACCACCCCTGCCGGTCTCAAGTCCAAGCCCGGAAATGACCTTGCCGATTTTCTGCTCGGCACTGCCAAGAGCTATTCAGAACTCGCCGTGCAAGACAAAGGCTTCTGGAACAACGTATCTTGGGCTGCCTACGTCCAGGACAACTGGCGCGTGAACCGTCGGCTTACCCTCAACCTCGGCTTGCGCTGGGACGGCGTGCCACACACGTACGAAGCGAACAACCGCATGGGTAATTTCTATCCCTCGCTCTACGACCCAGCCAAAAGGGCCATCATGCTCCCGGATGGCACGGTTAGCCCCCTCAGCCCGGGCTTAGGGACCAGTCCAAATCCGATTCTGGCAGGCGTTCAGCTGTACTTGAACGGGATCGGCATCCCCGGCCAGAACGGCGTGCCCAAAGGTCTGGTGAACAATCATTGGGCGGCCTTCGGCCCACGACTTGGATTTGCCTACGATGTGAGCGGCAACGCCAAGACTGTCGTCCGTGGCGGATTCGGCATCATGTATGAGCGCATCCAGGGCAACGACATGTACGACGCCGGCCCCAATATCCCGTTTAGCTTGGGCGTCACTAACAACAGCGTCACATTGGCTGACCCGGGCATCTTGCTGGCGACCGGTGCGGCAGCGAGCCGACCGATTAACCCCGCGGACCTAACTGGGCTTGCCGTGGACAATTACAAGCTTCCCGCGAGCTACCAGTACAGCGTTGGCGTACAGCGCTCGCTGAATGCTAAGTCTGTTCTGTCCTTTTCCTACGTCGGAAACCAGAACCGCCACCAGAACGACCGTAGCCAATACAATCTCCCGGATCCCACCGCGTTGCCAGCTCTCATCGGCGGTGGCCAATACACCTTGGCGCCGGGCCTCACTTATCCCGGTTTCCATGCCATTCGGCTGACCGCCAACGAGGCTAACTCGCATTACAACGCATTCCAGGTTGACCTCAACTCGCAGGTAGGCCGTGACCTTCAGCTGCGAGCCTACTACACGCTGTCGCGCACCATCGACCCGACCACTGCCGGCAACGGCGGAGGCGACCTGGGCAACGTTGCGAATCCCTACGCAGGGTGGCGATACGACGTCGGGCCGGGCGGCTATGACCGCACGCACAATGTGGCATTCAACTTCATCTACGACATTCCGGTTTTCCGGAGCAGCCAGAGCCGGCTGGTGAAGACCGCTCTAGGCGGATGGCAAGTGTCGGGAATCGTGACTATGTCGTCCGGTCTGCCGATCAACATCGGACTCAGCGGCAACCAGAGCGGCAACGGCCTCCCTGCTGCCGCGAACCGGCCAAACCTGACCGGCAGCGTCGCTTATCCACACACCGTCGGCCAGTGGTTCGATACGACCGCGTTTACTGCTCCGGCAGTCGGAGCCTTCGGCACGCTGGGCCACAACGCCCTGCGGGGACCGGGCCGCGATAACTGGAACATGTCGCTCTTCAAGAGCTTCCTCTTCAGCGAAACACGCGGCAGTCGGCTGGAGTTCCGCGCGGAAAGCTTTAACACGTGGAACCACACCCAATTCCATGACGTCAGCACCAACCTCGGCGACAGTAAATTTGGCCAGGTCACTTCTGCCTTCGAACCTCGAATCTTCCAGCTCGGGATGAAGATCGTCTTCTAGAAACAATGCTGGAGGATTGCACCTTGCCCCGCTGGTACGCCGTGCCAGCGGGGCATTTGTTTTGTCCCATTTTATTTGCGTAAGTTCCGCGAAACTTCTAACCTCGCTCACTTGCAACTCCTAGGCAGCTTTTATTTGCGCCAAGGAGATCGCGGTCTTATCCTGACGCAATCCGATTGCGGAAGGATCCTGAGGGTGTCCTCGAAGCACAGCGTAAGGGTCGAGCGTTTCATCGAACGTTTTCGCGCGACATATCCCGCCGCACGGTGCTGCACTCCACGCAGGGGCTGGTCAGGAATCGCGACTAATTGTTCTCCGACCAGCAGCGTCGGGTTACCATATGACTCAGCTGTGATTCGCTTATGACCGACTGGAGACGTCGACGGCTCGCCCTCGGGCTGTTCTGGGCGGCGAATGCGGGCGCGCAAGCGCCCAGCCCCTCCGAGGCGCTGACCCTCGAACAAAAGGGAGACCTCGAACATGCGGCGCGGGTTTGGCAAGCCGTCACGGAGCAAAATCCCCGCGACGCCGGGGCATTTGCGAGTCT
>Ga0179587_10000782_pt1 | contig 13659 bp, 11 predicted proteins | sample CZODoug2_1_08_16_FD_185932 | JGI IMG/M metagenome (GOLD analysis project Ga0179587, IMG submission 185932) | Vadose zone soil fungal communities from Angelo Coast Range Reserve, California, USA - CZODoug2_1_08_16fungal | ecosystem: Environmental > Terrestrial > Soil > Vadose zone | place: USA...
GAACTGCGCTTTCTCCGGGAGTGGGAACAGCGCTTCACGGTGGAGCCCCGTAATCCGCGCTATGCCCATCGGCGGCTGGCCAGGAGCATCGCTTGGAGGAGATTTTGAGTGTGCGCGCAGCGCGAAGGGTGGCCCAAGATCACACCGTCAGACTGGGATGGAAATCGCTGGGGAGTAGTGCGGGAGGAAGTTTGTGCGGGGCTTCGTGGAGCTGCCGTAGAGATCGAACGGCGGTTAGACGGAAGCCACTGGTTGCGCTACCGGGGTCGCTATCTACGCCTGCGTTCCTGCCCAGAACCGGTGCGGCCGCCCGCAAGTCCTTCCGGCCTACGGCCTCCAGGACTCGCGGAACAAATACTGAGACCCCAAAACAAAATCAAACCCAAATACCATGTACTTGCAGAACACCCTTGGAGAAGACCATGGAAGCGGACATTTCTACTTTGCGTTGACACGAATCTTCCGGATTTGAAAGCGTGGAATGTAGGTGGGCAAGGCCCACGATGAACAACCCGACGTTGAACGGCTCCATAAATTCTTTGATGCGGTCCACCATGTAACGCTCTCTAAGCTCGTGCACGTCCAAAGGCCCATACTCTTGCAGCATCGGCTTCTTGGGGTCATGCGTTGGCGGGTCCGTGTTTAGGCCATACGCATAAGTCTCAAAGCGCTTCTCTTTGGGTGTCCCAACATTTTTCCATTTCAACTTGTCCGTATCCAGAGTGGAAGCGAATGATTGCCGGTCGAGCGTCCATTCTTCCAAAATGATTTGGACGGGGTAGTTTTCCCTTATCACAGATATGACTTTGCCAAATCTGTCGTTCAGTGCGTGACCTTTAAGCTGAACGTGGTGGTGAGTTGCCAGCGCAATTATCTGTTTCGGCGGCATGGACTGAAGCTCCGTTCCTATCGAAGAGACTAGATAATTCTCGGTCCACGATTCAACGACTGCTATTCCGCCGAAGCGCAGAATCAGCAGTTTCGATTAGAATTATGCCCGCGAGCTGCCTATTCTGGCGACGATCAAGATCACCAAGATTATATCATAATGGCTGAAAGTGTCAAATACACGCCTTTTGGCAATCATAGCAAGATATTTGATTGCCAGTTACGCACAATGTGCTACTTTTAGCTACTATGAACTTACAGGCAAGGATCGACAGGTACAAAGAACGCGGCTTCCAGCAGGTCGAAGCCGAAATCCTCGTCCTCATCGAGGAAAGTGCGGCGGCACTCTTCACCGCGTTCCCCGAGCAATTCATCTTATTTGGAGGAGCCACCCTCGTGCTTTTCTACGAGAGCCCTCGATTGTCCCGAGACTTGGACCTACTCGCCTCCCCAACGCAGATCCCAGGGCCCGAAGAAATCGAAGATGTTGTTCGTTCCAGTATCCAATCAATTGCAGAGACCCTCGGCCTGGGCCAACTCGAATTCCGGAAAGACATCGAGAGCGCCGGCTTCGTCAAGCAGTGGGTCCTCGCCAATCACAGAGCACTCTTCAGCATCGATCTAACCAGCATCGGCGGGAATGTCTTGGAGACCCACATCGTCAAGAAGGCAATTGCCGACGCTCCAGAAAAAATCGTCGCCACACCAAGCGCGAACTATCTGCTGTTTCAGAAATGTGAGACTTTTCTCAATCGCCGCCATGTGAAAGCTAGGGATGCCTTCGATATCCACCTTCTGCTTACCCGTGGTGCGCACCTGGACAAGAATCTTCAAGCACACCTCGAGGATTTCATCGTAATGAAGGAGATAGACCAAGAATCCATCGAAACGCGAATTCAGGACATCAATGCTAAGCTCTGCACGGTCGAACTCCGCCCGGTCCTGCCACTGGCCATCTTTGAAGAGCTTGCCAAGAACGAATTTGAGACCATCCGCCGCTCGCTAGGAGTCGTGTTGGCTCATTGGCTCGGGAAGGAACCGCAATGAATTGGACAACGATCCTGACAGAAGAAGCACGAAACAATTGCATCGTGCGCACCGACAATTTAGCTCGCAAACACGAGCTGCCTGAACGTGTTGTACGCGATGCTCTGCGCCGATATGAGGCACAGGGTCTGGTCGAACGTGTTTCGACAAAGATCTACATCAACCACTTCAATCAGCAATTTTCACCTTGTGATCTGGTAAACGTCCTTCGGCCTCGTTCTTACATTTCACTTGAGTCCGCTTTGGTGGAGCGAGGCATCATTACTCAAAGCCCCTCAATACTGACTTGCGTCACACCCAGCTATCCGCAGTCTTTCAGGAGCAAATCTGTCAGCATCGTGTATAGAAAGATCTCCTCTGAACTCTATTGGGGCTATGAGGAAAAAGCTACTCGCTACAACAAATATCTCATCGCGGAACCTGAGAAGGCGCTACTGGATTGGATCTACCTAAACCGTCAAGAAGGACTTCCGACGCCCTTAGACGAACTCCAATTGCAGTTTCTAACGCCGGCCAAGCTTCGAGACTACGCGCTGCGATTTCCGCGCACAGTGAGCGAAACGGTTAAGGATTTCTTGGTTGAAGCAGCCTTCCCGTCGCAAAATCCCGACGACCGACGGCCAAGGGCGGGTCGATGAATTTCACGGAGTTCAGCGCGGCAGAGGCGCACAACGGGCTTACCATTATCCACGAAGAGCACGGCGTTTGGGACGAGGCGACGAAGACGTTTGAGAACAGGGCTACGACTCTGTTGCCGAATGAGCCGCAGCACTGCCTTTCACTTGACGACCTTCACGATGAAATCAAGAAGCAGGTCATGGTGCGGGTTCGAGGCGGGTTCAAGTATCAAATGGAGTGGTACCCCTACGAGCCGCCGTTCTTTCGCAAGTACGAAATTGCACCAGACGGAACGAGGAAACTGTATCTGTAGTTCGGAGGAAGATTGCATGGCAGTTCCAGCACCCACAACCAAATGCGAAATCTGCGGCACGCCGACCAACACTAGTTTCGGCTCTGTTGGGAACCTGCACTACTACTGCAAAGAACACAGGGACGCACTGTTCACACAGGTGGCTGGAAGAGCGCCCAAGAAAACGCCGAAACCTGAGAAGTAGCTTGGCGACAGGCTCACATTCATGTGTCATGCGCGCGATCGCAAGCACAAGGACTAATCATCCGCATGGACCCCAAGAACACCACTTTGGACTTCGCCACGAACGCGTATTTCCCTTACTACCTTTGGCGTCCGATTCTGCGAATGGTGGATTCAGGAAGTCGGTTCCTTCGCTACCTAAAAGTCCACAACCCTGTCTTGTTCTGAGTCTCCGTGTACCCGGCGTGTACCTCAGTTGGGCGTATCAGGTGTTTTTGACGTTTTTCGCGTTTAGTAGAATCAATAACTTACGCGTTTTCAGCGTCGCTTTTAGTTCAATCCCCACCGCCCCTACCAGCTTTCTCATTTACTTCACAGGACTTGGTCAAACCGCGAGGCAGCAAAAGGCAGCATTAAGAAGTCGGCAAACGCGCAATTTTTTCACGTCGCGGATGGCAAGCCGACTCGCCGAGAGTTCGTTCCAGGTTCCGGTATTCCTCGCTTTGCCATTTCGAATTCGATTGTTATCCGGCGACCAACGGATGTTGGCTTTCACAATCCGTTCCCTCGCGTGAAATGCCTTATTAGATTAGATTATTTCCATGACCCCCAACCCATTAGCTGCCTCATCCAAGCTGCGCTCGGCGGTTACAGCTGCTTCTCGTGGACTCGTTGATCGAGAGCCGCTTGTAGAACTAGTTGCGCTCAGCGCAGTTGCGCGCGAACACTTACTGGTAATCGGACCTCCTGGGACGGCGAAAAGCGTCGCGGTGCGGCGAATCGCACAGGCCACTGGTGGACGGTATTTTGAGTACCTGCTAGGCAGATTTACAGAGCCGAACGAGATTTTTGGCCCCGTCGACCTTCGCAAATTGCGCGAGGGCACGGTGGAGACAGATGTCAGTGGGATGTTGCCTGAGGCTGAGGTTGCTTTTTTGGATGAAATCTTTCAAGGCTCTTCCGCGATTCTCAACACCCTTTTGGGAATTTTGAACGAACGAGTCTTTCGCCGTGGCCATACACAATTGAAATGCCCCTTACGAATCTGTGTGGGTGCTTCAAACAATCTGCCAACGGATGAGTCGTTGGCTGCATTTGCCGACCGGTTTCTGGTCCGCGTTTTCGTGGAGGCCATCGACGATCCACAACTAGAAACCTTGCTGGATAGTGGTTGGAAACTCGATCATTCCAAATTCTCAGAACTTGCATCCATGAACGACATTGATGCACTGGCCGAAGTGGCACAAAATGCTGATCTCAGCTCAGTCCGTCCGCAATTGGCTGACTTGCTGCGAATCTTGCGAAGCGCCGGAATCGTTCTTTCGGACCGCAGAGTTGTCAAGGCACAAAGCCTAATTGCGGCTGCTGCAGTAGTGTCCGGTCGTTCGAAACCTAGCGACGCCGATTTGTGGCCTTTGATCTATGTTGTTCCGACACAGGAGCAACAAGAGATTGCGAGAGAGAGTCTCCGCGATTTGCTTCGGCACACCGAGAACATGACCTTGCCCGCAGCGGCAGAGGAGGCCTCTGCTGGCCCACTCGTCAGGGCAAGACGACTTGTTTTGTCTGCAAACGAGCTTCTGACAACACCGCCGGATGGCGACGCAGACATGGCGCACAGTTGGCGACTCAAACTAGAAGGCGTCGTCCGCGAGATTGATGCTTCTTTCACTGCGGAAGCTATGCCTCCCGATCTGAGCGAGGCGCGGGCTCGAATAGTGGGACATCTCAAGCCATCCAGTGAGGTCTCCAGTTGAAGTCGAATTCTCTTAAGATCAACTGGCATTTTCGCGAAGAGCCTCGCGTGGCTGCCGCAGTCGTTGCGTCAGGGGACACTGCTAAAGAACTAGCGGGGAAGCTCCTAGCATCCGACCACACAAAGTGGGCAAGTTGGAAAGGGGTTGCCACATCGGACGTCATCGTTCTTCTTGGCGAAGCTGAATCACTTCCGTGGGTGGACGGAGTAGCCTATCTAGGCTCAGACGAACGCGCACCCCATCTGCTGTTGCCTACCAATCGCGAACCCAATGTCCCGGTGGACCTTCTTCAACAGGCACTAATCGAGCATAGTCCATTTCCGCCTCCGTTGGCATTGATCGAAACCAGGGATATGGTCGTTTCGCTATCGCAGGCAAGGGAGCTCTCTCGGGATGTGCTGAAATCCTGGCTTCTTGAGACAACATGATTTCCCTGCCGGCATCGTTGACTCCGTGGTCAAAGCAACTCAGCGTGTTCCCTCAGGAGTTGAGTATGGCAATCGGTCCCTTGGTCCAGAGGATCGCAGCGGCGATCGACCCTCTCCACCTTGAAGACGTGTCGGGTGACGACGACCCGGACGGCTTTGATGGACTTGCCAACCGGGGAAGCTACGAACGCCTTATCGCTTCAGACTGGTTACTTGCTGATGAGATTCCAGAGGAGTTCGAACGTCGCGCAACGATGCGCGAGCATCTCTTTCTAAAGACTGCAAAACGCGACCGCGCACATGGCCTTGGTTCTATTGTTCTCTTTGACTCGGGACCCGACCAACTTGGGTCTCCCCGTTTGGCGCATCTGGCGACTCTAATTGTGCTCATTCGCCGCGCTCACCGTGCGCTTGCGAATTTCTCATGGGGGATTCTACAAAATCCCGGAATGCAATTGCTCCATGGTTCGAGCGAATCAGAAATAATGGAGTTGCTGCGCGCAAGGACATCCAAAAACGTATCTGATTCCGTGATGAATGATTGGATTGGGCGTTCTTTGGAAACAACTAGGCCTGAGGAGATATGGCTGATTGGGGGCGCAAGGCTTCACCAAATCTCACCGCATCATGTGGTTTCTCGCATAAAGGTCGAGGACGTCCTTGAACCAGAAGTGCGACAAGTCTCGGTTGAAATCCACCGCGCGAAGGGCGGACCAAGAAAGGTCTTGTTGGACCTCCCGGACAACAGTGCGTCCGCACGGCTACTCCGAGATCCATATCAAATCGGCGTTAGCGTCCCAAGGAAACTTTCGACGAAAGCCAGGTCGTCGGGGCTCATCTTTGCACATGGTGGCAGACGTTTGTTCACCACGACTAGCGACGGCACCTTAATGTCGTTCCCCGTGCCCAACTCACCTTGGGACACGCCTGGGAATGCGAAACGACATGCATTGGGAAACATTGGAAAAATCGTGGCCGCCAATCGCCTGGGCCGTTCCACGATGATTGTGTCATTGGAAGAGATTTCACTGCGGATATCCTACGTCGGAAAGGAAACTTACCCGGCAGCTGGCCATTACTTCCTTCGCCTTGATCAATTTGTCTGGCCGCAGGAAAACGACCAAGGACTGCTCTCCCAATGTGTTCGCCTCCCTGTGCCACAAGGCGACAAGTCGAGCCTTTTTGTTTTGGATGCTTCTGGGAATTTGTTTCGCCTCGAACCAGCAGGGGATGAACAGGTGGCGCTCCTCGAGGAATCTAGCGTGCTTGCTCTCACGAGCTTGGCAGGCATTCCCGCATATCTCAGTTCAGACAAGGCCAAACGTACTGTCGAGTACACGTCCGTAGGACGCGAGCGGTTTCGGACTGTGGTATCGAGTGATTCCGATTTGGTCGAAAAAGCTTTCTTTGGATTTGGCGCACACACCCAACCTCCGTTTTGTTTGCTCGCCATCCAGAAAAGTCCATCTACGTGGTTGGTGGTCTCCGGCAAGAACCGAGCAAACGAAATCCGAACGGAACAGGCGCAAGAAATTGTGGGCGTGATTCAGGAGCCCAATTACGCCGAGGCTCTTATTTCGCTCAGAGAAAATAGGCACGTAGTCACCTTGAAGGGGTCCGACTGGGAGCGGACGCTTTTCGAGAGTCCTGATTCCATCGCGCATTTGACCGGTTCCCAAAGCAAACCCTGGATTGCCTACTCGACGACAAAAGGCGACGTTACCGTCCACTCGCTCCCCCTGGCGCGAAGTCTTTGCCGCTACATGAATGGGGATCGAAATGACTGACATGAAGTCGTCATCGGTTGTTCACCGCGGCAGAGTTCCTGCGGCTGGCTTTTTCTTTGCATTCGGAATCACAAGCGAAGACGTAGCTATTAGGCGAATCCTTTCGGTATGGCAGCCAAACAGCCGAGTGTATCGATTTAGAAAAGGACTTCTGCTGGTTTTACCGAAACCAGTGCTTGTGTCTGTCGGCGAAACAATTGGCCTGCCTTTGATTCGAAACCGAGGGCTCCTTACCGGCATGCCACTGACAGAAAAAGAAGTGCGTGCCATCGTTCAGCTTTTAGAAACTCTGATCATCTCAGAAGGGGGAACCGTCTCAGCGGAGCAGCTGAACGATGAGAGCCGGGAGGCAGCCCACAAATGGATTGATACAGACGGACTGGAATTTGTTCTAGGGCGTTCTCTCGGCAACGAGCCGGCTGGACCGCTCGTTGCGAAGCCGGCGGAGCTGCCCAATATCCGCGAGACACTTGGAAGGATTCCAGCCCCCCCGTTGGAATTGGAGAATCTATTGGCTAGATTGAAAGGTGAACCTGAATCGAATAAGCGTGAAAAATTAGATTGGCTGCGCAGTATTTCATTTCGGAGCCTAACGGGCGCTGTCCGGGGTTTCATAAGAGGACTCGGAGGTCTTTGGCCTCGAAGCGGCGATCAGTCCCAAAGCCTCACTGGATCGCAACAGAGTGTGTTCGCCACGAGAGCACCCTCAAAGTTCTCGTTGTGGCTGACCTCGGCGATCAACAAGATCGTAATGGTTACCCGACTCGCGCGCGCTCTTGGCTGGAGACAGGGACGCTACTTGAGTCGCGTTATGCAAATGTTCGAGCAGGGCGACGTGGATGAGGCGTTGCGACATGCGATTCCGCTGTCTTCAATCTCTGACTCTCCTGTCTTGAGAATGACTCTTGGGCTGCCGGGAGTCAGACAGAATCTGCGACTCAATCCATTTGGGCGCCGCCCCAGTTCGACAATGGCGTTAGGTCAGTCTCTGTATTCCCATCTAAATCAGCTCTATAGGTCAACCTTCAAGAGATTGGAAGCTCAAGGCAGGATCGGGGAGGCCGCATTCGTTTTGGCGGAACTTCTGAGAGCAAACGAAGAAGCGGTCGCTTTCCTGGAACGTAACGGTAGATTGCGCGAAGCTGCCGAAATAGCAGAAGCTCGGGAACTGGCCCCCGAAATCATCGTTCGCCAATGGTTTGTAGCTGGAGAAAAGGAGAGGGCTATCCAGGTTGCACGCAAGACAGGAGCATTCCACGGAGCGGTCCTACGACTGGAGAAGTCGCGTCATCCAGCCGCGCTCGAACTGCGGAAGCTCTGGGCGCAATCGCTGGCTGACGCGGGCAACGTGGCAATCGCTGTTGACGTTCTTTGGCCATTGGAATCCGAGAGGTGTACGGCTGTCGAGTGGATGAAGCGAGCAGCTGCGATCGGGGGGCGACCAGGGGCGCGATCATTGGCTCGACTCATGAGCGTAGCGCAGGATGGATATGCGGAATTCCGGGCACAGGCGTTTGAGCTCCTGCAGAGTGATTCTGTGGAAGAGGCTCCCGTCAGAATGGAATTTGCCGAAACCCTCCGCAAGGAACCCAGATCACCTCAGACACAGACTTTGGCGCGGCTTGCGGCACGAGCCAGTTTGCGTGATACCGGACAAGGCTTGCAATCCCTCGGACCCATTCCCTTGCGCCAGCTTATCGACTACTCCGGGGACGGAGCCCTGCGAGCGGATGTCCCGCCGCGATCTCCCGGTAGAAAAATCGAACTCAACGACCTAGGCGCAGCCCGACAATATTTCATCGCTGCAAATGACCGTGGCTCGACGCAGATATCGGAGGCTCTGTTGCTTCCGAACGGAACTTGCGCGGTTGCAATGGGCGAAGTTGGCCTAAAGCTAATTACGAGAGACGGTCGAACAATAGCCCACTTTGACGAGCCGGCAGATCGCGTGGTGGCTTCGGACAGCGGCAGCAAGTTCATCACAATGGCTCGTCGAGGCGGCGTATGGGGCCTTTCAAGAGTGGATGTCCAATCTCGCAGGATTGCTCCATGGTGTCATGCTGAGATGAACCGCTTTACGACAACCTTTGATGGCGTCACGTGGTACATGGCCTGCGGGCAAGACTTGTATGCCATCGACGCCACGTCGCAGCGGCTCGACGCGTTGTGGCGAATCCCAGATCTGGGCCATTTCGTGGGCCCTCTCACGCTCGCTTCAACGAAATTGGAGTTCGTAACTTACAAAGACAAGAACTTCTGGCTCTGGGAGTATCAGCTGCCTCAACTGCGTCTCAAGAACAAGACTCTTTTGCCTTTCTCAAGACCGCTCGAAACCGTTAAAGAGATTCGACTGGGTTCTTGTTCCGAAAGTGGGGTTCTGGATTGCTCTGCCGTCCTCGCTCCTCAACCAACGACCGGCACTGAAACTGAGAGTACGTCGGCTCGTCAAATCCTATTTAGAAAAACCAATGGCAGTTGGATCGAATTCTTAACTCTTGGAGCGGACGAACAGGTACTGGCTGATCCCGTTATTGCGGCCAATTGGTTGGCTCTTTCCCTCGCATTCAAGTCGGCAACGCGCATCCTGGTCTACAGCTATTCCAAAGGTCCGAAACCGATCCTCCGACTCGAAATTCGAATTGAGGGAAAGTGCAATCCGAGCGTGCGGTTCGACGGTCCCTTGCTTACGATCGCCGACGACTTTGGGCATTTACGCGCCTATGAACTTACTTACGGTGAACAGATTCGGGATCTGACCTTGTGATACAACCGCGGTGCAAAAAAACTTTCAGTTCCTAAACCCCACTACTGGACTTGTAAAACCTCACCCTAGATTCGCTCACTAGAACAAAACGAAGACAATCAACCTTCGCTACACTTTCGACATCACGAACTGTTCTTTTTTTTGTTGAAGGATGGTATCGACTATCTTGAGGAGGAGAGCAAGCCAGCCTGCAAGTCCCCCATGACGACTGAACCAATCCATGAGCGACTCCTTGTCGCCTATTCTACCTCAACTTATCCGCCCTTTACAGAAAGCCAGCAACCTCTAGATAAAAGCAAGCCCAAGGACGAAAGACACGCCCGACGCTCCGCCTCGTTAAAAACTTTCCGAGGATGTCAGGTCAAACTTCATCTTTCATGCGCATAATTCCCTCAATTACTACGTGAACGAAATGCTGTCCCTTCCCTTGAGCGCAATTCGCAGATTGTCCAGCAAAGGGGCGAACGCCGAATGGATTGCGCGGCGGACTTCCCTAACTCCGTGTACCCGCCGTGTACCTCAGTTGGGCGAATTCGATGTTTTTATAGTTTCTGCCGTTTAGTAGAATCAGTAAGTTACGTGGAATCAGTGGGGGTCAGAATTCCGACTCCCCCCGCCTCCACCATTCTAGTCCTTTATTGTATTAAATTAGCTGTAGGGACAGCCATCGCCTGAGATCCTTCCATCATCCCAAATCCCCTCTCAGTCTGAATCCCTCTGGCGAGATGCCAACCATCATGCACGGAATTGTCCCGTTATTACTCTCAGGGTTCAGGAGCTGATTTGTTTTGCGTTGAGGAATTCTTCCCTTCCGAGTTTAGGGTATTCACCGGCTTGCTGTTCTTGCTCTTCAGCTTATGCTCAGCCGAAGTCAACCATGCTGGATGGAGGCAACGCGATGTTCCATCCCCCGGACTCTGCACTCGGAGTTTCGCCTCTGCAATACGTAAAACATCGCCCCGCGCAATCGTTTGGCCGGATGAGTTTGGCCTTCAAGAGTGTTCTGCTCCTTACGCTTGCGCACGCAAGCCTTGCATTTCCTGCGTTTGCCACATGTACGGCACCCAATAACGCCATCGAGGCGGAGAACTGTCTGCCAGGCAATCCCCCTAGTCAGTGGTACGTTCAGGGAGCAGGCTCACCGAATATTCAGGGTTTTGCTACGGACATCAGCGTGAACGTGGGCCAAACCATCTTCTTCAAAATCTCCACGAATGCGGTCTTGTGGCGTATCGATATCTATCGTTTGGGATACTATCAGGGGAATGGGGCTCGACTCGTAACTTCGGTCTCACCCCCGGCGCCCCTGCCGCAAAACCAACCTCCCTGTCTGACAGACGGTTCCACTGGGTTAACCGATTGCGGCAACTGGGCCGTATCCGCCTCTTGGGCGGTGCCCAGCACGGCCACCTCAGGAATCTATTTTGCCAGACTCGTCCGGCTGGACACCGGGGAGGCGAGTCCCGTGATTTTTGTCGTGCGTAATGACTCCAGCCGCTCCGACATCTTGGTGCAGACGTCCGACCCAACCTGGCACGCCTACAACAACTACGGTGGGAGCAGTCTTTATGCGGGAACCCCGCATTACAAAGTCAGTTACAACCGGCCGTTCAACGTACCGAATTTGAACACTTGGCTTTTAACCTCCGAAACTCCAATGCTTCGATGGCTCGAGGCGAACGGGTACGACCTCAGTTACTTCAGTGGCGTTGATACGGACCGTAACGGCGCGTTGATCACTCAGCACAAGATCTTCATGTCAGTAGCGCATGACGAATACTGGTCGGGCGGGCAGCGCGCCAACGTTGAAGCCGCCCGGGCAGCCGGTGTGAATCTGGCATTCTTTAGCGGCAACGAAATCTTCTTCAAGACTCGCTGGGAACCAAGCATTGATGGCACAAATACGCCTTACCGAACGCTTGTCTGCTACAAGGAGACGGAAGCAAATGCGGTAATCGATCCCCGCGATCCCCCTACCTGGACGGGCTATTGGCGGGATGGGCGTTTCAGCCCACCTGCTGACGGGGGCCGCCCGGAAAACGCATTGACCGGCACGATTTTCCACGTGAACTCGCCTCGAAACGACCCAATCACCGTGCCTCAGCCTGACGGCAGGATGCGCTTCTGGCGGAACACCAGCATTGCAACACTCGGTCCGGGTCAGGTCGCTACGCTGCCCACCGGAGTGCTTGGCTATGAGTGGGATGACGACGTGGACAATGGATTCAGGCCGGCAGGTCTCGTACCACTCTCGACCACTACCTTGGCAGTTCCGAGCTATCTCTATTTCAATCCCTCATCTCCCCCAGGTTTCTACTACTTTGGGAATGCCACCGCCACGCATCACTTGAGCATGTACCGGGCTCCGAGTGGGGCCTTGGTCTTCGGAGCCGGCACGGTACAGTGGTCTTGGGGACTAGACGCTACTCACGATCTTTCTGGCACGTCGGCCGATGTCAACATGCAGCAGGCTACCGTGAATCTTCTTGCAGACATGGGAGTTCAGCCTGCGACGCTGCAGGGCGGCCTGGTACCTGCGGTTGCTTCAACGGATACCACTCCACCCACATCAGCGATCACGTCGCCTTCGTCGGGAAGCACAGTAAGTCCAGGCTCTTCAGTAACTATTTCGGGTACCGCGGTGGACTCCGGTGGTGGCGTGGTTGGAGCAGTTGAGATCTCTGCGGATGGGGGAACAACATGGCACCCCGCAGCGGGTAGGGAAAACTGGAGTTATATCACCACATTTACCAACGCTGGGACTGTGAACGTACGGAGTCGAGCGGCTGATGACAGTGGCAATCTGGAGGTTCCGGGCCCGGGAATTACTCTTACGGTAGGCACGGGTGGTCCGCCTCCGCCGCCCACGGTGAGCTCTGTCAACCCCAATTCCGGCGCTCAGGGGCAGAGTTTGCCGAGCGTCATCATCACCGGCAGCAATTTCCAGACCGGGGCGACTTGCAGCTTTGGTGCGGGTATAACGGTGAATTCTTGCACGTTTAACTCCGCCACTCAACTCACCGCCAACATTATCATCAGCTCCACGGCTACGCTAGGCACACGCAACGTCACCGTCACCAATCCCGATAGCCAATCCAGCACTCTCTCCAATGCTTTCTCCGTGACCACTCCGTCCGCCATTTCGCTGATCCAGAGAGCCACCTTCAGCCGTCAGCCTACCTCCGGGGGAACGGTCACGCTCACGCTGCCCCAGGCCACTGGAGCCGGGCACACATTGGTCGCGGGAGTGAGCTTCTGGCCGTTGGACATCAGCAGCGTGACAGACGGTTCCGGAGACGCGTTCACGCGCGGCCTGGCAACTTCGATCTACCACAATGTCTCCGGCAGCGCCACGTACACCAACTTCTATTACGCCAAGTCCACCGCCGGGGGAACCACTTCACTGACTCTAAACTTCAGCGGCGGCAGCACCTATCTGCTGGTAGCCGTCGCTGAGGTGGCGGGACTCGATCCCTCCGCGCCATTAGATCAATCCGGCTACCATGACTCACTCACGGCAACCGCCGCGTGGTCTTCTGCCGCAGTGACGACCACGACCGCAAACGAATACCTGTTCTCCTGGGCGGCCTCGGAAGCCGCGAATGCAACGTGCGCGAGTCCTGCGAGTGGATGGGTGATTGAGAGTCAGACCAATCCGGCTACGGTATGCCTGCTGGACCGCGTCGTCTCGGCCACCGGATCGTATCAGGCCTCAGTGACTGCCAGCACCGCGCAGAACTATGCGATGGAGATCGTCACATTCAAAGGCGGGTCATCGTCGGCGCCACCTCCGCCCTCCGCGAGTTCTGTCAATCCGAACTCCGGAGCTCAAGGGCAGAGTTTGCCGAGCGTCATCATCACCGGCAGCAATTTCCAGACCGGGGCGACTTGCGGC
>Ga0179587_10000784_pt1 | contig 13646 bp, 18 predicted proteins | sample CZODoug2_1_08_16_FD_185932 | JGI IMG/M metagenome (GOLD analysis project Ga0179587, IMG submission 185932) | Vadose zone soil fungal communities from Angelo Coast Range Reserve, California, USA - CZODoug2_1_08_16fungal | ecosystem: Environmental > Terrestrial > Soil > Vadose zone | place: USA...
CCTCCAAAAGCAGTGTCATGAGCCTTCGAATGGCTGTGTCCTGAACCTTAGGACGAAAGATAGGTTCGGTGCTGGGTTGTCGATCTAGCTCAGACAATATGCTTCCTACAAAATCGTCATTCATAGCATAGGAGATGGCTTCTGAATTCGTATAAGAATGCAATGTTGGCTGGGGTCCGGCTGGCGTCACAGTGATTGCTCCGCGCCCTTTCGAACAACGAACGAAGCGCCCACCACGGCCCACATATTCGCTGGAGAGAGACGTTGTCCAAAGCCAGAGAATGTGCTGATCGGTTACAGTTTCGACGCGCTCACCTTTGGGAATCTGATGACGCTCTACGAGAATACCGTCCAAGGAATGATTATCGCTCGAACCGACACGGGAAGTTGGACTCGTTAGATCCGCTAGGCGCGAAGATGGATTGTTGGCGTTGGATGCCATAAAGGTTCTATCTACCGTCGAGTAGCCCACTTCAATAGAAACTGGCCTTGTGTAAAAAAAATGCCCGGGACCCGAGCAGGACCCAAGCTGATGCGCTGCCACTTCATCTCTGTCTCATTCATGTCACTTGATTCGATGCATTTCTAGTCCGGAGGTCACACCTCTGACTTTCAGAGAATTTCGTAAGATCCGGTCCAGAAACCCACATTCGGACACAAGTCAACCCTCACGGATGTGGTCTCCTGACTGTGTTGGGAGAAACCAATAAAGGGAACTCACGCATGAGCAAGGGCTCCTCATCGTTGAAAGCATGCAAGCGCGGGGTATCGATGCAGTCATCGAACCAAATAGATAGGCAGCATCATTCCATCCCTTACGGAATGCACACCAACGAAAGCAAGAAGAATTTCAGTCGGGCCCAAATCAACCGCGGCGCCAGGGTGCCCATGCTGCAAGTCCGCCAACAAACCGAAACGTTGAGCACAACAATAGCCCCTGAATTGGAGCACCTCCGACTGGATGACAACACCACCAACAGAGTGATTCTGTCGGCGCTTTTATGAAGCGGCAGGCGAGGGCTACTTCGTGAATCGAACGGAGCAAACCTCCACGCTTCTTGCAGGATAGCGATGATCTCCGGGCCCAGATACGGAAGCAACGTCATAACTCCAGTATGCGGCGGACGCAACCCGATCTCGCGCACGAAGGCGATACACGTCGCTCGTCACATTATTCCCCGAACGGGAGAATAAAATGTGCACACATCTGAAGCAAGGCCCTACTGAATCCAGACAACGTGTTTTCGCCGTGGGAATACTTGTCGAAGCTCGGTGTTATTACAGGGCGAAGCATGACAACGCGACTTTGGGGAGCTGTCCGCGAACATGGCAAGTTCCGCAACGCTTTTGTCGGCGTGTTCTGAGACCTCAATTCCAACGAGGGGTCCAACCACATTTCCGGCGAACAAGAGCACATCTGCCAATAGGGCAGCAAAAAAGAATTCCACAAAGCGAACTCGAACAGAGGACAACCATACCTTCGACCAAAAGGAGTGTTCGTTTTATGGACAATATGATCACCGAAGTTCCACTCGCTCAGCTCCAGCCTTTCTCGGCGGGTCCTACGCGGGCATGACGTTTCCACGGGAGAAAAGCCACTTCCTCAGCGAGGTTCTCGATGAACTGTTCGATGGGCTCTATGCTTACGCTATAGTTCTCAGCCGCGACCGTACCGAAGCAGAGGATCTTGTGCAGGAAACATGCGTTCGTGCCATAAAGTGGAAGGGACGGCTGCGCGAAGACAGTAATGTGAAGAGTTGGCTGTTCACGATCTTACGAAACATCTGGCTCAATCAGGTGCGACAACGGCGTACCGCACCCAAGATCGTCGAGCTCGATGCGGACGAGAGCACTACACAAATCGCCGTCGAAACATCCAAAGATCCTTATGCGCTTTATGTGAGCAAAGTGGAGCGCGAACAAGTGCGCGAAGCGATCCAGCAACTGTCCGACGAGTTTCGCGAGGTCATCGTGCTCCGAGAGTATGGTGATCTGTCCTACCAGGAGATCGCCGGTGTTTTGAGCTGTCCGGCTGGCACCGTAATGTCACGCCTCGGAAGAGCGCGATCCAAACTCCGATCGCTTCTTTCCGGTAGGTTGCGCACTCCCGATCGACGAGCAAAGGGAGCTACAGAATCATGAACTGCGATGAGTGTAGTTTAAACCGTCTGCTTTACCTTGACGGCGCATTAATAGGGCAAAAGCTTGAAGACTTTCGCGAGCACTTGGCAGACTGCTCCGTTTGCAGGGAACATTTGGAAGAAGAGCTAGCGCTTTCGTCACTCTTGCGTGAAGCGCGGCCACTGTATTTGGCCCCGGAGGCACTTCGCGTCCGCATAACCGCAGCTGCCACGGAGCATGCTACTGCGGTCTCTCAAGCATCTGTTTGCAGCCACGAAACACGCTTGCAAAATGTGATGCGATGGTTGCGAGACGCCGCTCTGCCTGCTTTCAGTCTCAAGCCCCTTGCGGCCTTGACACTATTCCTGGTTCTAAGTTTGGTCTTCATTCCAGGCGCCCTTCAGAGGGTACGCGCCGCGGACTACGTAGAAGCTGCCACCCAGATTCACCGAAGTTACTTGAACGGAGTCCTGCCACTCCAATGCCGGTCCCGCTCCCCCGAGGCAATCACGGCTTGGCTTGCGGGGAAAACCCCATTCCATTTTCAGCTGCCGGCCTCCCAGTCTGTGCCAAACGGCAAAGCTGTCTACTGGCTGACTGGTGCACGCCTCGTGAGCTACAAGGGTAGTCCGGCCGTACTCGTCGCCTACGAGACGCCTACAGAGAAAATCAGCCTTCTGATCGCCTCCAGCAGATCTGCGGTCGTGGCAGGAGGAGGAGAAGTGCGCGCTGGCGGTCTCACATTTCACTATCGGAGTGGCGCAAACTTCGAGGTGATCACTTGGAGCAATCATGGTCTTGCGTACGCGTTGGTGTCGTCCTTGACGAGTTCCCCGCAGCACTCCTGTCTAGTCTGCCATCAGAACATGTCAGACCAGAATCTCTTCGAACACTAACGTGAGCGGAGCGAGGCGATTCACTGTTTCGACCTGGTTCGTTCGAAGTGTTGCCCGCCAACAAATCTCAGACGTCTATTGCGAGCGCCGTGCGAGGGAATGGAACCTCATATCGCGTGTCTTATTTCCACGCGCAGCTGAGCGGCAAGAAATCAAATAACGCAGAGCACCAAGCATAGGAAGCGGGGGATAAAGTGCGTTCCAAATTGAACTTGAAACCGCAGTTGCACGGAGCTGCCACGGTCTGGAAGGGTACGACGGAAAAGAGCAGGTCTTTTTATGTTCAGGCATCGAGGTATCGCGGCTTGCTCCATTTTGTCGCCTACCGCGTACTTGGCGATCCTGACAAAGCTGATATTGCTGTAGAAAATTGTCTGCTCGCGGCTTTTCGCCATGTCAGGACATTTGACTGCGAGGGCGCTTTCCGCAGGTGGCTGGTAAGGATCGCCATCGACGAAGCGCTGGCGATCCTGCACGGGAGAAGCGTTCCCGCGCATCAGCGCGAAGTTGGCGCCGCAGGAGCTAGGACAGCATCGTCCTCATCGTAATATGAAATGCTCCTGAACAAGCCACTGAGCAATCGTAGTCAATCAGCTTCTCAACTCCGGAGAGTGAAATCTTGCCCAGCCGCCCGTCAATCACGGCTTTTTAAGGTTCGCGTTCTTGGGCTGTGCTATTCGGGAATAACTTGTCTTTCCAGGTGTTCTCACTCCGAGCACCGCAACAGCGGATGCAAAGGAGATTTGCAGATGAAGACGTCACTTCGTTTTGGCATCAGCGCAGCATTGGTTCTGATTATGGGGGCCGCTTGCTTTGGGCAGCGCTACACTCAGACCAATCTCGTTTCCAACACGGCGGGAGCCGCTCCCGTGACCGACCCAAAGTTGATCAATCCGTGGGGACTATCCCGCGCGTCCGGCAGCCCCTGGTGGATCTCCGACAACGCGACAGGCTTCAGTACACTTTACGACGGCGCAGGAGTTAAGCAGTCCCTAGTCGTCACCATCCCGCCGGCCGATCCGACGAACAAGAACACGCCAACGGGTTCGCCAACCGGCACTGTCTTCAACGGCAGTCAGACCGATTTGATGTTGGGCCCAGGCAAACCAGCCGTATTCCTGTTCTCCACGCTTGATGGGACGATCGCCGGATGGAACCCAAACGTCGCCGTAGCCCAAGGGGCCGCGCCGCCTTCAACCCATGCTCTGACCGTTGTCAGGACCACGGACGGATCAGTCTATACGGGCCTCACCAGCGCTTTCATTGATGGCAAGCCTTACCTCTACGCAGCCAACTTCGCCAAAGGCCGTGTGGATGTTTATGACAACGCATTTCGCCCTGTAGACCTATCCAAGCGGCACTTCGAAGAGAACTCCTCGGATCACGAAGGCCACTCTGAAAATGCTTTCGTGGATGACGATCTCCCGCGCTCCTACGTGCCTTTCAGTGTGAGAGCCATCGGTAACGACATTGTCGTCACCTATGCGCTCCACATGGAAGGTGTGCGCTTTGAAACCGACGGCCCAGGCCTAGGCTTCGTGGATATTTACAGCTCCACAGGCCGGCTCTTGCGGCGTCTAGAACACGGTGATTGGCTGAACGCTCCGTGGGGCGTGGCTCTGGCTCCGCTCGATTTCGGACGTTTCAGCCACGACCTGCTCATTGGGCAGTTCGCGGGTGGCGGGGAAACCGAATCGAGTGGATTCATCGCTGCCTACGACCTGGCTACCGGAAAATTTGACGGATTGCTCCAGGACGCCAGCGGTAAGCCGCTGGTCATCAATGGCATCTGGTCACTCAGCCCTGGAAATGTCATCCCGGCCAACAGCGATGCCACAGCCGCGCCCGCCGCAGAGGTGTACTTCACGGCCGGGCCGAACCACGGCTCTGGAGGGCTGTTTGGTTATTTGACGGCGGTTTCGGCGGAGTTGACCAAAGGGAATGACCAGTAATCGTCGAAAATAATTCACGGGGCTGTCAGGGTGGAATGCAGCCAAATCGATGCATTTCACCCTAACGGCAAGACGCAACCTGGAAACTTCGAGATCGTTCGCGCAACCCGAGGCCGCAGTCAAGGTTCCGTTTCACTCGGCAAAAATATTTTCATCTCCAACATGTATCACAGCTTCGAAATTCATACGCAAATGGGAGAGAACATGAAGAAGATTGTATTCGCACTCGCGCTGGTCGCGGTGATCTGTGTCTGCAGTACAGCATCAATATCAGCTGAGGAAGAAGAGCGCTCTCGCTTTCACTTCCGAACAATCAATTTCCCGAACGATACGTTCACCCAACTGCTCGGCATCAACGATTCTGAAATGATTGCGGGCTATCATGGCGCCGCAACCAACGTAGGTTTCGTCTTCTTGTCCCGGAACAGTTTCACTCTGGAGAATTTTCCCAATTCCGCCCAGACACAGGTGATTGGAATCAACAACCGGGGCTATACCGATGGGTTCTATATCGATGCCGCCGGAATCAACCACGGCTTCCTGGATATCAACGGCACTTTCACGGCCGTGGATTTTCCCCGCACAACGCTCAACCAGCTTCTCGGCCTGAATAATCTTGAACAGGCTGCTGGCTATTACGCTGACGCCGCGGGCATCGATCACCCCTACATTTTTGACAACAAGGGCGGCGTGTTCTCGGTGATCACCATCCCGGCGGCCACAGGTGGCGCACAAGCCACCGGCATCAACGATAAAGGGTCAGTCTCCGGTTTCTACATCGATGGGGCCGGGAAGAACCACGGTTTTCTGATCTCCAAGGGAGAATTCAAGACTCTCGATTTTCCGGCGGCAACGCTCACGCAGGCATTCGGCTTGAACAATCACGATGAGGTCGTTGGGCAATATGTAGATGCGTCGGGTCTCACCCACGGTTTCATCTTTGAGGAAGGAGAGTATACGTCGGTCGATGACCCCCAAGGCATCGGCACGACCACAATCAATGGGACCAACGACCGTGGACAGATCGTCGGATTTTACGTGGCCGCCGGTGGAAACACGGATGGATTCGTCGGGTCCAGGTAACGGTGACATCCGTAGATCAAAAGGCGGACAAGGGAAAGCATGCCCGGTCCTGCAAGTTGGGGCCGGGCATCACCACCTCGAAAGATATTGAGCGAGAGGAGCAGACCAGCGCAGCATTTCTCCAGCGCAGAGGCTGCCAGGCGACTTCTCCCGGCGATTTGTTAGTTTTCGTTAGTTTCCGCAATTATCGCAATCCTTCTGCTTTGCATTCGCATCAGACTGGTTTCACGGTAGCGCCACAAGGAGAGATGATCATGAATTCCAAGCAAGTGATTTTCATCACAGGTTCCAGCACCGGCTTTGGCAGACTGTTCGCCGATACCCTGGCTCACAAAGGGCACACCGTTTTCGCGACGATGCGTGACCCCGGAGGCCGCAATGCAAAGAATGCCTCCGAAATCCGTAGCCTTGCGGAAAAGGAGTCACTGCCCATTCACGTCCTTGAACTGGATGTGACCGACGACGCCTCGGTTGAGCGGGCTGTGGATGCCGCCATCGCTAAAGCGGGTCGCGTGGACGTCGCCATCAACAATGCCGGGTACTATGTCTCGGGGCTGGCGGAAGCTGTCACCACCGAGCAAGGGCGGCGTCTCATGGACACGAATTTTTTTGGCGCGGTTCGTATAAATCGCGCCGTGCTTCCGCACATGCGGCGCCAACGCAGCGGCGTGCTAATGCACATCAGCAGCGGCGCCGGCCGCGTGGTTCTTCCTTCTGGGGGTTTCTATTGCGCCAGCAAATTTGCACTCGAGGCGCTGGCCGAGGCGTACCACTACGAACTTGCCTCACAAGGAATTGAATCCGTCATAGTTCAACCCGGCGCTTATGAAACTCCTGTTTTCGGCAATACCGTGATGGCTGCCGACGAGGCCCGCACCAATACGTACGGCGCTGTCAAAGAGATCCCTGCGAAGATCAAAGAGGCATTTTCCTCCATGGCCGGCAATGCTCAGGATGTCGCGGACGCCGTTCTGCGGATTATCGAGACCCCTGCAGGTGAAAAGCGGCTGAGGTATCTGGTTAGCCCCGAAAGCTTCGGTGTCGACCAGATCAACGCCCTCTCAGCGCAAGTGCAAGCCAACCTGCTGGAAGCCTTCGGCCTCGCTGCCGACATCAAATTCCTCAAAGGTAAAGCGGTCGGCTCCATTTAGAATCTCTCTTGGTGCAAGATAAGATCAGCTGAAAAGTTTGCAGAAACGCAGCATCCAATGAGGGAACTCTACGTATGTGAATAAATAAAACGCTGGCGTGTTATTCGATCTGCCTAGCAGGAGGCGTCTTCCATGTCATCACAACTCCCGATCGCGTTGGCCGTTACCTGCGCCCTAATCTTTTCTCCAAACGTCTCTACGGCGAGAGCGCAGCAGAAGAGTCTCACCTCCGAGCAGAAGCAAGTCGTCGATACAGTGAGCACAATCTTCAGTGCAGCCCGTGCAGACGATGTGGCGAAGTTCGACTCCGTCATTGCATCAGACTTTTACATATTTGATGGAGGCGCCCGATTCGACGGAGACACCATCATGACCTTCATCAAGAGCCAACATGCAGCGGGCAAGCGCTACGAATGGAACGTGACTGAACCGGACGTTCATATCAGCGGCAACACCGCGTGGATAGGCCAGATCTCGCCCGGCCACCACCCCACCGTCACCGAATTGTGCATCTTTGCCTTGGGATCTGCCTTCGCATACTTCGGATCTCCACCGAGTATCGCGCTCATCTTTGCAGCATCCACGATCAGCTGAGCCTTCGCCGCCTCGTTCAGCATCCAACGAAGTGCGATCTTCGATAGCCCGCTCTCTTCCTCCGCGTAGCTGCCGCCCACATCCGAATGCACTCCCGCGAACCACAACTGCTTCAGATCCTGTCCCTTGAAAAGATCCAACGGATGGATCAGATTTTGCCGGAAAAATGCGCGCCGCTCGTCAATGGACACCGCGTGCCGCACAATCGGGATATCAGAGAATTGTGATGTGTACGGCAGCACGCCCGGTTTCAATCCGATTGGGTCGAGTACCCACCCCACCGAACTTACCGTGTCCCACACTCCCAGGAAGCGCGGTTTGCACTCCTTCGAAAAAGTTTCCTTGAATTTCGCGCCGAGCTTGAACTTATCGTCCTTCCTCGTCTTGAACAGCCGCATGGCGTATGGAATCATCCCTTCGTTCCCCGGTCGCAGCAAACCGAACATGTGCAGCATCCCGCAAAGCGCCCGCACGGTGTACGCTCCGCGGCTAAAACCAAAAAGATAAATCTTGTCCTTGTCTTCGAACTCGTTCATCAGGAACTGGTAGGCGTCCGCGATGTTGTCGGAAAGCCCGTAGCCAAACGCCAGCCCCCTTACCCATGTCCACAGTTTCCCCACCGTGCTCAACGCGTTTCTTGCACCCATCGTTCTCACGCCCGGGTGGTAATACGCCGTCTGCACTCCCGACTGGATCACCAGCGTGCTGTACAGTTTCAATACATTCGAGTTGTTTTTCCCAAACTGGTTTCCCGTTCCGTCGCAGCAAACAACAATATTCTTTGCCATGTCCGCTCTCCATCAGGCCATGAGCGAGGGATTGCTGGCGGCGAAAGAACGTAAGCGGTAAGCGGGGTACACCTTGCGGAAGGTAAATGCCGGTGCAAAGCTAACGGCATGGAACCCACTGGCATCGAAAAGCATCGCTTTTGCGACCGAAACGAACGCGCGGAGTGGATTACCCAGTATCGCTCCAGCGGATTACGCTCGGCGCAGTTCGCCGAGCAGCACGGCCTGAAGCTGGGAACGCTGCGGAACTGGATTCAGAAAGAAGGCCCTGGGAGTTCGCTCGGCAGTGAAACTTCGGGCTTTCAAGAACTTCTTCTGCCTTCGGTAGCGGCCGCCGGCCCGTGGGCCGCTGAAGTCCAGTTACCCGACGGGTGGTGGTACGGCTCGGTGTAACGGCCACGCCGTCATGGATCGCGTCGTTGCCGAAAACGGTGCGCCCGTCATGCTGAGTCTATTGAGAGCGACGCGCATCTTTGTGGCTCTGGAGCCGGTCGATATGCGCCAGAACTTCAACGGGCTGTATGCTCGGGTGCAAAGTGTGCTGCAGCAGGATCCGCTCTCCGGTCACTTCTTTGTGTTTACGAATCGTAGTCGTACCCGACTGCGGCTGCTGATCTGGGACGGCTCGGGGTTGTGGGTGTGTACCAAGCGTTTAGACGTTGTTGGCGCGCTGCGGCAGATTTTCATGGATTCTGCACGGACGCCGCTGCTGAGTGTTGAGAGCATGGAGGACGTGATGCGGCGTCTGTCGCACAGCAGCGTTTCAACATGCTCCTGCTCTCGGCCTTCGGTCTGATTGCGCTGGCGCTGGGCGGGGCAGGACTGTACGGGGTGATGTCGTACACCGTGGCTCGGCAGACGAAAGAGATTGGAGTGCGCATGGCTCTTGGCGCGCAACGCAGTCAAATTCTGAAGATGGTGCCGCGGGAGGCGAGCCTGCTCGTAGTCGCAGTCAGTGCCCGTGCACGTCGCGAGTAAATGAAAATCTGCGGAGTCTCACACAGCGGACAGGTATGGATCGGCTTGCAATTGAGGAGTTCGTCGAACAACTGTGGACTGAGCAGCTCATCCCGGCCTTTGCGGTCTGCGGAGCTTACCGATCTGGACTATCCCTGCGACAGAATGATCGCGGTGTAGGGGCCAATTCCGACATTGCCGCTGTATGGCATCCCATCTGTGCCGGGTTGACTAGCGGTGGTGTCATAAGAGAAATGATTGCCGAAATCGCAGTTGTACCCATTCCAATCGCTATTGAATCTGACTTTCCATAAACCGTCCCGCGGAAACCCGATCGTATACGAGTCGTACGATTGGTTCGCCAAGTTGACCACCACCAGGACGTCGTCGCCGGGCCCTCCGCGGTCCCAGCGGTGAAACGCAACCAGTTTGGCTGCATCATTCACATGGAACACATTCAGCGACTGCCCTTTGAGACCTGCGGTGTCATTGAACCAGTTCCGCCGTAGGCGGATCATGTCTCGATACATCGTCAGGATACCGGGGAACGCCTGCTGCTTCGTCCAGTCCAGCGGTTTGGCATCGCTGAAATAACCACTTTCAAGGAATTCTTGCCCTTGGAAGATCATCGGAATCCCCGGAGCCGTGAAGACGAGCGCAGCGCCCAGTGTCGAACGTTTCTTCGAAAAATAACTGCCCGCATTGCCTGGCCAGATTTCCTCGGGCACGCGCGAGTGCCCGTTGGCGTCCTCGTCGTGTGATTCGGTGTAGATAACGCGCTCAAACGCATTGCCGTTGTAGCCGTGGCTGACCACGTCGCGAACCGCATATATATTTCGAGCCGAATCGTCCGCGGGGATAATCGCGGACCGTAGGGCGTGAACGAACTGCGCCTCCCACTGCGCATCGTAGCCCGCGCCACCAACGCTGGTGTCCTTCGTTAACCATTCATTGCCCTGCATGTCCTCGGCGATGCTAATCTTCCATGGCTGGCTCTGCTGGATTTCGTCATTAATCGCTTGCACGAGTGACCATCCGTCCGGCAAGTCGTTGCCTGGATCGTTGTTGTTGCCGTAGACGTTGCGTATCCAGCCGGTGGCATCCCAGCGCAGGCCGTCCGCGAATCGCTGTTGCAGCCAACGGCGCGCGTTGTCGAGGATGTAGCTCCGTACTTCCGGTCGGCCGTAATCAAACCGTGTGTCGCCCCACGGAGTCGTGCTCCTCCAGTCGTTATAAAAGTAGATTCCGCCTTTACCGTTCTGGTTCCACCCGTCGAACTGCCACATATCCCCCGCAGGGTAGCCCAGGTGGTTGTAAACAACGTCCATGATCACGGCGATTCCACGCTTGTGCGCTTCCTGCACGAATGCACGAAACCCGTCCGGTCCGCCGTATTGTTCCTCGATTGCGAAGATGTAAGCTGGGTTGTATCCCCACGAAGTATCACTCTCGAATTCTCCTGCGGCCATGATTTCGATCGCATTGATCCCGAGGTCCTTCAGGTAATCGAGCTTCGTTGCGGCCGAATCGAATGTGCCGCCCGGTCGCGGCAAGGTCTTGTCGAGCACAAATGTGCCGATGTGCAATTCGTAGATCACCATCTCATTCCAAGCTGGGGTTGTGTAGGAAGTGTCGGCATATTGCGTATCGCTCGGAGCAATCAGACTCGGACCGCCACGCGTCTTGAATGCGCGGCTGTAAGGATCAACATGCGTGAGCACCGATCCTGACGCTGCGTTCGTAATCAGGTAGTTGTATTGTTGCCCGACCATTGCTCCGGTCAGGTCCGCACTCCAGTAGCCGTTCCCTTCGGAGAACAGATGGGTGCCAGGTTTCCAGTTGTTGAAGTCTCCGTGTACTTGGACGTCCGAGGCAAAAGGCGCCCACACACGGAACGATACGCCGCCATTGTATGGAGTAGCTCCCATGTAAGGTCGGTTGGAAGGCGCCATCTGGTTCTCCTCAGGGGCTTGGATAGCCATGCTGTCTACACAGGCAGATTCATGATTACAAAGGGAAAAGCTGCTCGGCAAAAAAAGAGCGAGTGCCACCCAATGGCCCGATCAGTTTCTTCTTATCGACCCTCCGACGCGGACAAGAATGTGATTCGACCAAGCAAGGTAGACGACGCCCGTATCTTCGGGGCAGAGAAAACAAGATGTCCGAGTTCATGAAATCCTATGGCGTCTTAGTGTGCCGCCCTTCGACCCGCGCCAGTCAAAAACCCAACAGCGCCAGAGAGGAAAAGACCGCCAGCCGCGGCGCCGATTATGCCTGGCATGGGATCGCTTGATGCCCGCGACCCGTGAACCAGGAAACCGCCTATGACGGCCCCCACTGCGCCGGCCACGAGGATGGTTATATATTTCCCGAGAATATCGGGCGGGGGATCGGGCAGCCAGAAGTGCATCATGAACCACGTTGAGAGTGCAAAACCGAGGAGCACCCATAGAGTGATGACATAGGTATCCATTCTTTCCTCCTTCAAACTACGCGAAATTGCCTTGGGGCAAGAGTTCCCGTGGAAACACCACCTCAGAGAAAGACGACCCCGCGCTCCCTAAGCGCAACGAACTGGTGAAGGCAGGTGCAGCCGACCTGCTACTCACAACTTGTTTCCTTCGACTGCGCCTGCCGCAGATTCTTGTCACGCGCGCGCCTAAGAACTGGCTTTATTTGTCTCCCACTCCAGATACACAGGGGCAACGTTTGACAGTGTGGAGTTCTTCGAGACTGCTGCTGGCCAGAAACACGCTGTCGTCGCTCGGGATGTAGCTGGCTGCAACTTGATGCGTGCCGACTTTGAGGCGCGACGTTTCCCACGTCGCGCGACCTTTAGCGTCGATCTTAACCCGCTCTCCCACCTTGGAGCCGTCAACGGCGGTCCCGGCAGGAATACCCTTGTTGGTTAACGCGTTTGGCGCCACGATCGCGGTGAACGTCACCCATTCTCCGACCTGCGAAGAATTCTCGTCGTCAGTCACGGTCGTCTTCGTTGAGTCGAGCTGGATCTGCTGGCTGAGCAGGTAGGTTCCTCTGACGTGTCAGCTTGAACCATGTTGAGAGCGCAAGACCGAGTAGTAGCACCCATACGGCGATTACGTACGTATCCATTCTTCCTCCTTGACAGTAGGCTGAATTGGCCTGGAACACGAGAACGACTTGGTCTCGCGATGCCGTGGTGGCCGAAGGTGACGTCGGGCCTCTGGGATATTTGCTATCCATCCAGTACTGTCTCTGAAGCTCGCAGCCTCGCACAGTGCGTCTTGGCCAAGTGGAATGCGAAGCCACTAGGCTCTCGCGATCGCTAGGATTCCCAGAACGCAGCACGATCCTGAAGCCAGAATGCGCAGCGCCTTCTGTGGAAGTTTGTTGCGGATCTGCAGGCCCAAGGTCAGTGCCACAGTGCCTTTGGTCATGAGCGCCAGCGTGGCGCCTATCCAGGTTGCAAGAAGCAGGTTAGACTTCAACACAAGGGCGGCAGCTGCGATCTGGCCGGGGTCGCCCCACTCAGTGAAGAAGAATGAGCTGAAGGAGACAAGAATACCCCTCGACCAATTGCCCCGCTTCGCGTTTTCTTGGCCTGTCTCCGGCGGTTCCTCCACCCAGATCAGGACTGCTGAGACGAAGAATGCCACCGCGCTGACCACGTATGTCCAATGCCCATGAATTCGCATGATCGCGCTGCCCAGCAGAGCAGCTGCCATCATCTTCGCTGCGCTGGCGACAGTAAACGCGGCGAGCACCGCGGCCCAGTGGAAGCGCAGTGCGAACGACGCCAAAGCATATATCGACTTGTCACCCACCAACTCGGCGATGAAAACGGACCAAAAGGCCAAAAGCGCAGTGGTCCCGAATGTGCCCGCCGCGCTCATAGCCACTCTATTTTCAAGACTGGGTGCAGCTCAATGACGTTTGGTGCAGCTCCGGTTGCCCCGTGAGAACGGTCGAAGAATCCGATGCCAGTGATTCGTGCACGCGTCGGCTTCACCGCTGTCTGAAAGGTGGGCATGGGAGCTTCATCGCTTTTCTCTGGCGTGCGGAACGATTCCGGCACCTTGAACTTCGCTGTAGGAGCGATAGGAAAGTCCCCCGAAAGCGAAT
>Ga0179587_10000786_pt1 | contig 13640 bp, 10 predicted proteins | sample CZODoug2_1_08_16_FD_185932 | JGI IMG/M metagenome (GOLD analysis project Ga0179587, IMG submission 185932) | Vadose zone soil fungal communities from Angelo Coast Range Reserve, California, USA - CZODoug2_1_08_16fungal | ecosystem: Environmental > Terrestrial > Soil > Vadose zone | place: USA...
CGCGATCCATTTTCCGCGCGCTTTCCATCTGCATCCGCTTAACTACGCATTGGGACTGGCAGTGGCTGCCGAGCAGGTCGGCGCGCATATTTTCGAGCATACGCCCGCCGTGGCGATTGATCCCGCGGGGGTGCGAAAGCGCATCGATACACCCCACGGCCGGCTGCGAGCGACCCATATCGTGCTCGCCGGCAATGTTCACATCGGGCATCTGATGCCGCGGGTCGCCAGCACCTTGCTGCCGATCTGGACCTATCTGGCGACCACCGCGCCGTTCGGCCCGCGGCTGGCCGAAGCGATCACCTATGGGGGCGCCATCAGCGATAGTGAACGTGCCGACAATCACTATCGCATCGTTGATGGCGACCGTCTCCTGATATCCGGGCGAGCCACCATGTGGGAAGCCGATTCCCGGGCATTCGCCGACAACCTCAAGGCCGACCTCGCGAGGCTTTATCCCCAGCTCGGAGAGGTTGCGTTCGAGCATCGATGGTCGGGCGTGCTTGGTCGCACCATCCACGGCATGCCGCAGATCGGGGAGCTATCGCCGGGTATTTGGCTGGCGAGCGGATTCGGCGGCCACGGCCTCAATACCACCGCGATGGCCGGCAACCTGATCGCGCGCGCGATTGTCGATGGCGACGATACCTGGCGGTTGTTCCTGCCTTTTGAATTGATCTGGGCGGGCGGCCTGCCCGGCCGCGTCGTTGCGCAAGTCGGCTATTGGTGGGGTCGCCGGCGCGACGAGACCAAGGCGCAAGAAGCCCGCGCCCGCGAGGCCGGCATTCAACCGGTCGAGCCGGTGTGGCGACGCCGCGCGCGGTCGCTGCTACGGACCGGTCGAGCAGCGCCATCCGATCCGCCCGCGGCCGACGCGATGGAGATTCCGGCGGTCGAGGTTGCGACCGACCCGGATTCCGATCCGCCACCGATCCAGATGTCCGTGCCTACGCTCTCGGCCGACGATGGGCCGTCGGTCGGTCAGTGGCCTTCTCGCCGCGCGATGAAAGCCAATCGCTCGAACAGGTGAACGTCCTGCTCGTTCTTGAGGAGGGCGCCGTGCAGCGGCGGGATCAGCTTCTTCGGATCGCGCTCACGTAGCGTGTCCGGTCCGATATCCTCGACCATCAGCAGCTTAAGCCAATCGAGCAGTTCCGAGGTCGATGGCTTCTTCTTCAATCCAGGCACTTCGCGGACCTCATAGAACAGGTGCAGCGCTTCGCTCACCAGACGCTGCTTGATGCCGGGGAAATGCACATCGACGATCGCTCGCATCGTGTCGGGGTCGGGAAAGCGGATGTAGTGGAAGAAGCAGCGGCGCAGGAAAGCGTCGGGCAGCTCCTTCTCGTTGTTCGAGGTGATGATCACGATCGGCCGCCGCCGCGCCCGGATGGTTTCGCCGGTCTCGTAGACGAAGAACTCCATGCGGTCGAGCTCCTGCAACAGGTCGTTGGGAAACTCGATGTCGGCCTTGTCGATCTCGTCGATCAGCAGCACCGGACGCTCCTCGGCCACGAAGGCCTCCCACAGCTTTCCGCGCCTGATGTAGTTGCGAATATCGGCGACCCGCTGGTCGCCGAGCTGACTGTCGCGCAGCCGCGACACCGCATCGTACTCGTAGAGACCTTGCAACGCCTTGGTGGTCGATTTGACGTGCCACTCCAAGAGCGGCGCACTGAGGCTCTTGGCAATCTCGAGCGCCAGCACGGTCTTGCCGGTGCCGGGCTCGCCCTTGACCAGGAGCGGCCGCTCGAGCGCGATGGCGGCATTCACCGCGACCTTCAAGTCCTCGGTGGCCACATAGGCGCTGGTGCCCTTGAACCGCATGATTGCCCTCGTTACGGCCTAACCGGCGCGGATGTCTAGCAGCATTTTAGGAAAATGCGTGCCCTTGGCCTGATCGGATGAAATCCGATTGTCTGTCCGAAAATGCGATCCAGTCCGAAGAAGCATCTTTAACGTCGACCGGATAGCAAGATCGCAAGCCCCCGGCAGAAATTGCCGATGGCGGCCGGTTTTGCCCGGCAGGCCCCTGTGGGGGTTGCGGTCCGAACAACTAAGAAGTTGATCCAACTGATGAATTTCTTTGGCACGGGTATTGCGCTGTTGCCTCCATCGGTATCGCGCCAGTGGTGCGGCCCGGCGACAGATCATGCCGGCGGCCGCCAGGAACGCAGTTGGAGATTTTGTCATGGGTTTATTCGATGCGCTCACGACCGCCGTCGGGGGCTTGCAGGCGCAATCATTCGCGCTGCAGAACATTTCCGGCAACATCGCGAACTCGCAGACCACGGGCTTCAAGGAGACCGACACGGCGTTCGATGCTCTGGTGTCGGTGGCGGCGGCCGGCCAGCAGAACTCCGGCAGCGTGCTGGCGGAATCAGTCGCGACCAACACCGTGCAGGGCTCGATCGGGTCCACCTCGGTCAGCACCAACATGGCCATCAACGGCGACGGCTGGTTCGTGGTGGCGAAGCCATCGTCCTTCTCGGACAACCTGCCGGTCTTCAGCGGTGTGAGCGACTATACGCGCCGCGGCGATTTTCAGCAAAACCAGGGCGGATTTCTGGTGAACGGCGCCGGATACTACCTGATGGGGATTCCTGTGAGCGCCTCGACCGGCAACCCGCTCGGCAGCGTCCCGCAGGTTCTTCAATTCAGCACCAGCTTCGTGCCGGCCCAGCCGACCACCCAGATTCAATACAAGGCCAACCTCGCCAGCACGCCTACCACCGCCAACAGCAGCAGCACCATAGCGGGCTCCAATTTGCTCAATCCGATCGGATTTACGGCGAATCCCTTGGTGGGAGCGCCCGCGGCGGCGAAGATCACCGGCACCGGGGCAACCCTGCTGCCCGATGCGAAGGCGGTCGGAACCGGGAGCGTCATTCTGCCGACTGGCGCTGCCACGACGCTGGCCTCCCTCGGCATGACGGTCGGCCAACAGATCACGGTGAACGACGGAACCAGCACGACCACATTCACGATGGCAGCCCTCACCGACACGATCGGGACCCTGAACACAGCCATCAACGGGGGCGCCGCCAATGTGGTGGCCTCGGTCAGCGCCGGCAACCAGCTGGTCTTGACCGGTGGCAACTTCACGGTTCCGATCACCGTCGGCGGCAACGGTGCCGCGGCGGTTGGATTTGGGGTGGGCCAAAACAACTTCCAGCCCACCAACCTCATCACGCAGAACACCGTCACCGCGGGCCAGACCCTCACCTTCACGACTGTCACTCCGCCGGGCGCCCCGACGACCTCGACCATCACCTTTGGGCCGGCGCTGGCGACTCTTGCGCAGCTGCAAACGGCCCTGGCGGCGCTGGGCAATGTCAGCGCCTCGGTGAACACGGCAAACGGGAACATCTCGGCCACCGCCCTAAACGCGACCGACCAGATCACGGTCGGCGGCAGCGCGGGCGCCTCACGATTTGGCATTCAGAATCTGCTCGCGATTCCCGCCAATGGAACGGTCATCGCCTCCGACGTGCAGACCTTCACCAACGAATCCCTGTCCGGCGGCTCGGTGACCGCCTACGACTCGACCGGCAATCCGGTGAATGTGCAGCTGCGCTGGGCCAAGACGGACAGCGTGGCGGTCGGCGGCACCGATACCTGGCAGCTGTTCTATCAGTCCAATTCGAATGCGACCGGAACGCAGTCGGCCTGGCAGAATGTCGGAACGACCTTCAAGTTCAATTCCAGCGGCCAGATGACTCCGCCCCTCTCGAGCATCACGCTTGCCAATTTCAAGGTCGACGGCGATGCGCTGGGCAACGTTCAGCTCGTTTTGGGCAGCAACGGGCTGACGCAGTTCGCCGATACGAGCGGCACCGTCCAGGTCAATCAGTTCCAGCAGAACGGATTTGCGGCCGGCAAGCTGCAGAGCGTCGCGGTCAACGGACAGAACCGCGTGGTCGGCACGTTCTCGAACGGACAGAACATCCCGCTGGCGCAAGTCACGCTGGCGAACTTCAGCGGTCAGGACGGGCTGCAGGCGCTCAACGGCGGCGCCTACGCGGCGACGGTGGATTCCGGGCCGCCGCTGTTCTCGGCGACCGGACAGATCGTGGGCAATTCGCTCGAGGCCTCCAACGTCGATATCGCCACCCAGTTCAGCCATATGATCGTGGCCCAGCAGGCCTATTCGGCCAGCGCCAAGGTGATGACGACCGCCAATCAGATGATGCAGAGCCTACTGACCGTCGTCCAATGACGATGGCCCCTGATCCGGATCGTCGGAACGTGGTCCAGGCCGCAACGCATGACCAGGGCGAACGGAAAGTAGCATGAGCCTCACCCAAGCCCTCAACACCGCGCTGGCGGGTCTGAATGCGACCCAGGCAGGCCTGTCGGTCATTTCCGGCAACGTCGCCAACGCCAATACACCGGGCTATATCGACAAGTCCCTCAATCAGGTCGAGGTCGCGGCCGGCGGCGATTCCGGGTCCAGCGTCGCGGTTCTTGGGATCAACCGCAACCTCAACACCCTGCTGCAAAAACAGCTGTGGACCGAGACCTCCGGCGGATCCTATGCCGACACCAAGGCGCAGCTCTACCAGCAGCTTCAGCAAATCTACGGGACGCCGGGAACGACGGGCGCCTTCAACACGGCCTTCAACAGTTTCACCACCGCCATGCAGGCGCTGTCGACCAGCCCGTCATCCTACGCGGCGCAAACCGGCGCGCTCAGCGCCGCGCAGGAGCTCGCACAAAACCTCAATTCCATGACCGGCAGCATTCAACTGCTGCGCACTCAAACCGAGCAGGGCATCTCCAACGGAATTACGCAGGCCAATCAGGACCTGCAGACGATCGCGCAAATCAATCAACAGCTGGCATCATCCGCGCCCCAGGACGCCGCCTCGGCTACGCTCCAGGACCAGCGCGATCAGGCCGTCACCCAGCTCTCGCAGCTGATGAACATTACCGTTTCCACCAACAGCAACAATCAAATCTCGGTTTTCAGCAGCTCGGGTCTCCAGCTGGTCGGCAACCAAGCCTCCCAGCTCCAGTTCGACAACGTCGGCTCCCTTTCGGCAACCTCGCTCTGGAACGCAAATCCAGCCAAGGACGGCGCCGGAACCATTTCGCTTGTTCAAGCCAACGGCGCGACCACGGACCTGATCGCCAACAAATCGTTTCAGTCCGGCCAGATTGCCGCCTATCTGGAGATGCGCGACAAGATTCTTCCGCAGGCGCAGAGCCAGATCGACGAGGTGGCGTCCCAGCTGTCACGGTCGCTTTCGGACAAGACGACGAACGGAACGGCCGTAACCTCGGGCAGCCAGTCGGGCTTCACGGTCGACGTCGGGGGCGTGCTGCCGGGCAATTCCGTGCAGGTGGCCTACAGGGACGCTCTCAACAATCAGCGCACCGTCACGATCGTCCGGGTCGACGACCCGGCGGCGCTGCCGTTGCCGAATACCGGCAATCCGAACAACCAGGTGATCGGGGTGAATTTCACCGGCGGCATGGCATCGGTGGCGGCACAGCTCAATGCCGCGCTCGGGTCCAACCTGCAATTCTCCAATCCGTCCGGCACGGTGCTGCAGGTGCTCAATTCGAGCTCGCTCAGCTCGACCGTCAACTCCGTCTCGGCGACCGCGACCGCGACGGCGCTCGCGGTCGGCAATACGCAACTGCCGCTGTTCACCGATGGGACCACTCCGATCACCGGCGCCATCACGTCAGCGGGCTCGCAGGACGTCGGTTTGGCCGGGCGCATCGCCGTCAACAACGCCGTCCTTGCCAACCCTTCCTCGCTGGTGGTCTATCAGAACTCGCCCGCGACCCCGATTGGGGATGCGACCCGCCCGAACTTCCTGGTGAATCAACTGACCAAGACGGCCTTGACCTTTTCGCCGACGACCGGAATTGGAAGCACGAGCGTCCCCTTCAGCGGGACGCTTGCGGATTTCATGAGCCAAATCGGGAGCCAGCAGAGCCAGGCCGCGAACGCCGCCAACAATCTCCAGCAGGGCCAAGACGTCGTCGTGAACGCGCTGCAACAGCGCTTCAACACCGATTCAGGCGTGAACATCGATACGGAGCTGTCGAATCTGATCACTTTGCAACACGCCTACGCGGCAAATGCGCGGGTGATGTCGACGGTCCAATCGATGTTCGCCACGTTGATGCAAATAGGTGCCTGATGTCCATCACCGGTATAGGATCCAACACCGCCAACAGCGCGCTGTTGCTGCAGAATATGGAGAACCAGCTGGACGTTCTCAGTCGTCAGCTGGGCACTGGCCAGAAGGCGGCGGTCTATTCCGACCTCGGATCGCAGGCCGGCCTCACCGTCGGGCTCGACGCGCAGCTCTCCGCCATCAATGGCTTCAGCGACACCAATACGACCGTCAGCACCACGCTGGGCATCCAGCAGGAGGCGATCTCGCAGCTCGTCGGCGTGGGAACCACGGTCCAGGCAGATATTGCGCAGACGTCGTTTACCCTCAACAACAATGGGCAGACGTCGTCGCAGGCGAATGCGGCGGCGGAGCTTGATCAGATCTTCAATACGCTCAACACCCAGGCGGGCGACAACTATCTATTCTCGGGAAGCGGGCCAAACTTGCCGTCGGTCGATACCACCGCCCACATCCTCAATGGCAATGGGGCGGCCGCCGGGCTCAAACAGGTGATCTCCGAGCGCAACCAAGCCGATCTCGGCGCCGGTGTCCCCCCGCTCGGCCGCCTGGTGATCCCGGCGGTGGTGGGATCCACGGTCTCGATCAATGAGGACGTGGCGGGCTCGCCGTTCGGCCTCAAGCTTGCGGGCGTGAGCTCGACTCTGACCGGCGCCACGATCACGCAGCCGGCGGGATCCCCCAAGGCGATGACGGTCACTCTGGGCCCGAATCCCAACAGCGGTGATTCGGTCCAGTTCAGCCTGACCCTGCCGGATGGGACCAGCCAGAGCATTGCGCTTCAGGCCACGTCGTCGGCTACGCCGGGCGCCAACCAGTTCGCCATCGGGGCGACGCCGGCGGCCACCGCCGCCAACCTGCAGGCGGCGCTGACCACGGCGGTCGCAAACGTGGCGCAGACCACGCTACCGGCCGCCTCGGCGATCACCGCCTCCAACAATTTTTTCAACTCGAACCCGCCGCAGCGCGTTGCGGGGCCGCCGTTCAACAGCGCCACAGCATTACAAAACGGCACCGCCGCCAACACCGTGTTCTGGTACACGGGCGAGAACGGCGCGACGCCGGCGCGCCAGACCGCGATCGCGCTGGTCGGTCCGTCGACGCAAATTTCCTACGGGATGCGCGCCAACGAGCAGGCCATAGGGGCCTTGGTGGCGAATGTCGCGGCTCTCGCCACCACCACCTACGCGCCCGCCAATGCGAACGCTGCGGTGAGCTATTCGGCGCTTACCCAGCGGGTCGGCGCTAATCTGAGCCCGCAACAGGGCGCGCAGAATTTCACCGACATCGTGGTCGACATCGCCAATGCGAAGACGGCGGCCCAGAATGCGGATGCCGTCAACCAGCAGACGAAAAGCACGCTCACCGACATGCTGCAAAAGATCGAGGGGGTCTCCACCGATCAGATCGGCGCGCAGATTCTGGCGGTGCAGACCAGCCTGCAGGCTTCGCTGTCGACGACGGCGCGCCTCTCGCAGCTGAGCCTGGTCAACTATCTCAGTGGAACCGGCTGATATTTGCGCTGATTTGCTGGCGATGCGAGAACGAGTGGCCGGCGCCTCACGCCGTGTAAGGCGCGTACTGTTTTTCCTCGACAAATTTTGAATTCAGGAGTGTATTGATTTCACGCTTGATTCGAGCGCGTCAACGCGGCCAATTGATCGAGGCTGAGCAGATATACCGAAATATCCTCGGAACAGCGCCCCATAATTTTGATGCGACACAATTTCTTGGCGTGGTCTTTCTGCAACGTGGCCAACTCTCTGACGGAGAGCGGCTGATAGCGAGAGCGCTCAAGATAAATCCGAAAGACCCGAGTGCGCATAACAATCGAGGCAATGCGCTGCGGGGCCTTAAGCGCACTGGGGACGCGCTTGCCAGTTTCGACAAGATCGCCCTCAAGCCGGACTATGTCGAAGCCTTCTACAACCGAGGTGTCGTCTTTCAGGAACTCATGCGCGCCGAGGGGGCATTGGCGAGCTACGACCGCGCGCTTGCTCTGCGGCCGGACCATGTCGAGGCGCTCTCCAATCGCCGCAATACCCTGCATAAGTTGAAGCGGTATGACGAAGCCTTGGCGAGTTTCGACAAGGCCATCGCCCTCAAGCCGGACTACGCTGAAGCCTTCTACAACCGAGGCGTCGTCTTTCAGGAACTCATGCGCGCCGAGGAGGCATTGGCGAGCTACGATAAGGCGATTGCCCTGAGGCCGAACTATGTCGAAGCCTTATACAATCGAGGTGCTGCCCTGCAGGAACTCACGCGCTTCGAGGAGGCGCTGGCAAGTTACGGGAAGGCGATTGCCCTCAGGCCGGACTTCGCTGAAGCGCGTTTCAACCGATCGCTGGTCCTTCTCCTGACGGGCAACTACGCCGACGGTTGGGACGAATACGCGGCCCTGCTCACGGGCAATCCTGATTCGAAGGAATTGTAGGCCCCCGGCCTCGAGCACTCCGCAGACAGATCACGGGTCGCGGAGCGCAACGGCGCGCTGACCCGGAGCTTCTCTGTAGAACGCTACTGGGCGGCAATTCCTGCGAACCTGCGAGCCGCACAGGCGAGGCCGCCACTCACTTTGTTGGGGTGCCGGCGCTGAGGATCTGGGTAATCTGGTTGAGCGGATAGCTCTGACCCGCGATCGTAAGATTGGGCGGGTTCTTGCTGACGTCGACGCCCGTCACCACCCCCTGGGTTTGGGTTGTCACCGGCACGGTTTGCCCGCTGGAGCCGACAGCGCTGATCGAGATCGTGTAGGCGCCGTCAGGAAAGGTGTTGCCTTGGCGATCCATCCCGTTCCATGCGAGGGACTGCGATCCGGGCTGCACGGTTTGGGTGGTCGAGTAGACGGTCTTGCCGGACGAATCCATGATGTTGATGGTCGCCGTTGCCGGTTGGGTGACCGAATAGCTCCAGTTGGCCTGGCCATTTGCCAGCTGGGCGGTGGTTCCGGAGACCGCCACGGTTGCGCCGATGAACTGGAGCGCGGATGCCGCCTGCTGCGTCTGCTGCAGCGCGATCATGGTGGTGAGTGACTTATTCGTATTGATCTGCTGCTCGACCGAGGAGAATTGCACTAGCTCCTGGGTGAATTGATTGGGATCGAGCGGGGATGTCGGATCCTGGTGCTGCAGCTGAGTCGTCAGCAACTGGAGGAATTCGTTGAAGTTGCCCGCCAGATTGGGACCGGCCGCGGTTGCGGCGGCTTGAGCGGAGGACGAGGCGTTTGCAGCACTGGTTGCCACGGCGGGGGTGGGGCTTGCGTTTGAAGTGAGCATGCGAAGCGTTCCTTGTTGCACCCAAGCGCTCATGGCCGGGTTTCGGGGCCGTTCAGTGCTCATCTACGCCGCAGAGATTCTGCGAGGTCAGAGCCACCGAATCCCAGAGCCGCCAAGCATGTCCGGATAGGAATCCGCCACTGACGGGAGCGATCGAATCCAGTCTGATGTCTATTGGTTAACAAATCATGAGCGCGCGGGCACGCGACGCTGCGCATTCTCCGCCGAAGCGAGCTGGCGAAGGCCCGCTAAAATTCACGGCTGTCTGGCCCGCTCAGGGCTGGCAGGCCATGTGGCTCGCCCGAAGAGGCTTAGGCATTGCCGCGCAGCCCGGCGGCAAGCTCGCGATTGATGTTGATCAGCGGGACGAGCTGCGAAGCCCTCGGATTGGTCATCAAGGAGAAGGTCTCGGTCATCACGAAGATGCCGATATTGGCGATTTTCTGCCGCAGTTCGACCGGAAGCGCGCTGCTATCGTCGCAGACCGAATCGAGGAAGACCGTCCACAGACGCCGGTTGTAGAGCACGGCATCGTCCAGCCCGTGCGGCTGGTCGGTCCATCCATCATAGACGGATTGCAGCTTGTGGGCGGCCTTCAGCAGCAGCAATGATTCCAGATCACGCGGGCTTGCCGTTTCCTTGGCAGCCGCCGCGTACGCCTTGATGGCTTGCATGTTCGAGGAGTTCCTGTTCGTAGGTGATGAGCTTCTTGACTTCTCGCAAAGCTTTGTACAGCTCTCCTGTTAATATTTGATTATTGATACTTTCAATCAAAGGCCACATACTTGGCGCGGCCTGTGTGATCTCGCGTACCAGCCTGAAATACAGCTCGTGGTAGGTTGCCGGGTTCCTGGATGTGTACATCAACTGCACCGCGAGATAAATGCGCTTGGCCGGAGTGTCGGCGCGGCTCTCCGTCATGATGTCTTTCTCGCGCAGGATCGGCGCGTTGCCTTCCACCAACAGACGCGTGCGCTGGTCGTGATTGGTGATGACGCAGTCGCCCAGCATGACGCGCTCGCCGGGCTTGAGCTCGATCTTCAGACCCACAAAAGCCTCCTTCATGCCGTCCCGGGCGATGCTTCCGTATTGCGGTTAACGGATCGTTAAAAAGAAAGCGGCGGGGCTTGCGCCCCGCCGCTCTTGTCGAAACCGTGATCCGGAAGGATTACGGGAACAGCTTGAGCACCGCCTGCTGGGCCTGGTTCGAGATCGACAGAGCCGAGATGGACAGCTGCTGGCGAGTCTGCAGGGTAAGCAAGTTGGCACTTTCCTGGTTCTGGTCGGCCAGCACGAGCTGGTCGGAACCGGACGTCAGGGTGTTGATCAGGTTCTTGGTGAAGTCCTGGCGAACCTGAATGGTCGACGCGTTGGTGCCGAACGTCTCGGTCTGGGCTTGCACGTTCGTCAAGGCGGTATTGAGGGACGTGATGGCGCTGTTGATGGTCGCATTCGCCTGGAACCCGGTGCCACTGATCGCGGAGAGGCCCAGTCCACCCGAATTGAACGTCACGCCTTGGATCAACAACGAGCTGGTGTTGTTCTCGTTGAAGTTCACCGTCAGGTTGTCGCCCTTGAGCAGATTGACGCCTTTGTACGAGGAGTCGCCGGCGAGCTGATCGATCTGCGTCAGCAGGTTGTTGAAGTTGGTCTGCAGGGTGGAGCGGGTCGTGCTGTTTCCGCTGGAGAGCGCCGTGCCGCTGACCGTGCCGGCGGTGAGGCCGAGCTCGTGCAGGATTTCGGTCGAGCCGGTGGACCCGGACGAGCCGATGGTCAGGCTGTTCGTGGTGCTCGAGGCGGCGACCCCGAGGCTGACCCCGGTGCCGGCCGCGCTCGAACCGGAGAGCCCGGACAGGCTTTGCAGCGCGGTGTTCAACTGCGCCAGAGACTGGATCTGCCCAGCGGCAGTGCCGAAGTTGATGTTCTGGGTGGCGCCGCCGCTGACCGACACGGTCAGCGAATCACCGGCGGTGAAGCCGCCGGTGCTGCCGATAATCTGGAACAGATCGGTCGAAGCGGCGGTCGCGGCGGTGGCCGCGGTCGACAACTTGGTGTCGCCGGTCGTGTCGGTGACGGAGATGTTCGACGTGGAGACGTTCGACTGGATCTGGAGATGGCCGCCGCTGTCGGTCGAGGCGGTAGCCGCGCCCGTGGAGCCGAGACCCGCAGTGGCGTTCACCTTGCTGATGATCGTGGCGACAGTGTCGGTCGCCGCGAGTACCACGGCGACAGTCGTGCCGGCATCGATGACGCTCAACGTGTCGGCGGCGCCGAGGCTGCCATTGCTGGTGAGGGTGGTGGTGGCGGAGGCAACTTTGCCGAACGTTTCTGCGACGCCGCCGGCGAGTGAGCCGTTGGTTGTGATGGCGCCGTAGCTCAGTGTGCCCGGACCGGCCGCTTCCAAGGCTTGCTGGGCAACGGACAGGCCCTGCTGCAGCAGGCTGGTGATCGAGGTGAGGCCCTGGTTGGCGGCCTGCAGGGTCTGCTGCGCCTGACCGACCTGGTCGAGGAGCGAGGACAGCGAGTTGGCGCGGTTGGTCAGGGACTGCGAGGTGAAAAAGGAGGTGGGATTGTCGAACGCGTTGTTGACCTTCTTGCCGGTGGCCAGGCGATTCTGCGTGGTGGTCAGCAGTTCAGCGGTGCTTTGCAGCGACAGCAGGTTCTGTCGCACACCGGCGGTGAGGGTAATTCCGGACATGGGGGCGTACCTTTCTGGTTACGTTTCGCTTCCACCGCGGTACCGTCTCAGTATCGGCAGGTGAGCGGTCCGATCGCATTGATCGGCTGCCCGACGTATGCAGTAACCGGTTTAAGATCACGTAAATCTGAGCGCATACCAGTACACATACCAAGATCGATCCAAGGGTCTGCGCCGGCGGCGATTTGGGCGACGCGCAGGCGATTCGATCCGAATCGAAGGGTCAAAAGCATCGCGGCGGGACTCGCTCGCCCGATAGCTGTCTCTTTGGCGGTTGTCTTTCGCTCTTTCTTAAGCCTGAAGCCACGCTTCAAACAAATCTGGTCGAGCGGACCGAGGGGAACAACACCCAGGCCCACGCCCCTGTGCGGCTGCGTCTCTGGCTGATCGGTGACGCAGGAGCGAGACTGGATATACCGAGCATGCAGCTCGCGGCGCGGCGAGCGCCGGTCGGCTGGCGCAGCCGCGACATCAAGCCAGGAGGTTGAGTGAGCTTGCGGCCGAGCTGCTCGCCTGGGTGGTCTTGAGGGAGCTGGAAGTGCTCTGGCTGGCGGTAGCAGAGGCCTTGAGCTGGGCGAACTGAGTCGGACTGAGGCCGTTCACGATACTGGTCGCCGCGGCCTTGAGCTGAGCGTTGACGCGGGCCAGCGCCCTTTGATTGGAAATGGCCGCAAGCCCGGCGGACTGGTTCGTCAGCGCATTGCTCAAGACCGAGTTCACCATGTTACTGGAGCTGAACATGTCGCTCCACCGTTGCTGCTCAATCTGCCAGTTTCGGTTCTGGTTATAGAACGAAATGCTCACGACATCGGCCTCCAGCCTTGAGACTAGCCCGCAGCCGGTTAATTCCAGGTGAAGGGCGCCTTTACGGGTCGTTAACCACGGCGGGGCGATGTTCCGCGGACGCAGTCCCTGGCTTCGTATCTGCGCGGCAGATCGAGCACAGATCTTCGTCGGCGGAATGGCTTTGATGGGGCGTTCGAGAGCGAAAAAGAAGAAGCCGACGGCGGCGCGGGAGGGCGAACTGCTGGCAAAAGCGATCGCCTATGCGGCCGGCTGCCAGGGGCAGGGGCGGTGGTTCGATGCCGAAACGCTCTACCAACGCGTGCTCAAGGCGAGGCCGCGGCATTTCGATGCGTTGCACCTGCTCGGGGTGCTGCGGCAGCAGCAGGGCCGCAGCGCCGAGGCGCTCGGCTTGATCGCCTCGGCGCTCGAGGTGTCACCGGACCAGGCCAATGCCTGGTCGAACCGCGGCGTGACGCTCAAGTCTCTCGAACGTTGGGACGAAGCGCTCAAGAGCTACGACCGGGCGCTCGCGCTCGATCCGGACCACGTCGATGCCCTCGTCAACCGCAGCCACACGCTTTTGATGCTCGGTCGCTTCAAGGAGGCGCTGGCGAGCTGCGAGAGGGCGCTCGCGGTCAGCCCGAACCATCCGGTCGCGCTCAACAATCAGGGCAATGCGCTGATCGAGCTTAAACGCCCGGCTGAGGCCTTGGCGATCCTCGAGCG
>Ga0179587_10000787_pt1 | contig 13639 bp, 11 predicted proteins | sample CZODoug2_1_08_16_FD_185932 | JGI IMG/M metagenome (GOLD analysis project Ga0179587, IMG submission 185932) | Vadose zone soil fungal communities from Angelo Coast Range Reserve, California, USA - CZODoug2_1_08_16fungal | ecosystem: Environmental > Terrestrial > Soil > Vadose zone | place: USA...
CGCTCGTCCATGTGGTCAAGATCGAGCCCGAGCAGATTCGTCCCCTGGCGGATGTCGCGCCCGAGATCAAGAAGGCGATCGCGACCCAACGCGCCAAAAAGGACATCCAGTCGGTCTACGACAAGATCGAGGATGTGCGCTCCGAAGGGCATACCCTGGCGGAGGCGGCAGCGACCCTCAAGCTGGCGGCCCGCAGCGTGGGGCTCGACCGTTCCGGCCACGATCTTTCCGGCCTGCCGGTCCAGGATCTGCCCGATGCCCAAAGGTTGCTGGCGGCGGCGTTTTCCACCGACATCGGCGTCGATGCGGATCCCCTGCAGGTGCAGGACGGCTATGTCTGGTTCGAGGTCGAGGGGCTGACGCCTGCCCACGAGCGCGCGCTCGACGAGGTGAAGGACAAAGTGGAGGCCAGCTGGCGCGAGGACGAAATCGCCAAGCGCCTGAGGGACAAGGCGGTGCAGATGCTGGACAAGCTCAAGGCCGGATCGACGCTGGCCGAGCTCGCTGGCGCCGATGGGCTCAAGGTCGAGACCATCGCGGGTCTCAGGCGCGGGGCGGCCGTGCCGCCGCTTTCGGCCGGCGCGAACGACAAGCTGTTCGCGACCCCAAAGGACACGGCCGCAATCACGGAAGGCGAGCAGCTGGGCGATCAGGTTGTGTTTCGGGTCACCGATATCATAGTGCCCAAGACCGACATGAACTCGGACGAGGTCAAGAACATCGCGCAGAACCTGAACCGCTCGCTGACCGAGGACGTCTTCACGCAATATATCACCCGGATCGAAAGCGAGATCGGCGTCACCATCAATCGCAACGCCGTCAGTCAGGTCGTCACCGGCAACAGCAACGTCCCCGACGACACCGACATCAATTTCTGAGCCCTTGGTATGCAGATCGAGCCTTCATCGAGCGCATTCGCCAAATGCTATGCGCGCGGCGAGCCGCAGGTCGTGTGGACCACGCTGGTCGCTGACCTCGAAACGCCGGTATCGGCCTTTCTCAAGATCGCGGCCGGTCGGCCCATGAGCTTTCTCCTGGAATCGGTCGAGGGCGGTGCCGTGCGCGGACGCTATTCGATCATCGGACTCGACCCTGACCTCATCTGGCGCACCGTCGGCGGCCGCGCCGAGGTCAATCGCGCGGCGCGCGACCGGGGCGGGCAGTTCGTGCCGTGCAACGAAGGGCCACTCGCCGCCTTGCGGGCCCTGATCGCCGAAAGCCGGATCACGCTGCCGGCGGCGCTGCCCCCCATGGCGGCCGGGGTCTTCGGCTATCTCGGTTACGACATGGTGCGGCTGATGGAGGAATTGCCGCCCCCCAACCCTGATCCGATCGGCATTGCGGACGCGATCCTGCTGCGGCCCACGACCGTGCTGGTGTTCGATGCGACGGCCGACACGGTCACGGTGGTCACGCCGGTGCGTCCGGAAAAAGGCGTTTCCGCCAAGGCCGCCCTGGCGCGCGCCGGCGAGCGTCTCTCAGCCATCGTGGACGCGCTCGATCGGCCACTCGATCATGCGGCCCCCAATGGGCATGCCGGCCCGCTCGCCGTGCTGCCACGCTCCAACACCAGCCCGGCCGAATTCGAGCGCATGGTGCGCGCCGCCAAGGAATACATCACCGCCGGCGATGCCTTTCAGGTCGTGCTGGCGCAACGCTTCGAAGCGCCGTTTGAGCTTCCACCGTTCGCGCTCTATCGGGCGCTGCGCCGGGTCAACCCTTCCCCCTATCTGTATTTTCTGGACTTCGGAGAGTTCGCGCTCGCCGGCTCGAGCCCGGAAATCCTGGTCAAGGTGGCGGGCGGCACGGTGACCATCCGGCCGATCGCTGGCACCCGCCCGCGTGGCCCAAGCCCGCATGAGGACAAGGCGCTCGAGGTCGAGCTCCTGGCTGATCCCAAGGAGCGGGCCGAGCACCTGATGCTGCTCGACCTCGGCCGCAACGACGTCGGCCGGGTGGCGCAGATCGGCACCGTCAAGGTCACCGATCAATTCTTCGTCGAGCGTTACAGCCAGGTGATGCACATCGTCTCCAATGTGGAGGGCAAGCTGACCGAGCAGCACGACGCCCTCGACGCCTTGGCCGCGGGCTTTCCGGCCGGCACCGTCTCGGGCGCCCCCAAGGTGCGGGCCATGGAGATCATCGACGAATTGGAAAAGGAGAAGCGCGGCGTCTATGCGGGCTGCGTCGGCTATTTTTCGGCGGCGGGCGAGATGGACACCTGCATCGTGCTGCGCACCGCGCTCATCAAGGACGGCGTCATGTATGTGCAGGCCGGCGCCGGTATCGTGGCGGATTCCGATCCCAAATCGGAGCAGCAGGAATGCATCAACAAGGCCAGAGCGCTGTTCCGCGCCGCCGAGGAGGCCAGGCGGTTCGCCAGCGCGGCCCGGCGGAGACAATGACGAAGCTTGTTGTGGCCTCGGCACAGCATCCATGTCGGCGTCGCCTCGGCCGTAGAGCCCCGACCCATACGCCGCAGCTCATCGATAGGGCACGGCGCATGGTCCCTGCCTTTGCGGGGACGACGTCGGGCCACACAGGTGATCGCGATGAATGATACCACGAAATGGAAACACGACGGCGTGCAGGTGGTCCCGGGCGGATCGCTCGATCCCAACACCGCGCAGTCGCCCGGCATGGACCGCAAGACGGCGATCAATTTCGCCCGCGTGGGCGCCCGCAAGCTGTGGGCCGGCACGGTGAATATCAAGGCCGACGCCAAGACCGGCGCGCATCATCACGGCGAGCTCGAAAGCGTGATCTATGTGGTGCGCGGCAAGGCGCGCATGCGCTGGGGCGAGCGCCTGGAATTCACCGCCGAGGCCGGCCCCGGCGACTTCATCTATGTGCCGCCCTTCGTGCCACACCAGGAGATCAATGCGAGTGCGAGCGAGCCCCTCGAATGCGTGCTGGTGCGCAGCGACAACGAGGCCGTGGTGATCAATCTCGACATCGAGCCGATCGAGAAGCCCGAGCTGGTCTTGTGGATCGATCCGATTCATCGAGCATAGACGGGCCATAGACGAGCGGGTGCCCGGGCGTTAGAACGGCCGCCATGATCGTGCTCATCGACAACTACGACAGCTTCACCTTCAACCTGTACCACTACCTGGGTGGCCTCGGGGCGCAGGCCGTGGTCCATCGCAACGACAAGATCGCGACCCAAGAGGTGCTCGCGGCGGATCCGGACGCCATCGTGCTTTCGCCCGGCCCTTGCACCCCGAACGAGGCCGGCATCTGCCTCGATCTCATCGCGCAGGCGTCCGCGCGTATCCCGATTTTCGGCGTCTGCCTCGGCCATCAGGCGATCGGACAGGCTTTCGGCGGCGAGGTGGTGCGGGCGCCGGTGCCGGTGCACGGCAAGCTCTCGCAGATCAAGCACCAGGGCGCCGGGGTGTTTTTCGGCATCAATGGACCCTTCGGGGCGACACGCTACCATTCGCTGGTGGTCGAGCGCGCGAGCCTGCCGGCCGATCTGGCGGTGATGGCGGAGACAGATGACCGGCTGATCATGGGGCTGGCGCACGCCCGGCTGCCGGTGCATGGCGTGCAGTTTCACCCTGAGAGTATCGCTTCGGAGCATGGCCATCTCATCCTCAAGAACTTCCTCGACCTTGCGGCGGCCTGGAATGCTTCGACCGGCAGACGTGCGGCACGCAAGGCGCCAGACCGGCGCCACGCGGCCCCATAAGCGGAGGCGGGGGCGTGGGCGTCGATTTCAAGGCTTTGATTGCGAAGGCCGCCACCGGCGCGTCGCTCACCCGCGAGGAAGCCGCCCAAGGCTTCGATCGCATGATGTCGGGCGAGGCGACGCCGTCGCAGATGGGCGCGCTGTTGATGGCGCTGCGGGTGCGCGGCGAAACCGTCGATGAGATTACCGGTGCGGTCACGGTTATGCGCGAGAAGATGCTGCGCGTGAGCGCGCCGCCAGACGCCATCGATGTGGTGGGTACCGGCGGCGATGCTTCGGGTTCCTTCAACATCTCGACCTGCGCGGCCTTCATCGTGGCGGGCGCCGGCGTGCCGGTCGCCAAGCATGGCAATCGGGCGCTCTCGTCGCGCTCGGGCGCCGCCGACGTGCTGGGGGCGCTCGGCGTGGCGATCGAGCTTGCGCCCGAGGCCGTGGCCCGCTGCATCCGGGATGCGGGCATCGGTTTCATGTTCGCGCCCGCGCATCACCCGGCCATGAAGAATGTGGGTCCGACCCGGGTCGAGCTCGGCACCCGCACGATCTTCAATCTGCTCGGGCCCCTGTCCAATCCGGCCGGCGTGCGGCGGCAGATGGTGGGCGTGTTCTCGCGGCAATGGGTCGAGCCGTTGGCGCAGGTCTTGCGGAATTTGGGCTCCGAGCAGGCCTGGGTCGTGCATGGCTCCGATGGGCTGGATGAGATCACCACATCGGGGCCGACCCATGTGGCCGCGCTTGAGCACGGCACGGTGCACACGTTCACGATCACCCCGGAAGATGTCGGGTTCCAGCGGGTCAAGCCGGAGGCGCTGCGTGGCGGCGACGCCAATGACAATGCACGGGCGCTCCTGGATGTGCTCAAGGGCCAGACGGGTCCCTACCGCGACGTCGCCATCCTCAACGCCGCTGCCGGCCTCATCGTGGCCGCCCGTGCCAAGGACCTCAAGCAGGCGGTCGCGCTTGCCACCAAAGCGGTTGATTCCGGCGAGGCCGAAGGCCGCCTCGACCGCTTGATCGCGATCTCCAATGGGTGAGGCGCGATGATGGCCTGTCCCAGCCCAACACCCATTAGCGCCAAGTTGGGGCGCGATCGCGCCGCGAATTTCTCCCCTCCCCCGCAAGGGGGGAGGGAGTCGACGCCGGCTCTGCCGCAGCTTGATTTGGCGCCCATGGGCGCAAGACCGGGACCAGCAAAGCCAAGGTTACGGCTGCTCCGCCATGACTGACATCCTGGTCATTATCGAGGCCTATAAGCGCGGCGAGATCGCGGCCGCCAAGCGTGTGCGCCCGTTCGCCGAGATCGAAGCAGCCGCCAAGGCGGCTCCGGCGCCGCGCGGCTTTCTGGCCGCGATCGAAGCCCGGCTCGCCCGGGACCGATATGCGCTGATTGCCGAGATCAAGAAGGCGAGCCCCTCGAAAGGCCTGATCCGCGCCGACTTCGATCCGCCGGCTCTGGCGCACGCCTACGAGCGCGGCGGCGCCTGTTGCCTGTCGGTCCTGACCGACGCCCCTTCCTTCCAGGGCAAGGCCGAAGACCTCAAGGCGGCGCGCGCCGCGACGGGCCTGCCGGTGCTGCGGAAGGATTTCATGTACGATCCCTATCAGGTGATGGAAGCGCGGGCCTGGGGGGCGGACTGCATTCTCGTGATCATGGCGGCGGTCGAGGACGTGGTGGCGCGCGATCTGGAGGATACCGCCACGGCGCTCGGCATGGACGTGCTGCTCGAGGTTCATGATCAGACGGAGCTGGAACGCGCGCTCGCGTGCCGCTCGCGGCTCATCGGCATCAACAACCGGAACCTCAAGACCTTCGAGACCGCCCTGGAAACCAGCCAGCGTTTGGCGCCCAGGGTTCCGCGCGACCGCGTGGCGGTGGGTGAAAGCGGAATCTTCACGCCCGCCGATCTCGATTTGCTGGCGTCGTTCGGCGTGTCGACTTTCCTGGTGGGCGAGAGCCTGATGCGACAGGCAGACGTCGAAGCCGCCACGCGCACGCTCCTGGCGCCTCATCGCCTCGATCAGCGTCCGCGCGGCGCCGTGGAGTAGATCGTGGCGGCCAAGCTCACCCATCTCGCCAAGACCGGAGAAGCCCGCATGGTCGATGTCTCGGGCAAGGCCGTGACCGCGCGCATCGCCGTCGCGGAAGGTCGCGTGGTCATGGCGGCGACGACCCTCGATATCGTGCTGGCCGGCAATGCCAAGAAGGGCGACGTCATCGGCATTGCGCGCATCGCCGGCATCATGGCGGGCAAGAAGACCCATGAACTGATTCCCCTGTGCCACCCCATGCCGGTGTCCAAGATCGCCGTCGAGATCACGGCCGACCGGAAAATGCCGGGTCTATTGGTTCGCGCCACCGCCCATGTGATCGGCCAGACCGGTGTCGAGATGGAAGCCTTGACGGCGGTGGCGGTCGCCTGCCTCACCATTTACGACATGGTGAAGGCGGTCGAACGCGGCATGCGCATCGAGGGCATTCGCCTGATCGAGAAGAGCGGCGGCAAGTCTGGGCGCTATCGCGCCAAGGCTCGTTGAGGGCGCAAACCCGGCCGGAGGATCGAACCGTGGCGTTGATGACGGTCGCGGAAGCGCTTGCCCTGGTGCTGGGTGACGCCTCGCCTTTGCGGCCTGAAGCCGCACCGCTGGGGCTCGCCCATGGCCGGGTCCTGGCTGATGATCTGGCGGCCTTGCGCACCCAGCCGCCGGCCGATGTCTCCGCCATGGACGGCTATGCGGTCCGCGCCGAGGATGTCGCCAAGGCGCCGACACATCTCAAAGTGGTTGGCGAGGTCGCGGCCGGACGTCCCTTCGCCGGCACCGTCGGCAGCGGGCAGGCGGCGCGCATCTTCACCGGCGGCGTGATGCCGCGCGGTGCCGATACGGTGGTCATCCAGGAGCACACCAGCCGCGCCGAAGGCTTGGTGGTGGTGGGCAAGCCAACCCGCAAGGGCGGCAACGTTCGCCACCGGGGGCTCGACTTCGCGGCCGGTGCGGTGCTGCTGCGGCGCGGGCGCCGCCTCAGCGATCGCGACCTGGCGCTGGCGGCGGCGATGAATCACCCGGCCGTGCCGGTGCATCGGCGGCCCAAAGTGGCGGTGCTGGCAACCGGTGACGAGCTGGTCATGCCCGGTACCGTGCCGGGCTCCGGCGAAATCGTCTATTCCAACGGCTTTGCCACCATGGCGTTGGCGGCGCGCGAAGGCGGCGACATCCTCGATCTCGGGATCGCGCCCGACCGATTGCCGGAGACCGTCGCGGCCATTCGCCGCGCCCGTGCGAGTGGCGCCGATATCCTGGTCACCTCCGGGGGCGCCTCGGTCGGGGACCATGACCTGGTGCAGCAGGCTCTCGCCCGCGAAGGGCTCACCCTGTCATTCTGGAAGATCGCCATGCGCCCGGGCCGGCCGATGCTGCATGGGCGCCTGGGCGCCACGCATGTCCTCGGCCTGCCCGGCAACCCGGTCTCGGCCTATGTCTGCGCGTTCCTGTTCCTGGTTCCGTTGATCAGGCGGCTCGTGGGCCGCACCGATCTCGATCGCAAGCCCGAGCAGGCGGTGCTGGGTGGCGACCTGCCGCAGAACGACGAGCGGGCGGACTACCTGCGCGCAACCCTTGCGGTCGGCCCGGACGGAAGCCAGGTCGCGACCGCGCTGCTATCCCAGGACAGCTCCACGCTGGTGCCGCTGGCCGCGGCCGAGTGCCTGCTCATTCGCGAGCCGCATGCGCCGGCCGCCAAAGCCGGCAGCCCCTGCTCCATTCTCAAGCTCGGGCTATGAGCTCAATGCGCGAGGTTGCTCTTCCGACGATCCAAAAGCTCACGGCTGAGGAGGCTTGCATCCACGCGGCCGCGCTCGGCGCCGTGCTGGCGGATTGCGTTGCCGGCGGCGCCTCGGTGAATTTCATGAGCCCGTTTTCGCTCGCAGAAGGAGAGGCCTTCTATCGGAAAGTTGCGGGAAGCGTCGCAAGCCGGGAAACGGTGCTGCTGGCCGCATTCCTCGATGACCGGATCGTCGGCACCGTCCAGGTCCATTTCGTCTGGATGCCGAACCAGCCGCACCGGGCGGAAATTGCCAAGATGCTGGTGCATCGCGCAGCCCGCAGGCGCGGCATCGGTGCGGCCCTGCTGCGGGCGGCGGAGGCCGAGATCGTCAAGGCCGAGCGCTGGCTCGCGGTGCTCGATACGGCGACGGGCGGCGATGCCGAGCGGCTCTACCGTAAGCTCGGATGGCAGGAATGCGGGGTGATCCCGGACTATGCGCTCTGGCCCGAGGGCGGGCTGTGCGACGCGACGGTGTTCTATAAGCGGCTCGGTTCATAGGACCCGCGGTCCGCGGCACCCATGAGGGTCAAACCGGTCTGCTTTTTCGCCGAGCTTGTGCGACTGTCGGGCTGTCGAAAGCGGCGGGGCCGCCTGCAACCAAGCAATCTTCCATGGTCCGCCATCGTTGAGCCGCCGCTCGATGCACACGGTCAGTGAGTCGTTTTTCGGTCGCGCGCAAATTCCGGGCAAGGTTTGCGAAAATGCCGGGCTTAAGTGCTTGACGTGGCGTGAATTCAGTCCCTCGAGCTTTTAACCCCAAATTAAATGGTTGCGGAACACATATCGAACAGATAGTGTCCGTTCATGATTTGTTTCTACCGTGCGTCTAGGGAAATCCCGAGGCAGGGAAATCCCAAAATTGGAAATCCCAAAATTGGAAATCCAAAATCGCAAATCCCGGAATCTGAAATTCCAAGATCAAATAGCTCCAGAGCTCAGCGCCGCCAGTCGGGGGAAACATCAAGATGCTCACACGTAAGCAGTTCGAGCTCCTGCGCTTCATTCATGAACGGTTGACGGAGGCGGGCGTCCCGCCTTCCTTCGACGAGATGAAGGATGCGCTCGACCTGCGCTCCAAATCCGGAATCCATCGGCTGATCACCGCGCTCGAGGAGCGCGGCTTCATTCGCCGCCTGCCCAATCGGGCGCGCGCCATCGAAGTGATCAAGCTGCCCGATTCGGTCGCCCACGGCATCGGCGGGACGCGGGCACGGGGATTCACCCCCAGCGTGATCGAGGGCAATCTCGGCCGCGTGCGGGCGGCCTCGGAGGAAGACAGCGGTCGGTCCGTGGCGGTCCCGGTCATGGGGCGGATCGCGGCCGGAACCCCGATCGAGGCGATCCAGACCAAGAGCCATGTCATCAACATGCCGCCCGACCTGCTGTCGTCGGGTGAGCATTTCGCCCTCGAGGTCCGCGGCGATTCCATGATCGATGCCGGCATTCTCGATGGCGACATCGCGCTCCTGCGCCGCACCGAGGATGCCGACACCGGGGATATCGTGGTGGCCCTGATCGATGAGGAGGAGGCGACCTTGAAGCGTTTCCGCCGGCGTGGCGCCTCGATCGCGCTCGAGCCGGCCAATACCACCTATGAGGTCCGCATCCTCCCGCCCAATCGCGTGCGAATCCAGGGCAAGCTGGTCGGGTTGTTCCGAAGATACTGAAATGCGAGCATACCGCGCCGCGCCTGAACCGGCGGCTGCGGGCGGCGCGTTGAGCCCGCCGTAGCTTGGCGGCCGCCGAGCGGCCGTCGTTTCAGAGGCGGGCCCCGGCGCGGTCGGCGGACCGTTCAGCGCCCGCCCCCTCCCCCGCTGACCTTGGCCCAGGTGTCGCGCAATCCGACCGTGCGGTTGAACACGAGCCGACCCGGCATCGAATCGAGATCGCGGCAGAAATAGCCCTGCCGCTCGAACTGGACCGGGTCTTCCGCGTTGGTGCCCGCGAGAGCGGGCTCGACCCTGCAATCGGGCAGCACTTCCAGCGAATCCGGATTGAGATCAGCCGCGAAGTTGCCGGCATTCGGGTCGGGGCGGGTGAAGAGCTGGTTGTAGAGGCGCACTTCGGCCGGTACGGCGTCCGCGGCCGAAACCCAATGCAGGGTCGCCTGCACCTTGCGCCCGTCCGGCGCGTTGCCGCCGCGCGTTGCCGGGTCATAGGTGCATCTGAGTTCCACCACCTCGCCGGCGGCATTCTTCACCGCTTCGCGGCAGGTGATGAAGTAGGCATAGCGCAGCCGAACCTCGCGCCCAGGCGAAAGGCGATAGAATTTCTTGGGCGGGGTTTCCATGAAGTCGTCGCGCTCGACATAGAGCTCGCGGCCAAACCGGATGGGTCGCACCCCGGCGGCCGGATCCTCGGGACTGTTGATCGCATCGAGCTCCTCGCCTGGGCCCTGCGGATAGTTCTCGATGACCACTTTCAACGGACGCAGCACCGCCATGCGGCGCAAAGCGGACTTGTTGAGGGCTTCGCGGATCGAATGCTCGAACATGCCGACATCCACCAGGCTGTTGGCCTTCGCCACGCCGATCCGCCGCACGAAATCGCGGATCGCGGCCGGCGGGACTCCGCGGCGGCGCAGCCCGGCGAGCGTTGGCATCCGCGGGTCATCCCAGCCCTTGACGTGTCCCCCCCGCACCAACTCCGTCAGCACGCGCTTGGACAGAACCGTGTAGGTGAGATTGAGGCGCGCGAATTCATACTGCCGGGGCCGCGAGGGAACCGGAAGGTGGTCGAGAAACCAGTCGTAGAGGGGGCGATGGTCCTCGAATTCGAGGGTGCACAACGAGTGGGTTATGCCCTCGATGGCGTCCGATTGGCCATGCGCGAAGTCGTAGCTCGGATAGATGCTCCACCGGGTGCCCGTGCGCGGATGGCTGGCATCAAGGATGCGGTAGAGGACCGGATCGCGCAGGTTGATGTTGCCGGCTGCCATGTCGATCTTGGCCCGCAGGACGCGCGCCCCATTGGCAAACTCGCCGGCCCGCATGCGGCGGAACAGATCGAGGTTCTCCTCGACGCTCCGGTCGCGGTGAGGGCTGTTCTGCCCCGGCTCGGTCAGCGTTCCGCGCTTGGCCCGGATCTCGTCTTGGGACTGATCGTCGATATAGGCGAGGCCGCTTCTGATCAGGTGCTCGGCCCATTCATAGAGCTGCTCGAAGTAGTCAGACGCGTGATAGAGATTGTCGCCCCAGTCGAAGCCAAGCCAGTGCACGTCCTGCTTGATAGCGTCGATATATTCCTGCTCTTCCTTAGTCGGATTGGTATCGTCGAAGCGCAGGTGGCAGCGGCCGCCGAACTCTTCCGCCACGCCGAAGTTGAGGCAGATGGACTTGGCGTGGCCGATGTGGAGATAGCCATTGGGCTCGGGCGGAAACCGGGTCACTACGCCGGCATGCCGCTTCGCAGCAAGATCGGACGCAATGATGTCGCGGATGAAATCGCGTCCCGCCTCCGCGACGAGTGTTTCGCTTGCCATCATGCTTTATGCTTTCGAGATGCTTTATGCTTTCGAGATGCTTTCGAGATGCTTTACGCTTTCGAGGCGGTCTGCGCGCCGCAAAGCTCCTGGCGATGATTCTGCTCCACGACGCCCCGGCGCCTATGTGCCAAATCCGCGTGGACGCGCCAAGATGCCTGTCTGCCACAAATCGTGCGGCCAGCGCCTGCTTTCAATGTGAATTGTCGTGACACCTTTTCGGGGACCTATGGTACACGGCTCGCGATGCCGGTCGCCTTATCCCGAGGCGGCCGACCAGACGCTTTGTGGGCATCCTTCGAAACCGCGCCCCGGGGACACATGAGCGAGACCGTCGTCACCCGTTTTGCTCCTTCGCCCACCGGCTTTCTCCACATTGGAGGAGCCCGAACGGCGCTGTTCAATTGGCTCTATGCCCGTGGCCGTGGCGGGAAAATGCTGCTGCGGATCGAGGACACCGACCGCGAGCGCTCGACCCAGGCGGCCATCGACGCGATCCTGGACGGCCTGCGCTGGCTGGGGATCGAATGGGACGGGGATACGGTCTATCAGTTTTCCCGCTCGGCCCGCCATCGCGAGATCGTCGAGCAGCTCTTGGCCGCCGGGCGGGCCTATCCCTGCTACGCGGCGCCGGAGGAGCTCGCGCAGATGCGCGAAGCCGCGCGCAGCAATGGCAGCTCGAAGCTCTATGACGGCCGTTGGCGCGATCGCAGCCCGCACGACGCTCCGCCCGGCGTGCGGCCGGTCATCCGCTTCAAGGCGCCGAGCGCCGGTGAGACGGCCATCGATGACCAGGTGCAGGGCCGCGTGGTCTGGCAAAACGGGAACCTCGACGACCTCGTTCTGCTGCGCTCCGACGGGACTCCCACCTACATGCTCGCGGTCGTGGTCGACGATCACGACATGGGTGTCACTCACATCATTCGCGGTGATGATCATTTGACCAACGCGGCGCGTCAGAAGCAGATCTATGATGCGTTGGGTTGGAGCGTACCGGTGATGGCGCATATTCCGCTGATTCACGGACCCGACGGCTCGAAGCTCTCCAAGCGTCACGGCGCGCTCGGCGTCGATGCCTATCGGGCCTTGGGGTATCTGCCCGCCGCCCTACGTAATTACCTGGTCCGGTTGGGCTGGAGCCATGGCGACCAGGAGATTTTTTCCACGTCGGAAATGCTCGCGGCGTTTGACCTGCCGCAGATCGGTCGTTCGCCGGCGCGCTTCGATTTCGCCAAGCTCGAAAGCATCAATGGCCACTACATGCGCGAAACCGCCGACGCCGATCTGCTGGCTGCGATCGAGGCCGTGCTGCCGCATATTGCGGGCGGAGCTGAGCTGGCCGCCAAGCTGACGCCGGATCTACGGGCCAGGCTTCTTGCCGCCATGCCGGGATTGAAGGAGCGCGCGAAGACCCTGCTCGAACTCCTCGATGGTGCTCGCTTCCTCACCAGCGGCCGGCCGATCGCCCTCGACGACAAGGCGGCTGTTCTGCTGACCGCCGAAGTGCGGGCCATGCTGACCGAGATTGTCGCAGATCTCGACGGCGTCGAGCCATGGACCGCCGAGCAGGCCGAGCAGGCGTTGCGCACCTTTGCCGAGCGCAAGGGCGCCAAGCTGGGCAGCGTGGCGCAGCCGCTTCGGGCCGCATTGACCGGACGCACGACATCGCCCGGCATATTTGATGTGCTGGCGGTGCTGGGAAAATCGGAGAGCCTAGCCCGGCTGCGTGATCAGTTTACCGCGTAAGCAGCTGTCTGTTCGGGCAGTGTCGCCAGTGGCACTGCTGCGCATCTGGCAACGCACGATCTTGCAGGGCACACGCGGATAGGCTACGCAACTACACTTGTATACTTGGGCCGCGATGGCGGGTAGACCCCCTGCGGAGCCACTGTTTGGCCGGCAGAGCCATGCGGTTCGTCAAGCGACGCAACCCGAGGGCACACAATTATGGACGCGAAGTCCGGCTCCAATACCAAGAGCGCCAAGCTCACGATCGACGACAAGGATTGGTCCTTCAAGATCTACGACGGAACCATCGGTCCCTCCGTCATGGATATCGGCAAGCTCTATGCCCAGGCTGGAATCTTCACATACGATCCCGGCTATACTTCGACCGGAAGTTGCGAATCCAAGATCACCTATATCGACGGCGACGAAGGTATCCTGCTCTACCGCGGCTTTCCGATCGAGCAGCTCGCCGAACACGGCGATTTCCTCGAAACCTGCTACCTCCTGCTCTATGGCGAGTTGCCAACGCCGGCGCAAAAGGCCGACTTCGACAATCGCGTGACCCATCACACGATGGTGCACGAGCAGATGAGCCGGTTCTTCCAGGGCTTCCGCCGCGATGCCCATCCGATGGCGGTGATGACCGGTTGTGTGGGCGCGCTCTCGGCCTTCTATCATGACTCCACCGACATCTCCGATCCGCACCAGCGGATGGTGGCATCGCTGCGGATGATCGCGAAGATGCCCACCCTGGCGGCCATGGCCTACAAATATTCGATCGGCCAGCCGTTCATCTATCCGAAGAACGAGCTCGACTACGCCGCCAATTTCCTGCGCATGTGCTATGCGGTTCCCTGCGAGGAGTACAAGATCAACGGCGTGCTGGCGCGCGCCATGGATCGTATTTTCATCCTGCACC
>Ga0179587_10000789_pt1 | contig 13627 bp, 17 predicted proteins | sample CZODoug2_1_08_16_FD_185932 | JGI IMG/M metagenome (GOLD analysis project Ga0179587, IMG submission 185932) | Vadose zone soil fungal communities from Angelo Coast Range Reserve, California, USA - CZODoug2_1_08_16fungal | ecosystem: Environmental > Terrestrial > Soil > Vadose zone | place: USA...
ATCCTGTCCGGCGAGCCTTCAAACTGTCAGCGATCATCTGAATCTGTATTTTTTTGAAGGCTCGCCGGACAGGATTCTTGCCCGGTAACTTTTTTCCCGGCGAAGGGCTGCATTTTGCGCCGAAGATATTCGATGTAAGTGTCGGGGACGGGATTGTGGAGGACTTCGTCGATAACCGGCCCGAAGTAGGCTAGGGAATGAATTGGGGATAAGGCTGCGGCTTCTGGTGGTCGCAGGAGTCGCCGCAAAGAACCCAACAGGAAAGCCGTCTCGATCAGCAACAGAGGGAGTCCGCGTTGTTGCAGTTGATGGGCATGGAAGCGGTCTCGGGAACTCGGCAATGCGGGCGTTTCCGGGAGCTGTTGGTAGAGATTTAGGACGGTGCGCACGTACTGTTCGGCGTCATCATCGAAGCGATTCATGGTTTCTTCCTCCGTGTGGCGGCCTCCCGCTGGCTTTCGCGAATTCGGTAACTGTCGCCTTCCAGGCGGGTCACATCGGCGTGATGCAACAGACGGTCCAGCAGCGTGGCGATGCAGGTAGCGTTGGGAAAGACTTGGTTCCATTCTTTAAATGCTCGGTTGGTGGTCACGATCACGGACCTGCGTTCGTAACGGCGATTGATGACTTCATAGAGGATGTCCGCAGCTTTATCGTCGAAAGACAGGTAGGCCAGTTCGTCGATACATAAGAGATCCGCTCTGCTGTAGCCACGCAGCTTGCGTCGGCGACCCTCGAACATTTCATGGCGCAGATCTTCCACGATGGCGGCAGCGGTGCGAAACAGAACCGAGCAGCCCGCTAACACAGCGAGGTGGCAGATATTTTGGACGATCATCGTTTTGCCCAAACCGTTCTGGCCTACCAGCACGAAGTTGCGTGCTTCGTGAATGAAGTCGAGGGTGAGGGCCCGTTCGATGACCTCGCGTTCGACCTTGGTGGGCCAATCCCATTCAAAATCGGCCATGGGCTTGAATTTCTTGATGGCCGACAGCCGTAGCCGTCGCTCCAGACTACGGCGGGAACGGTCCTGGGTTTCCTGCTGGGCGAGCTGCTCCAGCAGCATGCGGGGAGACCAACGCGCTTTGGTGGCCCGGGCGAGAAAGTCGTCCAGGTTGGCGGGGATGGTCTTCAGACCGATGTGCTTGAGCTGCGCTAGCAGGTCATTCATCGGCATCGGGCTCATGGTGCTTGTCGGTGAGCTCATCGTAGGACTCCAGATCGTGAGGGATGACATCGAGAGATTGCAGTTCTGGGTGGCGACTGAGATCCACAGGGGTGGGAGCGGAGTGTTGCTGAGAGCGCTGCCGTCGGCTCAGGATGAACGCCACCGAAGAAGCACGTGGTGTGTTGCGCTCGACTGCTTCCCGGATGGCCGTACGCAGCTCGGCGGCCCCGTAAGTATCCAAGAGCTTGAGGAGCTGTGCGGTTTGGCTGCCCGCCGATTCTCCACGTGCGAAAGCGGCATCGAGCAGAGCCTCGCTTTCCGGCACCGCTTGCGACAAGCGACCGCCTGGAGTCGATCCAAAGGCCTTGCGCTTTTCCTCCAGCAGGGCTTGCTGGTGATCTGGATCAAGCACTAACTGGTGTCGATCATAGGAGCGGCGATGCTGGGCGATCTCCTCACTACCGTCCAGGATCCGTACCCTCGCGTCTGAGGCCACCAGGGTCAGCGGACGTCTTATGGCCTCCGGCGGGATGGAGTAGTCGTTCAGGTCGAAACGAAGGTAAATCGTCTTACCCGCGTGGATCGGGAGAACCAGATCCGTCTCGAACGGGTGTGTCGGTAAAGGAAGCAGTCGTGGTTGTTCTTCGGTGAAGACTTGCTCCACGGTTCTGGAATCATCATCCGGCCAAGGACGTTGATGAGCCACTTGGTCACGCCAGAGAAAGGCTTGACGATTCAGCTCTTCGAGCGTGGTGAAAGTTCGGCCGGCCCAGAATGATTCGCGTACATAGAGAACCGCTCGTTCCACTTTTCCTTTGCCAAAAGTCATCAAATGCAGGCTGTGTGGGAACGGCACACGGCCGGTTCCGCATAACCCATCCCTTTCATCCACTACGCGGCATCGAGTACGAATTGGTGACACGGAGACTCAACTGGGGTGAGGATCGAGTCTTCTACTACGACCAGGCAGGCGAACTGAAGTCCTTTCTGACCAACGTGACAGATTTGATGACTGAGGATGCTTTCGATCGCATCTCTGCTGGTCGATCTGCTTTCCGTATAGACGATCTTCTGGAACTTCGATGTCTTTTGGATAGGTCCCGACGAGCCGAACGTGGGGCGCAAGGTGTGTAAGGTAAATATCGCCGCATATGACAGAAGAATTTTGCCGCATCGGCAGCGGATCAGTGCGGCTGGTTATTTTGTCTGGCCAGGTATATTCTCCAAGTATGCCAATAAAGTGAAGAAAAAAGCCTCAGTCCGAGGAAATGGGACCAAATTTATGCTTGACTTGGTAAGAAATATGAGGCGTAATAATACTTACATACTTGGCATTCGGCGATTTGATGGTAAAACGGAAAAAACCCGACAACAAAACGCTGGAGCTCAAACGCACCGGTACCATGAACTCGCGCCCCGACTCGATTTCCGACGCCTTGTTCAGAGAAAACTCATTCTTCGACCCCAAGGATCTTCTCCAGGTCCGTTACGAAATGTTGCGCCGACACGACGTGGAAGGAATCTCGATTGTCGACGTGGCTACCAGGTTCGGTGTTTCGCGCCCGACCTTCTATCAGACGCAGGCAGCATTCCAGCAAGCAGGCCTAAGCGGACTGCTTCCCAAGCATCGTGGGCCCAAGGGAGGGCACAAGCTCTCCACCAGCGTCATCGAATATGTGCGGAGCTTGCGGGCCATCGAGTCGGGCATGACGACCGTCGCCTGTATCAAAGCGGTTCAGGAAAAGTTTGGAATCACAGTTCACCGCCGCAGCCTGGAACGGGCGTTGGCGAGCAAAAAAAAACCGCGCAAGCCGGCGTCGTTTCGCCGATTTCCGAAGGGGCAGTGAGCGCTTACGAAGGACTTCGATTGCAAGCGGTCCAGCCGGACGGTCGCGTAGGGCAGTTAGCAAACTGCGGCGTCCTTATGCGTTGTGGCTTGGCGGCTTGGGCGCAACTCGGACCATCAACACTATCGATACGTCTACCCGAACCACTTTGCGAATTACCGGCGCTCGCCTCGCCTGGAGCTGAACTCATCCGACTGCTAGCCAGTTTGATTCTCAGTACTCGACAGGAGAAATTTCTGCATGCCTGAACCAAAAGTTACCGCGCAGCATCTGGAGCACGATGCCTACCTCTATATTCGACAGTCCACGCCGCGTCAGGTTCTGGAGAACACCGAGAGCACGCAACGACAGTATGCCCTGCGAGATCGCGCCGTGGCGCTGGGCTGGCCGCTTGAACGTATCCATGTGCTCGACAGTGATCTCGGCAAGTCCGGGTCGCAGGCGGCTGGTCGGGACGGTTTCCAGAAGCTTGTCAGCGAGGTCGCCCTCGGCAAAGCGGGCTTGGTCATGGGGCTGGAGGTATCACGCTTGGCCCGGAACTCCGCCGATTGGCACAGGCTGATCGAGCTGTGCTCTCTGGCCGGCGCGCTCATTCTTGACGAAGACGGGATATACGATCCGGCGAATTTTAATGACAGGCTCCTGCTCGGTTTGAAAGGCACCATGTCGGAAGCAGAACTTCACTTCCTTAAGGCCAGAATGAGAGGAGGGATGCTCAACAAAGCTAGACGCGGCGAACTCGAGATGCGCCCACCGGTCGGTCTTGTTTATCGGGACGATGGTGTTTTGATTCTCGATCCAGATACCGAAGTCCAGACTGCCATACTTCTGGTCTTCGAAACATTCGAGCGGACCGGCTCAGCGATGCAAACCGTGAAGCTGTTTCATGATCAGGGTCTCCGGTTTCCACGGCGGATCCGCAAAGGAGTGAATAAGGGCGAGTTGCACTGGGTACGGGCGGGGCATCCTCGCGTCCTTCAGGTGTTGCACAACCCTCGCTACGCTGGCGCCTTCGTGTATGGTCGCGTGCGCACACGCCGTTTACCGGATGGCAAACACAGCACCAAGAAGGTTCCACGATCCGAGTGGCAGTTTTTGATTCCTGGGGCCCATACCGGCTACATCACCTGGGAACAGTTTGAAGCGAATCAAAAGCGACTGGCCGAAAACGCACTCGGATTCGGTGGCGCACGTAAGGCTGGTCCGGCACGCGAGGGGCCGGCGCTTTTGCAGGGCCGCGTCCTCTGCGGCATCTGCGGAGAACGCATGGGCGTACATTACAACATCGCCTATCACCAGGTGACCCCAACCTACGTCTGCCAGGAAGCATCCGTCCGAAACGCAGAAAAGGTCTGTCAACGCGTGCCTGGTGCGGTTGTCGATCAGGCGATCAGTGGACTGCTGCTCGAACTGATGCAGCCCATGACCCTGGAAATTGCCATTGCGGTTCAGCAGGAAGTCGAAGCGCGGATCACCGAGACCGATGCGTTGCGGCGGAAGCATGTCGAGCGGGCACAATACGAAGCTGAACTCTCGCGGCGACGTTACATGAATGTGGACCCCGCGAACAGGCTTGTGGCTGACAGCCTGGAAGCGGAGTGGAACGACAAGCTCCGCATCCTGGCCGAAACGCAGACGCAGTACGAACAACAGACACAGAAACAGCGCTTTCTGATCGATTCCCAAGCTCGCGAGCAACTTTTGTCTCTCGCCAGCGACTTCCCACGAATATGGAATGATCCATCTGTCGAACCTCGGGAACGAAAACGTATTCTCCGTCTCCTCATCGAGGATGTGACGCTGATTAACGGAGAAACGATCCAGGTCCATGTGCGGCTACGCGGCGGCGCCACTCGAAGTCTCACTTTGGCCAAGCCACTGCCGATTGCTCAGATTCGGAAAACAAAGTCGGAGGTCGTCGCCGAGATCGATCAACTCTTGGACCACTACTGTGATCGCGAGGTTGCAGAGGTTTTAAACCAGGAAGGGCGACGGACTTGGCAGAACGAAACGTTCAACCTCAAAAAGATTGCTCACATCCGACAGTCCTTTAATCTGAAGTGTCGCTATAGCAGGTTGCGAGCCAGAGGGCTGCTCACTACTAAAGAGATGAGTGCGCAGCACGGCGTGACAGCCACTACAATCAACCTCTGGGCCAGAGAAGGTCGCCTGCAAAAGCACCGTTACGACAATTTCCGCCGTTGCCTATATGAACCGCTGGAAAAAGGTGCGATTCTCAGAGGCTGCGGAGGCAGACGGGCCAAGCAGCCGACTTTCAACGTTGCAAAGGCGGAATGAGGTGCAATATGAAACATAAGCCTTTTGATTGGCTGCCCGTACCTGGCAGGGACGAGGAGCGAAATGATAATGCGAGCACAAGTCCAACAGTCGCGGATGAAAGTGAATCTGGTCGCCGCGACGTTCCAGCACGGCACTGCGAAGGTTATCGTACAAAAGGATTCGCGGTTGTCCTGACCAAGCGTGAAACGCATGAACATGACCACGCAGAAAGTTTTCCATGCTTTGATCGAAGAAGAATTCCAGATACAGGGCGCGCGAGTAGGAAAGCGTGATCAGAAAGCAGGACAGACGCCGACGGGCGCGGCCGACGGAGACTTCGCCGAAATGGGCCCAGTCCACTTGTCCCTGCTCGCCCGGAAACGAGCGGAGTCGCAAAAAGGGCTCCTGGTGAACCGGTCGCAAGCGAGCTACCACGCGTCGCAACTGCACAACACTTCCGGTATAACCGCGCTCCCGGATCATCTGGTAGATGCGCGTGGCACGCAGCCGGGGATACTTCTGTAAGGTCTGCCGGAGGAACTCTACGTAGGGGTCGGTCACCAAGGGACGAAGAGCCTTGGCACGATTGAATTGCTCGGTGTCCAGCGCATGGCGGACGGTGTCTGGGTGCACCCCGAGTTCCTGCGCGATGGTGCCAACTTTCCAATGTTCGGCGTAGAACCAGTGACGGATCTGTACGCGCTGTTCACTGCTGAGCATGCTCACCTCCGGAAGATTCGGGGGAACGGTTCCACGAAACGTCCGAGGCGGCCGCAGAGGACACAGCGAAGTAAGCCGTGGTGCCGCTGCAGGGCGCCGTTCCCTTGGGCGTGCAGATTCCGGATCGGAAGCGCACATTGCAGCGGCATTCTGCCCGCGAAGGAAAGCATCAGGGAAGATACATCCGTCACGCGAGGTGATGAGTGGCGCCGCCGATACGCGCGCTGGCGATCGCGATGGTCCTGGCGCCCTTCTGGGCTCTGCTGGTGACGGCGGTTGGCCAGGCGGTGTTGTTGCCGGCGCGTTTGCTGTCGACAGAGCTGGCTGCAGTAGTGCTGTCCCCGGTCACAATGGCGACAGATCCAGAAGACCTGGCCACAGCCGCTGGCACGGCAAACTCGTTGACGGAGGACAACTTCGGTGTGGGCCGCCATCCTCGCCCCAAGGTGGGGCTGGACAACGACGACCGATCATGGCAGCTTGAACACCTGTTGATGTTTGGCTACCTGATGAAGGTCTGCCACACAGGGAACTCGACCGCTCTAACGGTCGGGTTCCCACTTCCCACCAGTGGTGATCAAACTACCAGATGAATGAAGATGAGGGGTGTGCGCCTACGGCGCAGATGCTGATATGTTTATATTTTCCGGCGAGCCTTCAAAAAAATACAGATTCAGATGATCGCTGACAGCATAAAGGCAACCGAATCATCAAGACTTATGGAGCGGGCGATGGGAATCGAACCCACGTCCGAAGCTTGGGAAGCTTGTTGTAGGTTGTAGGTAAGCAGGAACGCATGAATCGTAGGTAATTTGGCGTTTCTCGGAGTTCTTAAATGGATTCCAATTGGAGCAGCGCTTCCTTGCGCCGATAACGATACACTCGGGAACAGGCTGCGTGCGATGCTGATGACAACGTACTTCGTTGTCCGCGCCTTCGAGGACAGTCATCAGAACTTGCAATGAACCCTTCCTTCGAGCAAACGCTAATCGAGGTCTGGCGCCAAGCTCTCGTCGAGAATGCCAAGGTCGTCGAGTTAGGGAAAGCGCGTTACCCGGTTCGTAGAACGCCCAAGCGCGGATTGCGACAAGTGGACTTCGTTTTCGACGGGAACGAGATTCGTGGGCTGGAGCAGAACCCTGATACAAAATCCCGTTGGGCGCAAATGGCGCGGTCTGGCAAGAAGGTGATGCAGTTTCTAAGCGAGGGCCTCTTCATGGCGAACGTGGTTGACGGCAAGGTGACTCTATACGGCAGGCGAGCGGGGACGGGTCGATGACTGGAAAAGCTATGTCAGAAACTCATAAGCAACGTTAAAGGCGCAGGATGACGATGCAAACTGGAGACAAGTTCTTGTCTGTTTTAGCTGCGGTGCACATCGTCCTCGCCTTTGTTCTCAAGGCCGTGATCCCTCAGACATATCGCTTTGGCATCGGAGCCGACTTCTACCGCCTGGATTCAATTGTATTTTGGGCCGTACTAAAGGCGGGCCTTATCCTTGGCGTGATCGTAGTCGTCAAGATTATTATGCGCAGTGATGCCGCCTGAACTCGAACCAGGGACACTCAATCGACTACAAGCGGGCAATCGGCAACCCGAGAACAAGGCAGACTGCGAGAGCGGTCCACCACAATGGGTTCTGTGTCGTATATGGGTCGATGACACTTATTCCCACGGCGGAGTTGGGCCCCATGCTGCGATAGACCACAAAATAGAGCAAGGCCATAGTGCCGAACCCCAAAAGCCACGGTCCGAGCAACGTGCCCTTCAGAATTCACATAGATTATCTTTGCGGAGGATGGAGTTTCTCCAGAGCATCCTTCGCTGCAGCCCGCACACCAGCTGGTTGATTTGGATCATCGGCGAGCCTTTGCAGAACAGGTTTCGCCTGCTGTAAGCCATCCTGAACTCGCGTAAGGTTTTGTATGGCGGCGTATTGAAGCTGCGGAGACTGGTAGTCTAAATATGCGATCTGCGTTTTGATAAATTCGTCGCGCGCTCGCGTTGACGAACGTTCTACGGCCTTCTTGACCGTCTCTTTTAGACCGAGGTTGGCAATCCGGTCTTGCATTCGTCCCAAGCTCGTTGTCGCCAATTCTGGGATGTCCCCCCAATTTTCGTTCAGTGCCGACAACAGAACTTCGACAGCCTCGTCGTTGCCTATTCTTTCCAATCCCCGTACGGCATCTATATAGACCAAAGTATGAGCCGTTAACACGCGGGCCAAGTAGGGCACGGCAATGGGGTCATCGACATAGCTCAAAGCCCGTACCCGGAATTGCGCAGCGTCTACGGTAGTGGCTATTTGTGCCTGCTTTGCGAGTTCCGCGCAAATTTTATTGAGCCGCGCAGGGTCTCTCCGATTGACTCGCAGCTGAGCGGTTTGGCTCTCGGCTTGAAAACTCCCGTCCGCAGTCTCGATGTCCGAGGTCAGCCTGCTGGTTAGGGAGTACGTCCCTTGACTCGCAAAAGGGAACCACTGATTCATGACCAGTGGTTCCTGGTAGTCCGCACCGGGCGCTACGGTTATTTTGCCGTCTCCAACGGTCACCGTGTCTACCTGTCCACCGGGAAGCTCTTTATGGAATATTTGGCCGTTAGGCGTTGTCAGCGTGAAGTCGAAAAACTGGCGGACCAATGCTCCAACTGTAACGGTAATCGGCTGCGAGAGCCCGTTGTGGACCTCGAAGAACACCACAACGGGTTCGTGTAGCGTCACTACGGTTTCTTGAAACCTAAAGTGGGCATCAACTTGTTTTGGCGCACGGCTGGTGCGGGCCGCGATGGTGGCTATCGCCAGCAGCGAACAGCACAGGCCGAGCAAAGTTCCTTTAGCCACCCACATGGAACAACTCCTACCGGAAAGTGTAGCGCGGTGTCCGCAATACAGACGCCGCCTTTTATTCGCGGCTACGTTCCGCCAGGTCCAGTCTGGCGGATTTCATTATGAGGTCAACAACGAACCATCGCACAGCCGATCATTCGATCGAGCGCATCGAAGAACTTTCTCTCCTGGAATCTTGCCGAAGGCGTCGCTGAAGACTCACGTCACGCTGACTAGCTAGCAACCTCCCGCGCCAAGACGGGCAAGTCCGGTCAAGTCCGGACGCTTACACACAGGTCAAAAGAAGCCACTGAAGCTAGTAGGGCTCCGAGCGTTGGATGTACACCAGCAGGACGAACGGGCCACGGTGAGCGTAGCGATGCATTTTCGATTGAGCTAGGGCCAATCCGACCTATGGGGCTTTCCGCCGCTTCGCTTCTTGCACCCTGTATGCCAGCATGCTCAGAAACGAGATGTACTCAACCGCTCGCTGCTCCAATCCTTCGGGAAACGAATGGCCTCCAGGATTTCGCATGGCCATCACCGCTCCCTCGAAGAGATGCATCATCCCTTCCTGCTCGTCCTGGTCCGTTTGGTCGGCGAGCTCGTTGAACGCAAGGACCGGAGAGTTTTTGGAGAATACCGTCCTGACCAGCGGAGTACCGTCGATGTCGTGGCGACCAGAGCGCTCCTTCACGTAGTTGACTAACGCCTTAGATGCGGCGAACACGGCGTCCCAGTGGTGCCCGTCCATGACGGGGCGGCGGCGGCGCCCGTACCGAAATCGGCTTTCTTTTCTTGCAGGCGACCGATCAGTCCCCTAAGGATTGTGATGACCTGAGCGCGACCCCGCTCCGTCGCTTAGTCGATATAGCCGTGGTCCATGTTGACGTACCGGGGTCCAGCCCAGATCCTGATGTACTGGTGCTCCCTGAACTCTGGGGAGTCCGGGCCGAACACCTCAAGTATCGTCGTCCTAACATTGCTCCGGACTACGTCGTCGGCGCCGGTCTCTTTCAAGACTGCGGCCTGAACGTCGAGTTCCTCAAGTTCCTTGATCCTGCGCTGGAACTTGTCGACAGCAGCGTCGATCTCTTCCGGCGAGCGGAACTCTCGAAGGTGTACTGGAGGGGGTGCGGACGGCTTCTTGGCCATGGGAACTAACGAATTCTCGCTGAAACTTCTCGCGCGGTCAATTTGGGCCAGGGCGAAGGCACGCAGCGGAGCAGGGGAAGGGAAGAAAGTGGACAGAAAAAGAAAACCTAAAGTTCTTTGACTCCAATTGACTCCAATTGGAACTTGGCGGAAGCTGCAACGTCATCATTCGCCGTGAGTTGGGAGTCTAAAGCTTGAGTTCGACTCCCACACGCTTCCGCCAAAGCCCTTTCTTTATGCGGTCTTAACTACCGAACTGACTCCAATTCGGGGTCTGACTCTAATTCAGTGATGTTCCGCCCGATGCGCTGGGAGAACTTCTCAGACGCAACGCGCTCGGCGTCTCCGACAATATGCGCGTAGTGCTCCAGCGTCACGTTGGAATCGGAGTGGCGCATGAGCCGGGTGACGACGTGGATCGGAGTGCCGGATTCGAGCAGCTCGGAAGTTACGCCATGCCGGAAGCAGTGAATCCCCACATGGACGCCTTTCGCAGTTTCAATCCCAAGTTTCGCCATGGCCCGATGAACGCCGTATTTCACAACGTTGTCGGAGAGGAAGGGCTTGCCCTTGGAGTTGGTGAAGAGATAGCCGTCTAGGTTCGGCTTGTAGCGTTTGTCGAGCCAGTCGCGCACGTGTTTCGTAAGCAGTTCGGACATGCAGACCGGAGCTGCGCTGTTGTCACTCTTTGGGGTGCTTTCCTTCCGAGTGGCGTAGTCCAGGGCGCCGGTTGTAGTCGTCCAGGTACGGTTGAAGAGCAGCTTTGGCGGAACGCTTCGATGTAACATTCGCATCGAAGGTGATCGTCTTCCTCGTCCGCTTGCCGGTCTCGGCCTGCTGCTGTTGCGTCTTTGCGGCTCGGCGTTCGCTGTCGGTTTTGTATTTGCGCGGGCGTCCTGGTCTGAATCCAAGTGTTCATCCATGAGGCCGAGCAACGCGTGACATGTTCTTGCCGCACCTTCACCGCCGCAAGCAGCGCTCCCGGCTCCGTCAGATACGGCTGCAGTCAGGACCTTTTCAGGCAATGCAAGCGTTACCATCGCCGTGGTCCTCTGGTGGCAAGGCAAGCGTAGTGACAATGGACAGAAGGAAGGAGGGAGTTTTATCGATTGGGAAGCTGCACTTCAGTCTGGCTTCCCGGCTTTGCCGCGTTCACGGCGGCAGCAATCCTGTCGAGATGCAGCCGCACTACTGGCCACTGAGGAGTGCTCAACACTACAATCGCTATCTTGCGGCCACGGAGGTTCTGCTGATAGCGCATGTTCTTATCGGCCGTAAGGAGCACGTCGAAACCCGCGTGCTCCGCTTCGGCCAACAATTCGCCGTTGGTGAGCGTGTCCCATCCTCGGACTTTGGCCTTTGTGACGGTGTGACCCGGAAGGAACCGGGCAATGCCGCTAGGCGTTACGTGGTCAAACAGAATGAGCATCCACAGAGGAATTTACAGCGGGAGTGGGGACCGGATCAAGGCTCCGGGCGGCAAATTCAAGTACCGCGCTGATCTGTTCCCGTGTGAGGTCGAACTGCTCGATGATTTCCTCGATACTGGCTCCGGCCTCGAGGTTCTCGAAGACTGCGGACACAGGCATCCGGGTATCGCGAAACACCCATGCGCCGCTTAGTCTCCCCGGCACGCGTTCGACGGCCGGACACTGCGACCAGTCAAGTGCTGCCATGACGAACCTCCTTTCCTATTTTAGCATAGAGCCGGTGGGCAGGCTGCCGCCCCCCCCACGTTACTTGGGAGCTTGGGCCTCGCTGAAGGCCAACTGTGAACGGCGGCGCCAGAAGTAGCGCGCGGGGAAATAAATGAGCACCGCCCACAAAACGAGGAGCGGGCCGTGGCCTGCCGTGAACAATAGGATGGAGGAGAGGCTGCCGAGAGCATCGTTCAAACCGCCGATCGCGGCGCTGCGAAGTTTCGCTCCAATCGTCTCGGCAGTCGAGGTGCGTTCCTCCTGCAGGGAAAAGAAAACGTTGGCGAAAGAAACGCGGCTTCTGGATGCAGAGCGCTCCGCTTCGATGCGCTCAATTTCACCGCGCAGTATCGCCACCTGGCGTTCGAGGGAACCAAAATCGCTCAATTTGTCGTCGCGATTCTGCAGAATTCGCTGGATGCGCTGCTCTTCGTTCTGCGCGTTCACCAGGCGCGCTTCGAGTTCGCTTTGCTGCTGGGTGATTTCGTCGGCGGCTTCTTCCTCATGTTCTACCAGGCCGATCCCTTTCAGTTCAGTGAGAGCGGAGCGATATTCCGACGAAGGGACGCGCAGCGTCGCGGAAAGGATGCTCCCCGTCGGCTCCCCCACCATGCGCAGTTTGGCCACGTAGCCATGGTGGTGCTCAAGAATTTCTTCCAGGCTAGCGCGTGAATGCGCGAACTCCCGCGTCGCCACAGTCAACTCCGCGGAATAGGCGACCTGCGGCTCGCGGTACGCGCTCGCGGAATCTAGCGGTGCCGACGAATAGAGTTTGGATGGCACTCCAGCGGGCATAGCCGCGTTGAGTTCTTTTGTGTTATCAATCAGGGATCGAATTCCGTCTGCCGGAGGGAATTCGCTGCTTGTGGTCGCGCGAGCCGGCGCGAAAGTAGCGCTACTCTGGTGTGCGGGCGCAACATTCTGCTTTGGTACGGACAAGAATAGGAGAAAGACTCCGGCGGCGACGCAAGCCGCCAACACGAATCGGGGACGGGCCGAAAAAGCTTCACGGATTCGAACGACGATGGATCGCAGACGGTCTTCCATGGCAATGCCTCCTGTCGCTTCACAGTTAGAACGGGGAGGCCCCGATTTCTTGCAGCACACTTAGGAGAAACTTTCGCGACAGGGATAAAGATAACCCAGAGACGCAGAGGGCTCAGCGATATCGCAGAGAGACGGAGATCAGGCGCCGATTGAGGAACGCAGGGCGTTGGCGAGGGATTGGGTGAAGCGCTGCACGTCGGCTTCGTGTTCGGCTTCGACCATCACTCGGGCAAGCTCTTTTGTTGGGGGTAGCGTAGGACCACGCGGCCATTGTCACCTAGCGCGGCTAGCGCTTCGGCCAGCGTGCGGGTACACGAAAAAAGCGTGCGTCTGCAATTCCTTTCAAATCAAGGCGTGGAATGGTGCCGGCGTGGGGAATCGAACCCACGTCCGAAAGCTGGGAACTTGCGCCGCGTGCCGCCGACACAAGTCACCAGCAGGGAAGCAGTCCGCGATGGATGAGTTAGAGTTTTCGGAAAATGAACCGTTCTGACTCCAATTGACTCCAATTGGAACTTGGCGGAAGCTGCAACGTCATCATTCGCCGTGAGTTGGGAGTCTAACGTTTGAGTTCGACTCCCACACGCTTCCGCCATATCTAATTGAGATGACGGCAGTTGCAAAAAAATGAGGCGGCAAAAGGCGGCATTAGCGGCAAAGTGACCGGTTTTGTGATTTGATTTTGAGCGGCGCGGGTGACAACTGGTTCCTCGAACTGAGCCGAGAAAAAGCAGGTAGCGCTAGTTGCGCGATCTTCACCGTGCCTCAAGGAGGCAGCTTGCGGATGTCCCAGATCGTCGTTTGAAGCGCCGACATTTGTGAGTTTTGGAGTCCGCTTGTCGCCTGGGGTGGCTAAAAGGGACTTGTACGGTTTCGGCGTTAACGTTTG
>Ga0179587_10000790_pt1 | contig 13610 bp, 14 predicted proteins | sample CZODoug2_1_08_16_FD_185932 | JGI IMG/M metagenome (GOLD analysis project Ga0179587, IMG submission 185932) | Vadose zone soil fungal communities from Angelo Coast Range Reserve, California, USA - CZODoug2_1_08_16fungal | ecosystem: Environmental > Terrestrial > Soil > Vadose zone | place: USA...
GGCTACGAGCGTGGAGATTGGTGAGCACGCTCGTTTCACGTACTACCCGCGAGTTAGAAGAGGATCCAATACTATGTGAGATTAGCTTCTTGGAGCAACCAGAGATGTCGCATCGCATGGTGGTCTGTCAGCTTGAGTCGATTGGCGATTGTGACTTCTGTCGAGTAAGGCTATGCCCCCGGGGGCGTGACCCGCACAACGTTGCTTAACTCCAGGATGGTCGGCTGCTCGGAACTTATCGTCGGACTATGCCCCTAGGTCTCAGCGAGCCGCGTTATCACCGCTGCTCGATATCCGGCCAGGCTCCAGACATCTTGCGCTTCTTCATGTCGCAGGAGGTAGCGGTCGCCGTCGTCCACCAGCACACGAAAATACGTGGCTCCGGGTGAATACCAGCGATCCTCAATCGCCACAACTTCCCTGGCTCCATCTTTCAGATTCAGCCGCAAGGGACGCTCGTCCACTTTATATCCGGAATAGCACTCCACATGAAGGATTTGCTCACGCATGGGCCCGCGCTCCTCTGCGGCTCTCCGCCAGCTCCGCGTTCCAGGCGGCGCCAAGAAAGATAATCACCGCGGAAAGCTGCATCCAGATGATCAAGCCGATTACGGCGGCCAACCCGCCGTAAACAACGCTGTAAGGCACGCGGCGAACGTAAACTCCGAAGAGCACGTCTACCAGCCACCACAGGAGAGTTGCGACCATCGCACCCGGCACGACATTGCGCATGCTGTCTTCCTGGGGCCGCGCCACACGATAAATCACCGTCAGCGCCAGCATGGCAAGCACCATGGCGGCTGCGGGGAAGAAGAAATTCCACCACCCTTGCAAAATGGTGTGCTTGCCAACTTCATGGGCGATCCATCGCCGCAGCGGCTTACCCAGAACGCCGAGAATGGCTGCCCCCAACAACGGAGCAATGGTTACCAGCAACAACATTAAGCCGCGAACTTGCCGGTGCAGAAACCCGAGTTCGTCCGTATCCCCATAGATGGTATGAATCCCCTGCATCACCAGCTTCATGACCTGGGAGCCGGCGAGCAAGGTTCCCGTCCATCCCAAGGCGGCGATCTTCCATGCTTCCGGTCCGCGCTTCACCAAGAACTCCGAGACGATCCCCTGGCTCCCCGGCGGTAAGAACTGTGTAAGATCGGCGATCAGATCAAAGAGACTCGTCTTTCCGCCGATCCGGCTGGTAGCCAGCGCCACGGCAATCAGCAATGCTGGAAAAAACGCGAGGAAAAGATTGAAGGCAATGGCCTGGGAGATCACTCCGCATCGCGGAAAGACTCGCGCGAACATCCCATACACCCGCCTAAGAATCCCCGCCGCTGAAATCATAGCCCGGCATTATACCTGCGTAAGCTTGCGCGGCAGGTGAAGATCTCCCTCAAGCTTGTTTTTCCATGTGGATCACTGGAAGTGTTTCACCGTTTACCAGGGGAATGGAGATGCGTTTTACCGCAGCGTAGCCCTTTACGCCAAAGAGCTTTGCACCGGTCAGCGTCGCTCCCATCTCGTAGCGGGTAAAGCCCGCGGACCTCGCCGCCTCTTCGCAAGCCTCTAGAATCATGCTGCCAACTCCGCGGCGCGCCCAATCCGGATGGATGAAGAAAGCGCGGATTTTCGCCGCATCGCGCTGAGGGTCCAGCAGCGCATCCTCGCGCCCCGTCCAACGATCGCTACCGTACAGGGTCTTACGCTTGCTCCAGCCGCCGCATCCGACGATGATTAATCCGGACGGCTTGCGTGCGGCTTCGGCACGCGGGATCGCATTTCGCTCGGCTTCCGCAACAATGTACGTTCCGTCGGCGATGAGTTGGCTGTCGACGCCAAAAACGGTTTGCAGCGCGCCTTCGATCTGCGCTGGAGTGTAGTCCTGCGTCTGTAATCCACGCACGGACTTGTCGATCAGTTCCCGCAAAGCGGGGACGTCTTCAGGGACGGCGAGACGGAGATGAATGTTTGCTTGCGTCATCGTTCAAATGCGGGAGCAGCGGAGTAAATTCTATCGTCTAATGACGGAGGAACAGGACACAATTTGCATCATCCGGAATCATGGGGTGGGAGTTGAACGATCGGCAGCGGGCGCTATTGCCAGATGGATACGGGTGATTACTCTGAATTACGATTTTTCGCGGGATTGATGTATCCCCCGCAGTCTGGTCAGCAAAGCGGCTAGCTTCGGCCGGTCCTGCTCACTCAACGCGGTGAATTTCAATCCCAGGCCAACACCGGGTGTTGCGTGCCTCACGACGGCGTCGGCCCGGATCTGCCCTTCCTGTACAAGGAAATTCAATCTGGCCAGAACGCCTTCCGCCTTTGGCTCAGGAGTCTCGATGAACAATCCGCCCATGCTCATATCCCGGACACGCGAGACGTCCTCGCGCCGCTGACATTGCCAGTACACCCACACATCCTCGGGTGCCGGGACGCGGGACGTCAATCTCCTGGATGGGGATGTTACAGGTCGAAAGGGGGGCTTTCCGGGCACCATGGTCTAACAAGCCGATCGCTTTGCAGCATAAGCAAGCGATATGACAGTAGTGTCAAAATCTCCTGAATCGTTTCACCCTGGAAAGATTAGGTGACATCCATTCAGCGTTCGCCGACCGGCGGATAGAATCTAGACGGACGATGGAGCATGCGGCTAACTCCGAAATGGAGTACCCTGTTGTTTCTCCGCTCCCCCGCTGCAATACCGGAGGGGCAAGATGCCCGCCACCTACGCGATAGACAAGCAACGCCGGCTGGTGATCACCATGGGATCGGGTCGAATCACCTTGGCCGACGCACTCGCGCACCAGGAAAAGCTCCGGAAGGATCAGGATTTCGACCCCAGCTTCTCTCAGATCATGGATCTCACTCAGGTCATTGAGTTCGCACTGGAAGCCAATGACATCCGCAGGATCGCGCAGACAACAATATTTTCCCGGGAATCCCGCCGAGCCATTATCGCCTCGAGTGATCTTGTCTATGGATTCGGACGGATGTTCGAAATCCTTCGTGAAATCGCAGGGGAAAACGGAATTCGCGTTTTTCGGGACGTCGACGAAGCTCTTGACTGGATTCTTCCCAAGAGCACGAGTGCCTGAGCAGCAAAATGGAACGGTGGGCAGTGGGTGGGTAGTGTGCGCGCTGGGCTTTTGACTCCCCCCTGACAATTTTGCCGCCGCCCGAATGCCATGTTTACTCGTGCAGGACCACACTGAGGAGGGAGCTGTGGACCTGAAGTCCGCCGTTGTAACGAATAAAGCCCAGTTTCCTGAACTTATTCATGAAAAAATTGACCCTTGACCGCGTTGTGCCAACCATCTCCGCCAACATCTCCTGCGAAATCTTGGGGTGCACCTGTTGAGGTTGGGATTCCGCGCCAAAGCGCGCCAGCAGCAGAAGCGTCCTAGCCAGCCGTTTCTCGCTGGAGTTAAAAAGCTGATCGATCAAATCCTCTTCGACTCGGATGTTGCGCGAAAGAATGTAGGCCATGAAGCGGTCGGAGAGCGCATGTTCGGCATGGAGCACGCGCATCATCTCGCTCTTTTCTATGACCAGGATGGTTGTGGGAACAATCGCTGTGGCCGTCCCCATGCGGATTTCCTGACCTGCCAGGCACCCCTCCCCGAGAAAGTCGGCGGGGGCCAGTATTGCCACAACCGCTTCTTTGCCGACCTCATTAACAACCGATAGTTTTACACCGCCTTCTTGAATGTACATCACACTCTTGGCGGGATCGCCTTGAGAGTAAATCTTCTGTGACCTTCGATACGCCACGACTTTTCTCGCCACGCCGGCGGAATTGAGAAAAGCCTGGGCATCGAAGGCCAGCCTTCTCTTTAGTTGTGGTCTGGGTTTTTTGTTGTTTGGACTCGCGATATTTTTCATAGCAACACCGCTTAGGAGCAATCATAGCGAAATCAGGCGGTCCAAATCAAGTTTTTGTTGGGTTGATGCTGGCAAGCATGAACCGCGTTCTGCGGGTAGGTTTCGCCTTAAATCCTGGCTACTTTTTCAAGGCTCGCGCTCCGAAGGACTCTCTATTTCTCCATGTCCATGCGGTTTTCTTGGTTTGGCTATTGGCAGTGGCGAGCCGAGATTCGCATACTTTTTGCGTGCGGATTTCGCCACGCGCGACTTCGCCATTTCTTTCTTGAGGCTGGCGAGGGTCGCTCTGGCTGTTCCATTCCTGGGTTTCTCGCTGGGCATGCCTCCATCATGACCTGGAAGCCATAGCCATTCTGTTCTATTTAGCACAGGGAGGAAGCCGGCTAGCGGGAATGAATGAACCCTTAGAGGAGCATGTCACGCAGCTATGCCATGCCGGACTGCCGAAGCGACTCTCTACGACTTGCCAGCCGCACGCCTGGACTGCCCAGCCAAGGCTTTTTGCTGCTTCATAGCGTAGAGTGCCGAATCGGCTTCGCGCAAGAGCTTTTCAATCGTATCGCCGTCTTGTGGGTAGACGGCAATTCCCACGCTGACCGAAATCTTTGGTCCGTTGCTGTCATTGGCAACGCTTTCGCGGATGCGCTGGGCTACTTGCTGGGCTTTCTTCGCGTTGGTTTCCGGTAAGACAACGGCAAACTCGTCACCGCCGAAGCGCGCAGGAGTATCGATTGCACGGCAACACGAGCTCAAGACGTCGGCCAACCGGCAAAGCGCTTGGCTTCCTACCATGTGCCCGTGTTGGTCGTTGATCCGTTTTAGACCGTCCATGTCCAGGAACAACAAGGCAAACTCCCGGCTGGTCCGGTTGCTCCGCTTGATTTCCCCGTCAAGCACGTCCACCAGGTGGCGATAGTTGGCCAGCCCGGTCAGCGAATCGCTGGCGGCCTGTTGGCGCAGGTGATTCTCCAACTCCCGCTGCCGGGTGACGTCTTCGGCGATGACCTCATAGCCTTCCAATTCGCTCTGTTCGGTGAGTACCTCCCGACCGCTCAGCCGAACCTTCAAAATGGCGTCGTCCTTCCGCTCCCATTCTATTTCTATGGGATCAACCTGCGAATCTGCGCCGGCTTGACACAGCAATTGCGCTCGTTTGCGGGAGTCTTGAATAATGTCGCGGACCAGATCCAGAGCTAGAAGTTCCTCTTTCGACTCATAGCCGAGCATCCGGATCATCGCTTCGTTTACTTCAAGAAACCCTCCGTCGAGGCCGCAGCGGCAAATTCCGTAGCTTAGATTTCCTGCCAGGGCGCGATAACGCGCCTGTGATCGCCGCAGTTCTTTCTCCGCGCGATCGCGTTGCTCACGCAACAATCTGTCATCGAGGGCTCGATGCACCGCCACAGGCAGGTGGCCAATCCTTTCCATTTCGATACAGTCGGAAGCACCCCTGAGGATGAACTTGGCGGCGGTTTCCCGTTTCAAGCCATAAACCAAAAAGATGACCGGGATGTCCTTCTTCATCTCACGAAGGACATCCAACACCTGCATTTCTTGCCAATTAGGGCTGGGGTGCTCGGCTACCACCACGTCAAAGGGGTCCGAACGGAGCCGCTCGGCGAACTGCTCGGGGGTCACAACCACGTCTGCGGTGAGAACGAATCGCGCCTTCTTGAGTTCAGATAGGCAATGTTCAACTTCGGCCAGGAAACAATCCACAAAGAGGATGCGCACAAGGCTGCGCTTGAGTCCAATTACGTCGAGCGATGAGGCTGGGGTCCCTAGCTCCATGTCCGGTTTTTCACAGCAACGGGCTCCAAAAGCGCTTGGAGATGCCGGGGGGTGGCGGTTCTTTTCCGCGCCAAACCGCCCCCCCAGCTGTCATGGTTACTTCAAGAGCAGGGTATGAACTACATTTTCTGACGTCTGTTCAATTTTGCACACCAAGTACTAGTCCAGTACTGGATAAAGCACATTCCCGAACAGTCCCAATTTAAGGTACCGATAGAGGCCACCGCTGCTTTTTCGTCACCTGGCCTTGCCTTGCCGCCTTCAACACCACGTCGTACACTGGGAACATCCTAGCGATTATTCGAGGACTCATCCGTGACCACGCCAGCACAATTCGTTCCCGCGTCCCAACTCGCGCGTAGCGCACGCAGCGAAGAAGTCGTCGCCAAACACAAGAAATACCTTTGGCCCTCGGTGACCAACTACTTCCAGCAGCCGCTGGTGGCCGACCGCGGCGAAATGCAGCACCTCTGGGACGTGGAAGGCAACAAGTATCTCGATTTCTTCGGCGGCATCCTTACCGTCTCCGTGGGCCACTGCAATCCGAAGATTTCCAGCAAGGTGAGCGCGCAGGTCAACCGGCTGCAGCACACTTCGACGCTCTTCCCCACCGAACACATTGTCGCGCTTGCTGAAAAGATCGCGCAGATCACCCCGGGCAACCTGCAGCAGAGTTTTTTTACTAATTCCGGCACCGAAGCAAACGAAGCCGCCATTTTGCTCGCGCGCATGTCCACTGGCAATTTTGATGTCGTCGCGCTGCGCCACGCCTATTCCGGCGGGTCGGCGCTAGCCAAAGCCGTTACTGCGCATGCGCCTTACCGCAAGGCGGGCGTCATCAGCGTGGGCATTTCGCATGCCGTGAATCCCTACTGCTACCGCTGCCCGCTGCACTTGAAATATCCCGATTGCGAAGTGGCTTGCGCCGATGACGTAGAAAACCTCATTCAGACCGGGACCAGCGGCAGCATTGCCGCGTTCATCGCGGAACCGATTCAAGGCGTCGGCGGGTTTATTACTCCTCCGAAGGAATATTTCAAGATCGTGTTCAAGATCGTTAAGAAATATGGCGCGCTGTTCATCTCCGATGAAGTGCAAACCGGATGGGGACGCACGGGTAAGAAATGGTTCGGCATCGAGAATTGGGAAGTCATTCCCGACATGATCACCAGTGCGAAAGGCATGGCCAATGGAGCGCCCGTGGGCTTGACTGTGACTACGCCGGAAATTGCCGGCGGGTTCCAGGGATCCAACATCGCGACGTTCGGTGGCAATCCGGTGACGAGCGTGGCGGCCAAAGCCACCATCGAGCTGATTGAAGAAGAAAATTTGCTGGAGAATGCGGACGTGGTCGGCAAACATTTTCGTGGCAAGTTGGAAGAATTGCAGGCCAAGCATTCGCTTATCGGCGACGTGCGCGGCATGGGACTGATGCAGGCGCTCGAACTGGTCAAAGACCGCAAGACCAAAGAGCCAGCTCCAGAAGCTGCGACGCAAGTGATGGAACGCGCGCGCCAGAATGGCCTGCTCATCGGCAAGGGCGGCCTCTACGGAAACACCATCCGCATGGCTCCCATGCTGAACACCACCAAGCCCGACGTCGACGAAGCCATCCGCCTCCTCGACAAATCGTTCTCCGAGGTTCACATTTGATTTATGAACTGGCTCCTTATCATTCTTCCCGGAGCCATTCTGGCATGGGCGCTCCAGCGCTGGGGGCGAACATCCCCCAGAATCGTCGAGCCGGCCTGGCGGAGCTACGCGGCTATCGGGGCTACTCTACTCGTTGCGTCGTCGGATCTAATGTTGATTGTCTATGGCGTCTTGGTTGAAATGAGCGGAAATGGATCTTGCGACCACTCCTTATGCCCATGGGTTGCTAGGCTTGGATTCTTTGCGGCGCCGATCGGATTGCTTGCGAGCCTTCCTGGGAACGGAAAGCTGAGGTGGCCGGCCTGCGGTCTTTCCGCCTTTATGACACTCTTATGGCTAGTTGCAGGATTGGCTGCGTGATGATTGCGCGACGCTTTAACGTCGCATTTGTTCTGCTCATTTGTGGAACCTCAACCTGGGCCCAAGCGCCATCTCAGAAGCCGCTTTGGAAATCGGTCGGATTTGCCATCGTGAAATTCAACAACGAAGCGCCGAAGTCCTGGAACATTTATCACACCGAGAAAAAAGGGCTGCTGCTGGTACGCCTGTGGAAGCGCTACCTGCTAGTCGATACCACGGAACATGAAGCTTACGAAATCGATCCGCAAACCGTCAAGCCGCACGGCGAAGACGTGGAATGGTCAACCACCGACAAGCCCGATCAGCCGATCGAAACTCCCGAGTGGAAAACGCGCGACGTCGGTAGCATGCAACTGGTCCGATTTCGACTCGGCAAAGATGGCCACATCCTGGAGCTGCAAATCCCAATCCTGATCAATGGCAAACCCGCCTACTGAGTGAGCTGTAGCTCAGGCCTGTAGGCCTGAGGGTTTTTGCTTTGAAATTGGCATCTAGCCACAGACCAGAGAAGCCTTACCCCTCTCAAGCGGAGAGTTTATCGGCGATACACGCCGTAATACCACGGAATGCCGAGCGCGCCCGGCTCAACGCCCACAACCACTGAGTCTCCGGTGCGAAATCGATCGTAGTCATCGAAATCCACCGCTAGCCGCTCGATCTTCTGCCCCTCCCGCCAGGAATGGACAAACAATCGGCGAGTGCCGCGTACGATACCTGGCATGTTGTAGCGGCTATCCACAATGGTTGGGTGAAATGCCACGTTCTTTTGTGAGTCCAGCTTCCCGTTCAAAAGCAAAGTAGCGGCTAGAATCCACGGAAGCGGAATAAACCCTGCATAAATGCGTTTGAGTACTTCGAGTTCCCGGCGATATCGCGCGCGACGTTCGAGAATCACAGCAATGGCCAGCGCGACGAAGAATAGCGCGCCAAAGAAAACCAGCATAAGGTCCAGGTCGAGCGGCGGATAAATCTGGCTGACATAGGGAAACAGCAGCGACCCGGCAAGAAATACCGCCGTGCGCTTGAACAGCCGCCGACGGAACATGACCTCGGCAGCCGCAGAAGTCAGGCCGCACGAGGAACACTGGTCCGCAATCCGCTCGGAACCGCAATCAAGGCAGCGTGTCATCACTTTTAGTATAAAACGGGATTAGGGGCTGGTGGTGGAGAGCGAGGAAAGCAAATTCTCGTAGAGCTTCTGGCTTTCGGGTTCCGAGACAGCCACAGACACTCCCATACCCTTCCCGGGCTCGATCCGCTTTACAAAACAGTTGAGACTTACGGGCCGCTTGAGAGTCAGCCGCGCGGTAAAGCCGGCGCCTACCCACAGCGGATCGACAGCTTCGATAAACATTCCACTCGTGCTGATGTCGCGCGTGCTTCCGCGAAGGACCGCAGAGCCCCATTCGATCTCCAGGTCTGCGCGGAACGAATATCGCGTTGCCCAACGGCGTTCGAGTCGCCGGGCCGGATGATCCCCAATGCCCATGAATCTGGTGCAACCCCTTGACAGGGATTACGTGCCACGGCGCTCGGGCGAAATCGCCGCCTCTCTGCTGCAAGCATACGCCTTGTTCCGCCACAATACATACGACGCCGGAGGCGTATGTTTTGTTCCCAGCAACGCAACTTTCGATGCCGGGCCGGTCCATATAACAAGTTTTACGAATGGAAAGCAGAAGCTCAGTCCTTATTAGACTCGGAAGAGTCATCAAGGGAAGCATTACCACTCGGTGCCTTTTCCCCGGAGCGCATCCGGCGTTGCACTTCGGCCTGTAAATACTTGCGAAGGTTCTCTGGAACGATGCCCGGTGACGCCAATTCCCGCAGATCGGAGACCGTTAGCTCGGGAAGGTAAGACAGAATCGCGGCCAGCGGCGCCGAGGGTTGACGCACAAGCGCGAGCCGCACGTTGTAGGTAATGGACCACTTGCGATGGCCAACGATGGCGGGAATTACCGGAGCGGGTAGTTTTTCGCGCGACAGCACTCTCAAGATTTGCGCCTCTGTCAGGTACGGATTGTCGAGAACGATGGAAACAACTTGCGCGTGGCCTTCAGCGAGCAGCGCGCCAGCCACACGCGCCGGGCCGCGCCGGGCCAACGTGATTTTCTGGCCGAGCGGAAGTTGCGCCAAACGCGCCAGCAATTGCTCTTCCGCGTTGAGCTTCAGCTCCGCGGAAATTCCCGGAAAAAGGGTAATCTGCACCAGGTCCATTAAATAGAGGTCGCGAAGAAGACGCAGGCTGACCAGCCGTGGCGTACGCGGATGAAACGCCAGCGATCGCTTCACCCGATAGCTTTTCAGGAGCGCTTTGCGCCGCGCCAGCTCTTCGAGTATCTCTCCCCGAAGGTCTTTTCGTTCCAGCAGCAGACAGACATGCGTCTCGTCCAGCGCCGGATTGTCCAGCAGCGCGAGGAGCACATCGGCAGAAGGATGATGCACCAGCCCGGCAAGCTCTTCGCCCGTGGCGACGAGCGCGCGTTCCCGGGTTTCGGAGCGCTCGGAGCTCACGGCTTAGGTCCCACATCAATTATCGGACTATCAAGACAGTCGCGCGCAGACCGCGCACAAAACTCCGCGATATTTGGTAGCAGACCAATCTTTGCTTTAGGAGCAATTTTGACTACCAATTCGTCAAAGTAATCATCGAAATGTTTGCTGCGGTTGAAGACGCCGCCGGTCTTGGCAAGGAAAAACGGCTTGTCGCGTAAGGCGAGACGATCCACAACGCGCTCGACGATCGCAATCAGATCTTCCGCACCGGAACGCAACAAAGCGCGAGCCGACTCGTCTCCCTCATTGGCGGCCTTCGCAACCAGCGGGAAGATTCGGGGAAGGACACCGTCGGGGTTGCTGGAAATCATGGAATTTAATTCGACCCAGTTGCACTTGAAGGTATCGAGGATTTCATTTCGGAGGTGGGATTCCTCGCCGTTCAACAAACGGCGCCATTCAGCCACAACCGCCTTTCTTGAGATGTCGTAAGCGCTACCAGGATCTCCCAGCACTGGACCAAAGCCGCCGTCGCGAGCGGTCTTTTCGTGGTCGACTCTGCCGTAAGCCGCAGAACCTGTCCCAGCGATTACGACGATACAGGGAGGTTCTCCTGCAGCAGCTAAGGCCATGCTGAGATCGGTGACGACAAAAGCAGACCGGGCATTGGGAAACCTAAGTTTGAGGCGTTTGCGGAATTCTGGAATTGCCCCGGCAATCCCGACGCCCCCAATAGCTCCGCAAAAATCCGCGACGTCAGAGGCAGTCTTGCCTGCGGCAGCGAGTGCCTTTTCCGCGGCTTCTACTACAGTCTCAAACGCGGCATCGAGTGCAACGCGAGACGGGTTCGAGGGGCCGGAGCGGGACCGCGCGAGAATCGCGCCGGTCTCGTCCATCAGGACGCAATCCGTCTTCGTGCCTCCGCCATCAAATCCGAGAACATAGCGCATAGGAAAAGCATAAGCGAGAACGTTCCACAATCGTAGAGCCGAGTGCAACGCGAGTGCGCAAACCGGAAGAGTTTAGCCGGTGCTGCGATTCCGTCCCGCATTCCGCAGAGTTTTCTTGACGCGGCTGCACTCCGCCACTATCCTCGACGCACTTTTCCGGGCGCGCAAACCGCGCCGCGGAAAAGACACTCGATGCGCATCCATCCGCTCGATCTGGCCATTGTCATCGCGTACCTGCTCGGCGTCACCGCGCTGGGAATTCATTTTCGCCGCGGCCAGCAAAACGCCACCGACTATTTCCTCGGCGGCCGCACCGCGCCTTGGTGGGCGCTGGCGTTTTCCATCGTCGCGACGGAAACCTCAACACTCACGATCATCGGCACCCCCGCCATCGCCTACGGCGGGAATCTCACTTTTCTTCAACTGGTCTTCGGCTACTTGATCGGCCGCGTGCTCATTGTCCTGTTGCTGCTGCCCGGATATTTTCGCGGCGAATTCTTCACCGCCTACGCGCTGATCGAAAAACGCTTTGGCGAACGCATGCGCGCCGTCGCCGCCAGCACCTTCCTCATCACCCGCGCGATTGCCGAAGGCGTCCGCGTTTCGGCCATCGCCCTGGTCGTCAGCGTCGTGCTGGGAACCTCGGAAAAGTTAGCCGTCGTCATCGTCATCGCCCTCACCGTGCTGTACACCTTCGAAGGCGGCATGAAAGCGGTGATTTGGACTGACGTGGCGCAGCTCTTGGTTTATCTGACGGGCAGCTCTATAACTTTTTTCGTTCTGCTGCACCGCATTCCCGGCGGCTGGAGCGAAGTAACGCAAGTCGCGGCCGCGGCCGGACACAAGCTGCAGTTTCTGGATTTTTCCTGGAATCCCGCCACAAAATATACTTTCTGGTCCGGACTCATCGGCGGTGCCTTCCTCACCATGGCCAGCCACGGCACGGACCAAATTATCGTCCAACGGCTGCTGGCCGCGAAAAATCAACGAGACAGCCGCCGCGCGCTGCTCACCAGTGGCGTCATCGTTCTCTTCCAGTTCATCGTGTTTCTTCTGATTGGCGTATTGCTGTACGTGTTCGCACAACACTCACCACTGATCGTTGTCGGTGAGGACAAAGATCGAATCCTGCCACTCTTTCTTGTTCGCGAGATGCCCGTAGGACTTGCGGGTCTGATGCTGGCTTCGATCGTGGCGGTGGCCATGTCCAACGCAAGCGGCTCGTTGAATTCGCTCGCTGCTTCGAGCGTGCTTGATTTTTCACGCCTTCGCGGCCGAAATTCTGACCCGGCCCGGCTCCTGCGCCTCGCACGTGGAATGACGCTTGTCTGGGGACTCGTCCTCATGTCCTTTGGTTTCGTGAAGTGGGGTCCCCGTCTCGAGGCTGGGCTGACCATCGCATCGCTTCCCTTCGGGAGCCTGCTTGGCCTCTTTCTTCTCGGCACGCTCGACCGCGGCGCCAATGCCCGCGGCGCGCTGGCTGGCATGATTGCTGGCCTGGCCGTCATCTTATGCGCATTTCGATTTACGAATGTGGCCTTTACGTGGTACGTGATGATGGGCTCGATCGTGACTTTTGTGACTGGCGTCGCGGCCAGCCGCTTCAGCGCCAGTAATGAATCGCAAGAAGAAAAGGCGTCGACCTAGAATCGTCGCCGCTACTGAGGAGCAATGACCGAAAAACGTCTCGAACTCGTGCGCGGGCTGGGTGCGTGGGCCTCCGGCGCCATTGTTGTCGGCACCATGATTGGCACGGGCATTTTCCTGAAGCCTGCCGAAATGGCCCACGAGGGTCGCAGTGTCTCCATCGTTTTCGCGGCCTGGATCGTCGGCGCAATTCTTTCCATCTTTGGCGCGTTTTCCTTCGCCGAACTGGGCTCCATGATTCCCGAAGCAGGCGGCGAATACGCCTATCTCCGCCGCGGCTTCGGCCCAGTTTACGGCTTCACCTTTGGATGGATGCATTCCATCGTCGGCCGCCCCAGTTCCCTCGCTTCCATCGCCGCCGGAATGATGCGCTTTCTCAGCTTTCTCCTCCCACGCATCGCCTTCCCGCTGTTCACGGTTCATTTCGCCATTCCCGGTCTCACCGGCTGGATCAAACCGTACGATTTCGTCTTCACTTGGGCGCAACCGCTCGCAGTGGTCTGGCTGCTCATTATGACTGGTATCAACTACCTGGGCGTCCGCCTGGGCGGCGCGGTTCAAGTTTTCTTGACCACCATCAAAATCACCTCCGTGGCAATCGTAATTGGCGTGGCGTTTTTTGCGCCCGTCAGCACGCAAGCGACTGGGGCGCAACCCTTCTGGCCGGCCGCGGGAATGGGCAGTGGCGCCATTTTCAGCGCGTTTCTGGCGACGCTAGCCGCGGCACTTTGGGCTTACGACGGCTGGGAGGACCTCAATCTCGTCGGCTCCGAAGTGGAAAACCCACACAAGAATTTCCCGCGGGCCCTGGTCGGCGGAGTCGGATTT
>Ga0179587_10000793_pt1 | contig 13609 bp, 13 predicted proteins | sample CZODoug2_1_08_16_FD_185932 | JGI IMG/M metagenome (GOLD analysis project Ga0179587, IMG submission 185932) | Vadose zone soil fungal communities from Angelo Coast Range Reserve, California, USA - CZODoug2_1_08_16fungal | ecosystem: Environmental > Terrestrial > Soil > Vadose zone | place: USA...
CGAACCCGCCTCGCCGGCGATCGCCGGTCGCCGCCGCCAGAGGTGTGCCGTCCACCGACAAAACGGATAGACCGCATCGCGCGAGCACCCGCGGTGTCGCAAGTTTCTCCGGCGCCGATCAGGCGCAATGCTCAACTCCGCTGATCAAGACAACTGATTGCGAAGGCACCATCGGCTACGCACAAGTACGGTCTTGACCAAGATATTGTGCGTCGCCTACCGAACGCGGCCGATGCCTGTTCACGACCTTTGCAATGGCGCACCGTATCGGACAAGGACATTTTGCCGGGGCCCATCACTTGAATCCATCGAGCATGTTGCATCAGGCCTCGCAGGAGGCCGGGTGCACGCCCTCGATCGTCGGCGATACAATCACCCGCGATTGCGCCGGCGAAAAACTCTCATCGTCGATGACGATCAAGTCTTTCGCAGACAACAACTCGCACCAAGCCTGGTTGCCTCTGGAGAAAATTCGGAAAATTTCTCAGCCGCCGACCGGGCGCGAAGACCCAACCACTGATCGAGACAACGGGTCGAGAGGCACAATCGATTAAGCACTACTGCGGATGTCACCGATACCTATTCTACGTCGGTGTCATGTTTGTTGAAGAACATTTCCTTTTCTATTGAAGAACATTTCGTTTTGAATTCCACAGAATCGGAGGCATAGTTTTACCTGCTTGTGCGTGTTGCATTCGCGTCGGGGGAGGCGAAAGAGAGTCGGCGGCGGCCGGCGGAATGCCGATAGGTGACTGCGCCATGCGAAGAGTTCTCATCGTCGACGACGATCGTGGCGCCGCCGCCTCGCTCCAGGAATTCTTGCAGCACAAGCACTGCGATTCGGAGATCGTCGACAACGGCGTGGACGGCCTGGAAGCCCTCACGTCGACGCCCTTCGATGCCGCGATCGTCGACCTGGTGATGCCGAATATGGATGGCATCGAGACTCTGCCGGCCTTGCGCAAGCTCCGGCAATTCCGAGGGCCCGGCGCCGAATGTCCTCGGCATGGCAACCAAGCTTGGCGCGACTTGCTGTCTGCACAAACCGATCCAGCCCCGCCAGCTGCTGGCCACCCTCGATGCTTGCATCATGATATCGCAGATCGTGGCGGTGAGCGGCGCAACGGATGGTGCCGTGCACATGTGATCAACGCAGCCGTCGCTTCGCGAGCAGCAGCCCAGGTGGAGCCAGTCATCGCTAAGGACAACGAGCCAATATGAATGAAACCCTTCGTCTTCTGATGGTCGAGGACTCGCGTTCCGACGCCGCCTTGATCCTCGACGAGCTGCGCACCGGCGGGCTCGAGGTCAGCCACAAACGCGTGGATAACTCCGACGAATTCCGCCATGCGGTGATCGAACGCGACTGGGATCTGGTGATCTGCGATCATGGGCTGCCGCAGTTCAATTCCTTTGCCGCCCTCAGCCTCTTGAAGAGAATTTCTCGCCCCATCCCGCTCATCATCGTGTCCGGAGTCATCAGCGAGGATGATGCCGTGGCGGGAATGCGGGCGGGCGCCAAGGATTACATCACCAAGGGAAATTTGCGCCGCCTGGCGCCGGCGGCGCTGCGCGAGCTGCGCGAGGCGCGGGTCCGCCAGATGCACATGCAGGCCGCGGCGGATGTCAGGGTGCGCCTGATCGACGTCATCGAATGCCTTAACGAAGCTTTCGTGCTGTACGACGTCGAGGACCGCCTGCTTCTCTACAATTCGCGCTATCTGTCCATCTACGAGATCAGTCCCGCGATTGCGAGGCCGGGAGCGTCGTTCGAGACACTGCTGCGGGCGCATGCGGCATCGGGTCTGATGCCGGAGGCTCAGGGCCGGGAGGAGGAATGGATCCGAGATCGCATGATCTTGCATCGCTCAGGAGGCGGCGATTTCGAAAGAACGTTTCGCGGCGGCCGGCGCATGCTCATCAGCGAGCGGCGCACCCGGGACGGCGGGACCGTGATCATCAGCACCGACATCACCGCCCTCAAGCGCGCCGAGCAGGAGCTGCATCAGGCCCAGAAGATGGAGGCCATCGGGCAGCTCACCGGCGGCATCGCGCACGACTTCAACAATCTGCTGACCGCGATCCTCTTGAACAACGAGGTCCTGGCCGATCGGGTGCCGGGCGGCGAGCTGCTTACGCTGGTCGAGGCAACGCGCGCGGCCGCGGAACGCGGCGCCGCCCTCACCCGGCGCCTCTTGGTCTTCGGGCGCCGCCAATTGCTGGATTCACGGCCGACCAATATCAACGAGCTCATCGCCGGGATCGAACCGCTGATGCGCACGCTCGCCGAGAACGTCGAGATCGATGTCCTGGCTGCCGACGGCTTGTGGACCGCCAAGGTGGATCGCGGCCAGCTCGAGGCCGTCATTGTCAATCTCGCGGTCAATGCCCACCACGCCATGCCGGGAGGCGGGCAACTCACCATCGAAACCGCGAATGTGGAGATCCGTGCCGGCGAGGCTATGGGGGATGCCGAGCTCGCGCCTGGAGACTACGTCATGGTCGCGGTCCGCGACACCGGAACCGGCATGGCTCCGGATGTCCGGGCGCGCGCATTCGAGCCCTTCTTCACCACCAAGGAGGTGGGCAAGGGCACCGGTCTCGGGCTCAGCATGGCGCACGGATTCATCAAGCAATCCGGCGGATCCGTATTGATCGAAAGCGAGCTCGGTCGCGGCACAACCGTGCGGCTCTACCTGCCGCGCACCCACGACCCAGTGGAGCGGCCCGCCGACGCCCCTTCGGCGCCGGCCGAGCCCGTTACAAGGCAGCGTACGATTTTGCTGGTCGAGGATGACGACCTGGTGCGCGATGCAGTGGAGCGCATGTTGAGCGACTTTGGATATGCGAGCGTCGCGACCAAAGGCGCCCAGGCGGCGCTCGATATCCTGCGCCGGGACGATAGCATCGACTTGCTGTTCACCGACTTCCTCATGGCGGACAGCGTGGACGGTCTGGCATTGGCGAAAGAGGCCCGGGAGCTTCGGCCGGGATTGAGGGTGTGCTTGGCCTCCGGCTACGAAGCAGCCCGTGTTCCGGCGGAGCCAGGCGTCAGCTTCATTGCCAAGCCACTTCGCAAGCACGCGCTTGATCTGATGCTGCGACAGATTCTGGAAACCGACACGGCAACAATGGGGCGGAGACAGGACGATGAGCAAGCTTCGCCCCGCGCAACGGTCTGATCACGCGCCGGCCAGCGCGGCCTCCGACCACGGTGAGGAGGAGCTTCGCCTGCTGATCGCCAACGTCACCGATTACGCCATCTTCCTGCTCGACCCGCAGGGCCACGTGAGCAGCTGGAATATGGGCGCCGAGCGCATCAAGGGCTATCGGGCCGACGAAATCATCGGTCAGCATTTCTCCCGCTTCTATGCGAGCGAGGACGTGGCGAAAGGCAAGCCGCAACGCGTGCTCGAGACCGCCGCGGCCGTGGGGCGGGTAGAGGACGAGGGATGGCGAGTCCGCAAGGACGGGTCGCGGTTCTGGGCCAACGTCGTCATCACGGCGCTCTACGACGAGAACGGAAAGCTGCGCGGCTTCGGCAAGGTGAGCCGCAACGACACCGATCGCCGGAGGTTTGAAGAAAAGTTCAAAGGTCTCCTCGAGGCCGCGCCGGACGCGATCGTCATCGTCAACCGGAGCGGAGAGATCGTCCTGGTCAATTCGCAGACCGAGAAGCTGTTCGGCTATGCGCGCACGGATCTGATCGGCCGCAAGGTCGAGGAGCTGCTGCCGCCGCGCTATCGCGACCAGCATCCGACGCATCGCGACCACTTCTTCGCCGATCCGCGGGTGCGACCGATGGGGGCCGGCCTCGAACTCTACGGTCAACGCCAGGACGGCACCGAGTTCCCGATCGAGATCAGCCTCAGCCCGCTCGAAACCGAGGACGGCACCTTGGTGTCGAGCGCCATCCGTGACATCACGGAGCGCAAGAAGGCGGAAGCGAGATTCAGAGGCCTGCTCGAAGCCGCTCAGGAGGCGATCGTCATCGTCAACCGGAGCGGAGAAATCGTCCTGGTCAACTCGCAGACCGAGAAATTGTTCGGCTATGCGCGCACGGATCTGATCGGCCGCAAGGTCGAGGAGCTGCTGCCGCCGCGCTATCGCGACCAGCATCCGACGCATCGCGACCACTTCTTCGGCGATCCGCGGGTGCGACCGATGGGAGCCGGCCTCGAGCTCTACGGCCAACGCCGGAACGGCACCGAGTTCCCGATCGAGATCAGCCTCAGCCCGCTCGAAACCGAGGCAGGCACCTTGGTGTCGGGCACCATCCGTGACATCACGGAGCGCCGGCAGGCAAAAGCGAGATTCAGAGGCCTGCTTGAAGCCGCGCCGGACGCGATTGTCATCGTCAACCGCAGCGGAGAGATCGTCCTGGTGAACTCGCAGACCGAAAAATTGTTCGGTTATGCGCGCACGGATCTGATCGGCCGCAAGGTCGAGCAGCTGTTGCCGCCGCGCTATCGCGATCAGCATCCGACGCATCGCGACCAGTTCTTCGCAGATCCGCGGGTGCGACCGATGGGGGCTGGTCTCGAGCTCTACGGCCAACGCCAGGACGGCACCGAGTTCCCGATCGAGATCAGCCTCAGCTCGCTCGACACCGAGGGAGGCACCTTGGTGTCGAGCGCCATCCGCGACATTACTCCGCGCAAGCAAATCGAAGAGACCCTGCGGGGCAAGAACCGCGATCTCGAGATGGCTGTCAAGGAGCTCGACGCTTTCTCCTACAGCGTATCGCACGACTTGCGGGCGCCGCTGCGGGCCATCGACGGGTTCAGCCGGATCCTGCTCAGGCAGCACGCGTCGGAATTGTCACCCGAGGGGCGCGAATACCTTGAGCTGGTTCGGGCGAACACGACGCAGATGGGTCACCTGGTCGATGATCTCCTGGCATTCGCGCGACTGAGCCGCCAACCACTGGTGCGGCGGCAGGTCGCGATGAAGAGCATGGTCGAGCTGGTGGTTCGCGAGGTACGGCAACAGCATGAGGGACGTTCAGTGACCGTCACCCTGGGAGATCTCCCGGACCTCACAGGCGACGCCGGCTTGCTCAAGCAGGTCTTCGTCAACCTCGTCGACAACGCCTTCAAATACACCCGCCGCCGCGACCAGGCTCATGTCGATATCGGCTCGGGCGAGATAGCAGGAGAACGCGTGTTTTCGGTCCGCGATGACGGCGTCGGCTTCGATACCCAATACGCCAGCAAGCTGTTCGGCGTATTTCAGCGAATGCATCGCGCCGAAGACTTCGAAGGCACCGGTGTCGGCCTCGCCATCGTGCAGCGAATCGTCCAGCGCCATGGCGGGCGCATCTGGGCCGAGGCGGCCGTCGATCGCGGCGCAACGTTCCACTTCACCGTCGGGACCCCGAGCCATGATTGATCATGCCGACATCCTCCTGGTGGAGGACAATCCCAATGACATAAAGCTGACCCTGCATGCCTTTCAAACCGCGAATCTCGCCAATCCTGTCACAATTGCGCGCGACGGCGTGGAGGCGCTCGATTTCGTGTTCTGCACTGGCCCCTATGCCGGCCGCAGAATAGAGGACGCGCCGAAAGTCATCCTGCTCGACCTGAAGCTACCGCGGATCGATGGCCACGAAGTGCTCAAGCGCATCAAGGCAGATCCGCGGACGGCCACAATCCCCGTGGTTATCCTCACGACCTCGCGGGAAGAACGAGACGTGTTGCAGTCATACGAGCTGGGGGGGAACAGCTACATCATCAAGCCGGTCGATTTCGAGCAATTCACCCAAGCTGTGCGCGATATCGGCAAATATTGGCTGGTGCTGAACCATCAACGGAATTGAGCGACAAATCCCACGATCTAGCACTCATGAAGCGGTCCGTATCCACTTTCTTGCTTAGAACATTGGGGGTGGCTCCAGGCACAGGCCGATGCCGGCGGCGCCTCCCCTCTGCGAGGATATCAACAATGCCGAATTCTCTCTCCGGCCTTCTTGATTACTTTGATTCCACAGACTTGGCTCCCCACGGACTATGCCTGCTGTGGCGGCCTGAGCTGATTTGGCTGCACGTGGTGTCTGACGGCTTGATCGCTCTTGCTTATTTCTCCATCCCAATCGTGCTCTCGGTATTCGTCCTCAAGCGGCCGGACTTTGGATTCGGCTGGGTGATCTTTGCCTTCGTTGTTTTCATAACGGCATGTGGAACGACACATGTTTTCGGGATCTGGACCTTGTGGTTTCCGGACTATGGTGCGGAGGGTGCCGTGAAGGGAATTACGGCGCTCGCTTCGGTGGCGACCGCCATCGGACTGTGGCCGCTGTTGCCAAGAGTCCTCGTCTTGCCGTCACCGGAACAGTTGCAGAGCAAGAACCGCGATCTTGAGAGCGCCGTCAAAGAGCTCGACGCCTTCTCCTACAGCGTTTCGCATGATCTGCGGGCGCCGTTGCGGGCCATCGAGGGTTTCAGCCGAATCCTGCTCAAGCAGCACGCGCCAGAATTGTCACCGGAGGGACGCGAATACCTGGATCTGGTGCGGGAGAATACGGTGCAGATGGGCCACCTGGTCGATGACCTGCTGGCATTCGCGCGCCTGGGCCGCCAACCGCTGGTGACGCGGCCCATCTCGACAAGGACCATGGTCAAGCAGGTGGTTCGTGAGGTGCGGCAACAGCATGAAGGGCGCGCGGTGACGGTCAGCCTGGGAGACCTCCCGGACCTTAGAGGCGACCCCAGGCTGCTCAAGCAGGTCTTCATCAATCTCGTCGACAACGCGTTCAAGTACACTCGCCGCAAGCATGAAGCTCATATCGACATCGCCTCGCGCGAGGTCGACGGAGAACGCGTCTTTTCCGTTCGCGACGACGGAGTCGGTTTCGATACCCAATACGCCGACAAGCTGTTCGGCGTATTTCAACGCATGCACCGCGCCGAGGACTTCGAAGGCACTGGCGTCGGCCTCGCCATCGTGCAACGAGTCATCCATCGCCACGGCGGGCGCATCTGGGCCGAGGCGGCCGTCGATCAGGGCGCAACTTTCTCCTTCACGATCGGGAGTCCCAAACCATGACTGAACGGGTCGACATTCTCCTCGTCGAAGACAACCCCAACGACGCAAAGCTGGCGCTGCACGCCTTGAAGACCGCGAATCTCGGCAATCCGATCCAAATCGCGCGCGATGGCGTGGAGGCGCTCGATTTCGTGTTCTGCACCGGCCCGCATGCCGGACGCCGAATCGAGGATGCGCCCAAAGTCATCCTGCTCGACCTGAAGCTGCCGCGAATCGATGGCCACGAGGTGCTCAAGCGCATCAAGGCAGACCCGCGGACGACCACAATTCCCGTGGTCGTCCTCACGACCTCGCGGGAAGAACGCGACGTGTTGCAGTCATATGAGCTGGGGGCGAACAGCTACATCGTCAAGCCGGTCGACTTCGAGCAATTCACACAATCCGTACGCGATATCGGAAAGTATTGGCTGGTGCTGAATCAAAAAACTGGCTGATGCTGAATCGTCAGCACACCCGACCGATAAGTCCCGCATATTGCGGTCGTAAACAGCTCTCAATCCCCGAGATTTATCGGATCCCGCCAAATGGTCCGGCATAGCTGAACCGCGGGACGACCGCGTGCGCAGCGTAGCGACTCCGATCCTCGCGACCGGACCACGGCACGGCCGCATAGGCGTTGATGCCGGTACTGTCCAGGTGCGCAAGGCGGACGCCCGCCGTCGTCCGCCTTTTCGGTGCCGGCATCGAGCGCCCAACCGTCTGCTGCGCCGGCGTCAGGACCGGCTTCGTCGTGGCGCCCGCCGAAGCTTGGGTCGGCTCGAGCGCGGCCACCGTCGTGGGCGCGGGTTCAACCTCCGTCGGGTCACCGGCGCGCCCACGCTGGCGACGATGACGGTTGCGACTCGATTGCCGGTTCGCGCCGTATGCGGCAGGTGAGGCTTGCCGGAGCGACAAGTCGGTCCGATTAAGGACGCCGCCGCATCTTTGGCGGCCGCATCCCGACAGCCGCCTGGTGGGCTTGCGACCGCCGCTTCCACGGTGTTGCCAGCGCGCTCCAAAGCGCGCGCTGAGACCTTGGGGACGCCGGTCACCTCCGGGACTGCCGTCCTCGGGGCCGGCGGCTGCGTCGATCGAATCGGCCACTGGAATTGGCACCCGGCATCAGCATCGTTCCGGTGCACGACCGCAAGCTCTATGGCTGCGCCGATCACCATGCCTGGCATCGCGCCAACCAAGGCAAGGCGCATTCTGCGTCGCGCCTGAGGGGACGGACACAGGAGACCGAATTCAGGATGAAAATTCGGCGTGGCAGGCCAATCCGGACGGAGCGTGGACATGCTCGATCTCCTCCGTCACCGGGCCCCTCCTGCGTACCCATGAGGCTAACAAACCGGATCGCCCAATATCGGGGCATTGGTCGAGGTTGGGGGCGAAAAGGTTCATCGCACCGCGCCACACCACGACGATTTCTCGGAAAACCGCGCAAGACTCCGCCCCGCCCGAGCCCGAAGAACAAAGCCTTCACCGCCCGGACGGTCTTGATCTCAATCAAAGCCCCACCCTATCGCGGGGCCTACTTAACATGGACTTCGACGTCTAGCGCGTGGATACAGTCCGAAGAGCAGAGCCATGCAAATGCACGAAGCTTCAGAATATCTGCAATCATCGCTCCAATCGCCCGTTGATCTGCACGCGGATTTCTGCGAGCAGCTGCAGGGCTACGCGGTTGCCGCGAAGCCACCAACGAGCTTCATCGGCTTTGCCGCCGACTGTGGGATTGCACCGATATATTGTCCCCGCTGGCCGCACAGACGATAGGGTGCGCGATCCGGGATCGTTGACCGTCGGACCGCGACCCAAGCATTCCTGCGCGGGCTGGGCCGAGCGTGGGGGTAGTCATCTTTCTCTCTGCAAATTGCTGGAAAGTCTTTCTCTCTGCAAATTGCTGGAAAGTCGCGTAGATTCGATTGGGTGGGGCGCTGAGGATTATGTATCGAGGGGTCTGGAGCCGGTGTGGCCGCTGCGATCCATGCGATGTCCGCTTCCAATGATCGCGTTGGCACTGGTGCTGGCCGAGCCGCGCGCGGCCGCTGCCACAGACATCGAGGGCGCCTGGACCATTACGCTCGATCCGTTGAACTTCATCCTCGGGCCGGCGCTGCGACAGCTGCACACACGCCACCCCTGGGCCGCGGGATTCGATGAACGGAGCGGCTTCGAGGTCGCCCTGCGAAAGACCTCCATCTCGATACCGGCACCGAAATGTCGAATGGACTACCTCATCCTGCAGATCCCGACCTACTACCCGGAAAATCCAAAGCAAGCCTCACCGAGCGAACGTCGGGCCGTCTATGATGCTCTCCTCAAGATCCAGGAACGCGGCGGCAGCATGACGGCGCGTGTCGAAGCGCCGCTCGGCCTCTCCAGAAAGGGGCCGGGCGGGGCGGAGCTGGTCGCCTGCAATCTCTTTTTCGAGCTGCCTTTGTCGGTGCAGGTCTCCGACCCGTAAGCCCGCGCCACGCGTCGGCGTTTTGATTTGGTGGTCAGAAGCGTGATGGTGGTCCGCTCAAGATGCGGGTGACATCCTCGATTCTGACCACGTCGCGGAGCAAATCCGTGACACCCTGCTGAACGCGGGCGGCCAGATCGCGGCACTTGATGCATAGGACATCGCCGGTGGTGGATACGCAGGTAGTGGATACGGTTGTGATGTCGCCCGACTGGGTCGCCGCGCACCGCGACGAGCTCCGCTACGAATCGCGATACCCTTCGTCCGGCGCGCGAAACCCCGGAATTGAGCCGGGCTCCGGCGCAATTTCTCGGAACTCACGAAGCAGGGCGGCAACCGCGATGCCCGCATCTTGCGACCACCGGTCCGTTGGCGGCAGCACATAGGGCGAGATGACAAATAGCTCCTCGATCGAGGTCGGCGCGCCGCCTTTGAGACAACAAGCGAGCCGCCCCGCAATCCAGCGACGGACACCAACGGTGAGGTCCGGCATGGGCTCGAGGTCGGGATCGTTGAGGTCTGCGGTACCGGGCGGGCGGGCGCTTCGGTAATCCATTTCCGGCCACGGTCGGGCCGGGGCACCGACCCAAGAGACGCCGGCTCGCCAGGCGCACAGACGCAGAAGGTCCGTACGTTGGCATACCCGCCAAGGCCGCCGCCCTCACGACCGGAATGGTGCCGGTCGAGCAACCGGAGCCATGCGTGGCAGAAAATATGGCTGCCTTCGAAGATAGTGTTTCGGGTCCAATTTTGACCCCGTCAATTTTGTAAGGCGATTGACAGCGTTTGCGGAAACGCACCACGAAGCGCGCCTCAACGAGCGCAAGAAACGGCATCAACGTCTGTCCGCCGACGGGCTCAAAATGCCTGACCCTCGTTGGCGAGGCCTCACCATGACGGCGACAGAGCAGCCGATCGACACCGGCACGGCGGCAGGAAAGTGCTTCCTGGACATGCTCGGCATCTTTGCGCAGTTCGAAACGAACCTGCGGCACAAGCGGCAGCTGGCGGGCATCGCCAGGGCGAAGGCGAACGGCGTCTATGCCGGAAACGGCCGGCCGTCTTCGATAGACGCGGCACAGGTGCGTGAGATGAAAGCACAGGGCCTCGGCGCCACTGAGATCGCCAAGGAGCTCGGCGTCGGCCGGGCGAGCGGTCTACCGGATGTTGGAAGCCCGGCAGTGATTACCTGGTCTGCCCGGTAATGGGGCCGCCATCCGGGACGCCCTGCGTGCTGGCAGCGGCCCATGGCTGCGCCTCATTTCTCGACGTAGCTACCGAACGCCTCGACGTATTGGGTCGCAGCAAGCTGGGTGTAGAGTTGATCGGAAGTGCGTGGGGACAACATGATCGAGCTCGGGCATTCATCATCCGTTCCGATCAAGGTCGCTTGTGCCACCGTCCGGTGCGTGCGCAGCTCATAGAGCGTCACCGTGTAGGTCCCCTCAGACATGAAAATTGAGAAAGGAGGGGAGGCGGGCATCGGGACGAGCGGACTCGTAAAGCCGTATTTGCAATCCTTGTGGAGGTCTCCGCCTTGGAGGCGGTCGGCGCAGGCGATCAACTGCACCTCCTTGACGCTGTCGGGACGCCACGCCGAGGGGAGATCCTTCAGCTGGCTTGGGGCTATCGCGTATGGGAGCTTGACTGGATGAGGTGCCGGGCCTTCATACGCGGCGGCCGTAACGTAGGCGATCCCAGGGAAGGAACAAGCGAATCCTAAGTCATATGGGTCGGTGGGGAGATGCGCCTCCTGTCGAACAGTGACATAAGGCAATACGACCTTCCACACGACGACCAATCCGATCGCGACGACGCCTATAGGCACGAGCAGCCGCGTCGCGGTCCGACGCCTCTCTCTGGGCCGCAGATCGTCCATAAGTGTCGATCCCACCGGCGCGGGTATTATACGGCGGCTCTCAGGCACATATGGTGCCAGCCAAGCCACCGGAGCGACGCGATTGTGGCAGAAAATATGCCTCCTTTCGAAGATTGTGTTTCGGGGTGCAATTTTGACACCCCGACCTCGGGGATCGGTGTCCAGGTGCTCAGCGCTTGTGCGGCGGGAAAAGCACGTGATCAATGGAATCGCGACATGGAAGCGGGAACTGAAGATCAGATTTCGTGGAACACGCCCCGCGCTGGCAGTTGGTCACAACATAGATCGGTCGTCTTTTTATGGAATCGTGCACAGTTGGGCGGACCGGAGTCATCATTGGCGCCAGGCATAACTCAATCTTCTGAACTCGATGTCGGGGGGACGCACATGCTGCTTGCTATTTGGCTCAACCTGATTTTCCTCGCCCTCGCCGCACTCTTCCTGCTCACATGGCTTCTTACGGGTCGAAAGAACAGAACGCTGCTGCTGATCGGCCTGGCGTTTTTCCTGGTTGGCACGCTGATCAATTTGACTAAGTCCTTCCTAGAATGAGGCGCGCAGATTGTTGCGAGCTGACGATTCGCGTGTGTTTGCTCGTGACCGGCAACAAGGAGAAACCATGTCTTTAGTCGCGAAAGGATTCTCGTGGCAAATCGTTCCACTCGGGTCTCGATCGGATAGGCGGTTGTCCCTTCGCCGATAGCTTGAGCGCATTCAATTGGTAGGCTGATAAATCTGGCCTTCAAAACACCAGCAGCATGGTGGATGTCATCGATTGCGGGTCTCCTCCGGCAAGTTCCATTCGGCGTAATAATTCGGGCGTTGAAATATGCGGTCCGTGCCTTTGCAGCCTTAGAAAACAGTCACGCTTCTGAAGGTCCCGGCTCGGCGATCTCGGAGGCCGGTATGAGCGGGGCCGGGATCATCGCGTTGCAGTCAAGAGCCTACGCTGGCTTTGTCGCCGGTTACGACACCACGGAAGTGCTAAGTATCGGCTTCACGGAAGCTGCTAGCGGTGCCGAACGTGTCCTCCAGGAACTGAATGTAGCTGATCTTGTCGCCCGTCACCTTGGCGAGCAGCGCGAAGGGAGGGTAATCTCCTTGCAGAGCGTGCGCGTTTTGTACGTAAAGCTCCCGAACATCGCGACGCTGTGTTCATTGGCGATCACGTCTTTGACCTCGAACGCCTTTGTCTCCCAGACCCGGCCGATGCCGTTGAAAATGTCGACGATGCTCTGTGGGCCTCGGTTTGTGCCCGTCCAGGGGAGCACCTTGTGCAGCTCGGGATTGTCGAAGTTCAGCGAAACATAGGTGACGCCCTCGGTGGTGAGGCCGCGAACGTGCTCGATGTTCGTCGGGTTCGAGAGGAGCGTTTGTACTAATTCAAGCGGGGTCTTCATATTAGCCTCCAGTGTTTAGGTGTCAGCGGGTTAAGGATTCACGGCTCTGGCGCCCTTCTACAATTTGTAAAGCGCCTTGGCGTTGTCGTCGGCGATCTTGCGCCGGTTGCTCTCGCCGATCGGTACCGTCTCGATGAAAGCTCCGCCCTCAGCATAGTCTTCGCACGAATAGTCAGCCGCGAAGAGGATGCGATCGGCACCCAGTCAGCATCGTGCAGGGAAGCGCCTGGTGCTGAAGTTGCCGCTCGTGGTCACCCAAATGTTGTCCGCGAGATCGTCGCTCAGGCGCTTCTTCGTGCTACGGCCGTTCGGACTGAAGTTGATGCCGTGCTGGATGCGCCAAGCGAGGAACGGTAGCGACTCGCCAAGATGTCCCAGCACCAGCTTCGCGGTCGGAAAGCGATCGAAGACGCCGCCATAGACGGTGCGCAGCGCATGTGTCGCCGTTTGCGGGGCGAAACCCCAGGCCGCACCGGTGAGCTCTGGATGCGTAGGGGAGGCGGGGCAGGCGGGGTGCCAAGTTTGGGCAGGCTGGGAACGGTCATCAAATTTCTCCAGTGAGAGCGATGATGTCTAAGTGCGGGACGATCTACTGGCGCGGGCCCTACAACACGAATTTGCGTTTTCACCTCCTGAAATTCTTCCATGGCTCGCCTCGATATGCGGCAACGGCAGCATGGCGAAGAGGCCGAACCTGCCCGGATGATCCCTTGCAAGCTGCGTCGCGTAATCGTTGGACTCGCGCGCGATGCGGCTCGCTGCCTCGCTTGCAGGCCGGCGTACCTGCGGCACGTTGCCCGACAGGATCGCGGTGGCCACACCCCCCTTGTCCAT
>Ga0179587_10000798_pt1 | contig 13588 bp, 12 predicted proteins | sample CZODoug2_1_08_16_FD_185932 | JGI IMG/M metagenome (GOLD analysis project Ga0179587, IMG submission 185932) | Vadose zone soil fungal communities from Angelo Coast Range Reserve, California, USA - CZODoug2_1_08_16fungal | ecosystem: Environmental > Terrestrial > Soil > Vadose zone | place: USA...
ACGCTGCGAACGGCGCTCCCGGAAGCGCAGAGATCGCCCATCCCAAGCCATCTAGAATGTTTCGTTTGTAGAGCTTGCGCGCGTCGGGCTTCAGCGATGTCGAAACAGCTCGGTCGGCAAAGCCAGGGATGGCATTTACCGCAGAGGGGGACGTCGAATTCTTCTTCAGCATGAGAGCATCCTTGGCCGAGTCCAATGCGATTGATCTTGTTTTTGTCGCGCGAAGGAACGTGCCCCCATCAATTGCGATCATCAAACGAATAGATTCGAGATGGCAATCTGTGCTGCAGATTGCTCGGCCTACGTTGGAAATCGCCTGATCAGTGAGCCGACATCACGTGACGAAATCGAGCGAAGTGTAGTCATCCAAGAGCCGATTTCATCAATTCTGGCGATTGGGCAATCAGTTATCGTCGCCACTCAAGTAAGGCTGCGTTCTGGATCCGCATACCAAAGCGTCCGCAGCGCCGAAAGCGTGTCGTTTGCGTCTACTGAAAAGGAAAATGAATCTCAATCTACTGGTTGGACGGTCGCTCTTATTTCGCGCCCAACGCAGGTCTCGGAGTTCAGACAGGAGAAAAGGAGCCTTGCCTTCGTAGGGTCGGCAGCGACCTCTTGTCCAGATCCGAACCTAGCGCGCGGCCTAACCCGATCTGTATCAGACCCCCACTTTTCTAATTCGCGAGGTCGCGTCCTGGTGAGCGAGCGGCACAGGGACATCGCCCGGAGACCTAACCCCGTTGCACCATGTACCGTCTCCGACGGATTCGGCTGCTACATGCAATTCAGTGGCCGGTCGTACAATCTGAAGGAAGGCCGAGAGCGCACTGGACACGTAGCCGTCCGTGCGCCGAATGAACACACTCTCCAGCTCGGCAAACTCGGGGTCCAGTTCATGCACCGCGACCTGGCCGTCCCGCCAAGCCGCGGCGACGATACCCTTGGGCAACAAGGTGATCCCGACGCCCGCGGCCACACAGCCCAGAATCGCTTCGAGCGAACCGAATTCCAGAGGCTGTGCAACGAGTATTCCAGCCTTGTTCAACAGGTTGTCCAACCTCATTCGATATGAACAACCAATACTGAAGACAATGGTTTTCAGTTCGTTGATCGATGGAAGATCTTCAATGCCCCGAATTGAGCGAGAAGTCACCAAGACAAGCTCTTCGCGAAACACGCTCTCCTGTTGCAGATCTGGATGGTCGACCGGCCCCGCAACAATCGCGCCCTCAAGTCTGCATTCAACAACGTCCTCGATGAGACTACAGGTTGTTCCCGTCGTGACTACGGGACGGACCTTTGGGTAGGCTTTCGTAAAGCTTACGAGTATTAACGGGAGCCGAAGCGCCGCAGTCGTGTCCAGGGTGCCGACTTCCAGCACACCGCTCGGAACGCCGTCATCCCTTGCAGCGGCCTTGGCGTCGCTAAGCAGCCTGGATATGCGTGCCGAAAAGGGGAGCATACGGCGCGCAGCGGGAGTGACCTTCACGCCGCGTGCATGCCGCTGGAATAGAAGGACACCAAGCTCGCGCTCCAACGCCCTCACTCGCGCAGTGACATTGGATTGCACGGTGTTCAGCTCAGCCGCCGCTCGATTCATGCTGCCGTGCCGGGCAACTGCCTCAAAGACTTTCAGATCGGTTGCGTCCATAACAAGCCCCAATCTTCAAAAGTGACGGGTTCGGCATTAACGCGCTTGAACGAATGGTTATCATGATCGAAGCTGCTCGTTTTACAAAAGACTCAATCCGAGTCTCTTTCGAATTTCGAGCGGCGGACAGCGATGGGCTATGACGAGGTATCTCCAGGATGTGTCGTCAATGCTATACATTTGGGTCGTTCAGAGCGTCGAACGCCGTCGACGCTTACACGTGAAGTAAGGTGGCGATTAGGTACTCACGAGCCGGAGAACCAGTTGTAGCCCTGGTCCTCCCAAAAGCCGCCCGGATAGATATTCGTCACCTCGATCGCCTGCAGGTTCTTCGCGCTCTTGAAGCCGAGCTTGGTCGGAATACGCAATCGTACCGGTGCACCCCATTCCGGTGTCAACGGAGCGTCTTCGAAGTCGACTGCGAGAATAGTTTGCGGGTGCAGTGCGCTTGGCATGTCAAGGCTCGTCGAGTAGCCATCAAAGCACTTGAATGCAATATAACGCGCCCGCACATCCGCACCAATTCGGCGAAGAAAGACATGCAATGGCACTCCGCTCCATTGACCAATTTGGCTCCAGCCTTCGATGCAGATGTGCCGAGTGATCTGGCTTTGCTGCGGGAGCGCCAGTAGGTTCTCAAGGGTCCAGGGCGTTTTATCAGAGACTAGGCCGGACACGTCGAGGCGCCACTGCGCAGGTACGGTGCGGGCCTGCCATTCCGGATAATACGCATTGAAGCGGAAGGGCTTGGTGATCGCGCTCGCCGGATAGGTCTCGGCTAGTCGATTGGGATTAAACAGGGCCGCCTGCACCCGGTCGTCGAACTCCAGCATCGCCGAAAGCGCCGCGTCCACGCCGGAATGAGTGGAAAGATCGCAGCCTGTCAGAAGTGTCAGGGCTCCCAACGAGAGTCCCCCTTTAAGAAAGCGCCGGCGGCCGAGCTGCGCCAATTCCGGCGCGACGTCGCTGGCACGCACAGCTGCGCGTCTTCGGCTCATCGCACGCCCTCTCGTGGCGCACTGTCCAGCTCGGACCGAACCGGAGCGAGCATCGAAACGAGCGTGCGCGGGAACAATATGACAAGCGCCAGGTGTATGATGAGAAAGCCGACGATCAGAGCCATCATGGTCAAGTGGATTGTGCGCGCCACGGGGTAACCGCCGAACAGGCCGGTAAGCCAGCCGAGCTGGACGGGCTTCCAGATCGAGAGTCCGGTAACGACCGCCAGACAAATCACGATGATCACTCCCATGTAGAGCAGGCGCTGCACGCCGTTGTAGGAGCCGAGCTGGTGGCCAAGCCGAAACTGAAGCGCATCGTCCAGATCGCGGAGTATGATCTTTGGCCGAGGGGGTAGAATGTCACGACGGAAGTGGCCAGAGAGAATCCCGTATGCTAGATAGGCAAGGCCATCGGCGAAAAGCACCCACATGGCGCTCAGGTGCCAGGCAATGCCGCCGCCTAGCCAACCGCCAAGCGTCATCCACCGCGGAAAAGTGAACGGCAGGAGCGGCGAGGCATTGTAAATCTCCCAGCCACTCAAAATCATGCAGATGACCGCGGCAGCGCCGATCCAATGCATGATTCGAATTGGCAGAGAATGAGCAAGATAGTTGCGCCGGGGGTCCATTTCTGTTCTCTCCTTCCGTTCGGGAGCGCATCTGCAGAACTTGTTTCACAGCGCTCCCGGGGAATTTAAGGGCACTCTCTTCAAATCGGAGGCGTGGCGCCGTTGACACCTACAAAAACCGCGGCGGCGCTTACCTTACCGTCCTGCTGGACGGCATTGATGAAGACGACCTTGCCCACTGTCACATCGGACTTGCCGCCGGGCGCGACCGTCACGACAGGCGCTGTCGGCGGCACGAGGACGATCTGCTCCCCACCCTTGTAGGTCACCGTGATCTGTTTTGCGCCGCCGGAAGCGTCCGCGCCTGAAACGGTGCCATTCGTCATGGTGCTCGTTACTGTCCCGGCACCAGCCGCTGGCACCGCCACCGCGACTGTACCGTTCGTCATCGCGCTGGCCGTGGTGCCCCCGCCCGAAAGCGTCGTATCCGGAACCGGGTCCCAGTTGAAGTGACCCTCGGACGCGCCCTTCATCGCTGGAGGAAAAATCAACACTCCAAGCGCCACAAGCTTGTCGCCTATCGACTTCGTGGCGGTTCCGATGTAGCCGCCAGGATCGATATGATCGAGGCTTGATTTCGTCACTGTAAGGTAACCCGTGGCGCCGGTCAGATAGACCGCCTCATCCGTTCCGCTCGTTGTGTGAACGACGAGCACGTTATCGCTGATGGATTTGACAGTGCCTCGCACACGCTCAGGTACCGGCGCCGCGAACGCCGCTGTGGAAGTTCCGACGATGTTGACAGCAATGACAAGTGCGAGAAGGCGGGACATGATGTGACTCCATTCGCTTTTTGACCGATGTTTCACGCTAGGCAGTGACTGGTGTCGCCATCAAACGCTTTTTCGAGATAGCCATATCTTCTCTGGAGATTGGCGGACTGTTGACTCCGCGTTGTGGCAGGTGGGGGGTAACGAGACCCCGTTGCTGAATGAGGTATCCCTGTCATTCAACCATCCAAAGTCGAGGATTGCGTTGAGTTTCTCAGATCGTCATTTCCAATGCTCCGTGCTTCTGCTCGGACGCGATGATGTCGCTCATCTAGTCCGTTCGCGTTGCGAATATGGAGAAGCGTGATCCTTGGGAGGCAACAGAGCTGACATCGATGCGATGTCCGAGCACTTCGATGGCGCGGCGCACGATGAATAGCCCGACGCCGAGCCCGTCACACCGAGTGGAATCGAGTCGAGTGAACGCCTCAAAAATTCTTGAAAGTTGCTCACCCGCGATACCGATACCCGTGTCGCAAACGTCGATGCGCACGTTTTCGCCCGAACGGCGGCTGCCAATGAGAATCCGGCCATTGGGCTCGGTATATTTTATGGCGTTACTGACGAGATTTCGGAGGACGCCATTGAGCAGCACCGCATTGCTCATGACGGACGCGCCAGTGGGGCACACACGGATGTCAATCCCCTTCTGCAACGCGCCTTCCGCATTTTCATAGCATGCTTGCCTAAACAGCGGTTCGAGCGCGACGGGCGAAAGCTCTGCCTCCTTTGAATGCTCATAGAGCCGAACAGCCCCCAGCAGTTCATCGAGCAGCCCATTGAGGCCGTTGATCGCATGCTGGCCCATCTGCAGCAGACGTTGTTCGGATTTGGTCCGAACGCCCATGCCGAGAAGATCGTGGGAGCTTTGGATGATTTGCAATGGCTGTCGAAGATCGTGGCCGGCCATGGCGAGGAGTACGGCCTGAAAGTCAGTGGTCCGCGGTGGGTCTGCCCTGCCCGCCATTCCCAGGGTTGCTGGCTGCTCGGTCGCCCGCATGACGCCAATTCCCCTGGCGTCGGTGACAATCGCAAGCCGTCTATTTGTGTCAGTCATGATATCCTCACTTCCAGCCAAGGGCTCTGGATGACCCGGCTGCCGGGAAGAGAGTTGCGCAGCATCCGCGCGGAAGCGAGTTTAGTGTTGTAAGGCGGTGTAAATGGTCACCTTCGCGCGTAAAATCTTGTGTTGGACCTCTGGACAGTCGGAGCCGCAATCCATCGATCTGGATTGCAGCAGCTGATGCGATTTTTCAAAAATCGGACTGATTTCGAAGAATGATGAGCTGAACGATTTGATCGCCGTGGGCTGAGAAGTAAAAGGTGAGCGCAAGCGGATCGGGCAACCCTCGTTTGTCGTAGTTGCCATCGATGTTTGCCGTCAGGATGAAATGCCCGTAGTGCTCCATTATTTTGACGACGTGCATCGTCAGTCTTTCGCCAATGATGTCGCGCGCTGCCCATTCCCTGATGGCCGACTTTCCCCAGTAGTCGCGCAGCTGATCGTTAACGAGTGCATCGTCTGCGAAAGCGGCCAGCAGCCCGTCGAGATCGAAGCTGTTTGTCGCTTTGACATAGGCCGCCACGAGCGGCGGAAGCGCGGGCGCCGGGACTTGCGGAAGACGCGAAGGGGACATGATGGGCCTTTGAGGTCGTGGAATGCGGAGGGCCGCTTTGCACCAACGATGGCCGACGGACGGCGCCCTGGCACGTTGTATCTTGTAAAGCGCTGAAAATCGGGCAGTCGGCTCGGCCTACCGGCGTCGCGCTTGATCTGCGGCGATCCGAGGTCTTCAGCCCGCGGCTGCGGAAAATGCCGAGCATTCTCTGAAGGCCAGTGGCATCTCGGCGCCGTGCGATGGCCAGGCTACTCCCGCTCCGCTTGGCCGAAGGAAATGATGAACTACGCCAAATCGTCGATCAGCTGCCGCGCGATGCGAAGGTCCGCCGTTTCGAATCCTTCGGTGAACCGGTCATAGACCGGAGCGAGGGTGTCGCGGGCCTGGTCGCGCTGTCCGTTCTCGGACAGCAAGCGGGCCAAGGCTGTCGCCGATCGCAGCTCCCAGGCCAGCGCGGACTGCTCTCGTGCCACGGCGAGCGACTGCATCAGGCAGTCCGCGGCTGACGCCCAGTCCGGTCGCGGCATTGCCGCGAGAATTTGTCCCTTGATCCGCAGCAGTTCCGCCATGTCGAACGTCTCTCCACAACTGGCCGCGCGCGCGACGGCTCCGTTGATGGTGATCAGCGCCTCGTCGAATTGTCCGGCCTTCCACAGGCCTTCCGCCAGCGCGCTGGTGAAAACTGTGGCGAGGATGTTGTGCTGTTCAGCACGCAGCGTTTCTAGCGCATCCCGCAACAAAATAAGGCCGGCTGCCGCTTGGTCACGTATGACGGCGAGTTGGCCTCTTAGCGCCATGCCGACGGCGCGATACGGCGCCAACGAGTATCGCCCGGCATACGCGATCAATCGTTCGATGAGGTCCGCGGCTCGTTCCAGATCGCCGCTCCAGAGAAAAACCGGTGCAGCATAAATCAGCGAGATGCAGACCGAAACCGGGTGATCACGACGCTCGGCTTCGTCGATGGCCTGTTGCGCTATTCTGAGCGCCTGATTTGAAAAGCCGCGCAGCCACAAGGCACGGGCGAGGGCAACCAGCGCGCGGATACGATGATCGTAGCCAAAGAAATTGGCATTGAGCTGGCCCAGCTCGACGGCCTTGGCCATACCGGCTTCGCAATGGTGTTGTGCCTCAGCCTGATTTCCGACCAGATGTTGAGAAACTCCGAGCATCCAGTCCGACATGACAAGGCCAGCCGTGTTTGCAGCTGCCCGAGCGAACGCGACCCCTTGCTCTGCAACAATCAATGCGCCGCGGAAATCGCCAATTCGCGTGAGGAAAATGTTCAGACCGGCAAGAAGCTGCAGTTGGTCCCTGTCTTCGAAGGTTTCCGAAAGCGCTATTCCGCGCTCGATTGCGGCGCGAACCTCGTCACCGTTTCCCTTGCTGAACATCGACGATAGCGCCAGGGCCTCCTGGAGAATCATCTCCCCTCTGGTCCCGCGGCCGGCGTCGTCGAGACCGGCCAGCGCCTGCTCGCACCAGTTCCTGCATTCGTCGAGCAGCGACAACCCCACGAACAATGGCGCCGCCCAGGTGGCGAGTTCGACACCGACGGCGACGTCGCCATGGCCCGAGAATGCCCATTCGAGTGCCGTTCGCACATTTCCGATGTGCGGGGCATATCCGGAAAGATCATGCGCGCCAAAGGTCGATTGGATCGCCTCGTCGTGTTCGAGATAATTGGAATAGTAAATCGCATGGCGCCTGGCGGCGTTGTCCGCATCGCCAAGTTCGGCAAGTTTGCCTGCGGCATAGGCCTGCGTGGTGTCGAGCAGTCGGTAGTATGTCGATTCGCCGATGGAGGTCGTCGATATCAGCGATTTCGCAACCAGGCTCGCCACCGCATCGGCGACGTCCGGGTCGTTCGCAGTCGTGCCGGCGACCGAGAGCGCGGCTTTGAGCGTCAAGACCCCGACGAAGACCGATAATTTGCACAGGACCAGCTTGTCGCGTTCCTGCAGCAGGTTATAGCTCCAGTCGAGCATCGCGTTCAGTGTCTGGTGGCGCGGCAGCGCAGTGCGCCGGCCCTGCCATAGCAGCTTGAAACGGTTATCGAGCAGTTCTGCCGTTCCGCGGATACCATGGGAGCTGACGCGACTAGCCGCAAGTTCGATGGCAAGCGCAATTCCGTCGAGCCTGCGGCATATCCGAGCGACGATCGGCGCGTCGGCATCGCTCAACTCGGAGCGATTGCCGCTTGCAGCCGCGCGCTCCATGAAAAGCTGCACGGCCGAAAATGTGAGCGCTTCGGCAGCTGTCAGGCCGACATGGTTGAGGGGACGATCGAGCGGATACAGCAAGTGAACATGCTCACCTTCGACCCGCAGTGCCTCCCGGCTGGTTGCCAGGATGTGCGCTTGCGGCGCCTCGCTGACAACAGGTTCGGCCAATGCCGCCGCTGCATCGATCACATGCTCGCAATTATCGAGCACAAGGAGGACCCGCCTCTCGCCGAGAAAGGCCAACAAACTCAGGAAAGGATCCTGAGCTTGCATCATGAATCCGAGCGCCGATGCAACCGCCGTCGGCACGAGACCGGGATCGGTCAGTGCTCCCAGATCGACGAAGAAAACCGCGCCCTCGAAATCATCAATCAACTCGTGGGCGATGGAGACTGCGACGGTTGTCTTGCCCATGCCACCCGGCCCAACGATGCTGACGAAGCGCTGGGTCATCAGCTGGGCCGACAGCGCGCGGACAGTATCGTCGCGGCCGACCATTCGCGTCAACCGCGCCGGCAGTTGGCGGAGCCGATCGCTGACAAATGGCCGGGCTTGCGGGGCTGATCGTTGGGACGCCGATCGTGTCACCGGAGCGACGAAACAATAACCCCGACCAGTGACATTTGCGACATAACGGGCGCCATCGCGCCCATCTCCGAGCGCTTTGCGAAGGCCAGAGATATGGACGCGGAGGTTGGCCTCCTCCACAATCACGTCCGGCCAGACTCGCGAGATCAGCTCCTTGCGGGTGACGACTTCTCCGGTCCGCTCGACCAGAGTGATCAAGATATCGAGCGCGCGGCTGCCCAGTTCAAGCGGCTCGTCCGCTTTCTCAAGCCGCCTTTCGGCCATAAACAGGCGAAATGGGCCAAATGAAGCGACGTCATTCGTTCGTAGGTTGTCGCCATCACCCATACGCGCGTGTCCGCTTGCTGACCTCGAGGCGGCCGTCGGAGCTGCGCGACATCCCGGCGCGCCCGCCTGTGGTGTGGGCCTTCGCCGTGTACAGCACTTTCTCCAGTCGGTTCATAACGTCCTCCTTCATGAAGAGCCCAGGTGCCTGGACGCCTTGCAAGACCCGGTCGCGATAGGCAGTGACTGGCATCGCCATCAAGCGCTTTTTCGAAATAGCCGTATCTTCTCTGGAGATTGGCGGACTGCTTACTCCGCGTTCTCGGCTTCTGCTGATTGCGTAGCATGGCCACACCGGATCGATTCAGCGCCGCTGATTGACGGTGGCAAAGCTTGGCTCCTGGTCTTATCGCCGCGACAGATACGGCGTTCAGTTCAAATCGCTTCTCTTGGACACACCAAATTCATACGCTCGATTTGTAAGTCGAACTGAAAGAAACCGTCATGAACCAGTTGCACTCGATTCAATTATTGAAAAGCAGTCATCCGGTCATGCTTGCTCTCATGGATGTCGGTGCGCGCGTTGCGCGCGCCGCTTTTCCGGACAACCAAGGAGTACTCCCGTGAATCGCTTCGAAAAATCGACCACGGCCCAACAAATCCGGCTCGAGCGGCGCTTGCCATCTTATTGGCGAGTTACGTTCGATCATCCGCCGCTCAATATTTTCGGACCCGAAACGATCCCGCAGCTCAACGAGATCATCGTGGCGCTCGAAACCGATGAGCATGTGAAGGTCGTTGTCTTCGATAGCGCCGTCGAAGGCTTCTTCCTCACGCACTATAACTTCCTCGCGCCGCTCGAGGACTCGACAAGCCTGCCTCCCGGACCCACGGGCTTGCAGGCCCTTCCTGACATGCTGGTACGCCTCAGCCGGGCTCCCGTCGTATCCATTGTCTCGATCCGCGGCCGTGCGACCGGGGTCGGAAGCGAGCTTGCGCTGGCCAGCGACATGCGTTTTGCGAGCAGCGAGAAGGCTATTCTGTCGCAATGGGAGGTTGGTGCCGCCCTGGTGCCTGGCGGCGGACCGATGGCTCGGTTGCCCCGCCTGATCGGCCGAGGCCGTGCGCTCGAAGTGCTGCTGGGCGCTGACGATGTTCGCGGCGACCTCGCGGAACGTTACGGTTACGTCAATCGATCCCTGCCGGACTCGAAACTCGATGCGTTTGTCGATGCGCTGGCGATGCGGATCGCCTCGTTCGACAAGCAGGCGATCGCTGACACGAAGCGTTTGGTCGACGTAGCGAGCCTGCCGTCCGACGCGGAAATCTCACTTGAATGGGACGCTTTCATCGCCTCGCTGAACCGCCCCGCCAGCCAACACAGAATCAAGGCGCTGATGGAGCGCGGCTTCCATCGGCCCGGCGATGTCGAAGATCGGCTCGGATACCACGTCGGCCAGCTAGGCGGCTGAAGAAGATCCCGCCGATCGCTTCGAACCGAGCGGCGCACGTCAGGCGTGCGCCGCCTCCCGAAACCAGAGGAGAGAACATGACTGAACAACTCGAGAAGGGGCAAGCGCCTGCGCAAGATGTCGGTCGATGCCAGCCTGTGGTGCCGGCAGAAACCTCAAGCCCGATTGCTCCATCCCATCGTATGATGGTTTCATCTCCACACCGCGTGTGTAATTAATCATAATCGCAACTCGGAGACCGACTCCATGTCGCACCACTATTCCGGACCCAACATTGGATTTCCCCATGGCGATGCCCGTCTTGACTTGACTGACCTGTTTGCCTTTCCTAATCCGGGTAACGTTGGCAAGTCGATCCTGATCATGAACGTGCATCCGTCGTCAAGCCTCCGTCCGCCGGGACAGACCAGCTTGGAGCCCTTCGCGACTGACGCGTTGTACGAGTTCAAGATTGACACCAACGGCGATGCTGTTGCCGATATTGCATACCGAGTACGCTTCTCGCGTTTCACCAGCGGGGTGCAGACCGCAGTGCTACGCCGCGTTGAGGGCGCCCAAGCCGCCGGGACTGGCGACGGCGGGCAGACAATCGTCGAAGAGGCGCCGGTCTCTTTGGATCGGGAAGCACGGGTAACAGAAGCTGGCGATCACCGCTTTTTCGCCGGCTGGCGTAGTGATCCTTTCTTCTTCGACCCATTGGGTGCATTGAACAACTTTCAGTTCACTGCCGATTTCTTCACCGACAAAGACGTTTGCAGCATCGTTTTGGAAGTGCCCAACTCAGCCCTTGGGACTAAGGAGATTGGCCTTTGGGCTCGGACGCTCGACGGCGCTACAGGTAGCTGGGTTCAGGCTGATCGCGGGGCGTTGCCCGCGCAATCCATTTTCCTTCCCGGCGATGAAAGAAATGCCTACCTCGCCGCAGAACCGGCAGACGATGCCCGTTTCATCGCTGCCTTTGCGCACTCGCTGGAGCACGCAGGGGGATATTCCGTGGAGGAAGCACGGCGAGTAGCAAGTACACTGCTGCCGGACATCTTACGCTTTGAGCCTACGCGCGCGGCGTCATATCCGAACAATGGCCGGACGCTCACGGACGACGTTCTCGATCACTTCCTCACCATCCTCACAAATGGAAAGGTGACGACGGACGGCATAGGGGCCCACGGCGATTTGCTCACTGAGTTCCCATATTTGGGGGCCCCTCACAGGACCGCGCGGTGAAGGCGGGGCACTCCATGTCGGGACACGCGCGGTTCAACGCTTCTGGTACGGGTGGAAGATGTAGTCCTTCGCGGAGCGTGCGACCCTAGTGCCCACTTCCGCTTGGGGTCGATCGCGTCCTTGTCGGGACGACCGCTATTGGCGCGAAGCGGTGATTCGCCGCAATGCTAATGTCGGCTAAGCGCCACAAGTAGTCGGTCGCGAGACCGTTCAAGCAGACGGCGAGCAGCGGCGCAAGCGTTCTGGGCGATGCATGTGGCGACGCTGACCTGGAGTGAGATGACGGTCACGCAACATGCCGCGGCGACGAAACTCCCGAAGTCCTGCCTGCGGCGCTGGCGAGATCCGATCGATCATGGCGAGTTCGAAATTGAACGGCGAGCGCAGGTCTACACCGACCACATATGCGAGAAATCGCAACGACACCCGCAGCTATCCCGTCGCGACGACTTGCGCACCATCGCGCGCGACCGCGTGCGACCGCGACCACGCTTCGGTCAACCGAGAGTCCCCTTTTTGCGGAAAACGCGCGTCCGTATCCGTCGCTTCTCGCGATAGAGACACCGGCGTCCGGTTAAGTTTTCGCAAACCGTCTCGCCTTTTTCCTGGTGACCGGCGGTTTCGGCACTTTGCCCGTTTCACCGGGATTCGCTTCAGGCGATCGGGAGCTTCGTCTATGGCACTCGCCTAACGTCTCTGTTCCCTCACGCACCAAAATGGAGCTATCCCATGAATACTTCCGCCCTGCTTGTCCTCTCGGCCTCACTTGCCTGCATGATCACCGACGCGCCGGCGCAAGGCCTGGGATCGAGCCGACGGTCGATTTCCTATCACGCCGTCGACGTCCAGGGCATCGATATCTTCTATCGAGAAGCGGGACCGGCCAATGCGCCGACCGTGCTCCTGCTCCACGGCTTTCCGTCCTCATCACGGATGTGGGAACCACTATTGCCGCTTCTTGCCGACAAGTATCATCTTATCGCCCCGGACTATCCCGGATTTGGAAATAGCAGCGCGCCCTCTCCGTCCAGCTTCGAATACACTTTCGACAATCTCGCGCGCGTGATGGGCGAGCTCACAACGAAGCTTGGGATCACAAACTACGTCCTGTTCATGCAGGACTACGGGGCGCCCGTTGGATTCCGCATGGCGCTCTCCCGGCCCGAACGCGTGCGCGCCATCATCATCCAGAACGCGGTTTCTCACGAACAGGGCCTGAGCCCGCTTTGGGAGGCGTGCAGGAAGTACTGGGCGGATCCGGTGCGCGAACTTGAGAACCTCAAGGCCAACTTTACGTCCTTGGAAGCGACGCGCCAGCGTCATATCGGATCCAGCCCCCATCCCGATCGCTACGATCCGGATACTTGGATCGACGAGTACGCCTTTCTCACTCGTCCGGGCCAGGCCGACATTCAGGCCACGCTGTTTCTGGATTATCGGACCAACGTCACCTCCTATCCGCTTTGGCAGAAGTGGCTTCGCGAAGTACAGCGGAAAATGTTGGTGGTCTGGGGAAAATACGATCCTTCCTTTAGCGTGGCCGGGGCGACAGCCTATGCCGACGATGCGCCGGGAGCAGAAATCCACATCCTGGATGCGGGACATTTCGCACTCGACGAAGCGACTGACGAGATCGCAATGCTCGTCCGCGACTTCCTTGAACGTCTGGATCACCAAGGAGGATAAGGGATACAGCTTCTGACTTCTGGGCGATGTCCGCTTTGCGCCACCAGAAGCGGAAGTCGCGTGCCTGTCCATCACGCGCTCTGGGTCGCTGCCGCCAGCAGGCAGGAGACACAAAATGAGTGGTCAGTGTTATATACAGACGCGCTCTTAGCATCGCACGTAGCCTTACGATAAGGAGCGGACCAAGAGCGGACCAGGACCGAGCAATGGCCAAGACGTTCAAGGTTGGCGATCACGTGAGCTGGAATTCGGAAGCTGGACGTGTGCGCGGAAAAATCGTCAAAGTGCATAAACGAGCCGTCAATTATAAAGGCTACATTCACCGTGCTACGCCGGATGATCCGCAGTATGAAATCAAGAGCGACAAGACCGATCACGTCGCCTTGCACAAGGCCGGGGTGTTGAGGCGCCTCGGCTGACGGTCCGGCACGAATTCAATGGCTGATCTGACTGACGACG
>Ga0179587_10000800_pt1 | contig 13581 bp, 9 predicted proteins | sample CZODoug2_1_08_16_FD_185932 | JGI IMG/M metagenome (GOLD analysis project Ga0179587, IMG submission 185932) | Vadose zone soil fungal communities from Angelo Coast Range Reserve, California, USA - CZODoug2_1_08_16fungal | ecosystem: Environmental > Terrestrial > Soil > Vadose zone | place: USA...
GTCCGGCCGTTCGAGCCAGTTGATACAGCGCAACAATGTGGATTTGCCCGAGCCTGACGGTCCAAGCACGCAGACCGTCTCACCCTTGTCGACCTGGAAACTGACGTCGGAAAGGACTTCGACGTCGCCAAACCGCTTCGACACCCCGGCGACATCGAGAACCTTGCTGAATTCTGCCATCGCCCGTCCCTATCGACGCGCTTCGGCAACGCGGCCGATCGAACTGACCCCGGCCTCGATCACGAGACAGAGTCCCCAATACAGAAACACCGCCGTGATGAAGGCTGCGAACGGAACGTAATGCCGCGACTGGATCGAGCTGGCGGCGTGCGTCAGTTCCGGCAGTGCGATGATGGTCAGGAAGGCGCTGTCCTTGATGATCTGGATCATCTGATTGCCGATCACGGGGCCTGCCGACAACAGCAGCGGCGGCAGGATGATGCGGCGAAACAGCCGGATCTCCGAAAAGCCGAACGCGACGCCCGCCTCGATCGGCTCGCGCGGTTGCACCACCCAGGTGCCGCGCAAAATCTCCGCCATGTAGGCGGCATTATAAATCGTCAGGGCCGCCAGTCCCGAGGTCCAGTTGTCCAGCCTGACCCCGAACGACGGAAGGCCGTAATAGACAATATAGGCAAACAGCAGAAACGGGATACATCGCATGCCGTCAACAAACATCCGCGCCGCGCCGGAAACAGCCTTCCGTTTCGACATCAGCGCGGGGGTAAGAATAAAACCCAATAGAAGTGCGGCGATAGCCGCGAGCGTCGATAATATGGCGGTATTGGCGAGCCCATTCAGGAGCAGCGCGCGTTCGTTCCAGACAATACCGAAATCGTGGATCATGCGGCAGCCTCGGCCGCGATCTGGCGCCGTTCGATCCAGCGCTGCAGCGACACCAGCGCAAACACGATCGGCGCGTACAGCGCTACCGCCACCAGAAGCGGCGGCAGCGGCTCGTAGGTCTGGGCGCCAATCCTGACGGCGGCGCGCGTGATGTCGACAACCCCGACAACCGCGAGTACCGGCGTGACCTTGATCAGCAGGGACATTTCGTTGACGAGACCGGGAAGGCTCACGCGCACGATCTGTGGCAAGACGATCCTGCGAAAGCGTTGCCCGGCCCGCATGCCGACCGACTGCGCCGCCTCGTATTGGTCCTTTGGAAAGTTCATCAGTGCGGACCGCCATACCTCGCAGTTGAAGGCCGACGTATTCATGACCAGCGCCAGGATCGCCGCCGAAATCGGATTAATCGGCACGCCGATATTGGGAAGCGCGAAAAACAGCAGCAGCAGCAAGGTGACCAGCGGAGTCGCGCGCAGCATACTGACATAAAGGGTCACGATCCCCGCCCCGATCGGAAGATTCGCCCAGCGGATCAAAGCAAGGCCAAGTCCGATCGGCAGCCCGATCAGGATGCCGATCAGCGACAGCGTTACCGTCACGATGGCACCCTGAAAGATAGCTGCGATGTCGCTCCCGCTCATGACAGATCATCGCTGCCGGATGCAGTTAGAATTCCGGCTCGAACGCAACCGGCAGATCCGGGAATGCCTCGCCAAACCATTTCTTCTGAAGCTCGGCAAACCGGCCGCTGGCCTTTTCCTTGGCGATGAACTCGTTGAGGAAGGCCAGCAGTTCCTTGTTGTCCTTTGCAACCGCCCAGGCCGGGAAGGATTTGCCCGAGACCGCCTGACCGACCTCGAACACCGGCTTTTCAGCCACCAGTGTTTTCAGATTGATGACGGTGTTGACCACGTAATCGACCCGGCCGAGGGCCAGATCCTGATAGGCTTCAGGGTAAGACGTATATTCGACGATCTTGCCAAGCTTTCCGCCGTCCTTTTCCAGCATCGTGCCGAGTTCGGGAAGACGCGCGAGCAGCGCGCTGCCAGCCTGAACGCCGACGGTCTTGCCACTCAGATCCTTGATCGAGGAAATCGACTTGTCGTCCTTGCGCTTGACATAGTAGTGCGTGGCGTCCGCGATCGGGCTGGTAAAATCGAGCGACTGCTTGCGCTCCTTGGTGATGATCGCCGCGGTAATCGCGACGTCATATTTGCCGGTGCTGACACCAGCCAGAATACCGGTCCAGGGCAGAATTTCCTGTTTGATCTCAAAAGGAGCAGATGTGCGCAGATCTTCGATCAACTCGTTATCGAAGCCTGTCGGCTTGCCATCCTTGACGAACTCGAAGGGGCGAAAATCGTCCTCCGTCGCCACGATAAGACCGCGCTTCTTGATCTCGTCGAGACCCGCGGCCTGCGCATTGCCGATCAGCATCGGCATCGCGAACTGCGCCGCCAGCAAGCCGAGCATCAGCCGCCGCGACAGAGTGTTGGAGCAAGTAAGCGGATACATTGTCATGATGGATCTTCCTCCGTTGGGGTAATTACAAGTCGTGGCCGGCTAAGCAGGCGACGGGTCGCCGCTGGCGTGATCCTTTCAATCGAAGCTGAATCCGTGCGAACGCAGATAGGGTGGGAACGCAGCACCTTCGGCCTTGGCGGCCTGCCGGGCCTTGTCTTCCGACCAGCCGTAAAAGGCCGCGTCGCCAAACTCCGCGTTTGACCGCTGTTGCTCCCTGGGAATGGCGTGCAAGGCATCCCGCCGCCGGTCGTAATCGTCGATCGCGCGCGGAAGCGCGCTATCATCGTAGCGATCGCGGTGCGTGGTCACGCGACGCGGCAGGCGCAAACTGACGTGGCCGTCGGCCTGCGGATAGCCGAGGCAAAGTCCTGCGACCGGAAACACCAGATCGGGCAATCCGAGGATCGCCGCGACCATGTCGATCTCGTTGCGAATGACGCTGATGGGACAAACACCGAGTCCGGCAGATTCCGCGCACAGGATCATGGTCTGCATCGCCAGCGCGGCATCGACGCTTGCGTTGAAAAACCCTTCCAGCGTGCCGTTGCGGACCGGCTTTCCGCGCAGCTCGCCGATACGTTGCAGGCGCCTGGCGTCTCCAAGAAAAACGAAGAACACCGGCGAAAGCCCGATCCACGGCATGCCCGGGAATAGTTTTCCGATCGCCGCGCGCTGCGTCGGGTCGCTCACCCGCAGGATGGACGCCTGCTGGAAATCGGACTTGGCCGAAGCGCTCAAGGCCGCCGCAACGAGCAGATCAAGCAGGCCGTCGCCGGGAATAACGTCGCTGTAACGGCGCACGGTCTTTCGCGAGATGACCCGGCGGATAAAATCGTTCTCGACAGCCCCCTCGCCCGACGGACCGCCATCGCCAAAGCGCCGCTGGATCACGTCTTCATAGGCCGACATCAGTTCGATCCCCGACCAATCCGCGGAACCCTAGCCACCAACTCAATGACAACGATGGAGCAAATGACGTGCCACATCGCTTGCCAGCCCGCGTCCGCAGCAATTTCCACGTCAACTGCGCTGCTGTTCAATCGTATCGACCTGGCTAAGTGGCTAGGGATTGCCCAAGAAAATTGCGTCCTTCGCCTGACCGAAGCCGGCTCAATGAAATGCGAAGCGTACTTCGCAATGGCCGGCTATTAATGGTTTGCTCCGGCGTCTGCCTTTCTGGATCTGCCTTTTTCAAGGCACGATGCACAGATTGTAATCGCTCGGCTGCCGCTCAGATTTTGGCGGCTGCCGACCCATTTTTTTGATCGGAGCTAGCCGCCACGATCCGCTGCATCATGGCGATGAACCGCTTTTGGTCTGCCTTGCTCAGATCGGCCACCGTCTCACGGTGGGCGGCACGAGCCGACGCTTCCATTTGGCGCAACAATGCTGTCCCGGCTCTTGTCAGCCGGCAAATTTGCGCGCGGCGATCCCGGTGGTGGATTGAACGCTCGATAAAGTTTCGGGATTGCAATCGCTTAAGTGCACCGGTCGTAGTCGTTCGATCGAGCGCGACATCGTCAGCCAAAGTCGTCTGGTCGGCGGTTCCGCGCTTCGCCAGGGCCGAGAGAAGGCTGTATTGCAGCGGCGTAATCTCGAAAGCTGCGCATCGCTTTTGAAAAAGCGCGACGTGAATTTGGTGCAGCCGCCGGATCAGAAATCCCGGCCGCTGGTCGAGCGGCCAGGAATTGCCGCTCTTTTGCGCTGGCTTCTTGGCCATCTTCAACCACTCTGTCCTTGCCCAAGCTGCACGAATTTGATGCAATCTATGGCACGATTGTTGCTGTATTCAAATACGAAGCATACTTCGCAATTGGCTGGCTGCTGACGGCGCGCCAGCGATCGGGAGAGGAGATCGACCATGTCTGTAAGCACCACGTTTGACCTGCTCCTGCGCGGCGGTCGCGTCATCGATCCGGCCTCAGGCATCGATGGCATCAAAGATGTCGCCATCCGCAACGGCAAGGTCGCCGCCGTTCAGTCCGATATTTTGCCGACAAGTGCCAGGGAAGTCCTGGACGTCACGGACAAAATCGTGCTGCCCGGGCTCATCGATACCCATGCGCATGTCTATCAATATGTGACAGGTCGCTTTGGCGTGAACGCCGACATGGTGGGCGTCCAATCCGGGGTAACGACGCTGGTCGATCAGGGCGGACCGTCCTGCATGACATTGCCGGGTTTTCGGCACTTCATCGCGGAGAAAGCGCTGTCGCGCACCTATGCCTTTCTGTCGGCCTATCTGGTTGGAGGTCTGGAAGGACACTATTATCCCAATCTTTACAGCCCCGACGGCGTCGACATCGATGCCACCGTGAAAGCGGCAACCGCGAATCGCGACCTCGTTCGCGGTATCAAGGCGCATGCCGAGATCGGCGGCTTTGCGCGCTGGGGTATTCGCGTCATCGAAATGGCGGCCGAGATCGGGCGTCGCGCCGACCTTCCGGTTTATGTGCATTTCGGACAATTGTGGGGCTTGCCCGAGAGCGGTACCAACGGTGAAGACGTCGATACGATCCTGGCGCGCGTGATCCCGCTACTTCGTTCCGGCGATGTCCTGGCCCACCCGTTCACGCGGCATCCCGGCGGATTCGTCAATCGTGAAGGCGAAGTGCATCCCGTCATCCAGGCGGCACTCGACCGCGGGCTGCGTGTCGATGTCGGCCATGGCAGCCACTTCTCCTACCGCCTCGCGCGCAAGGCCATCGCCGCCGGCATCATTCCGACCACGTTGGGTGCCGATATCCACGGCTACAATACGCATGTGCCGGCTCCGGCTGGGACGCCGGACGAGCATGTCGATGACGAGAACCATCCCTTCGCAAGTCAGGCGAAATTCAGCCTGGTGCAGGCGATGAGTTCGATGATGGCGCTCGGCCTCACGCTGGAGCAAGTGGTGCCGATGGTGACTTCGCATCCGGCCGAAATGCTGGGTCTTTCGGATACCATCGGCGCGATGCGTCCGGGCATGGAGGCCGACGTCACCGTGCTTACGCAAAAGCCCGGCCGCTATATTCTGCGCGACAACGAGAAGGTGGAAGTGATCGCCGACAGCCTGCTGCAGCCCGTGTTCTGCCTGCGCGCCGGCGTGCGCCATGACGCGGTCGCTCCTATACTGCCGCAGGCGGTGGCAGCGTAGAAGCGCACGATGGGTTGAAGTGGAGACGGCCATCGATGTCTCACATTGCAAGCGATCTTCCTTCGGATGCGGTGGCCGATACCGGACAAGGCGTCGGAGCCCGGTTGCTTCGCAAGGAAGACGATCGCTTTATGCGCGGCCGCGGCCAGTACGTGGCCGATATCCGTCTGGCCGGCTTGCAGGATGTCGCCTTCGTTCGCAGCCCGCTGGCGCACGCCCGGATAAGGGCCATCCATGTGCCGGAGCGATATCGTGATGTCGTGTTCACGGCCGCGGATCTGACCGGGATCAAGCCGATCCGCGCCGTATCCGGCCTGCCCGGTTTCAAGATCTCGGAACAACCTGTGCTCGCGACCGGCAAGGTGCGTCACGTCGGAGAGCTGGTGGCGATGTGCGTGGCGCCGACGCGAGCGGAGGCCGAAGATATCGCGGCTTCGGTGACGCTGGACCTCGAAGAGCTTCCGGCCGTTTACGATATGCGGAAGGCGCGCGACGCGGAGACGGCGCTCGTTCATGAGCACTGGGGCGACAACGTCTTTCTCGAAAGCGCTTTCGAGGTCGATATCGCGCCGGCATTCGATGCACCCATCAAAGTGACGCGCGAAATATCGACCGCGCGCCAGTGCATGTCCCCTCTCGAGGGGCGTGGTGTGGTCGCCACCTTCGATCATCGCCTCGACCAGCTGACGCTTTATACCGGCGCCCAGATGCCGCACATCGTTCGCAATGGCCTGTCCGATTGTCTGGGCATGGAGCAGGGCCGAATCCGAATCGTGTCGCCCGATATCGGCGGGGGGTTCGGTCACAAGGGAATTCTGCTGCCGGAAGAAGTCTGCCTTGCCTGGCTTGCGATGCATAAAAACTACGCCGTCCGCTGGATCGAAGATCGGCGCGAGCATCTGACCGCGAGCGCCAATTGCCGCGAGCACCATTACAAGATCACCGTGTATGCGGATCGCGACGGCCGCCTGCGCGGGATCGACTGCGAGGCAACCGTCGATTCCGGTGCTTATTCGTCGTATCCCTTCTCGGCCTGTCTCGAGGCCGCGCAGGTGGCGAGCATCCTGCCGGGTCCCTACCGGATGCCGGCCTATCGCTGCCGAACCTTCTCGGTCGCGACCAATAAATGTCCGATCCTGCCCTATCGCGGCGTTGCCCGCACCGGCGTCTGCTTCGCGCTGGAAATCATGCTCGATGCCGTGGCCGTCGAAGCCGGTATTGAACCGGGCGAGGTCCGGCTGCGCAATCTGGTGGGCCCGGATGAAATGCCATTCGACAACATCACCAACAAGCATTTCGACAGCGGCGACTATCCGCAAGCCATGCGGCGCGCGCTGGCGGCGATCGATATCGCGGCCGTGCGGGCGTGTCAGCGCACGCAAGAGCCGGACGGCCGGCTGATTGGCGTTGGCCTGTCGATCTATTGCGAGCAGGCCGCGCACGGCACGTCGGTATACGCCGGCTGGGGCATTCCAATGGTGCCCGGACACGAGCAGGCCAATGCGCGCATGACGCCGGACGGCGGACTCGAGATCAGGGTCGGCGTGCACTCGCACGGCCAGGGCCTCGAGACGACGCTGGCCCAGGTCGCGCACGAAATTCTCGGGCTCGATACGAAGAAGGTGCGTGTCGTGCATGGCGATACCGCCATCACGCCCTATTCGACGGGCACCTGGGGCTCACGCTCGATGGTCATGGCCGGTGGTGCGGTTGGTACTGCCTGCGCTGAAATCGGCGAGCGCGCCAAACGAATCGGAGCCAAGCTTCTTCAACTTGATCCGGCAATGGTTACACTGCGCGACGGCCGTGTGTGCGGACCAACCAGCAGCATCGGCCTTTCAGAAATCGCACATGCCTGGTATCGGCGTCCGCAGGATCTTCCGCCCGATGTCGATCCCGGAGGGCTGGAGACAACCAGCGGCTACAAGCCGCAGCGTGACAGCGGCACTTTCAGTTATGCGGCCCACGCCGTCACCGTCGCGGTCGATCCGGATCTCGGCGATGTCGAGATTCTCGACTACGTCATCGTCGAGGACGGTGGCGTGCTGGTCAATCCCATGATCGTGGACGGCCAGATTTATGGCGGTCTTGCGCAAGGCATCGGCACCGCGCTGTATGAGGAAATGCCGTTCGACGCCGCCGGGCAACCGCTCGCGACAACGCTTGCCGACTATTTGCTTCCGGGTCCGACCGAGGTCCCCGAGCCCCGTCTCGATCACATGGAAACGCCATCGCCCTACACCATGTTCGGCGTCAAGGGCATCGGTGAAGGCGGCGCGATCGCGCCGCCGGCGGCCATCGCCAACGCCGTGAACGACGCGCTGCGGCCGCTTGGAGTTGAACTCCTGCATTCGCCGATCTCGCCGCGCCGGGTGGTCGAGGCTATTCTGGCGGCGCGCGCGGCGGAAAGATCGGCCGCATGAAAGCGGCAGCGTTCGCGTACGAACGCCCTGCCGATTTGAATGCTGCGTTGGCCTTGATGGCAAATGCGGACGGCATGACCAAGATCATCGCAGGAGGCCAGTCACTTGGTCCGATGCTTAACCTGCGGCTGGTTGAACCGGATCTGATCGTCGATATATCAGGACTTTCCGAACTGAAGCAGGCGGAACGCAGCGGCGATGAACTCGTCGTCGGTGCCTGCATCACCCATGGCGACATCGAAGATGGGCGGATACCCGACGTGACGCGCGGCGCCATGCGGCGGGTCGCCGGTGCCATCGCCTACCGGGCCGTTCGTAACCGCGGCACCATCGGTGGATCGCTCAGTCACGCCGATCCAGCTGCGGACTGGATTTCGGCGTTGGCGGCGCTGGGAGCAAAGGTCACGCTGCGCAGTCTTGCAGGAACCCGCAATCTCGCCATCGAGGATTTTATCACGGGCGCGCTGGAATCCGCGCTGCAGCCCGGCGAGATCGTCGAGGCCGTGCGCGTTCCGGCAATGACGCCGTCGGCAAGATGGGGATATGTCAAAGCCTGCCGTAAGCCGGGAGAGTTTGCCCACGCGATCGCAGTTGTACTGATCGACCCGGAATCGGCGACGGCACGCGCGGTCATCGGCGCCGTGGAAGCGACTCCGATCGTGGTTGGCGACGCCGCGGCGCTTTTTGGCGGGCGTGTGACGGGCGACTTTGCCCGGCAATTCGATGCGCGTGTAGCCGACGCGATCCTGATGAAGGCGGGCATCGCGGACGCGGCCGACCGGCACATTCATCTCGCGGTGCTGCGCCGCGCGATCGTTGAGGCTTCCACGTGACCATGATCGCGCTCACCGTGAACGCGCGCGCCGTCAAGGCCTCCGTTGAGCCGCGCACCCATCTCGCTGATTTTTTGCGCGACGGTCTCGATCTGACCGGCACCCATCTCGGCTGCGAGCATGGCGTATGCGGGGCATGCACGCTGCTGCTCGACGACATGCCGGCGCGCTCCTGCATCACCTACGCCGTCGCCTGCGACGGAGCGCGCGTGACCACGATCGAAGGGTTGGATGATGATGAGATCACCATCGAGCTTCGCGCCGCCTTTACCCGCGAGCACGCCCTGCAGTGCGGGTATTGTACGCCGGGGATGCTGATCTCGGCACGCGATCTCGTGCTTCGCCTGCCCGTGCCGGACGAGCGCCAGATACGGGTCGGGCTGAGCGGCAATCTCTGCCGCTGCACCGGATATGTCGGCATCGTGCGGGCGGTACGCGCCGTGATCGACCAAAGGCGCCAGCGCGGAATCCTGCCGGTGCCCGGCGGAGGCCGCACGTCATTCGGCCCTGTTGGATCGGGCAACGGCGCAACCGCCTCTATCTCAAATGTCGCAAAAGCACCGACAGCAAAAGCCGAGCCGCGAGCCGACGACAGCGGCGCGATGGCTATCCCGGATTTCACGCCCGAGAAGATCTTTGAGGACCATTTCACGGTCGCTTATCCGCCCGAGAGGGTCTTCGACATGTTCGGCGATGTCGCGAAAGTTGCCGCCTGCCTTCCGGGCGCGTCGCTGACCGGCGTGCCGACCCCGGCGCGGGTGGGAGGCATGATCCGCGTAAGACTCGGTCCGATCTCCGCGAATTTCCGCGGCGCCGCGCGCATCGAGCGTGACCTCGAGAGTTTGTCTGGCCGGATCTTGGGCATCGGCAGCGATCAGCGCAGCCGGTCTTCCACGCAAGGCGAGATCCGCTACCGCCTCGTAGCGACAGATCAAGGCGCCGCAACGCGCGTCGAGCTTTCGATCGGATACAGCTTGAGGGGAATGCTGGCGCAAATCGCCCGCGAGGGATTGGTCCGCGATCTCGCAGCCCGGCTGACCGCGGACTTTGCGCGCAACCTCGAACGGCAACTTTCGGGCATCCAGCCGGATGGACCGGCGGCGGAAGCACATATCCTGAATGGTGTGTCCTTGCTGATTGGCCTGTTGCGCACGCGTGCGCGCCGGACCCTTCAGCGCGTGTTGGGCCGATAACGACTTGGGCAGAAAACGACTTGGGCCGAAAACGACTTGGGCCGAAAACGGCAGCACCGCTGGTACGATTCTTGCTCCGTCAGCACCGGGAACAGTCTTTTGTACGGAGGGCGTCATGACGAATTCCGAGCTGCGTGCCGACATTCACAGCATCGAACCCATCCCCGATGCCGACCGGGACTCGACCGGGCTGCAGCAGATGTGGATTTGGGCCGGGGCGAACATCGCGCCGGTCAACTGGGCGCTCGGCGCGCTCGGCATCATTCTCAAGCTTGGCCTGTGGGAGACCATCGCAGTCATCGTCGTCGGCAACCTGTTCGGGTGCGCTATCTTCGCCGCCTTCACGGTGATGGGCCACAAGACCGGCGTCAATCAGATGGTGCTCAGCCGCTCGGCGTTTGGGCGTCGCGGCGCCTATCTGCCGAGCGCGCTGATGTTCCTGATGACGCTGGGCTGGATCGGGGTGAACACCTACTTCCCGGTGAAGATCTCAATGGCCATTCTCGGCCAGTTCGGAATCGCCGACACGTTGGTGGCGACCTTCATCGTCATCACCGTCGTGATGGTGCTGCAGGTCGTTATCGGCATCTACGGCTTCTATGCGATCCGGACCTTCGAAAAGTATACGGTGCCGCCGACGGTCGCCATCATGGCGCTGATGAGCGTTCTGGCCTGGAACCAGCCGGGGGTTGTCAATTGGCACCTCGCCAGCACGCTTCCCCCTGGCGCCCATTTGGCGATGTTGACACTGTTGATGTCGGCGATCGGGGTGGGCTGGGGAATTTCCTGGGTCACGTGGGCCTCGGACTATTCGCGCTTCGTGCCCCGTAACGTCTCCTCGACATCTGTCTTCTGGTACAGCTATGTTGGAATGTTCGTGCCGTCGGTGTGGCTCGCCATCCTCGGCGCGACCATCGCCAGCGTTACGCTGGACACCGATCCTGCCAAGATGGTCAGCGCCGTGTTCGGAGGCGTTGCGAGCCTGCTGGTGCTGCTGATGGTGCTGCACGGCCCGATCGCCACCAATATCCTGAATGTGTATTCGGCGGCGCTGGCGGCGCTCAGCATGGGCATCCGCCTGTCACGGACCGCACTGGCCCTGATCGTTGGTATCGCCGGCTATCTGGTCACGGTCTACTTCATCTTCGCGCCTTCGTTCGCCAAGGCATTCGACAACTGGATGATCAGCCTGCTGCTATGGATGAGCCCCTGGGCAGGCGTCGTGATGGCCGATTTCTTTCTCAAGCGGAAAGGCCAGATCGACGTCGCCGAACTCTACCGCTCCCCGGAAACAAGCGCCTATGGCGACATCAACTGGAGCGGCACGATCGCATTCTTCGCCGGACTGATCGCCGGCTGGTCGGTGCAGGACGGGCTGGTTCCGGCGCTGCAGGGACCGATCTCCACCGGGCTTCTTGGAGGAGCGGATCTCAGCTGGCTGTTCGGGATCGTTGTCTCCGGAGCGGTGTATCTGGTGCTCAGTCGACGGGCAGTGACCGCGCCCACTGCCGTGGCAACCGGAACTGCCTCCCAGTGAGACGCTGGGAAACAACCGCAAATAACAGCCAACCCGGCAAAGGGATCCGATGTTTTATGTATCCTTGAAGACCTCGGTCACGGCTGTGACCGCAATCTGGCTGTCTGTGGCCGTCGCTGCCGACGCGAAGGCAGACGCAGCAAGCTGTCCGTCGTCGATCCCGTTCGGTCTGACCACCGCACTTACCGGCAATCTGGCGCTGCTCGGTACGCAGGCGCGCAACGGTGCCGAATTTGCGGTCGACGAAATCAATGCCGGCGGTGGCATCACCGGCAAGAAGATCGCTCTCACGACGGAGGACACCGGCGCATCCAGCACCGATGCGCTGAATGCAATGAACCGCATTCTCGAAGGCAAGCCTCTTGTTATCCTTGGATCGATGATCAGCCCGCATGTGTTCGCGCAGACGGAGGTCGTCACCAAATCGGAAACACCGTTTCTGGTCGGCGCTACCAACGCAAAAGTGACAATGCAGGGCAGCAAATGGCTGTTCCGCACCCACGTTCATGACGGTCAGCTCGCTGAGCTCATTCCGGAATATCTGGTGAAAACACTCGGCAAGACCAGGCCCGGCATCATGGCGGTGGCCGACGATTATGGTCTGGGCGCATCCAAGGGCATTCAGGCCGCGCTCGCCAAGCTTAAGGTATCGCCGGCGGCGGTAGCCTCCTATGCGCCGTCCGACAAGGACATGAGCGCGCAATTGCTTGAGATCAAGGACAAGGACGCCGACAGCCTGATCCTGTTCGGCCGCCCCGCCGACGTGACCCTCGTCATCAAGCAAATGAATGATCTTGGCATCAAGCTGACGACGATCGGCAATGCAAGTATCGTGGCGCAGACCACGCTGAACAATCTGTCGGCCGCGGAGGCCGACGGCGGCTACGCCATCGGCGGCATGATTCCGCAAACCTCGACGGACGCAAAGATCATGGATTGGTCGAAGCGCGTCCAGGACAAATACAAAGTGCCGGCCGACAACTTTACGGTTTCGTATTACGACACCGTCTACCTGCTGAAGTCGATCATCGAGAAGGTCGGCTGCAACAAACCTGCGATCCGCGATGCGCTGGCCGCCACCAAGGACTGGAAGGGCATGCTGATCAGCTACCAGGCCGATGGACAAGGCGATCTTGCACATACACTCGGCATCTATCGCAACAAGGGCAAGACGCCGGAACTGACCGGCCCGATCAAAGAGAGCGGATACTGATCCCTTCATGGGCCAGCTGGTCGTCAATGGCCTGGCGCTGGGGAGCATTTATGCTCTCGTTGCGCTTGGCCTGCTGCTGATTTTCAATACGGTGCAGATCGTCAACTTCGCGCAAGGCCAATTGCTGATGCTCGGCGCCTTCATCGGCATTAGCTGCGCGGTGACCCATGAGTTGCCCGTGGCGATGGCATGGGCCATCACCATGGTGGCGATGGCATTGGTCGGCATCGTTTTCATGGTGCTGGTGTATTTTCCATTGCGCGGGCGCCCGGCATTTCTGGTTATCCTGACGACGATCGCGATGGGCATCGTACTGGAAAATCTCGCGCTGATCGTATGGGGGCCGTTGCCGGTGTCGCTGCCCTCCCCGGTCCGCGGCCCACCCGTGCGTTTCGCCGGCGTTGTCGTCTCGATGCATCAGATCTTCATTTTCGCGACACTCGCCGTGATCCTGCTGCTGCAGTTTCTCTTCCTCACCAAAACCCGGTTCGGAATCTTGATGCAGGCGACCGCGCAGGACCTGCACACCGCGCGGCTGGTCGGCATTCCGGTCAACCGCACCATCGCCGTCGCGTTCGCCTTCGGGGCTGTCCTGTCGGGGATCGCCGGGCTGCTGGTGGCGCCGATTTTCCTCGCTGAGCCGACCATGGGCGGCAGTCTCGGTCTCAAGGGATTCGTTGTCAGCGTGATCGGTGGCTTCGGTAATCTGCCCGGCGCGGTGATTGGCGGACTGTTTCTTGGGTTAATCGAAACCTTCGGTGCGCGATACATCTCCTCCAACTTTCGCGACGCCTACGCCTTCATTGTCATGATCGCCGTACTTGTCGCCTGGCCGCGCGGCTTGTTCGTCGAGAAGAGTAGCGATAAGGT
>Ga0179587_10000803_pt1 | contig 13577 bp, 12 predicted proteins | sample CZODoug2_1_08_16_FD_185932 | JGI IMG/M metagenome (GOLD analysis project Ga0179587, IMG submission 185932) | Vadose zone soil fungal communities from Angelo Coast Range Reserve, California, USA - CZODoug2_1_08_16fungal | ecosystem: Environmental > Terrestrial > Soil > Vadose zone | place: USA...
CTGACAACAGCCCTAAAAAGCGCATCTTGAACATCATGTTCAAATCAAGAAAATACAAGGTTACGCACTGTTTTCTAACACGCAACCGTCAGGGATATCAATCCTCTGACCCTCGTTGGCAACAACTTCGTGGCAAAGTTGAACGGATGATGCAGAAGAGCGATACAGAAGATACGTACCGATGACGGTTCCACGAAGAGTCACGTTACGGCCAAAGTAGACATCACCAGTGACAGTCAGATGATCCAATTCCAGAATGCGAGGAATTTTCTTGAAGCGCTTTTGGAATTGTTGAATCTGCGACAAATGTCAATGTTTGCAAATATCTTTTGCACGGAGCCATTACCTTTTTGAAGTGATCGCCGAGCTTAATAACAGGCGTAGTCTCAAACATTCTGTTCTCGTTGATCACGAGCTGGCCATGGGACAGTGAATAAATGTCGCTCTTGATCAGGAGCAAATCGGAACAGCTTTTCACGGGCAAGAAGCGCTTGCGAGGAACGTTAATGCCATGTGCGTTCTTGAAATGCTTGATTGCAGCACCAGCAGCTGTTTCGAGCTGTGCTTGACATGAGCAGTGCTACCAACATAAAAAGTACACGTTATACCTGAACAACGTCGTGGCCATCATCATTGACCTTGGGATTGATGATGATTTCTAGCTCCATCCCTTCTGTCTCCATGATGCGCTTTAGAGCTATGTACAGTTGGCTGGCTTCAATGAATGAATGAAAAGAAGTGGAGTGGAGGTGCACCTTTGAGGTTGATCCAGAGATTGTTCGTGTTGAAAATCTTGAACTTTCGGACTGAGAGACGTTTAGTTGAACAATAAGGTTTTACGCAGACGACGTTCACCTGACTTGAATTCTTCAGCATGCTCTGACGGAACTTGAGCTATTTCAAGTAGACGGATGGACCCTTCGTAATCTGTACCGGCGTACTTCAGTACCACATCAGTCTAGAGGTTGATAAGAGGTGCTACCAATTAGAGTTCCTCCCTAATCACGCGGTCAAAAACCGGTCAAAACGACAGAAGTAGGAACTTGCCTTGATATCAGCCTTGGTTTTGTCCGTCACCTCCATGAGAAACTCGGCCTGCGTGTCAATCATATGTTGTAAGATGCTTTCGTCGACCCTGGAAATGCAATTGAGCTACGGTCCTAGCACATATCGGGGAGATCAAACGTACACCGCACCCAAGTTGTCCGAATTTGAAACGAACAAGTATTCCTTGCCTTCTGATAGAAGCTGATCCAATACACCAGAATGCAGAAGAGCATTGTATAGATCACCGTGACCCGGTGGGTACCAATGCTTCTTGTCATCATCAGCTCTCTTAGGGCAGGGAACCAAGGTCTCCTTGAAGATCCTGGGATATCTAGATTGATTGAAAGTAGTAATACGGAGCTGCTGATTCGCATATTTTTTGATAATCCGCAAGGTATCCTCGTGAGTATTGAATGACGTCATGAGAATTAGAGGAACGTCGACACGACTGGTTGTATTGAGGTGCTCGATTTGCCTCACTGTGAGGTCGAGGAAGGTCATGTCGTCCTTGACTTCAAGTGCACTCTTGGCACCGGTCATTCCTATTCTGTCCGTGAGCAACGAGTTCTAAGTGGATGGATCCACACGAACCCATAGAGGTACCGAGTCCTCCATTGACCTTGAGGACGGCAAGCTTGTTGAGATTTTTAGTGTCCTTCGGCTTTGAGAGAGCGGCGTATGGAACGATCTGGTCTTCGGCAGGAGATCTGATGCGATCCCAGTCCCTGTGGAACGGCGGGTCAGCGCGCAGGTAGAGGGAGAGGACTAAATGCGCGGCATACAGGTCTTGGCTCTTGGCGCGCTCAGCGAGGTAGCGCGTGAATAGATAGAAGAAGGACTGCATCTCAGTGTCGAAAGCCTGGTGGTTATCGATGGGATCAGGATTTGTTGGCATGTTCGACGTCAGAGCGAACCTTTTTGGTGGAGGGGTCATCCACGGTGGCGACGAGACGACTGATCTCATTGCGCATGGTCTTTGCAGCAACGCCAGTGGTGGCGGTCTTGAAATCAATGTGGCTAGTACCCCGAACACGAGCGTTGAAAGAGTCGCTGCGGGGCATAAGAGAGCTGGACATGATAGCAGGGCTGTAGCAGACAGAGAATGAGGAAGACGAGGTGAGAAGAAAAGGGAACGTACTTTATATGAATTGGTGATGTGGTGGTGGTAGATATGAGAAGTGGAGCGGACTGGGCCCTGATCAAAGGTTTCCGGTGTCTGTGATGACGTTGAATTTCGAGGTGAACGGCAGACTCCGTTTCCTGTTCTTCGAATTCCTCGTGAATTGGTTCACAGACCCAAGATTTGCGATGATTGCCTTCAAAAACCGAATCCAACGTCCAAGGGCTCTTTAAGTCTGCTGGGTGCTCCCACAAACGTGTATGCATAAACAGGGGGTCCACGCAAGTCGTATCGCCGTCCCCATCCCCGCTTTCCTCATGAGGCTTTTATATCCCAATCTTTGTACTACTGTACACGATCGGATTTGACCCGTTGTCCTCTTTATCGGCGATGCCACGCCGCACGTTATCTTCCGCTGACAGTCCGTGTGTATCAAGTGTGTACGCTCGCCTTTCCGCCCTTCCATCTGTCATCCTTCGGGTCCTGACTTGATCCAGTTCCACTGTCCCCAAGGCATGAGGAGTCTTCCAACGTTACAGGTACTATCTATAGCCCTACTAGGAACGTCCCACACATACGTCGAAATTATCCAGCCAACATTACGATCAGTCGACGTTCGGACTTGTCATAGAAGGCAGGTGCCACAGGATCAAGTATGAAGACACTTCGTGAGTGAAAAGCTGGGGGGATGCTGATTGGCTGCTTGGGCGTGCGTCTGTACCTCATAGTTAGAGGATCATGTTGTCGAGAAGTGGGCTATACATAACCGATGGGGTACCTCGGCCCTAATGGACTCACACTCAATGAATGGAGGCGAGTGTAAATATGCCAGTCTAGAATCGAGTTCAAGGGAATGTGCATGTACACTTCAATGCCTCTTTCTCGAGGTGCACAGCTGAGGGGCTAATGACACGCTTCAACTAAACGAGATCCATAACGAGATCAACACAAACACAATTAATGGAAAAACTGCTATATCCCTGACATCACGAATGAATCCAACAATGAAGCTTTTCAACTTCCGTTTTCCCAGCCCTCGGCTTCGGCCCAGTCGGTAAAGAAGGGGATTTGGGATCACGCTACCCACCTGTGCTCTGAGACGAGGCTGATCGAATGGAACCCAACTGGAGGTCAGTTTCCGGTCTGTCCAACGGATCCGTGAAGACACAGGTGCAGGAAGAGGGAGACTGGACGGCGAGTTAGGATCTTCATCAGATGTCATCCCACTGTCATCCTGATTCCCGGAGCGTGGACGAGACGCGAGTTCGAGGGGAGAAGACGACCTTTTCGTATGCCAGCGCCGCAAACTTGATCGTGAGGCAACCCGTGATACGTTGACGACGAAAACAACGAGAAGTGAAATCGCGAATAAGGGAACATATACGGACAGATATATTTCTAGCTGGCCAGGAAGGAGACAAGGTGCATCTGCGTAGGTGGTTGTGGATTTCGCAGCCTGCCAATACTGGTGGGGAGCAAGAGACAATAATTGGAAGCCAGGACGCTGTATCCCCATCGCCATTGACAGAGACTTCACAGTCACCTCTCGAATTGCAGCTGGCCCTCCACCGGTGACGGGGGGGTGATTGTATTCACAATAATCATGGTCATCTCCGCTATGATGACCTAAATGTTAGTAATTGATTAAACAGGTGCTTCGGACACACCTAAAGACAACTGCCGGCTTAAGGCTTTTCAGAAGAAAAGTCGTGACTTCCTTTCCAAGCGTGTTTTGGTACCCATGACCTACACCGGGACGTATCGTCCCCTTTTCCCGCAAGGGCCCACAATTGGGATTGTCTCTTGCGAGGGGGATATGGCTTAGTAGCACGACGGGGCCCGTAATTTGAGCTATGAAGTGATAAGTAAGCGAGGAAGAGAGTAAAGATAAACCTTACATTACCTTCGACAATAGCATTTACAAAATCAACCGGTCCGCTACGAAGGGGTTTCCAATGACTAAACGACTGTCCATGATACAGCCGTTCAGTATCCTCTTCTACCAGGCCTGGCGCATCCAAAAGCACCACGGTATGATTGGCAATGGAAATATGCCTATTCAACGGTCCGAAATGTGCCATGTAGCGTAATTTTGCTAACGGAGAAAACGTTGTAGACCTCCGGAGACTGCAGAAGCATGTCAATCCAGACGAGAATAATTCTTGCTAGAGATATACCCTGTATCATGATTTCCGGGAATAAAAAATACTGGAACTTTCGAGGGTAGGTGGAATGTAGCGTTGAATCTTTGATAGTACTGTTCATACCTGGTGAAGAACAGGGCTTGCAGGATTGCTCAGCTATTAGCATAAATTGAACTTACTCTTCATCTGACATCACCGAGCGTCCCCCGTCCATCATGTCACCCAAAAATACCACCGCATCTGGCTCCTTACGCAAGGCTGCCTGCCAATTCTTCCTGAGGTTCAGGTCGACCACCAGTCGAGTAAGATATGTCAGGAAGGCACTTCGGTCAGGATAGGAGCGATGATCCAGGATTTGTGGGTCGGCAACTAGTAGGATATGTGATGGTGTGGGGAGGCGAGGAGAATCTCCCTACGCACATCCTCAGTTCGTTGACACGGAGAGATCGGAAGTATGGGCATACGGAGAAACTGGAGTCCGGCCAGCTACAGCTCCGCACAGCAAGAAAAAACACCCCGTATTCGTACCAGAGAGTTATCGCAATCCAGAACACCCGAAGTCCATTTACTACAAGGCTGTCAGTCGCAAACATTCGCCGATTGCAATTGCAGCACTGGCACGTGGGTCACCAGAAGCTTAAGGTCAAATATACTGATGGTGCACTTAAGCTCAGTACTCATATATGGTAGATAGATACGGTCAGTCTCCAGTCTGAGCATTGCAGCAAAGTATCTAGAGCGATGTAAATCAATACATCTCCATGTCGTTGCCGATACTACTGAGGGATCTATCAATGATGTTCTGCGTGTGGATCGTGTCCATGGGTATCCCAAGGATGTTGTCCCTTTTTCCGGTCAGCAAGGTATACAAAGCGTTCGAGGTGAGGCAATTACCAATAGTTTTGCGCCATCTTTCCTAAACATCATGTAGCCTTAAGGGTTGTGCGGTATCGTAGTTGGATGGGACTAACCTTGCTCGATAGAATATGAAGAACCACATGGTGGCACCTAGTGCTTTGGCAAGGAAAGTGTACTTGAAACCGGGAAGATGTGGGTTAAAACCCGCGGCTGTTCCGCAAACTCAATGTTTTCTTATTGAAAGATTAAATGGTAGAAAATACCATACAATGTGTGCCAGCCATGACGGAACGGAGAGGACTATGTACTATCTGGCTTTGTTTGCTCTTGATGCTTCAACATAAACAACTAGTATGAACTCTAACAAAGTCCTGAACATCTTTGGGGCATCTTCAACCCCCTGCTAGTGCTCGCGACAACATCGAAATGGAGAGGGGCAAGAAAAGAAGACGCAACGTGGACCTCCCAAGGTTAACATATCACGCGTCTGACAGGACGTTTGAAAGGCTTTTTAAAGGTACGGCTACTCATGGCTGATAGTGTTGTGTACAAGCCGACTTTCTGCTAGAGGAGTCCCTAGGAGAGATGAAAGCTGTCGTCAGAAGAAAGTTGGGGTTGCCAGAGGACGCGTCCATCTGTCTCGCGCAACTCCGTGAAGGCAAACCTATTGACCTCGAAGACGGTAAGGGGAGCTGATTCAATTATTGGCTTCATTTCTTTCTAACATTCCAGATGATGATTTCGAGGCGTTTTATTCTATTGCTCATTCCATGTCCTCGGTGAACGTCAGTGTCACAATGATAGCTGATGCGACACCTAGTCCTGGCGCTGCAAAGGTACGCCCATCTCCTCATTGCTAAGTTAACACTCATGCGACATTTCAGGCGTCGACCAAGAAGAAGAAGAAGAAAAAAGATGACATAACGGTCTTGGCCGGCAACACCTCTCTCGAGCTTCCTCCAAATGTTGTTGGAAATGAGCACATTGTTCTGGAAGATGAGATAACGCTATGCGCTGCTGAGGAGACCGACACAAGGAAACGACAGAGCTCGCTTGTGAGGTCATCCGGGAATAATGATGCTTCAGAAACGACCGGTGAACCACGCAAGAAGAAGAAAGTCAGGTCTGAGGGGACGGATGCATTGCAAGTACTATTGGCATGCCAACTAGACGGTAAGGAAAGCACCGTGCTTACTGTTGCTCCTCTCGACCCTAGTGCAGCTTCAGTGTCTGCTCCCCAAACAACAACAATAGCCAGTGATCAAGGCTCCGGTAAATCACAAAGTGCAAAGCGTAAAAAGAGACAGGATCTCCCTTCCGCAGAACCGGCGCTAGAGCCTGTGCTCTGTCCGACAACATTAGAAGGTGATAGCATGATGAAAAGGCGAAACAAAGACTTTACAAAGGCACAGGACGCAATTTTTCCCGAGCAGCTGGCTGGTGCTATATCGGAGATGACTGGTACGTAGAGTTCTTATCCTATGCCACGCCTGCTCAATCGTGATGAATAGAACACAATCAAAAACGTGTGGAAAACTTACCTAGAACTAGTACTGGGCGACGAGGTGTATTGCTATGTTTAAAATTCGATGACTTGTTGATAACCTGGCACTCATAGGAAAAAAACAAAAGAAATTATCTACGGCGGAGGACAAGGACGGTGTCATTGGCGGTACGTTTGGACATTCCTTACTTGCATGCAGGAATTAACTGCTTTGTAAGACTCTAAAAGGAAGGCTAGCGGAAAATTCAAAGCCTCCACCACAGATGAACTCGAAGCTGCGAGTGCAGATGTAAAGGCGGCTTTTTCTCGAATTTTGGCCGCGAAGCGAGCATCGCTTAGTTCGTCTTTGGTAGATAACTCGCTGGCCCAACATTCCGAGGACAGAGATATACCTCCTAAGGTACGACGCTCAGAAGCGGTGGCCCTGAAATCCACCCTGAGTAGAAAAAGCGACACACAATATCCAATTGTCACCGCGGAGCCTTCTCCGTCCAGAGTACTAATCGCTGAAGGGGCGCCGAAAGCGCATCCCGGCGTCTCCGATCTTACCACTCGTCGTAGCTCATCCAGATCTTCTAATGATGAATCCGAAGACCAGGGTGGACTTGGACCAATGATATTGCCCATCGTTCCCACGGATGCGTCATCATACGCTAATATTGATCTTGATGCTCTCATTCGTGGCCCAAAAATTTCGGTTAAGGTTCTTGCTGATGTTCCATCTACTGGCAGCAGTGAGAATGAGCAAGGTCTCGACCTGTCAGAAGACGATGAAGATAGGGGAGGTCGCCGCCGTGCCAGAAGAACTGTAGTATCTGATTCATCTGAAGAAAAGTCTACGGATGATAATGACGATGACTGTTTGGACGAGGATCAACGTACATCGCTCATCCTGCACTCTCGGAGCAGTTCTTCTCCCCATCCTGATGTTGATTATGTCAACTTCCGACTTGTTGATCGTTTAGGGGAGTCCCAGGAAGTAGACGTCAGCGGTGACGTCGCGTTTCACGCTGCTCTGGCCGCAGATACGGCAGTATTCAAATTGGCTGATCACGGGGACCCCGCGCCTTCTGTGTTGAACTGTGTTCTAAATACCGCAAGCAACAACTCGACTGTTGTTCAGTCTTCCGAAGGCAGTGTATGCCTCGCAGACTCAACCGACAACTCTCTACAGACTGAATTCCCCTCTCTCCGTCGATCCCCACGGCACGATACAAGCGTCGCGGTTTCCGAGGGCGAATCTCCAGAGAAACAAAGGCGTGAAGGGATTATTCGACGAATGAAAGGCCGGAGCAGTAAAATTTTGGGAAAGAATTCGGCCCCTGGAAGCCCTGCAAAATACGAACGACCTAGGGAATTGATACCCGAGTCGTCTATCTCGATGAACGACAACTGTCGCGAATACAGTCATCAAAGCCTGTCTCAACAGGCCAACGAGATAGACATTGGCGTAACTATAGGGACAGAAGCATCATCTCAAAAATCGTTGGATACTTGGACAACCCTGAGGGCATCCTCTCCTCTTCCTGACGTGGAATCAACGATCATGATCGACGAGCTTCGATCTAGTAGTCCTGAGTCTCACTTCCTTGGGAAAGCCGATTCCAAGCCTTCCCTGGCGAGTGGTACTATTCCATTGTTTGTTCTTACCGAAAGCCAGCTCCCCTCCCCGTACTCACAGTGGGAGAGCCCAGGGGACCAACATGCGCAGGATGACTATGAAGACGAGCAAGAAGTGCAAGCGTCCATCCAGTCGCAATCGCGATCGAAGACCATTCATCCCCCTAAATATCGCAGGCTGACGGACATAGCGAGTCAGCGTACCTTCTTCTCTACGCCGACTCCAAACATACAGCCTGCTCGTTTTTCCGGTAATAGATTGGCAGACTTGTATGGTAGATCCGGGGAGGACATTGAGTCTGAGTCTGATACCGACACGGATTCTAATCCTGATGCTCAGGTTGATTCGCATATTCCAAAGTCAAGAATTGCTGGGATCACGCGTCAAACCTCGTCAGAGCAGGTGATCAAGCGGTAGAAAGTTTATCGTAAGTACTGTACATCAGTTCATTAGGTAATCCAATCAACACGTGCAAACTTGACGTTTCTTGGGGTTTTTAAGAAGCAAGCGAATAAGAGCTCTCTATTCTGTTAGTATATGCTTTTCACGCAAAGTACTAGGGACGAGTGAGTTTTCGTTGATCCCATACTACTGCTGATCTTCATGTATCTACAGTTACCTCAGTGACCTCGTATTTTCTCTGCTGTCCTTTTAATTGTCTTTTTCAGTCATGTTTCGCTACCATACTTTCCGTCTTACCCGTCTGGTCAGAGGCCTAGCTACACAATCTGACACCACCCCAGCTGTATTACACTTGAAGACAGGCCAGTCTTTCCATGGAAAGTCATTCGGAGCTCCCAAGAGCATTTTTGGAGAAACCGTGTTTTCAACGTCCATAACGTCTTGTGAGGCTGTTTCATAGCAGATCTGCTTGTCATTCTAATCATCTTCTTCCCAGATACGGAATCGATGACGGACCCGTCCTATCGTGGTCAAATTCTCGTTTTCACCTCCCCTCTGATTGGGAATTATGGTGTGCCACTGAATAAGGCACCCCTGGACCACAATGACGTCGGGATGGTCCTCGAGTCCCAAAATATTCAATGCTCTGCAGTCATAGTAGGAGACATTGCAGAGAGATTTTCTCATTACACCGCGGTCGAATCGCTCTCCTCCTGGTGCCGCCGATACGATGTCCCAGGCATTACAGGAGTAGATACACGCGCAATAACCACGCTCTTGCGCGACCAGGGGACCACTCTTGGTCGTGTAGCTGTCGGCCATGATGCGTCGGGGGTTGTTCCACAGGCACATGAATTTTGGGATCCCTCGGCTGACAACCTTGTGGATCAAGTTTCGACCAAGATCCCGTACGAGCTGAATCCGACAGGCTCAGTCAAAATTGCCGTTCTTGACTTCGGCGCAAAGGCAAATATTTTGCGGTCGTTGGTCCGCCGAGGCGTTGCGGTAACCGTCTTGCCGTGGAATTATGACTTTAACGCGGTCAGGGATCAATACGACGGTCTGTTCTTGAGCAATGGTCCGGGCGATCCGATCCATTGTTTAGAGGCTGCGTTGAAGCTGCGTCGTACTTTGCAGGAATGGGATAGACCCGTCTTCGGTATTTGTATGGGGCACCAGATCATTGGCATGGCTGCAGGCCTGGATGCATACCGTATGACATTCGGTAATCGAGGTCATAACCAGCCTGTTTTAGCCTTAGCATCATCTGGATCCATCAAAGCTGGTCGGGTCTACGTTACAAGGTATGCCACGCGATTTCTTTTCCGACTTGAAATTCAGAGGCTTTTTAGTCAAAATCATCAATATGCACTCGAGCTACAAGACCCGTTCCCTAGCGGATGGGAACCTTTCTTTATCAATTGTAATGATTCCTCGGTTGAAGGCATCAAGTCCACTCTAGACTCAGGGAAGAAAATATGGGGTGTTCAATTTCATCCAGAGAGCGCCGGTGGGCCGCTTGACACTATGGAGGTTTGTGAGGTTAACTTCGTTGAATGCCACAATTTTGATCGTATACAGATGTTTACCGATTTCGTTACGGAATGTAAAACGCACCAGCTTCAGATGGCTTGAATACGCAGACAGTAAGAAAGAGGGAGGCGTAAGGTGTTCGTGATATCTCGGCGAGTGCTTGTAAAATAACATAGGGTGTCACATCAGCGTGACGGAAATATATTGTATACTGCTTGTCATGAATTTCCTTGATACCTACGACATTGTCGGGTCCAACACCCCTTCAGAGACCCAGCAAGAGCAGACTCTCCATGAAGAAGTCTCTGATGTTATTGGACATATCGGTAGATTTTGGGGAGGTTTCAGACGACAGGCAACGACTTTCTGGGCACGGCCGTCTTTAAAACTCCTGACATCCATTATCGCAGAGCCAGACTGTGTTTCAGACCGCTCGGAAGGACTTGAGTGAGGCCGTCACGCAAGCACAGAAGGAACTCAGCAAGTTGGCCAGCGACTCCGCGGCGCCGACTGCGGAGGATACTAGTCGAAATGGAGAGGACGCCTCTGTATCCGAGCCTCCGGACCCAGCACACGTCAATCCAGAGGCACGACAAGGACACCCAGAAACGTCGACTTCGAATATACAGACCCTCTTCCACCTGCCAGAATCATTGAGGCATGCATCTGAAAGTATCGACTTGGCGCAACTTCGTACGAACATATTAAATGAATTCCAACGGGTGCAGGGAGTTACTCGCACCCAAGCAGAAGAGTACGTACACAAGAGTGAAGTACTTGTACGGGAAGCAATGAAAGAGGCTGGGGAGGTTCTACGGGATGCCGTTAAAATACTTCCTCCAGAGGATGACCAGAGGACGGGATTCGTGTGGGATGGAACGGATATGTGGTCTCTTCCGGAGCTTTCAGATTCTACTGTTGCAGACAAGGGGCAGCGTTCAGAACTTAGGGCGCAAGGATCTACTGATTTGGTTGCTTCCCGTGCGGCAGTCTTGCTACTGCGCTTGAAGCATGACCCGGCCATCGTCAGGCATGATCCGGAGGCAGATGCAGGCTTGAGGGAACTATATTCTACGTGGATATGTTCGGGAGTCGACTCCAAGGAAGGCGGTATGGATGGTGAGGAATGGTCAGCAAAGTCATCTGCCCTTCTAGACGAGCCAGTTTCTGGTGAAGCTTTGAAGGCTACCCTGGACACTTTAGGTTCGTCTGTCTCCATCCTACCCTTTGTCATATCTCTGATTTTGTAGTTCCATCCGAGCTGACAAGAACCGTATTCTGGACACGATTTTTCTTTCGCGTTCATCAGATCGAAGTTGAAGCAGAGAAACGTAAAGCGCTTATAGAAGGTTTGTTCCCTGTTCGTTCATCAGTTTGTAGCTAATCCCCATACCAGGAACTCTTGAAGAAGAGGACTTTAGCTGGGAGGATGATGATGAGGAACCCACGCTGGATTCTGCGCTGGATTCTGGAACTCCTTCAGCAGCCGTGGAATCTTCCTCCGATCCACCGTCAATGGATATCCAAAGAACACTGCATGTTGCAGCGTCTGAGAGTGGGGAGGAGAGCTATGATGTCGTGTCATCTGGAAATACCAGTCCTAAAGTGGCCACTATGGTCAATAAGTCAAACAACGATACTGGTGATCCAGATAGTGACTGGGAGTAGCTTACTGGGGCATATCCCCGCCATCTTGTTTTTGTCGCTCTGAATCACCCTGTTTTTTGAACAAGGCATAAAAGTTCTCCACAACGGTTGCTATACTATCACGGCCCAGGTGTTGCAAAACTTTGAAAATGGGTGCTCCAAGCTTCTATCACTTAAATCTTGGACACAAGACGTTACAATAAGCCTCTCTGAAGATGCTTCACTACTTTTTCTTCCCCAAAGCTGAGAACTCCTTGCTGGGTCATCGTTTAGAGTGTGATCATGTGCTTTGCAACTCTACTAGTAGGTGAACATGTTCGGACCACGTATTGGATAACGACCAAGTCGAATAAAAAATTGGAGCATAGTGAAGTAGTCCAAAGCTATATAATTAGGGAGATACGTGGATGGGAAGTGGTCGAAATATGATATTTTGCAACGGTGCCTTCTTAGCAGAAAGTGCATTTCGAATGGCACGGGCGTTCAACGGACATTGGATCGTGCCAAATAAACCTGGCTGAACTGGTCGATCCACTCTCTCCGACAAGCCTTCCCATGAGAGTGACTTTCGTTGATACAAGAGGACATATTTTCAGGTCGAAACACACGAAATCTTCAAGTATATCATTTCTCATTATGATGGTGCAAGCCTAGTTGTATCAGAACCAGATATATATGCTATAAACAGCGAACATACCAGCAGAGTAAATCAGATTGTGTAAAAGAAGCCAGGTTGCCCTTCCAAGTTGCTCAATTTACCTTCCTGTGCAAGCCTATTTCTTCGCATGAAGGTGAAGGTGGTCATAGCGAGGAGCAGAAGCGTCAAAAACTGGCATCCGATGGTTGCCCATATCCCATTAAGATACCTGCGAAGCGATTCAGCGTCGATGAGCTACAGTTCTGTGTATAAACGGAGACCTTGGGAAATCTTCCTGACGATAACTAGCAAGCGATAAACAGGAATGGATATCTCGAGGTTGGGAAATCTTACACGGTAGTGGCAAATATTCCCCCAATGCCACCAAAAGCGACGATAACCGCGGTAGACACAGACCTCTGGGAAGAGGCTCAATTCATCCCTTTAATCCAAAAAGACTCTTTACCTTAGTATGAGACACGACATTGTTGGCGCTCTGGAAACTCGGCATGAGTGGAAAGGCCCCAATTGATGGAAGGCGACATACATATGCTAGGACCGAGGGTATGCATGCTGATGCACCTGCATTGGCGATGAAGAGTCCTGTTGGATGTATTAGGTCGTTACAGCCTTACAAGCATCATGACCACTTACCCAAATACCGCACCCCATTCTGCTTCGCGTAAGCAGTCAACACTAGGCCCACAATTGTCCCTACGGTCTGGATAGCAATGAAGATAGCTCTTTTCCTTGTTCTATCTGACGCCCAGGCGAATGCAAAGCAGCAAATAGCCTGGGAAACGTCAAAAAAAGGGGAAGCAAAAATGTGGCGGAAATGAGCCTACGGCGAAAACATATGGAGGGGCAGACAGGAGGAACGAGTCTCGTATGCCCCACCCCATCGACCGCAGTATAATTGTGATGAAATATCCTAAACAAAGATATAAGAAGTTATTGTTACCCGGATTTGATTGTATGGTACCTATGGCATATGCTGGCATTGTCGCATTCATAAACATCAACGCTGAAGTGTTACAATGTGAGATTGATACTGATAAGCAAAA
>Ga0179587_10000804_pt1 | contig 13576 bp, 10 predicted proteins | sample CZODoug2_1_08_16_FD_185932 | JGI IMG/M metagenome (GOLD analysis project Ga0179587, IMG submission 185932) | Vadose zone soil fungal communities from Angelo Coast Range Reserve, California, USA - CZODoug2_1_08_16fungal | ecosystem: Environmental > Terrestrial > Soil > Vadose zone | place: USA...
CCCCCACCCAATTTGCATGAATATAAAAAAAAAGGCTTACGAAATTTGCATTTCGGAACTCGTTGATTCTAAAGGATGCGTTTTTGGTTGTTTAGACCAGCAAGAGCTGAATTGGTTGGCTTGAAAAGGAAAAGCGGAAGCAAGCTCCCGCACTCCCAAACGCAGTTATCTACGAGGTAAAGTATAGCATAAATTAGGCAATTGTCAAGGGCGATTTGCAAAATAATTTCAAGGAAATGGCGTCTGAGACAAATCCAAAGAAGACATGGAGTTAGCGGAGGCCGATGACGGACATTAAGCGGCCGCTCTGGGGGCCTTCTTTGCGGTAGCTGAAGAGAAGGTCGCGGCGGCAGGCGGTGCAGAGATCGCTGACGAAGATGTTGTGAGCGTGCACGCCAGCGGCTAAGAGCTGGGCACGATTGGCTTTGCGGAGGTCGAGGAGGACGTTTTTAGGTGGGGGCTGGTGGCCGGGGGGCATCATGTTCAGCCACTGGACGGGATTGGGTTCGTCGCCGGTGCGGAACTCGTCGAACCATTGGGGGGCTTCGGCAAATTGAGATAGGAACTGGGTGGCAACTTCGGTGCCGACTTCGTAGCAGCAGCCACCGATGGACGGGCCGACGGCGGCAAGCAGGTCGGCGGGGTTGCATTGGAATTGCATTTGCATTTGGCCGATGGCTTTCACGACGATGCGGGCCAGAGTGCCACGCCAGCCAGCGTGAACGGCGGCGACGGCGCGCTTTTTCGGGTCGACCAGCAGAATGGGGACGCAATCGGCGGTCTGGGTGCCAAGGAGTAGGCCGGGACGGTTGGTAATGGACGCGTCTCCTTGGCAGGGTTTGGCAGGTGCGGTGTCGAAAAGATGGATGACATCGGAATGGATTTGCTTTAGGGAGATGAGTTTAAGGTCGAGGGCGCCGAGGGCGGATTGGAAGCGGCGGCGGTTTTCTAAGACGTTTTCTTTGGTGTCCCATTCGGTGAAGCCGAGATTGAGGACTTTCTCGTTGTCTTGACTGGAGACGCCGCCGGGCTTGGTGCTGAAGCCGTGGACGAGCCAGGGAAGTTTGGCGAACAGAGGCACTTGGAGGATTCTGAGGCTGCTAGATCTGTGTTCGGTCCAGTTTTGGTTTGATCGGGGGGAAGAGACAGACAGGAACGTCTGTCCTACCTTGCGGAGCTTACGCCTCGGCTTGAGTGTTTTCGTGGGAGCCACAATCTTTTAAGTATAAACCGAAGAGGAACACGCATATCCATTGACTGCGAGACACAGTATCATTGCCGGACCAGATTTGGCGTGGCGACTGACGGAAAAGCGGCAGCCCTTCGAGGCTCAGGACAAGCAAGCTGCCGCACTCCAAGTGGAGGCGGGAATTGATCGTGGGAATGGGAGTGGATATTGCCGAGGTGGAGCGCATTCAAGGGGCGATCGAGCGGCATGGGGAAGTGTTTCTGAGGCGGATATATACGACTCGGGAGCGCGAGTACTGCGAGAGGTTTAAGAATAAGTATGAGCGGTATGCGGGACGGTTTGCGGCAAAAGAGGCGGCGATGAAGGCGCTGGGGACGGGCTGGCGGCGCGGGGTGAAATGGGTGGATTTGGAAGTGGTGCGGGAGACAAGCGGGCGGCCGACGCTGGCGATCACGGGTGAGGCGGCGAAGATTGCGCAACTGCTGGGAGTAAAGAGTGTAGCGCTCAGCATCACGCATACGGAGAGTCAGGCGCTGGCGCAGGTGATTTTTGAGGGTTGAAAGTTCAAAGTTGAAGTTGAGAGAAAAGACCAAGACCTTTAACACAGAGTGCACAGAGAACGCAGAGACAAGCCTACGTGCGGTCGGCAAGTTCGATGGTAGTTCTCACGAGCTGCTCGAAGGTAGGAGCAAGTTCGGCGACGACCTTTATTCGCTCGTTGCAAAGAATCTCTTCATGGTCGAGCTTAACAATCGAGAATTCCCGATTCTTCTTCCGTGACTTCAAATCGAAACACACCGTGTCGTAGTCAATGTCAGGCCCTTTTCCAAAAGGAATGTATCCGCTCTTCGGGAGGCAAGTGGAGAGGAATTTGTCTTTCAACATTTCGTGCAATAGACCAGAAATGTCTGGCCCGAGTGGATTCCCAAGTAGGCGATAAGATCCGAGGTCAGCTTCTGCCCAACGATGAGTTAGTACAAGCTGTTCGTAGAGTGGCGGGAAGCGCGCCGGAAGTTTCGCCTAGAGCGGATCGAGCATCGAAGGATCCGTGGCTTGAGTTATGGGACGCCACAGTTTTTCGCTGAACTGGTTCTCCTCGCCCGTGGCGAATTGTGATGCAAGAGTGTCGAGGCTAGCATCCACGCTGAATCCATCTAATTTCTCCCAGCAACCGACGAATTGCTCCAACAGATGGCTTCGACGTTCATCTGCGTTCACGACCAAGCCGCCGCGGAGAGCGTGCCCGTCTGCAAGACGTCGGCTGAACCACGGGAACTTCCGTCTTCCCTAATTTCAACATCAAGCCAGCGATTGGGCGGGTGACTACCTGGCACAAACAGTTTGAGATAGTTAGTTGAGAGGGTGGGTGTCACAGCGGAATCATCATCGTTGGCGCGGAGGGTGAGGACGCGGAGAGTGCGGCCGATTTGGGAATGGCGGAAGGCGGCGGATTTTTTTTCGCTGAGGGCGCGGAGTTCGCGGGCGCGGCGTTTCATGACGATGCCAGGGACTTCGTTCGAAAGCGTGGCGGCTTTGGTGCCGGGGCGCTTGGAAAAAGAGAAGACGTGGAGATAGGTGAAGGGGAGACGTTCGATGAAGGCCATGGTGGCGGCGTGATTGTCTTCGGTTTCGCCTGGGAAACCGGTGATGACGTCGGCACCGATGGCGGCGTGGGGGAGGTGCTCGTGGATGAGTTCGATGCGGCGGGCGTAGTGCTCGGCGCGATACCAGCGGTGCATGGCGGCGAGAATGCGGTCGGAAGCGGACTGCAGGGGCATGTGGAAGTGCTGGGCGACGCGATCGGTCCCGGCGAAGAGATTGACGAGGTCCTGGGTAACGTCGAGAGGCTCGATAGAGCTGATGCGGAGGCGCTCGACGGATGTTTCGCCGAGAATGCGGCGGAGGAGGTCTTCAAATTCGACGCGAGGGGACAAATCGCGGCCGTAGGCGCCGAGGTTGATGCCGCTGAGAACGATTTCGCGGTATCCCGCGGCGCTGAGTTGCCGGATTTCCTGGATGACGGTATGGGGCGAGAGACTGCGGCTCTTGCCACGGACGAAGGGGATTACGCAGTAGGAGCAGCGGGAGTCGCAACCGTCCTGGATCTTGAGGGTGGGGCGAGTGTGATGGCCTTCTCCACCGAGGACGGGGGCGGAGAGCAGAACGTTTTGTTCGAAGATATCACCCGTTAGAATCTTGCCGCAGGAAACGGCGCAGCCCGCCGCGGCGGGCGCCACTGCAAAGGAATGGAACGGAGCGGTCGAGTCCGAAGAAAACGGCACTGTGGAGTAGGAATCCGTGGCAATAGCGGAGGAGAAATCTCTTGCGGGTTCCGCGAGGGCGGCGGCAGGAAAAAAGCCGTTCGCGGAATCGGGGACGGCAGGGAAAGAATCGACTGTCGATTCTTGAGCTGAGGCGGAAGCAGCTGGGTTGAGCGACGCGATTAGATCTGGAATTTGGGGCTTGTGGGAATTGCCGACGACCCAGGAGACACCGGGAAGCGCGGCAAGCTCTTCTGGAGCACGCTGGGCGTAGCATCCGGTGACGATGAGGCGGACGGCGGGGTTGGCGGCATGAAATTTTCGGATGGCGTCGCGGGCCTGGGCGTCGGCGGAAGCGGTGACGGTGCAGGTGTTGACCACGATGATGTCGGCAGCGGCGGCCGCGGAGGCAGCGGTGCAGCCGCGGTCGAGCAACTGGCGCTCAAGGGCGGCACCATCCGCTTGTGTGGCGCGGCAGCCGAATTGTTCGATGAAGAAGCTTGGCATCTAAAATCGCCCCCACAAGGATAGCGGGTTTGGAGGAGTGCGAAAAGGCCGCGGGGAACCAACAGCATATCCCTGGCGGGAGATGCCTTTACTCCGCGGAGGCTGGGCCGCTACAATCCTTGAACATTTATGGCCCATCAAAGACGCAACCCCTCCGCGCTGCACGATCCGAAGGTGTCGATCGTGATTGCCGTTTACAACGAGAAATCGACGATTGATGAGATCCTGCGGCGGGTGCTGGACACCGAAGTGCGCAAGGAAGTGATCATCGTGGATGATTGCTCGACGGACGGAACGCGGCAGATTCTGGAGAACATGGCGGCGCGGCAGGCAAATGGAGATGAATTCGCTCCGGCACAGGATGGAAGCGACAAGATCGAGTTGCGGAGTCTAAGGTTCTTTTTTCAGGCACCGAACCAAGGCAAAGGCGCGGCGTTGCGGCGGGGGTTTGCGCAAGCAACTGGGGAGATCGTGCTAGTGCAGGACGCGGACCTGGAATACGATCCGCGCGATTACGGTGTTTTGCTCGAACCGATCGTCGATGGACGGGCCGACGTGGTATATGGCTCGCGATTTCTCGGCGGGCCGCAGCGCGTGCATTACTTTTGGCACTACGTCGCGAACCGGATGCTAACGCTGCTTTCGGATATCTTCACGAACCTAAAACTTTCGGATATGGAGACGTGTTACAAAGTGTTCCGCAGAGAAGTGCTGGCGGGAGTGGAGATCAAGTCGGACCGGTTTGGATTTGAACCGGAGATAACGGCGAAGATCGCGAAGCACAAGTGGCGGATTTACGAAGTGCCGATAACTTATGCCGGGCGCACTTACGAAGAGGGAAAGAAGATTACCTGGAAAGACGGCATCCAGGCATTGTGGTGCATCATCCGGTATAAGTTCAGCGATTAAGCCGAGGCGTTAGAACTTTCCGTATATCCGCGCGGGTACTTTTGTTTCCACATCCAAGCAGAACCGATGATTTCTTCGAGCGAAGAATGGGAGGCTTCCCATCCAAGGGCGCGCTTGAGTTTTTCCTTGCTGGCAACGAGAACCGCGGGATCACCGGGACGGCGGGGACCGAGTTTGCGAGGGATTTTGCGGCCGGTGACGCGCTCCGCCGCATCAATGACTTCCAAGATAGAGAAGCCGCGGCTGTTGCCGACGTTGAAGGCTTCGCCGGAAACCTTGGCGATTTCCTCGAGCGCGCGGACGTGGGAGTCAGCGATATCGAGCACGTGGATATAGTCGCGGACGCAGGTACCGTCGGGCGTGGGATAGTCCGTGCCGAAGACATCGACATGGGGAAGCGCACCGCTGGCAGCATCGAGAATGCGAGGAATGATGTGAGTCTCCACGCGATGATGCTCGCCGCGTTCCTTGGAGGCTCCAGCAGCGTTGAAATAGCGCAGGGCCACGTAGTCGAGTCCAGCGTAGGCCTTATAATCCGCCAGAATCCCCTCGAAAACGAGTTTGGATTTTCCGTACGGGTTGATCGGCGCTTTGCGATGATCTTCGGGAATGGGAACGATTTCGGGTTCGCCGTAAGTGGCTGCGGTGGAGGAAAAAATAAATTTCTTCACACCGTGACGGGTGACGGCATCGAGCAAATTCACGCCGCAGGCCACGTTGGTGGCATAGAAAATACTGGGCTCGCGGACGGATTTGGCAACCAGGGCCTCAGCAGCGAAGTGCATCACGGCGTCAATCTTGTGCTTCGTGAAGACGGCTTCAAGCGCAGGGCGATCGGCAAGATCGACCTGGCAAAAGACGGCGCCCCGCGGGACGGCCGCACGATGACCCTCCAACAAGCTATCCAAGGCGATGACGGACATGCCGCGCGAAACCAAGACTTCCGAGCAGACACTGCCGATGTAACCCGCGGCACCGGTAACGAGAATATTCACCTGTAAGCTCTCCTCGAATCTGCCAGAAGCCAAAAATATACGCGCTCAAAATTGCCGGAACCTACAGCGCGGCGGGGGAAAACGAAGGGCGTACCGGCCTGAGAGTCCGGCAAGAAATTAAACCTGCGACAAGCGGCGCTGAAAGGTAAGAAGAATGAGGTCGGCACGGCGGCGCACGCCAAACTTGTTGAGCAAGTTGGAAACGTGAAACTTCACCGTGCGTTCCGCGATGTTGAGCTTGCTGGCGATTTCCTTGTTGGAGAGATTTTCCAGCAGCGAATCGAGGACTTCCTGTTCACGGCGGCTGAGATTCGTGACGGAATCGGTCTTCAGGCGACGGCCCTGGCCGGTGAGGATGGAGTCAACAAATCCGGAGAGCAGCTGCCGCGGAACCCAGAATCCTCCAGTGGCAACCAGAGGGAGCGCGCGGATCAGTTGTTCGCGGGCTTCGACATAGGTGAGAAGGCCCTTAACGCCGAGACGCAACAGCGAGAAGCTATTGGCTTCATTGTGCTGTTCGCCGACGACAATGAGGCGCGATTCGGGAAAACGTTCGAGAAGATTGGCCAAGAGCGCGCCAGTGGCAGGCTTCGCGGCATGGGCGTCGATGACGTAAACCTGAGCTTTGGGCGGCTCCAGGGTACGGAGGTCGGGAGCAAGGGTGGATTCGAGCTGTTTGATAATCACCTTGAATTGGGATTTGGCTAAAATACGCTCGAACTCGCTCAACACCAAGGGGTGCGGCGAGAGGATGCAAACGGTCAGCTTTGTGGCGGTACGTTTCGTAGTCACTGTTCGACAGATTATTATTGAAAACTGGCCAAAGGGGCAAGTCCTTTGGCGTCCGTGTTCACGAATTGTTACTGACGGCTAAGGTGCATTTCCCCGGGGTACTTCCCTTAACAAAATGTCCACTATGCGCTTAGCAGCGTGGCCGTCCCAAAGAGGGGGAATCCGGCCAGCTTTGCCCTTGCCCGCCAGGGTATCACGGGCGGCGGCGACTATCTTGCCCGGATCAGTACCAACCAACAGATTTGTGCCCTGAGAGATGGTGACCGGGCGCTCGGTGTTCTCACGCAGAGTGAGACAGGGGACGCCAAGAGCAGTGGTTTCTTCCTGAATACCCCCAGAGTCGGTGAGGACGAGCTTTGCTTTGCTCAGGAGACACAGAAAATCGAGGTACCCGACGGGCGGAATGACCCTCAACTGGGGGTGGTGCTTGATGCCGGCTTGCGTCAGATGCTGCTGGGTGCGGGGATGCACGGGAAAGATTACGGGCATTTCCGCGGCGACGGCATCGATCGCTCCCAGAAGCTGGGCGAGTTTCTCGGTGGAGTCGACGTTGGAAGGTCGATGGAGGGTGAGGACACCGAAACGCCGCCAGCCCGCTCCATTCTTCAGACCCAGTTCATCGCCAATTCCGGACTGCTGGGCGATGGGCAAAAAGTGGCGCAAGGAATCGATCATCACGTTGCCGACCATGAAGATGCTTTCCCTGGGCCGGCCTTCTTTGAGGAGATGCGCGATGGCCTCTTCTTCGGTAACAAAGAGATAGTCTGCCAGGGCGTCGGTCAGGATGCGGTTGATTTCTTCGGGCATGGTGCGGTCAAAGCTGCGGAGCCCGGCTTCGACGTGGGCTACACGGATACCAAGTTTGGCGGCGGCCAGAGAGACAGCAATGGTGGAGTTGACGTCGCCCACAACGAGAACCAGGTCGGGTTTGCGCTCAATGAGAACCGGTTCAATGCGCTTCAGGATTTCGGCGGTTTGGGAGGCGTGAGAGCCAGAACCGACTTCGAGATTCACGTGTGGCGCGGGGATGCCCATCTGACGAAAGAAAATGTCGGAGAGTTTCTCGTCATAGTGCTGGCCGGTGTGGACAAGGATGGCTTCGATTTCCGGATGACGCTGCATCTCGTGCATGAGGGGGGCAATTTTGGGGAGGTTAGGGCGCGCCCCGACAATATTCAGGATTTTCAAGCGTTGGCTCATCGAGCGTTGGTTCCGTTGTCCGAAGGCAGTATAGCATCTGGGCACGGGCGTTCAGGGCGCCAGAATTGCCATTCGCGCTAAAAAAGCACTGCTTCGCTGCATGGGCGTAGGTATCCACCGGGAAACCTGGGTAAAATAGAGGTGTCCGGAAACACTGGATTTTTGTGGTATTTGGGCCATTTTGTCCGGCGAAACGTGCGAGGAGCGGCAGTTTTCAGAAGATGCGTAATCTGAACGAATCAGCCAGGGCTTTGCGCGAGTTGCTCGCGCAGCGGATCCTCGTGCTAGACGGCGCGATGGGGACCATGCTGCAACAACGGAACCTGCATGCGGCGGATTTTGGCGGAGCTTCGCTCGAAGGATGCAATGAAAATCTGGTGCGGACGCGGCCGGATGTGGTTCTGGATATTCACAGAAAATACTTTGAGGCGGGATCGGACATTGTTGAGACGAATTCGTTCGGCGGAGCACCGATTGTACTGGCGGAATACGGGCTGGCGGCGGACGCGCATTTCCTGAACAAGCGCGCGGCCGAGTTGGCCCGGCAAGCGGCGGACGAGTTTAGCGCCCATGGAAAGCCCCGGTTCGTAGCCGGCTCGATGGGGCCCACGACGAAGGCGATTACGGTTACGGGCGGCGTGACATTCAACGAACTGCGCGAGACCTATTACACACAGGCAAAAGGATTGGTGGAAGGCGGCGTGGATTTGCTGCTGGTCGAGACTTGCCAAGACACTCGGAACATCAAGGCCGCGCTTCTCGCCATCCACAGGCTTTCGAAAGAGATCGGGACAGACGTACCGTTCATCGTATCGGTCACGATCGAGCCGATGGGAACGATGCTGGCCGGGCAGACGGTGGAAGCGATGTGGGCATCGCTGCGGCATGCCAAACCCCTGGCATTTGGCATGAACTGCGCCACGGGCCCGGAGTTTATGACCGACCACATTCGGACGCTGAGCCAGATTACCGGTGAGTTTGTGTCCTGCTATCCGAACGCGGGTTTACCGGATGAAGAAGGAAAGTACCTTGAAACCCCGGCGACACTGGCGGCCCAACTGGAGAAATTCGCGGATCATGGGTGGCTGAATTTCGTTGGTGGTTGCTGCGGAACGACGGAACAGCACATTCGTGCGATTGCACAAATGGTGGAGAACAAGAAGCCGCGGCAGGGGCCAGCCGAGGCGCACCGCGCCGTGTATTCGGGGATTGAGACGATAGAGGCGGAGGACAGCACGCGGCCGCTGCTGGTGGGCGAACGGACGAACGTAATCGGGTCGCGCTTGTTCAAGAACCTGGTGGCGGAAGAAAAATGGGAGGAGGCGAGCGAGATTGCGCGGCGACAAGTGCGAGGCGGCGCGCACATTGTGGATATATGCCTGCAAAGCACGGAGCGCGACGAAAAGAAAGATATTCCGCCATTCTACGAAAAGCTGATTCGAAAAGTGAAAGCACCGGTGATGATCGATACCACGGATGCGACGGCGATCGAGCTGGCGCTGACGTATTGCCAGGGCAAGGCGATCCTCAATTCGATCAATCTGGAAGATGGCGAAGAAAAGTTCGAGCGCGTGGTTCCGATTGCTCATGAATTCGGCGCGGCAGTGGTGGTGGGCTGCATCGATGAGGACAAGCTGCAGGCGCAAGCGTTCACGCGCGAACGGAAACTGGCGATTGCACAGCGTTCCTTCAAACTGCTAACGGAAAAATATGGACTGGGGTCGGAGGACATCATTTTCGATCCGCTGGTTTTTCCGTGCGCGACGGGCGATGAAAATTATATTGGCGGCGCGGTCGAAACGATGGAAGGCATCCGGCTGATCAAGCAGGCGCTGCCGGACGTGCGAACAATACTGGGCATTTCCAATGTTTCTTTCGGGCTGCCGGCGGGAGCGAGGGAGGTGGTCAACTCGGTGTTCCTCTATTACTGCACGAAGGCGGGACTGGACCTCGCGATCGTGAATACCGAGAAGCTGGAGCGATTTGCCTCGATTCCTCCGCACGAACGCGAACTCGCGGAAAACCTCCTGTTTTCGCATCCGCCGAAGGATGTTCCGGCCGATGTTTCAAATGCGGTTTTGCTGCGGAACGTTCCGGCGGATTGGCGCGAGCAGACCAAAGAGCAACGCGCGGCCGTGAATCAGCACTACATCGCGGCGATTGCCGAACATTTTCGGACCGCAAAGAAGAAGGAAAAAGCCCGCGCGGCAGACCTGCCATTGGAAGAGCGGCTGGCCAACTACATCATCGAAGGGACGCGGGACGGTCTGATCGCGGACCTGGAGAAAAAGCGCGGGGAAGGCACAGCGCCGCTGGATATCGTGAACGGCCCGCTAATGGCGGGAATGGCGGAAGTAGGGCGGCTATTTAATGCGAACGAGTTGATCGTGGCGGAAGTGTTGCAGTCCGCGGAAGCCATGAAGGCGGCGGTGAGCCACCTCGAGCAGTTCATGGAAAAGGCGGATACGGCGAAACGCGGAAAGGTGGTGCTGGCAACGGTAAAGGGCGACGTTCACGACATCGGGAAGAACCTCGTCGAGATCATTCTAAAAAACAACGGATATGACGTCGTCAACCTGGGCATCAAGGTTCCGCCGGAAGAACTAATCAAGGCTTACCAGGAACACAGACCGGATGCGATTGGTTTGTCCGGGCTACTAGTGAAAAGCGCACAACAGATGGTGATTACAGCTAATGATTTGAAAGATGCGGGGATCGAGATTCCCATGCTGGTAGGCGGCGCGGCGCTTTCGGCAAAGTTCACGCAAACGAAGATCGCGCCAAGCTATGGGAAAGCCGTGTGCTACGCGAAAGATGCGATGACCGGGCTACGGCTGATGAACGAATTAATGGACCCGGCGACACGCGAAAGCGTGCTGCGCACTCACACATCAAGCGGAAATGGCGCAAGCGTGTCAACAGTAGTTTCAGTGCAGCAGATCCCGGCGGTGAGGCGCTCGCCGCGCGTTCGATTGGACCTACCGATTCCGCCGGTGCAATCCCTGGACCGCAAGGTGCGGTTGGTGCCGGATTTGCGCGAAGTGTGGGGTTACATCAACCCGTTCATGCTTTTCGGGCGGCACATGGGTTTTCGAGGAGATTTCGAGAAACGTTTGGCGGAGCGCGATCCGAAGGCGGTTGAACTCTTCGAACAGATGGAAGAAGTAAAGAAGGAAGCGGCCGAGTTCATGAAGGTTCGCGCCGTCTGGCAATTTTTCGAAGCGGAAGCGGTGGGCGATTCCCTGCATTTGTTTGTGGCTGGGGGCGCCACGCCGCTGCACACGTTTCGATTTCCGCGGCAGAAGCTGGGCGACTTCCTGTGCCTTGCCGACTATGTGTTGCCGGCGAGAAATGGCCAACGCGATCATCTGGCATTGTTCGTGGTGACGGCCGGCGAGGGAATTCGCGGGCGCTCGGAAAAAGCAAAAAACGAGGGTTATTACTTCAAATCGCACGGCTTGCAAGCACTGGCTATCGAGTCGGCGGAAGGGTGCGCGGAGTGGCTGCACCGGCGCATCCGAGAGGACTGGGGGTTCCCCGACCCGCCAGAGTTGACCATGGCGCAGCGATTTACTTCGCGCTACCGCGGGAAACGCTACAGCTTCGGCTATCCGGCATGCCCGAACCTCGATGATCAGGCGGGACTCTGGAAGCTATTGAAACCGGAAGAGATTGACGTGCAGCTCACGGAAGGTTTCATGATGGATCCGGAGGCGAGCGTGAGCGCTCTGGTGTTTCATCACCCGGACTGCACGTATTTCAGCGCAGGGGACGCAGCCGAAACATAGCGGCGCATACGGCGTTCTGTACCGTTAGGCGAGTCCGAAAGCAATTAGTTGATTGACGAACACCTGAGATGGGTGTCTAATTGCTCGGTTGGTCCCCGCAGCGAAAGACAACTTAAACAAATTGTTGGGTCTTAAAGGGATGCTTAAGCGAAGTCCCACCAAGCACCCTATATTTCATGATCGGTGCCATCATGCCAATACGCTTGTTTCGCCGCTTATCCTCGGTCCTCCCGGTCGGATTCGGCAGGTATCTGCTCTTCTCTCTTTCCGTGCTGCTTGGAGGATCGCTTACCAACGCGCAGGGTGGGATCGCGCTGATTCAACACAGAAGTAAGGATGCTGGCACAACGACCTCGGCGTCGCTGGCCTTTAATTCAAATAACACCGCTGGCAACTGGATTGGCATTTGTATCCGCGCAGGTAGGTCGGGTCAGCTGTTCTCCGTCACGGATTCCAGAGGAAACACCTACCGCCCAGCCGTTCAATTCAACGTGACGGTAGATACTCCGAATGGAGACACACTAGGGATCTTCTACGCGGAGAACGTCGCCGGTGGTGCGAACACGGTAACCGTGTCCGATACCGTCTCTGGGACACTGCGCTTTGCCATCCTGGAGTATTCAGGAGTGGCACTGGCGAACTCGCTGGAAACCACGGCAGTTGCACAAGGGAACAGCGCGTCTCCGAGCACGATGAACACGACCACCTTAGCGAACGGTGATTTGCTGCTGGGCGCCATCATGACGGGGAGTCCAGCGACGTTTACCGCAGGTAGCGGCTTCACCATTGAAGAATCTGTGCCTGGGGTGCCCAACACGAAGTTGATTGCCGAGGATCAGATACAGACGACCGCAGGCACGATTTCGGCAGGTGCGTCGCTAGGTTTTCAAGACAAATGGGGTGCCAGCCTTGCAGCGTTCAAGCCAGCCACCGGTGGAGGTACGGGGACCAATATCGCGGCAACGGCCGGTACACCACAGAGTGCCACGATCAGCACTGCGTTTGCGACGCCATTCCAAGCGACCGTGAAGGATTCCGGGAATAACCCGGTGAATGGTGCGACGGTGACCTTTATGGCTCCCGCGAGCGGAGCAAGCGGCGCGTTTGCTGGCGGAGTGAACACTGCGACCACGAACGCGCAGGGTGTAGCGACAGCGACTACCTTCACGGCCAACGGTACTGCGGGAGGCCCATATAGCGTGACAGCATCCGTATCAGGCGCTGCCACACCAGCCAGCTTCTCCTTGACCAACCTCGCCGGTGCACCGGCGAGCATCACGGTGACGGCCGGCACACCGCAGAGCGCGACCGTCGGCACAGCGTTTGCGACGCGACTCCAAGCGACAGTAAACGATTCAGGGAATAACCCAGTAAGTGGCGCGACGGTGACTTTTGCGGCTCCTGCGAGCGGAGCCAGTGGTACGTTTGCAGGCGGAATGAATACTGCAACGACGAACACGCAAGGTGTGGCGACAGCCGCCACATTCACCGCCAACAGCACTGCAGGAGGGCCGTACAACGTATCGGCGTCAGTAACTGGCGTGGCCACACCAGCGAACTTCTCACTGACCAACCTGCCTGTTTCGACCGGTGGCGTCACTCTGGTCCAGCACGTCAGCAAGGATGCCGGCTCGACGACCTCCTCTTCGCTGGCCTTTAACTCCAATAACACCGCTGGCAACTGGATTGGCGTTTGCATCCGCGCGGGCAAGTCCGGTCAGTTGTTCTCTGTCACGGATTCCCGGGGAAACGCGTACCACCAGGCAATTCAATTCAACGTGACCATCGACCCCCCAGGAGGAGACACGCTAGGGATCTTCTACGCGGAGAACGTCGCCGGTGGTGCGAACACGGTAACCGTGTCCGATACCGTCTCTGGGACACTGCGCTTTGCCATCCTGGAGTATTCAGGAGTGGCACTGGCGAACTCGCTGG
>Ga0179587_10000805_pt1 | contig 13574 bp, 12 predicted proteins | sample CZODoug2_1_08_16_FD_185932 | JGI IMG/M metagenome (GOLD analysis project Ga0179587, IMG submission 185932) | Vadose zone soil fungal communities from Angelo Coast Range Reserve, California, USA - CZODoug2_1_08_16fungal | ecosystem: Environmental > Terrestrial > Soil > Vadose zone | place: USA...
GATCTCGCCGTCGCCACCGCCGCTGGCCAGATCAAAACCGGCTCCGCCAGCCGCACCGACCGCATCGCCAAGTACAACCAGCTTCTTCGCATTGAAGAGGAACTAGGCTCCGCCGCGCGCTTCCACGGCAAAGCTGCTCTCAGCTAGTGAGGGGCTCTCGGTCAAGAACTTCTGGGAGCCGCAATCACAATTCCAGAACCGCGCGCAGTCCGTCTTCCACGGCCTGCAGTCGTTGCGCGCTGATACTCTCAATTCTCCGGAGGAACCGTTCCTTTGTCACCGCGCGTATCTGGTCCACAACGGCGACCGCGGTCCGGCCTTCACAGGTCAGCGGCACCAAAAGCGGAGGACTGCCCGCGGGAGAGCTTGAGAGAGGGATTACGACCACGGTCCGGCGATGTTGGTTCACAATATTCGTCGTCAGCACCAGGCAGGGCCGCGTCTTACGAATTTCGGCGCCGAGTGTGGGATGGAGTCTTACCCACCAAACTTCGCCGCGGCGCGGAAGCGCTCCACGGTTCGGCGGCTTCTTCGGTGATGGCGTCGAACTCTTTTTCAATGGCTCGAACCTCCGGATCGTTGTTTGCGATTCGGCAAGCCTCCACCAAATGCCGGTCGTGCGCGGAGAGTTTCTCGTTGAGCGCGTTAGCTAGATACTTGGAACGTTCGCGCGCGGGAACCCGGCGCACAAATTGCTCGGCCAGATCTTCCGGCAGCGTGAAGGTCATCTTTCGAGTGGCCATACTCCCATACTACCATACAAGCTGCTCGCGCTCCCACAGGCCAGCCAACGGCGCCGCCGCGACCGCAGGCCCGACGTGAACCTTTTTTCCGCTCCGCCGTGCTCCTCGTTCGTGGGTTTCTAACGGTCATTTCAATTCGCGATTGGGAGCAGTCTGAGTCTGGCTACAGGTTAAAATGCAGATGCAGGTATGAAGGAAGCCTCAAAACCAACTTCTCAAGTGAACCCGTTGCGCTTCCGCACCGCGGTTCTTGCTGATGTCGAGGCCCTCGCCCGTTTAATCAACGCTGCTTTCCGCGTCGAGCAACCCTTCATCGAAGGCGACCGCATCGATCCCGAAGGCGTCCGCGGCTACATGGAAAAAGGGAAATTCTTGTTGGCGGAACATGCCGAGGGCCTCACAGGATGCGTCTATGTCGAGCTTCGAGGTGATCGCGGATATCTGGGTTTGCTCGGGGTCGAACCGCGGCGCCAGGGTACCGGCTTGGGCCGCAAGCTAATGGATGCGGCCGAGAAATTTTTCCGCGAGACTGGCTGCGTTGCGGTCGACCTCCGCATCGTCAGCGGGCGAACGCCCCTTCCCGCCTTTTATCGCCACCTCGGGTACTTCGAAACCGGCACCGCCCCTTTCGCTCCGGACGTGCCCGCCAAGGTTCCCTGCCATTACATCCTCATGTCCAAAATCCTCGCCTGAAAATGTTGCAAAGCGAGGTGTTATGGTTAACTTGGATTCCCTCATTTTCAATTTTTCTGCTTTCAGTCAGAATACCCCCTTCGTCCTGGGGGAAAAATGAATCGCACCGCCGCAATTGCATCCGTTCTTTTTGTGGGCATCTCGCTTGCTCCCGTCGGCAATCATGTCGCCGCCGACGAGCAGTCCCTTTTCGGCTACTCCGCCGAATCTTCTCGGGCCGAGCGCCAGTGGGAAGAGAAGCTTCGAGCCATTCCCAGCCCGGACAATCTCCGCGCTTACATGCAAAAACTCTCGGCGCGCCCGCACCACGTCGGCTCACCCGCTGACAAGGACAACGCCGAATGGATCGCCGCAAAATTCAAGGAGTTCGGCCTCGATACCCACATCGAGCAGTTCGATGTTCTCTTTCCCACGCCCAAGGAACGCGTCGTTGAGCTTGTCGAAGGCGGCCCGAAGTTTGTCGCCAAACTTCAGGAACCGGCGCTTCCGCAGGACCCCACCTCGAACCAGCAATCCGAGCAGCTTCCCACCTATAACGCATACTCGATCGACGGCGACGTGACCGCTCCTCTCGTCTATGTCAACTACGGAATCCCCGAGGACTACGAGCAGCTCGAGCGCCTGGGTATTTCCGTGCAAGGGAAGATTGTCATCGCTCGGTACTACCAGTCGTGGCGCGGTATCAAGCCCAAGGTTGCAGCCGAGCACGGCGCGATTGGCTGCCTGATTTACTCCGATCCCCATGAGGACGGATTTGTCCAGGGAGAGACATTCCCCGCCGGGGCCCATCGCCCGCCGGATGGAGTGCAGCGCGGCAGCGTCGCGGACATGCCCTTCTATCCTGGTGATCCCCTCACGCCGGGAGTTGGAGCCACCAAAGACGCCAAGCGGCTGAAAGTGGAAGAAGCTCCCACGATCACCAAGATCCCTGTGTTGCCGATATCTTATGCCGACGCGCAGCCACTGCTTGCCGCGCTGACCGGCCGAGTGGCTCCGGAAGGATGGCGAGGCGGCCTCGGCATCACCTATCACGTCGGTCCTGGCCCCGCGAAAGTTCACCTCAAAGTGAAATCCAACTGGGATATCAAGCCACTCTACGACGTCATCGGGAAAATTCCTGGATCCACTTTCCCCGATGAGTGGGTGATTCGCGGCAATCACCACGACGGGTGGGTGAACGGCGCGGAGGATCCCATCTCAGGACAAATTGCCATCCTGGAAGAAGCGCGGGCTCTCGGCGAGCTGGTTAAGTCCGGCTGGAAGCCCAAGCGCACCATCATTTATTGCGCGTGGGACGGAGAAGAGCCCGGGCTGCTGGGCTCGACCGAATGGGCCGAGCAGCACTATGACGAATTGCGCGCGCACGGCGTCGCGTACATCAATTCCGACGGCAATGGACGCGGCTATCTCGGCGTCGAAGGCTCCCACACGCTCGAAAAATTCAGCAACGATATTGCGCGCGAAATATCCGACCCGGAAACGAAACTCACGGCGTGGAAGCGCCAGCAACTCCGGGAAATTTCCAATGCCAAAACCCCGGAGCAGCGCGAGGAAATTCGCAAGCGCGCCGATCTGCGCATTCCCGCACTAGGCTCCGGTTCGGACTACACCGCGTTTCTCCAGCACGACGGCGTGGCTTCGCTCAATATCGGATTCGGCGGGGAAGATAAAGGCGGCATCTACCACTCCATTTACGATGACTTCTATTGGTACACGCACTTCAGTGACACGGACTTCGTGTATGGCCGCGCTCTAGCGCAGACCGGCGGCACGGCCATGATGCGCCTGGCGGACGCGGATTTGCTTCCTTTCGAGTTCGGAGACTTTGCGGACACCGTGCAGACCTACTTGAAGGAATTGAAAACTCTTTCACAAAAAATGCAGGACGACATTCGCGAACGCAACAAGGAAATCGAAGAAGGCGTTTTCAAGGCCACCAATGATCCGAAACAGCCGCTGGTACCGCCCGCGGTGGAAACGGTCCCGCCGCATCTGAATTTTGCGCCCTTCGAGAACGCCGTGGACGCGCTAACGCGCAGCGCCGCGGAATACCGCAAAGCGCTGGAACAAGCCAGCGCCAACGGCGGCGCCGCGCTGGCTTCCGTTTCGCTCGCCGAAGTCAACAAAATGCTCATCGAAAGCGAGCGTAAACTCACCACCGTCGAAGGGCTTTCCAACCGGCCATGGTTCAAGCACCAACTTTATGCTCCAGGCTTTTACACCGGCTATGGGGTCAAGACCGTGCCCGCTGTTCGCGAAGCCATTGAGCTCAAGAAGTGGAAACTGGCCGACGAAGGAATCGTTGTCGTCGCGCGCGTGCTGCAGGATGAGGCTGCGCTCATCTCTTCCGCCGCTCAGAAACTCTCAGGAGTGAAATGAACTTTTCTCGAACACGGAAGGGCGCAGAGCCTAGCCGGCGCGCGTGCCGTTCGGAACGGGTCGCTCCGGAACGGAAAGAACCGGTGTGACGCCGTCCGCGTACCCGATATCAAATAGCATGCCTTCGGAAATTTCGCCAGCCATTTTGCGCGGCTCCAGATTTACCACGAAGAGCGCTTGGCGTCCCTCGATCTCGCGTGGATTTTCGCGCTCCTTCTTGATGCCGGCGAGAATCGTCCGTGAATGATCGCCAAAGTTCACGGTCAGCTTCATGAGTTTTTCGGAACGCGGAACATCTTCCGCACGCTCTATGGTGCCGACGCGAATATCCAGTGCATCGAGCGCTTCGACGCCAACGGTGGGTTTTATAGCGGCGGGAGTGAATTCAGCCATGGCTCACCGCTTGTACTGCATCGCCTAGGGGGGCGTGGGAATCGCGGAATCGCAACGCTCATCGCGGATCGGCGCGCCCGGCTTAAGGGAGAGAGGAATGACGCCGGCCCAGACCGGCAGAGCGTAGTCCGGAGCATCGTCTTCGGGAGGCCCCGCGCGAATTTTCGCGGAAACTTCCGTGAGTGGCAGGCGCAGAATGCTCGTGGCTTTCAATTCTTTTTCGTTGGGCTGGCGCGCATCATTCCAGCGGCCGGCAAGAATTTTTTCGGTGAAGGCATGCAACGCTTCGAGTTTTTCTTCCGCCGCGTCAACGAGGGTGGCTTTTCCGAGTGCGACGACGGAGCGGTAATTCATCGAGTGGTTGAAGACGGAACGGGCCAGAACGAATCCGTCAGTGAGAGTAACGGTGACGCAGACGGAAATTCCGTCGCTCACGTTGCGCAGCATACGGCTCGCCGCGGAACCGTGAAAATAAATCGCGTCGCCGACGCGCGCGTAGAGCGTAGGGATCACGAAGGGCTGGCCATCGATGGCGAATCCGACATGGCAGACGAATCCTTCGTCGAGGATTTTGTCGATGGCTGCGCGGTCGTAGATACCGCGATGCGATTCACGCACGACGCGTGTGCGCTCGGTTGGCGGGGTGGTTTCTGGCACGATTCACCTCATTGAGAAACGTGGCGCGGAGCCGGCCGATTGGCGGCCGCTCATTTGATTTATAGCCGGCGCCAAAGCGGCATGAGTGAGGAACAACCGCAAGTATCGTATCACGGGCGAACTGGGGCGAATTCGGGACGGGCGAGGAGCGCGGAAAAATACGGTTCCAATTTGGACGCTACGCCTTACAACGAACGCGTCACGTGTGAGAAACTAGCGACCTGAGTTCGTAACCATTCGCGGTAGGGAAAGAGCCGATGAGCACACCAGTGATGCACAGTGCCGACACAACAGCATTTGATATCGCCTGGGTGAGGGAGCAATTTCCTTCGCTGAGTTTGCAGTACCAACGCCACGGCTCCGCCTTTCTCGATGGCCCGGCGGGCACGCAAGTCCCCAAGCAGGTGATGGACGCGGTGCAATATTATTTCCTGGGCGCCAATGCGAATACTTGCGGCGCGTTTCTCACCAGTCGGCGCAACGATGAAATGATTCTTTCAGCGCGGGCGGCGATGGCGGATTTCTTCAACTGCGAATCGAACGAAGTGGTCTTCGGGCAGAACATGACCACCATCACGTTTGCGCTTGCGCGAACAATCGGACGAGAGCTGAAGGCGGGCGACGAGATCGTGGTTACGACGCTGGATCATGATGCCAACGTCGCGCCATGGCGTGCGCTGGAAGAAAAAGATGTGGTGATCCGGCAGGTGGATATTCGCGAGAGCGATTGCACGCTGGATCTGGAAGATTTGAAGCGGAAGATTACGGCGAAGACGAAGCTCGTAGCGGTTGGTTATGCTTCGAACATGGTGGGAACGATCAATCCGGTTGCTGCGATTACGAAACTAGCGCACGCGGCGGGTGCGCTGATGTTCATTGACGCAGTGCACTTCGCGCCGCACGGCCTGATCGATGTGAAGGCTTTGGATTGCGACTTTCTGGCCTGCTCGCCGTACAAATTCTTTGGGCCGCACATGGGAACGCTGTACGGAAAGCGCGAACACCTGGAGAAGTTCAAGCCGTACAAGGTGCGTCCGGCCACGAACACTTCGCCAGAATGCTGGGAAACGGGGACACAGGTGCAGGAGCTGATCGCCGGAATTGGCGCAGCAGTGGATTACATCGCGGAGCTGGGGCGGCATTGCGACCCAAGAGCAAAAAGCCGCCGTGAAGCACTGCAAGCGGCGTACCGTGCGACACACCAATACGAAACTGGATTACTAACTCGGTTGATCGAGGGATTGCAGACAATTCCGGGGATGCGCATCTTCGGCATCACAGACGCAAAACGATTTGACGAGCGCTGCTCGACTCTATCGTTCCGGCTGGGTGACCGCAATCCAACGGAAATTGCGAAATTTCTTGGTGACCGCGGAATTTTCACCTGGGATGGAAATTTCTACGCGCTGAATCTGTCCGAGCGCCTTGGCGTGGAGCAAAAAGGTGGCGTCCTACGAGTCGGGCTCGTGCACTACAACACCGCCGAAGAAGTGGATCGGCTGCTCGTGGCGCTGCGTGAATTTGCTGCGCGGTAACAGATGTCTTGACCTCCTCTCAGGAAGAGCCAAATCACATTCGTGAATGAAGAGCCATGACCAAACGACCGAAACCAATTGTGCTGACGGTGCTGGATGGGTGGGGATACCGCGTGGAGACGAAGGGGAATGCCATCGCACTGGCGCGTAAGCCGGCGTATGACGAACTTATAAAGAAATTTCCAAACACCTTGATTCATACTTCCGGGCCATTCGTCGGATTGCCCGAAGGCCAGATGGGCAACAGCGAAGTGGGGCACATGAACATGGGCGCGGGGCGCATCGTGCACATGGATATCACGCGGATCGACCTGCTGATCAAGAACAAGCAACTGCAGAACGTGCCGCTTTTTCAGCAAGCGATGGAGCGCGGGCGGACTCGGCAACTGCATTTCGTGGGGTTGCTGAGCGACGGCGGCGTGCACTCGCACATCCAACATTTGTTTGCGCTGCTGGAGATGGCGAAGCGACAAAAAGTCGAAAAAGTGTTTGTGCACTGTTTTATGGACGGGCGCGACACGCCGCCGAACAGCGGTCGGGATTACGTGCGCCAGTTGCAGCAGAAAATGCGCGAGCTGGGTGTCGGCGAGATCGCAACGCTGGTGGGGCGCTACTATGCGATGGACCGCGACAATCGCTGGGAGCGGGTAGAGCTGGCCTATCGCGCGCTGGTTCATGGCGAAGCGGAAACGCGGACGAATGATCCCATTGCCGCGCTGCAGCGGAGTTATGAAGCGGGCGTGACGGATGAATTCATCAAGCCGATTGTAGTGACGAAGGGAAGCGGCGCTTCGGCCACGCCTGTGGGGCTGATCCGCGGCGAGGACGCCGTGATCTTTTTCAACTTCCGGGCGGACCGCGCGCGGCAAATGACGTACGCGCTGGCGGCGCCGGACTTCGATAAGTTTGTGGATGTGAAGCGGCCGAAGAATCTGTTTTACGTGGCGATGACACAGTACGACAAGAACTGGCCGTGGCTGAAATACGTGATTGCGCCGGAGAAACTGGAGCACATCCTGGCGCAGGTGTTTGCGGAGCTGCAATACAAGAATTTGCGCACGGCAGAGACGGAAAAATACGCGCACGTGACGTATTTTTTCAATGGCGGAGTGGAGAAGCCTTTCGCTGGCGAGGAGCGGATTCTGGTCCCATCGCCGAAGGTGGCGACGTACGATTTGAAGCCGGAAATGTCTGCGGCGGGAATTACAGATACGGCGGTGAAAGCCATCGAAAAGGGCGAGTTCGACGCTATCATCATGAATTATGCGAATGCGGACATGGTGGGGCATTCCGGAAAACTGGAAGCGGCGATCAAGGCAGTAGTAGCGGTGGACGCGGGACTAGCGCGGATTTATCAGGTGCTGAAGCCGCACGGGGGCGTGTGGATTATCACCGCGGACCACGGGAATGCAGAGACGATGATCGATCCGGTGACCGGCGGGCCGCACACCTACCACACCACGAATCCGGTGCCGCTTATTCTGGTGAGTGATGACGACAAGCTGCGCTTGAAGGCGGGCGGATCGCTGCGGGACATCGCGCCGACAATGCTGGGTGCGCTGGGGCAACCGCAGCCTGCGGATATGACCGGCACGGATTTGCGCATCATTTCATAGTCTGACCATGAGCCGTACGACACCTGCAGAAACAAAACTTGTGATTTGCGTGTGGCATCCGTTTACGGAGTGGCGGCCGAAGCCGGCGATGGCCGAGGCCATTCGAAAGCGGTGGCCGGAAATGCGCGTGCTGCATTTGCCGAATTACGATGAATTACCGGAAGAGCTGCCGGATACGGATATTTTTGTGGGCTATTCGCTCCGGGCGGAGCAGTTGAAGGAAGGGAAAAAACTGAAGTGGATTCACTCAACGGCGGCGGGCGTGGCGCAATTGATGTATCCGGAGCTGCGAGATTCCGGGATCATGGTGACGAACCCGAGTGGAATTTTCTCCGTGCCGATGGCGGAGCACACCATGGGATTGCTGCTGGCACTGGCGCGGAATTTTCCTGATTCGGTGCGTGGGCAGGACCGGGCGCGATGGGCTCAGCAGGAAATTTGGGACAAGCCGCAGCACTTGACGGAACTGAATGGGAAAGTGCTGCTGATCGTGGGCTACGGATCCATCGGGCGGGAAGTTGCGAAGCGGGCGAAGGCGTTTGAGATGCACGTGTGGGGCGTGACGCGATCGGGCGCGGGCGAACGGACGCACGTGGACGAGATTTTTGCCGCGGCGCAACTGCGGGAAGCCATGCCGAGTGCCGATTATGTGTTGATTTGCGCGCCGGAGACGGCAGAGACGAAGCACCTTATTGGTGCGGCTGAAATCGCAAGGATGAAACGCGGAGCGCGAGTGATCAACGTCGGACGGGGGTCGCTCTTGGATGAAGGGGCACTGGTACAAGCTCTGGAAAGTGGCGCGCTGGGCGGCGCGGCGCTGGACGTGGCGCAGACGGAGCCGCTGCCTGCGGAGAGTCCGTTGTGGAAAGCGCCGAATTTGTTCATCACGCCGCACACGAGCGGCGTGAGCGACCGGCTCTGGGATCGTCAGGCGGCGATCCTGATCGAATTGCTGGAGAGATGGTTTGACGGACGAGAATTGTTTAACCGTGTTGATTTTGCGCGGGGCTATTGAAGTGAAGATTGAAATTGGAAAATCGAAAATAGAAATTTGCAGCTCCACTGAAATGGAAATCTTCGTATTTTCCAAATTCGATTTTCTAATTTTCAGCCTAGCTAGTTTCTGTCGCGAAACCCGTATTTTGGCAAAAAATTTGACTGGGCAATAGAAATTTCAGGGATTTAGCGTGGCTGGACAAACGTACGCAGACCATTGCGGTGATGGATTTCAGGATCGAATGGAAGAGTGCGCGTAAGAAAAAAGCGTCGGCCTCACGGAGAGAGAAAGCGGAAAAATCGTGTTACGCGGCTCTTCGTCTGCGAGACGATCGTTTCGATAGCATTGCCGCAATTCTCATCAGGTTGTTGGCAACCACGGCGGCACCAACCAATAGCTCAAAGCGCTGGCGCCCTTCAGCAAGACAACGCTTCATGCCACGGCCGCGGAACAGCACGGAGATGCGCCCCTCGATGCCGGCTCGAAAGCGCTGTCCTTCCTTGAAAGCAGGACTCTTCTCATACGCTTTGCGTTTCGCCGTTTTCTTCCCGCCACGCTGCGGGATGCACACCACCTTGACGCCTTTTTGTTTGCATGATTTCACATTCGTCTCACTAAAGAAGCCTCGATCGGAACTATACAACTCGGGAGCACGTCCGAAGTTTTCCTTGTGGCGTTTCAGGGAAGGTTCCACCTGCTGATCGTCGCCAGGATTTCCCTGCAGCACTTCATATTGTGTAACCAGCCCTTGGGCACTTTCCGCGAGAAAGACTTTGTGGCCGAACTCCACCGGTGTTAGCACCTTGCCGCGCTTAATCAAATCGGTGTGCGTTTCAAAGATGGAATAGATCTTTTCGGCGCTGGAAACTTGCTCTCCTTGGAGCACGCGACGGCGCGCCTGATCGATCACACGTTCTCCCAGTTCACAGTAGTGGGGGATTTCCTTGCGAAGTTCGTCGATGGTCAGCTCGGCCACCAGATCCTTGCCGCGCGCTTTCCGGGTCTGCTGCAATACTTTTCGTGCGCTGTTTACGACCTCTTCGGTTATTCCGATGAGTTGGCGATATTTCTCGGTTTGTCGCGCGTGCCGTTCCTTGGGCGTCATTCGCTGGATTTCTTGCATCCGACGCCGTGCCGCCCGCGTGCGATTGCGAAACCCTTGAATACGCTGCTGAACGGCCTCGGCGAGGCAGCCGATTAAGCGCGTGATCACGCGTACGACATCCCATAACAACGTGCTGTCTGTCGGATGATGAACGTCGGTCTGTACGACGGTAGAGTCGACACGAAGTGTCCGCCCATCTTCCAGACCCAGATCCACCGCCGCTTGTACCACCAATTCATTGACGGCCTGCAGCGTCTTCGGAGTCAGCCGGTTAAAGGCGCGGTTGAACGCATCGTGTTTGGGCACCGGCTGGCAGTAGAAATCCGTGAACTGGCGCAGGGTGTAACCGTCGGCGATCCGTTCGCGCAGTTCCCGGTAGTCCCAACTTTTGACCCGCATGACGATGAGCGAGCGCAGAACTTGTTGTGGCGTCAATCCGCCGCGACCAGTCCGGGGGTTTTTCAAACCGCGTTGCAGATCGCGTCGTACGGGTTCGATCAGTTCCTCGTGGTCGTCAAGAAAATCGGAGATGTTCTGCAGCAGCGGCTCCAACACGATGCCCTGTTGCAGCAACTCCCAATCGGCGAAACTGATCTGCGGTTTCGTAGACCTGGGCATCTTCAGTCCTCCGCTTTTTTCGAGGCTTTGTCCCGCTCCCGTTTCAAAGCTTTGACATAACGCGGTGCGGCCTGGTAGAGCAGGTCCTGCAGAGCACGCCCGTTTTCCAAACAACGATGTACCTCCGGCACAAGTTCCTCGGGAACATAGACAGCAAACCGTCGTCCTTTCAGGCGACCGTAGAGGACGTAACTGGCATGCTGTTCACCCGACAAGCAAGCAGGGCAGTTCTTGCGGACACAAGGACTGCGGCGCAAGCTGAGCGAGCCAAGAACGGCGGGCCCGAGGCTATCCGCCTGATTCTGAAACCAACGCAAGACATCGGAAGGAGATTCGGATTGGTTCGTTTTCATGAATGTATATGTGCCACAGAGCACACATACTTGTCAAGAAAAATAATGAGAAAAGCGTTCCGAACGCCTGATTTAACGTGGTATTTTGCGTTTCGCGACAGAAACTAGTTAGGCAGATTCGGTTTATTTCTTTTTCGCTGGCGCGGGGCTGCTCGCTGGCATCGCCATTTCCATCGGTGTACTCGCCCCTGCCGCCAGCTCTTTTTTCACAGAGTCCATGATCTTGTCCGCATTCTTCACCAGCACAGTCACCTGCCAGATCTGCTTTTCCGTCAATGGGCCCTTGAATCCCGGCATCCCCGTCATGCGAATCCCGTTTTCTACTTTCCAGTAAGACTCCCACGCGTCGTCGTCCGTCACTCCAGTCCCATGAAAGAGTTGCGGCGGCTCGGGATACATTCCCTGCGCGGCCGCCGTCTTCGGTTCGTTCGGTAGGCCGTGGCACACGGCGCAATGCTCCTTGTAAATCTTGGCCCCGGCAGTCAGGTTGGCTTCATCCGCCGGCACTTGCGGTTCGGGGTGTGGCAACTTATCTAGGTACGCATGTAGTCCAATCTGCGCAAGCCTCTTCTCAAACGGCATGGGTGCCGCCGCCGTGGCGACTGGTGCCCGCCCCGACGAGAAATAAAAAAATACGCCCACCACTATCAACAGGACTCCCACCAAGATTCCCAGCACCAGACCCTTGATCATGTCTCTTGTCTCCCTTTGCCATTTGGCCAAGTTGTTTAGGCGTCCGAATCCCACAGGGATGCCGCGATAGTTTACGTTCTCTCAGCCCTATCTGCATCCAGCAATTTCGATGGCTCCCGGGAATAGCCACCCCCTCCACGTTATGCACCTCCCGCCTGCCCCATCCTGGGTTTGGCGGCGGGCCGGGGCCAAGAGTAACCTTTCTCTCCCAAAAACCGTCTTATGTAGGCGTAGGATAGTTTCCGGCAGGTTCTCCGCACCATCCGGAACAGCCCCTGGTGTTGACTTGCGACTGTCCTATCTTGGACAGACTCGCTCGCATAAACCGTAGTACATGACAGGAGCGAACGAATGGGCCAACTCAACTCCATAGACCTTCCCGAGCCCCGCGCCCACGGAGCGACGACCGCCGCCCCTTCCAAGCGCCGTTGGTGGCTCTGGGTCCTCGTTCTAGGCGTTATCGCCTTTGGTGTCTGGTATTACGTCAACTCACGGAACGCCAGTCAAGCCGCCACGGCCGCCGCGCCCGGAGCAGCCGCCAAGGGCAAGGGAGGTTCAGGCGCAGGTGGGTTTGTAGTCCCGGTCGTGGTTTCCACCGCACAGCGCGGCGACCTGCCCGTTTATTTCAATGGCCTCGGCACTGTCACTGCCTTCAACACCGTTACTGTCCGCAGCCGCGTTGACGGCCAATTGGTCAGCGTTGCCTTCAAGGAGGGCCAGTTTGTTCACCAAGGAGATCTTCTCGCTCAGATCGATCCGCGTCCCTTCCAAGTTCAGCTCGAGCAGGCCCTGGGGCAACTCGCTAAAGACCAGGCCCAACGCAAAGACGCGGAAGTCAATTTTGAACGGTTCAAGCTTCTTTTCAAAGAGGGCGTCATCCCCCAGCAGCAGCTCGATACTCAGGGCGCACTGGTTGGCCAGGTTGATGGGGCCATTACCTCGGATCAAAGCCAGATTGACAACGCCAAGCTCCAGCTCACCTATTCCCGCATCACTGCGCCGATCAGCGGCCGCATCGGTCTCCGCCTCGTGGATGCCGGCAACATCGTGCATGCTTCGGACACCAACGGACTTCTTGTCATTACCCAGCTCCAGCCGATCGCGGTAATTTTCAGCCTTCCGCAAGATCAGCTTCCTCAGGTAAACGCCAAGCTCCATGCTGGCGTCCAACTTGCCGTCGATGCCTACGACCGCGACGACACCGCCAAAATCGCCAGCGGGAAACTCGAGACCATCGACAATCAGATCGACATAACCACCGGCACGTACAAGCTCAAATCCGTGTTTACGAACGCGGACAACGCTCTCTTCCCCAATCAATTTGTCAATGTCCACCTTCTCGTCGACACCAAGCACAACCTCACCATCGTTCCCGCCGCGGCCATTCAGCGCGGTCCCCAGGGAACTTACGTTTATGCCGCCGATACCGACAACACCGCGAAGATTAGAATCGTGACCGTCGCACAGACCACTGGCGATAGTGTCGGCCTGAGCGCCGGTTTGAACTCCGGCGACCGCGTGGTTATTGACGGCCTGGACAAACTGCAGGATGGCACCAAAATTAATCCCAGCCCCTCGACCGGCGCGAATGCCGCAGGTCGCAGTTCCGCCCCTCCGTCCGCCGGTCAAGGTGCGCCACAACCCGGAAGCCCATCGAAGGGCCGTGCCGGAGGCTCCCCACGATGAATCCCTCGCGGCCGTTCATTCTGCGGCCGGTCGCCACCACCCTCTTGATGGTTGGCGTCCTCCTCGTAGGCTGGGTCGCCTTCCGGCCATTGCCCATCTCTGCGTT
>Ga0179587_10000809_pt1 | contig 13558 bp, 13 predicted proteins | sample CZODoug2_1_08_16_FD_185932 | JGI IMG/M metagenome (GOLD analysis project Ga0179587, IMG submission 185932) | Vadose zone soil fungal communities from Angelo Coast Range Reserve, California, USA - CZODoug2_1_08_16fungal | ecosystem: Environmental > Terrestrial > Soil > Vadose zone | place: USA...
GGGCGGTGGCAGGCCAGACCACGTCGGGCGGCGTGCTGCTGTGGCGGTTCATCGCCGGGATCGGCATCGGCGTCGAGATCATCACCATCGACGCCTATATCACCGAGCTGGTGCCGAGCTGGATGCGCGGCCGCGCCTTCGCGATCAATCAGGCGGTGATGTTCACCGCGGTCCCCGTGGTGGCGGCGCTGGCGTGGTGGCTGGTGCCGCTGTCGCCTTATGGCGTCGATGGCTGGCGCTGGGTGGTGCTGACGGGTGCTGCCGGCAGCATGGTGATCTGGATCTTGCGGCTCTACGTGCCGGAAAGTCCGCTCTGGCTGGCGCGCCATGGCCGAACCGAGGAGGCCGTCGAGATCCTGCGCAAACTCGAAGCCGCCGCGGGCACGGACGCCGCGCGTCCGGAAAGAATGCCGGATGCATTGTCCTCGCGCGCGGAGGCGAAAGCAGGTTTTGCGGAGCTGTTCAAGCCGCCTTATTTGTCGCTCGTCGTGCTGTTCATGGTGTTCAATTTCTGCCAGGCGTTCGGCTTCTATGGTTTTGCCAACTGGGTGCCGACGCTGCTGGTGGAAAAGGGCATCACCGTCACCAAGAGCCTGCAATATTCCTTCATCGTTGCGTTCGCCTACCCGATTGCACCGCTGCTGGCCGCGAGCTTTGCCGACCGGCTCGAGCGCAAATGGATCATCTGCGGCGCATGCGTGGCGATCATCGCGTTCGGAATAGCATTTTCGCAGTTCGCGGCGCCTGCGCTACTGATCCTGAGCGGCGTGATGCTCACGGCTGCGAACATGACCATGTCCTACGCCTATCACGCCTATCAGACCGAGGTGTTTCCAACCTCGATCCGCGCGCGGGCGTCGGGGCTGGTGTACTCGATGAGCCGGGTCAGCGCGACGTTCTCCGGCTTCATCGTCGCCTATGTGCTGCGCGAGGCCGGCGTCAGCGGTGTGTTCGGCCTGATCACGTCGGCGATGATCGTCGTGATCGTCGTGATCGCCGCTTTCGGTCCGAACGTGCGCGGCAAACCGCTCGACGCTTGATGGAACTTGTTGATGGATCTTGGCTCTTGCCGAGCGCCGTGGTCATGGCTACGTCTCGCGAGGGCTTTTCGCGAAAGATAGGACGATCATGTTGGACGCCGCCGTCAAGGCGCTTGCTCAAATCCTGTCGCCGCCGATGCGTTCCATCCTGTGGCGATCGATTGGGCTGGCATTGGTGCTGATCGTGGTGCTGGCGATCGGCCTGCAGCAGCTGCTCAGCTGGTTTGCGACATCAGGCGAAGGCTGGGCGGAAGCGACCCTCGGTCCCGGCTTTCACACCCCGCTCAACGTGTTCGCCTGGATCCTCTCGATCGCCGCTGGGCTGGGCGTCGTGTTCGGCGCGGTGTTCTTGATGCCGGCGATCACCTCGCTGGTGGCGAGCGTGTTCGTCGACGAGGCCGCCGACCATGTCGAGCGCGAACATTATCCGGCGGAGCGTCCCGGCACCGCGCTGCCGTTCGGTCTCGCCGCGACCGAAGGCGTCAAGACCGCGTTGCTCACGATCCTGGTCTATCTGATCGCGCTGCCCTTCGTGTTTTTCGCCGGCGCCGGCTTCATCGCGTTCTTTATTGCGACCGCATGGCTCTTGGGGCGGGAATATTTCGAACTCGCGGCGATGCGGTTCCGCAGCCCCGCGGAAGCCAAGGCAATGCGCAAGCAGAACGCCGCCACCATCTTCACCGCGGGGCTGGTGATCGCGGCGTTCGTGTCGATCCCGATCGTCAACCTGGCGACGCCGCTGTTCGGCATGGCGTTCATGGTTCACATGCACAAGCGATTGAGTGGGCCAAGGCCGGAATTGATCGAGCCGGGCCGCAAGACGAGCGTGCCGGTGGCGTGAGGCGTCGAGCGCATGATCTTCTCCCTCGCCCCGCACTTGCGGGGAGAGGGTTGGGGTGAGGGGCTGCTTCCGCGAATTCTGAAGATATAGTAAGAGCGGCACCCCCTCGCCCGGCTCGCAGCGTGCGCTGCGTGCCGACCTCTCCCCGCAAGCGGGGCGAGGTAAGAATTCAAACTATTCGAGCCGGTACGACGATAAGGAATCTCCGCGCGTTGATTTGTGGCCTCCCCGCCCCTACGTCCGCGACCATCCGACCCGCCGCATCAAGGCCTGCACGGCGCCGAACGGCGCGGGCGTAAAAGGTCCCGGCGGCGCGCGGGTGATGAAGGCCACAACGCCGATGGCCAAAATCGCAATCCAGAACGTCAGCCAAAAGCCATCGATATAGGCCAGCACGTTCGACTCGCGCGCCACCAGCGCCGAGAGTGACCCGACGGCGCGCGCCGGCGCGGTCGCCGCCCCATGGCCCGCAAAATGATCCGAAAGCTGCTTGAGCATCCGGGCGACGCCGGCGCTGCCGCTTTCGAGATGCTGCCCAATGAAATTGGAGTGGATCTGCTCGCGGACGCGCAGCCAGGTGCCCATCAGCGCCACGCCGATTTCCGCGCCACCGAGCCGCATGATCTGGATATAGGCCGCGAACGCCGTCGCCCGGGAAAAGTCGGCATTGGACAAAGCCAGGATGATGATCGGCAGCAGCGTGAACGCCTGCCCGATCGATTGCAGAAGGACGATCGGGATAAAATCGCCGAGCGCCCAGTCATGCGTCAGTTGGGTTCCGAGCAGGTTCGCCGCGGCAAAAGCGGACAGGCCGAGGATCAGCACAAAGCGAGGATCGATATGCCTGAGCAGAAAGATCGACACCGGCACCATCACGAACATCGGCAAAGCGCCAAAGACCACCAGCAGCGTGCCGGTTTGTTCAGGCCGCAGCCCGCCGACAACGCTGAGAAAATTCGGCACCAGCGAAGAATTCGACAGGCTGGCAAGCGTGTAGAGCAGGATCACGATCAGTGAGAGCCCGACGTTGCGCGAAAACAGCACGTTGATATGGGCCCAGGGCTGGCGGACCATCATCTCGTTGATCAAAAAGGCCACGCACAGCACGCCGCCGCCCAACAGCAGCGCCATGACGGTGCCGGATCCCAGCCAATCGAGGCGGTTGCCCTGATCGAGGCCGGCGTAGATCATCGAGACACCGGCGCCCAGCAGCAGCATGCCGCCCCAGTCGGCGTCTCTGAGCAACTCCTTGTTGACCGGTTCATGCGGCGTCCCGAGATAGACCATCAAGCCCATCAGCGGTGCGATGACCATGCCCTGCCAGTACAGCCACTGCCATCCCCAGTGATCGACATAAAAGCCGACCAGCGACGTGCTGGTATCGAGCGCGAAGCCGACCCGAATTGAATAGATCGCGATCGCCGGCAGCCACCATCGGATCGGCAGGTTGCGAAAGATGATCATCAAGGTGGCGGGAACGAACGTGCCAAGCAGCAGGCCGTGAACGATGCTGAGCGCGATCAGCGCGTTGTAATCGCGCACGAACGGGATCACCAGCGAGACCAGGGCATAGACCAGGCTTGGAATGCCGAGAATACGCCGCAGGCCGAACACCGTCGCAAGCCAGGCAACCGCGGGCGCGATGAAGATCTGCGAGCCGATCGCCGCCGTCGAGAGCCAGGCGCCCTCGTCGAAGCCGAGCGAAAAGGCGCCGCGCAGGTCCGGCAATCCGACCGAGGTCAGGCGGCTGTCGAAGTTGGCGAGAAAAGACCCGAGCAGCACCGCGCCGACCGCGAACAGCGGTTGAGGCGCGATGCCGCCGCGCGACAGCGGCCCCTGCCCGGTGTGGCCGGCGTCGCTATTTTCCGCCATCCGTCCCCGCTGCGTCGGTGCGAATTCGTGTGACCACCGACATCCCCGGCAGCAGGCGCTCCAGCAATGGCTGGCCCTTGTCGAACGCGATCCGGACCGGGATGCGCTGCACCACCTTGGTGAAATTGCCGGTGGCGTTGTCGGGCGGCAGCAGCGCGAATTGCGATCCGCTGGCGGGCGCAATTCGCTCGACGCGGCCCGTCAGTTTCTCGTTTGGGAAACTGTCGACGGTCACCTCGACAGGCTGCCCCGGCTTCACCCGCGTCAGTTGGGTCTCCTTGTAGTTGGCCATCACATAGACGTCGGGCAGCGGCACGACGTTGATGAGGTTGCTCCCGATATTGACGTAGTCGCCGGCCTGCACCTGGCGCTCGCCAACCACGCCGTCGAACGGCGCCGCGATCTTGGTGTAACCGAGCCTGAGGCGGGCGGCGGCCAGCGCGGCCTTGGCACCCTGCAGATCCGCTTCGCGCTGCTTCTTGGTTCCCGAGAGCACCTCGATCTGGTGGCGCTGCGCGGCGATCAGGGCCCGGCTCGCCCGAACATCCGCCTGGGCGCGGGCATAGCCCGCGGTGGCCTGCTCAAGCTTCTGCCTTGTGCCGGCTTCGGTCTGGGTCAGCGACTGCTGCCGCTCCTGCTCCTGACGGGCTTCGACCTCCTGGGCGAGCGCAGACACCTGCTGCGCCTCCGCTTGCGCAATGGTGGCGTATTGCAGCTCGACCTGGTTGGCGAGATTGTCGAGCGCCGCCTGCGCGCCGATGACGCCGGCCTCGGCCTGCGCGACCTGGGCTTGGTAGTCGGCGGGATCGATCTGAACCAGGAGATCGCCGGCCTTGACGCGCTGGAAATCATTCGCGGCGACGGTGAGAACTTCACCGGCGACCCGGCTGCTCAACCGTGTCAGCTCGGCCCGGACATAAGCGTCGTTCGTGGTCTGAATCGCTTCGCCGCCGACCCAGGCATCCCAGCGCAGCGTCGCCAGCGCGATAAACCCGAACGCCGCCAGCACGGCGAACAGCGGAATCGCAAGACGGCCCCACGAAGGTTGCGAACCAGACGGCGGCGCTTGTGGAGCTGGCGCCGGGGCTGCCGGCGGGGAGGGCGGTGATCCAGTCTCACGCTTTGCGGGTGCCGGGCTGATCTGATCCTGCTGACTCAATGGGCCCCCTCCTCAAAATCATTCCCCATGCGACGACGAACCGACGGAAGATCCCGCATGCCGGACCATGCGGCCAAGCATGACGGTGATCTTGCCTCAAACCGTCTTTTCCGGCCAGCGGCAGAGATCGTTGATCAGGCATACCTCGCAGCGGGGCTTGCGTGCCAGGCAGGTGTAGCGGCCGTGCAGGATCAGCCAGTGATGCGCGTGCAGCATGAACTCAGGCGGAATCACGCGCATCAGACCAAGCTCCACCTCGAGCGGCGTATGACCCGGCGCCAGCCCCGTGCGATTGCCGACCCGAAACACGTGGGTGTCCACCGCCATGGTATGTTCTGCGAAAGCCATGTTGAGCACGACATTGGCGGTCTTGCGGCCGGCGCCGGGCAGCGATTCGATTTCAGCGCGGGTACGCGGCACCTCACCGCCGAACTCGGCGATCAGTTTTTCCGACAGCGCGATGACGTTCTTGGCCTTGTTGCGATAGAGCCCGACGGTCTTGATGTAGTCGCGGACTTTTTCCTCGCCGAGCGCGAGCATCTTCTGCGGCGTGTCGGCAACCGCAAACAGCGCGCGCGTCGCTTTGTTGACGCCGGCGTCGGTCGCCTGCGCGGACAAAACGACGGCCACCAGCAGCGTATAGGGGTTGAGATGTTCCAGCTCTCCCTTCGGCTCGGGATTGGCTTTGCGAAACCGGCTGAACGCTTCGTGGACTTCGGCTGGCGTCCAGGGTTTGGAAGCCGGAGATTTGGAAGCCTTGGATTTGGAAGCCCGGGATTTGGCCTTGAGCGATGTTTTCGCCGCCGGCGCGCGCCCCGATTTGGCCGCGGGACGACTGCGAGATTTTTGGGCGGGTTTGGCAGCCGTGAGTTTCGATTTGGGCCGGGATCCGCGGGTGATTTTCGCCATGATCGGGATATACTGATACGCGATGACCGCAGGCAACGACTTTGATCCGGAGCCGCCGCAGCCCGAATTGTTCTCGGCGCTGCTGACGCCGCACCGCTCGCTGAACCGCACCGGATTTCTGGTGCTGATGGGGTCTGTCGGCACCGTCAGCTTTGCCGCCGGGCTGGCGTTTCTGCTGATGGGCGCCTGGCCGGTGTTCGGCTTTTTCGGCCTCGATGTGCTCGCGATCTACTGGGCGTTCCGGGTCAATTTCCGCGACGCCAAGGCCACCGAGGAAATCCGGGTGACGCCATCCGAACTGCGCGTGCGCCGGGTGAGCCATCGCGGCCACGTGGTCGAATGGGTGCTCAATCCTTTGTGGGTCCAGCTCGATCAGAAAACCCACGCCGAATTCGGCATCGAAAAGCTTTATCTGGTGTCGAAAGGCCGCAGCATCTCGATCGCGCGATTTTTGGGCGCCGACGAAAAGGCGAGCTTTGCCAAAGCCTTGACTGCCGCGCTGCAGGCCGCGCGGCGCGGCCCGACCTATAATCCCGTCCTCTGACATACTGTCGGAAATCGGGTGGTTTGGACGCCGCGCCCAGCCTACATGAGAGCCATGATGAACCTCGCCATGAATGAGCACCGCCTCACCAAACCGGGCCCCCAGAACGCCGCGCTCCGCGACTATGATTCGGTGCGTCGCGCCATCGCCTTCATCTCGGAGCACTGGCGCGCGCAGCCGACCATCGAAGCGATGGCCGATGCGGCGAGTGTCACGCCGGATGAGCTGCACCACTTGTTTCGCCGCTGGGCCGGGCTGACGCCAAAGGCCTTCATGCAGGCGCTGACGCTCGATCACGCCAAGGGCCTGTTGCGCGATTCCGCCAGCGTGCTCGATGCCGCGCTCGATTCCGGGCTTTCGGGGCCGGGGCGGCTGCACGATCTGTTCGTCACCCATGAGGCGATGTCGCCGGGCGAGTGGAAGAACGGCGGCGCCGGCATGACGCTGCGCTACGGGTTCCATGCCTCGCCATTCGGCACTGCCATCGTGATCGCCAGCGGCCGTGGCCTCGCCGGTCTTGCCTTCGCCGATCCCGGCGAGGAGCAGGCCGCCCTCGCCGACATGCAGCGGCGCTGGCCGCGCGCGAGCTATGTCGAGGATCGCGACGGCACCTCGGCGCTGGCGCAGCGCATCTTCGATACCAAACTATGGCGCGCGGACCAGCCGTTGCGCGTGGTCCTGATCGGCACCGACTTCGAGGTGCGGGTGTGGGAGACGCTTTTGAAAATCCCGATGGGCCGCGCGGTCTGCTATTCGGATATCGCGACCAGGATCAAGAGCCCCAAGGCATCGCGCGCGGTCGGCGCGGCGGTCGGAAAGAATCCGGTGTCGTTCGTGGTGCCGTGCCATCGTGCGCTCGGCAAGGGCGGCGCGCTGACCGGCTACCACTGGGGCATCACCCGCAAGCAGGCGATGCTGGGCTGGGAAGCCGGGCAGGTGGGGATGCAATAGGGGTCTCTCCGTCATTCCGGGATGGTCCGCCAGGACCAGACCTCAGATGTGCAATTGCACATCGGGGAATCTCGAGATTCCGGGTTCGATGCGGAGCCTGTCATCGGGCCGCGCTTTGCGCGGACCCGTTGGCATCGCCCCGGAATGACAGACTCGATCACTTCGCCAGCCGCTTCCAGAAGATCGCGGTGTCGCAGAGCCTTCCGTCCGAAATCATCGCCTGCGCTTCACGCCGCCAGATCGAGCTTCGACGCCACGGTGGCATCGGCGTTCAGGCGGTAGATGATCGGCGCGCCGGTGGCGAGTTCGCGCGCGAGAATTTCTTTCGGGGAAAGTTTTTCCAGCACCATGATCAGCGCGCGCAGCGAATTGCCGTGGGCTGCGACCAGGGTGCGCTCGCCGCGCAGCACGCAGGGAAGCATCTCCTGAACGTAATAGGGCAGGGTGCGCGCCAGCGTATCCTTCAGGCTTTCGCCGCCAGGCGGCGGCACGTCGTAGGAGCGGCGCCAGACATGAACCTGCTCCTCGCCCCATTTCTTGCGGGCGTCGTCCTTGTTCAGCCCTGACAGATCGCCGTAGTCGCGCTCATTCAGCGCCAGATGCTTTTTGACCGGAAGGCCGGTCTGGCCCAATTCGGTCAGCATCAGGTCCAGCGTGTGCTGCGCGCGCGTCAGCACCGAGGTAAACGCGATGTCAAACGACAGCTCCTGCGCCTTCAGCTTGCGCCCGGCATCGACGGCTTCGGCGACGCCTTTCTCGGTGAGATCGGGATCCTTCCAGCCGGTGAAGAGATTTTTCAGGTTCCATTCGCTCTGGCCGTGACGCACGAGCACGAGAAGACGGTCGCTCATTGTCTTGATTTCCGTTTCGATTCTAGAAGTCACTGAGCCCAAGCACGTCGGTCATCGAATACAGTCCGGGCTTCTTGCCGCGCGCCCAAAGTGCTGCCTTGATAGCCCCCTGCGCGAACATGGTCCGGTCCTCGGCCCGGTGCGTCAGCTCGATGCGTTCCATCGCGCCGGCAAAAATCACGCTGTGATCGCCGGTAACCGAGCCGCCGCGCAACGAGGCGAAGCCGATGTCGCCCCTTCTGCGCGCGCCGGTCTGGCCGTCGCGTCCCCGCGCGGAGTGCTGGCCCAGCGCTACGCCGCGGCCCGCGGCCGCCGCCTCGCCCAGCATCAATGCCGTGCCCGAGGGCGCATCGATCTTGGCCCTGTGATGCATCTCGAGAATTTCGATATCGAAATCCTGATCCAGCGATTGCGCCACCCGCTTCACCAGCGCCGCCAGCAGGTTGACCCCGAGGCTCATATTGCCCGACTTGACCACGATGGCGCGCGAGGTGACGCTCTGGATGACCGCGTCATCGGACAACGAAAGACCTGTGGTGCCGATAACGTGGATCAGCCCGCGCTCGGCGGCGATGGCGACATTGGCGATGGTGGCGCGGGGCACGGTGAAGTCCAGAATGCCGTCCGCCTCGGCCGACAGCGACCACAAATCGGCCGACAGCAGGACGCCGTTGGCAGGCAGGCCCGCGAGCACGCCGGAATCCTTGCCCAACAGCTCCGAGCCCGGCGCCTCCAGCGCGCCGGTGAGGACGGCGCCGGGAGTTTCGGCGATGACACGCGTCAGCGCGCGGCCCATCCGGCCGCCGGCCCCCGCAACGATCAAGCGCATGTCGGACATTTTTGAGACCTCGCGACCCCCTTTGCCGTATAGCCGGGACGGGCGGTTCCGGCAACCAATCAGGCCCTCGCGGCTTAAGGCTGCTCGCCGTCGTAGCCTTCGATGATGATAAGATCGGCATCCGAATGCGGGCTTCGCATCGCGACCAGCCGCGCGTATTCCGGTGAATTGTAGCAGGCCAGCGCGGTTTCGTAGTCCTTGAATTCCAGCACCACGTTGCGGGTCCGCGGCGAGCCTTCCCGGCTGACGAACCGGCCGCCCCGCACCAGGAACCTGGCGCCGTATTTCGCAAATACCGCGCCGTTCTGCGCGACGTAGTCCTTGTAGCCGTCCATGTTGTGAACCTCGACGCGTGCGATCCAGTAACCTTTCGCCATCTGCGTTTTCCTTTTTGCTGCTTACGCCAGCGCCTGCGCGATCTCGGCCTGGATGGCCTCCGCCGCGGCCCTGGGATCGGCCGCTTGCATCACCGGCCTGCCGACCACCAGATAATCCGCGCCGGCGGCAATCGCCCGGGCCGGGGTCATGATACGCTTCTGGTCGCCGGCCGAAACGCCCGAGGGGCGAATACCTGGTGTCACCAAATTCATCTGGTGACCGACAATCCTGCGCAGGCTGTGAGCTTCTTCCGGGGAACACACCAGGCCCTCGACGCCGAGCACCTGCGCCTGCTGGGCGCGGGCCTCGACCAGATCGGATACGCCGAAGCGATAACCCGCGGCGTGGAGATCGCCGTCGTCATAAGAGGTCAGCACCGTGACGGCGAGGATTTTCAGGCCCGAGCCCGCGCCGGCCTCGACCGCCGCCTTCATGGTCTGCGGATAGGCATGCACGGTCAGGAATGTCGCGCCAAGTCGAGCGACGCTTTCGACGCCGCGCGCCACCGTATTGCCGATGTCATGCAGCTTGAGATCGGCGAACACCTTCTTGCCGTTGTCGGCGAGCTGATGGACCAGCGGCAAACCGCCGGCATAGGCAAGCTGGTAGCCGATCTTGTAGAATGTCACGCTGTCGCCGAGCCGGGCAATCATCGCTTCGGCGGCGGCCACATCAGGCAGATCGAGCGCCACGATCAATCGGTCGCGGGGAGCGATAACAGATGGCTGCATGTCACCTCACATCATGCGCTGGGAGACGTCGATCAACTGCCGCACCAGCGCGTTGAGCGCCTCGATATCGGCCGGATGCTTCAATCTGTCCATATCATCATAGGCCTGGTCCGCGAACGACAGCGCGAGCTGGTTCGGAATAACCGTGGCGTGGCAGGCGGACAGGATCAGCCGCAGCGCCGCCAGCGCGCGCGTTCCGCCGAGCCTGCCTGCCGACGCCGCCGCGATCGCAAACGGGCATTCGCGAAACACCTGGCCGCGCGCTTCCGGCGCATCCTGCACCCGCGTCACCCAGTCGATGGTATTCTTGACCAAAGGCGGCACCGAGGAATTATATTCCGGCGTCACGATCAGGACGCCGTGATGCGCGCCAATCATCCGTTTGAGGTTGATCGCATTCTTCGGCACGCCGGATTTGGTCTGCAGGTCGCCGTCATAGATCGGCAGCGGAAAATCCCCAAGCGAGATGCGCGTGACCTCCGCGTCGGCTTGCGCGAATTGATAGGCTGCGGCCGCCGCGAGCCTCGCATTGAGCGAGCCGGTGCGCAGCGAGCCGGGGATCACAAGGATTTTCAGCGCGGACATGATTTTGGCGATCGCGTTGGTCCGCCGCGCTGGCAGCGCCCGGCGGTATCAGCGTTTGCGATACACCCAGACGCGGGCCGGCGGAATGTTCATCCAGATGCGCTCGGAGGCTTCCGTGGACACGCCCGGCAGCGACTTCGGAATCGGCGGCGCAACCGAATAGGTGAACTGCACGAACGGGGCCCCCGGCGCGAGTGCTGCGAAGGAATCGCGGATCAGCTTCAGGCGCGTCAGCATCGGCTTGGTGACGAGCGGCAGGCCGGACACCACAGCGGACGCCGGCACGCTCAGCACCTCCCAAAGCGAGTCGCGTAACGCATAGGCATCGCCCTGTACGACCTTGGCGTGCGGATAGCGGTCCCGCAGCAGCGCACAGAAGCCCGGATTGTATTCGACCAGCACGAGGCGCTTCTGTTCGACACCATGGTCGATCAGCGCGCTGGTAATCGCGCCGGTCCCCGGTCCAAGTTCGACGACCGGCCCTGTCGAATTGATATCGACATATTGCGCCATGGTGCGCGCCAACACTTTTCCCGAGGGCATCACCGCGCCCATGTGAAGCGGCTTCTCGATCCACGAACGCAGAAAGCGAACCTCATCGTCGAGACGAAGAGGTTTCTTCAACGCACGCACGGACGATTGCAGGGGCATGTCGCTACCAGGCGGGACCGCGAGTTCGGCGGCTGTCAGAAAATAGTCATAAAGACGTATAGGTAGCAGCCGATACGGTCAAGCCGCACGGCCCGCCGCGTGGTCGGCCAAACTGTGCGTGGTTTGGCGGTAGAATTATGCGCTTTCCCCATCTTGATAGCGCGGTCGAACGCAAAGCAGCATTGCGGCTTTGCTGACCGCGCTATCAATTGGCGCGGGTACCGAAGAAGTCCTTGACCTTGGTGAAGAAACCTGCGGCTTCAGGTTGCGTTGCACCGGACGATAATTTTTCGAACTCGGCCAGCAATTCCTGCTGCTTCTTGGTCAGATTCTGTGGCGTTTCGACCACGACCTGGACATACATGTCTCCGGTCTGACGCGAGCGGAGCACCGGCATGCCTTTTGATGCGATGCGAAAGCGCCGGCCGGACTGGGTTCCCGACGGGACTTTCACCTTGGTCTTGCCCTTGTCGATAGTCGGCACTTCAAACTCGCCCCCCAGCGACGCCGTCACCATCGAGATCGGCACGCGGCAATGCAGATCGGCGCCATCGCGCTGAAAGAACAAATGCGTGGCCAGCGACAGGAAAATGTAGAGATCGCCCGGCGGTCCGCCACGAACACCGGCCTCGCCTTCGCCGGCAAGCCGGATACGCGTACCGTCTTCGACACCTTGCGGGATATTGACCGACAGGGTCCGCTCGCGTGTCACCCGCCCGGTGCCCGCACATGAGGGACAGGGATCTTCGATCATCTGGCCGCGGCCCTGGCAGCCCGGACAGGTTCGCTCCAGCGTGAAAAATCCCTGTGCCTGCCGCACCCGTCCGGCGCCGCCGCAGATCGAGCAGGTCTTCGGCTTGGTGCCGGCCTTCGCGCCGATGCCCGAACAGGATTCGCAGGTGACCGAAACCGGGATCTCGATCTGGGCGGTCTTGCCGACAAAAGCTTCTTCCAGCGTGATTTCCATATTGTAGCGCAGGTCGGCGCCGCGCTCGCGCCCGCCGCCGCGTCCGCCGCCGCGTTGCCCTGCCATGCCGAACAGGTCTTCGAAAATATCGGAGAATGACGAGGCAAAGCCGGCGCCGAAGCCGGGACCGCCGCCGCCCGCGCCCTGCTCGAAGGCGGCATGGCCGAACCTGTCATAGGCGGCGCGCTTGTCGCCGTCCTTGAGACCCTCGTGGGCTTCGTTGATTTCCTTGAAGCGGACTTCGCTGGTGGCATCGCCCGGATTCTTGTCCGGATGCCATTTCATCGCGAGCTTGCGGAAGGCCGCCTTGAGTTTGGACTCGTCCGCAGTCCGCTCGACTTCAAGGGTTTCGTAGTAGCAGCGCTTGGTGGACATCCGTCAAACCCGCCCGAAGTTCGTCCTTATTTGTTCGTCGTAGCATGCCGCCTGCGGCCTAATGAAAAATGACCCCCATCCTTCGAGACGCGGCTCTCGCGCTCTTTGGAATGAGGGTCATGATCATTGCCGTTTAAGCAGACTTCTTGTTGTTCTTGTCGTCGTCGACCTCGGTAAACTCCGCGTCGACGACGTCGTCCTTGGCGGCATCCTTGGCCGCATCGCTCTCGGCCTGCTGCTTGTACATGGCCTCGCCGAGCTTCATGGAAGCCTGCGCCAAGGTGTTGGTCTTGGCCTTGATCGCTTCGGCATCGTCACCCTTCAGCGCTTCCTTCAAATCGCTGACGGCGTCCTCGATGGCGCGGCGCTCGCTCTCCTCGACCTTCGAACCATGTTCGGCCAGCGCCTTCTCGGTCGAATGCACCAGGGCGTCGGCGTGGTTCTTGGCATCGACCGCTTCGCGGCGCTTCTTGTCCTCGGCGGCGTTGGCCTCGGCGTCCTTGACCATCTTCTGGATGTCGGCCTCCGACAGGCCGCCGGATGCCTGAATCCGGATCTGCTGTTCCTTGCCGGTCGCCTTGTCCTTTGCCGACACGTTGACGATGCCATTGGCGTCGATATCGAAGGTGACCTCGATTTGCGGCATGCCGCGCGGCGAGGGCGGAATGCCCATCAAGTCGAACTGACCCAAGACCTTGTTGTCGGCCGCCATTTCGCGCTCGCCCTGGAAGACGCGGATGGTGACGGCGTTCTGGTTGTCCTCGGCGGTCGAGAACACCTGGCTCTTCTTGGTCGGGATCGTGGTGTTGCGATCGATGATGCGGGTGAACACGCCACCCAGCGTCTCGATGCCGAGCGACAGCGGC
>Ga0179587_10000810_pt1 | contig 13554 bp, 10 predicted proteins | sample CZODoug2_1_08_16_FD_185932 | JGI IMG/M metagenome (GOLD analysis project Ga0179587, IMG submission 185932) | Vadose zone soil fungal communities from Angelo Coast Range Reserve, California, USA - CZODoug2_1_08_16fungal | ecosystem: Environmental > Terrestrial > Soil > Vadose zone | place: USA...
CCGCGAGCCGGGCGCGAACTTCACTCTGGAGGCTGTCGAGTTGGACGAGCCGCGGGCTGACGAAATTCTGGTGCGCATCGCCGCGGTTGGCGTCTGCCACACTGACCTGGTGGCGCGGGACGGCGTCATGCCCTTCTCCATGCCGGCTGTGCTGGGTCACGAGGGTGCGGGCACCGTGGAGAGGGTCGGTTCGGCGGTGACGAAGGTCGCGCCAGGCGACCGGGTGGCCATCACCTTCCGCTCATGCGGATCGTGCGGCCGCTGTCGGAGCGGAGATCCGGCCTATTGTTACACCATGCCGATGCTCAACTATATCGGCATGAGGCCGGACGGCTCAAAGGCGATCCGGCAGGGCGACGTCGCCGTCTCGTCCAACTTCTTTGGTCAATCGTCCTTCGCCACCCATGCGCTGGCCTACGAACGCAACATCCTGAAGCTGCCGGACGACATCCCCTTCGAGATCGCCGCGCCGCTCGGCTGCGCAGTCCAGACCGGCGCCGGCGGGGTGATACTGGCGCTGGCCTGCCCCAGCGGCTCCTCGATCCTGATCACCGGCGGCGGAGCCGTTGGCCTGTCGGCGGTGATGGGCGCGGCGATCCAGGGTTGCCGGACCATCATCGTCGTGGAGCCACATGCGGCGCGGCGTGCCCTGGCGCAGCAACTCGGCGCCACACACGTGGTCGCCCCCGCGGAAAGTCCGGACCTCGCCGCGGCCGTGCGGGCCATCCTGCCCAACGGAGCGGACTATGGCTTCGACACCACCGGCCGGCCTGAAATCCTCACCGCCGTGATGGGCGCGCTGGCGCCCAAGGGCGTGCTCGGCATCGTCGGGATTCCACCGGCGGGCACGCCCATGCCGGGCGACCTCGGGACCGTGCTCACCTTGGGCCAGACCGTGCGTGGGATCATCGAGGGCGACAGTGACCCGGACGTCTTCCTGCCGGTCTTGATCGATCACTGGCGTGCCGGCCGGCTACCGTTGGAGAGGCTGATCCAAGCCTTTCCCTTTGACCAGATCAACCACGCCATCGTGGCGCAACACAGCGGCGACTGCGTCAAAGTGGTGCTGACCCTGCCATCCGCCTGAGCAGCCCGCCATGACCGGCTTCGCATCCCATGCACCCATTCATCTTCGCCCGCAGCCACGATCGCCGGTTCTGCCATCGGGCCAGCAACGGAAGGCCCCATGCTCAACAAACTAGACGACTTCCCAATCCACCAGACGCCGGAGCCGATTGCTGTTCCTGTAAGCAGCGACCGCAATGTCTACGATCGGACATGGTTCAATGGCTACGCCGGCGACGGCTCCTACTATTTCGGTATCGGGATGGCCATCTATCCGCATCGCGGAATCCTGGACTGCGCCTTCAGCGTCGTGCAGCCGGGCGGGCGCCAGCACTGCTTCTACGGCTCGCGCCGTGCTCCCATAGAGCGCACGGACATGCAGGTCGGCCCGTTCCGCCTGCAGGTGATCGAGCCGATGCGCCGAACCCGGATGGTGCTGGAGGACAACGCCAGCGGCGTCTCCTGCGACCTGACCTTCTCGGCCCGGACGGCGGCGATCCAGGAAGCCCGTCAGATCCTGTGGTCGGGCACACGGCGCGTGATGGACGCCACCCGCTTCGACCAGTTCGGCCGCTGGAGCGGCGTGGTGCGCCATCCCGACGGCGAGATCGAAGTCGACGAAGCGGTCTGCCACGGGACCAAGGACCGCTCCTGGGGTGTTCGAAGGGTAGGAGAGCGCGAGGCCGGCGGCGCGCCCGCACCTCCTCCGAGCGTGTTCTTCCTCTGGGCGCCGCTGGTGTGGGACGACCACATTTCCCACGCTATCTTCTTCGACGGACCGCGCGGCGAGGCCTTGATCAGGGAGGGCATCGTTGCGCCGCTCTATCCGACGGAAGCCGCCGTGCCCGGCGTTGAGGACGGACACGACCGGCGCATGGCGACCGCGCGTCATCGGGTGAACTATGTTCCCGGCACCCGGCTGGCGCGATCCGCCGAGATCGACCTGGTCGATCACGACGGCAAGACGCGCACGATCGCCCTCGAACCAATCCTCAAGTTCCAGATGAAGGGCCTCGGCTACGGACATCCCCAATGGGGACAGGGCATGTGGAAGGGCGAGTTGGAAATTGGCGGGGAGTCATTCGATCCGCAGCAACTTGACCCACTCGCGCCCGAACATCTCCATGTGCAGCAGGTCGTCCGCGCCAGAGATGGAGAGCGCACCGGCGTCGGCGTGCTGGAGCAGATCTGTCTCGGTCCCTATGAACCGTCCGGGTTCGCAGGCCTCTTCGACGGAGCGAAAGGTTAGAGAGCAGTAAGTTCTTGGCCTTTGTACAAGTGCTCTAAGCTGCGATGGCATTATCTGGCACATCCGCGCGTGCGATCCGATTGCGGCCACCGCGCTTTGCTGCATAGAGAGCCTGGTCAGCGTCGCTTGTCCGAGCATAAGCCTGTAGTGGTCACGCAGTTGCGATCCAATTTGAAATCCATCCCTATTCTGCGGCAATCTGCCGGTTTTGACCGCGGAAAGACTCCATCAGATTCGCAGCACGTTGTCGGTACGTCTGCAAGTTGCGCGACTTGATATGGCCATATCCGCGGATCTGCTCTGCCAAGCCGGCCAGTTGCAGCGCGACCGAATGGTTTTGCGGCGTCAAGCCGGCCATGATTTCTCGCACTGTTATTTCATATTCCGCAACTAGCAGGCGCTCGCCGCGCCTTTCCTCCGTATAGCCGAAGATGTCCAGCTTGCTGCCTCGCAGACGCTTCAGCCTTGCAAGAATCTTCAATGCTCGAAACATCCAAGCTCCGTATGCGCGCTTCTGCAATTCTCCCGTCGATGGACTGCGTTTTGAGAATATCGGTGGTGCAAGGTTGAACTCCAGCTTGAAGTTGCCATCGAACTGAGCGTTGAGCTTGCGCAGGAATTCACCGTCGGTATAAAGTCGGGCCACCTCATATTCGTCCTTGTAGGCCATCAGCTTGTAAAGCGATTTCGCGACGGCTTCGACGAGTCCTGCCTTGCCTCTGGCCCTGGCGCTCTCTGCAGAGGCCACTTCGGCCACAAAGGCGCGGTAGCGCTCGGCATAGGCTGCGTCCTGGTAGGCAGTGAGCAGGGCAACGCGTCGTGCCACCAGGTGTTCGGGAGAGGTTTTCTCGATTCGCTTCTCTTCCCGCATCAATGGTTTGGCCTGCGCCTCGACCACGGCGATGTCCTGAGCGGCGAGCCGGCCCCAGGAAAAGGTTCGCTTGCCGGTTTCGACGGCGACGCCGTTCAGCTCGATCGCCCGCAGGATCGCTTCGAGGCTGAGCGGGACCAAGCCTTTCTGCCAAGCATAACCAAGCATGAACAGATTGGTCGCAATCGAATCGCCAAGCAGCGCGGTGGCAAGTCCGGTACCATCGACAAAGCTGGTCGCGCCGCCGGTGGCCTCGCGGATCGCCCGCTTCATGTCCTCGGCCTCGAAATCGATGTCGCCGTTGGTGACGAAGGCCGCCGTCGGCTGGACGTAGGAATTCACCACCGCGTTCGTGATACCGGATTCCAGCCGCGACAATGCATTCGGCCCGGCTGCGACAACCATGTCACAACCGAGCAACAGGTTCGCACCGCCTACCGCGATCCGCACGGCATGGAGGTCCTCCGGCCTCGGAGCCAGGCGCACATGGCTCATCACGCCGCCGTTTTTCTGCGCCAAACCGGTAAAATCGAGGACGGTGCACCCGCGGCCTTCCAGATGCGCAGCCATACCGATCAGCGCCCCGACAGTAATCACGCCGGTGCCGCCGATACCCGTCACCAAGATGCCATAGGGCTCGGTCAACCCACGGACTTTCGGCATCGATAGATTGGCAAACGGATCTTCCACAAGGTGCAGCCGACCCTTGATGCTTTTGCGAACGCTGCCACCATGAACTGTGACGAAGCTCGGACAAAACCCTCCCAGACAGGAAAAGTCCTTGTTGCAACTCGATTGGTCGATCTGGCGCTTGCGGCCGAGTTCGGTCTCCAGCGGCTTCACTGAAACGCAATTCGACTTTTCGGAGCAATCGCCGCAGCCCTCGCAGACGGCATCGTTGATAAACACACGCTTTGGCGGGTCTGGATAAAGACCGCGCTTGCGGCGGCGGCGTTTCTCGGCGGCACAGGTCTGATCATAAACCAGCACCGTTAATCCGGAAATCTCGCGAAGTTCGCGTTGAACGGCGTCCAGTTCGTCGCGGTGGCGCACTTGGGTACCCGGCGCGAAATCCACGTCGACGGGGTACTTGTCCGGCTCGTCCGTGACCACGATTATTCGCTTGGCGCCTTCAGCGGCGACTTGTTTGGTAATTTCCGGCACCGTAAGAGGTCCGTCGTGCGGCTGACCGCCCGTCATCGCAACCGCATCGTTGAATAGAATCTTGTAGGTGATGTTCACGCCGGCGGCGGACGCGGCACGCACTGCCATCAGTCCGGAATGATAATATGTGCCGTCACCCAGGTTCTGAAATACGTGCCGCTCATCCGTGAACGGCGCCTGGCCGATCCAGTTCGCGCCCTCCCCGCCCATGTGGGTTATTGTCGCCGTGCGCCGCTTCGGCATCGCGAGCGCCATGCCGTGGCAGCCGATGCCGGCCATCGCGCGGCTCCCTTCCGGCACATTGGTCGATGTGTTGTGCGGACAGCCTGAGCAAAAGAACGGAGTCCGTACGATACCGGGATTAGCCGCCGCAAGCGGCGGCTCCTTGTCCTGCAGTCGTGCCAACCGCTGCTTCAGCTCCGGGCTTTCGCCCTGCATGCGCATCAACCGCTGGACGATCACCCGCGCGACGCCAGTTGGGTTCAAATCTCCTTCGCTCGGCACAAGGCGGCGACCTACCTCGTCCGTCTTGCCAAACACCCGGGGCCGATGGTCATCATTGTACAGCAGCTTGACAAGTTGGTCCTCGATCAAGCCGCGCTTTTCTTCGACCACCAATATCTCTTCAAGACCTTGAGCGAAGTTGCGCGCACCGGTCTCTTCAAGCGGCCAGGTAAGCCCTATCTTGTAGAGCCGAATACCGAACTCGGCCGCCTTAGCTTCAGTGATGCCGAGATCTTCGAGCGCTTGACGGACATCCAGGTAGGCTTTGCCGGTGGTGATGATGCCGAGCCGCGCTTGCGGCGCATCCATCACCAGCCGGTCGAAGCGATTGGCCCGGGCGAACGCGGCGACCGCAGCCATTTTCGGACCATGCAGCCGTTGCTCCTGGTTCAAGGGCGGGTCAGGCCAGCGGATATTAAGGCCGTCCGCCGGCAGGTCGAAATCGGTCGGCGCAATGATCTGCAGGCGGTGAGGATCGATCGAGACCGAAGCCGCACTCTCCACCGTTTCCGAGATCGCCTTGAAACCGACCCAGCATCCCGAATAGCGGGACAGCGCAATGCCCAGAATTCCGAAATCGAGATATTCCTGCACCGTTGCGGGATTCAGAATCGGCAACATTGCCGCGATCAGAATTTGCTCGCTCTGGTGCGGCAAGGTGGAAGACTGACAACCATGGTCGTCACCGGCGAGCAGCAGCACACCGCCATGCCTGGACGACCCCGCTGCATTTCCGTGTTTGATCGCGTCGGCAGAACGGTCTACTCCCGGCCCCTTTCCATACCAGATACCGAACACGCCATCGACTTTGGCGCCGTCGAACAGGCCGACTTGCTGGCTGCCCCAGACCGCAGTAGCCGCCAAATCCTCGTTGACGCCAGGTTGAAAATGAATGTTGTTTTTCTCCAGGAAAGGTCGCGCCTGCCCGAGCGCATGATCGTACATGCCTAGCGGCGAGCCGCGATAGCCGGAGATGAAGCCTCCGGTGTTCAAGCCTTTTTCCTGGTCCCGTTGCCGCTGAAGCATTGGCAGCCTGACCAAGGCTTGAATTCCCGTCACGTATACACGGCCGGTCTCAAGTTTATACTTGTCGTCGAGAGTGACTTGAGCCAACTGCATGATGTCCTCCAAATTCGACCAGGGAAAGCGCGCTACCGAAGGTACTGACCAGGCCTCGCGGGCCCAGACCGGATATCCAAGCCCGTCAGCCTGCTTCTTGATGCTGCGGCTGCCAGCGCAGCAGATGGCTTTGCACCCGCTGCATGATCGTTGTCAGCAGGACGCCCGATATCATCAGGACAAAGACGGCGACCATCATACCTGATGCTTCACCGCGCGCTTCCGCTTCGATGATCATGCGGCAAATTCCCCGCTGCGCACCGATGAACTCGCCGACGATGACGCCGATGAGAGAAAAGGCGATAGCCGGAGCCAATGAGGCAAACAGCCAAGCCATCGTTGAAGGAATGATGACCGTTTTCGTGATCTGCCATTCAGACGCTCCGAGCAGACGGGCCGCACCGATATGATCGCGTTCGACCGCGCGCGCGCCGGCAAAGGTATTAAAAAATACCAGGAAGACCACGACCAACCAAGCGGTGACTACCTTGGACACATCGCCGATGCCAAAGGCCAGGATGATCACCGGCGCGAGGGCGATGCGGGGAATGGCATTTGCGGCAACGATGAACGGCTGAAAGATCGCGCTGAGCCGGTCTGACCGGCCGAGCACCAGGCCGGCCAAGAACCCGCTCGTTACTCCAGTGACGAAGCCGAACAGGGTATTTTTCAATGTCACGAATAGGGCGACCCAAAGATTGTTTTCCGACCGATGCATGCAAGCGGCAAAAGCGTCTTTAACGCCCAGGGTCCATTGGTCCTTGTCGACAAGACAGCTCAGACGCAGAAAATGCTCGAAAATCTCCGATGGTTTGGCGACGAAATAGGGGTCAAGCAGGTCCGGCACCAACCATGGCATCTTGTCGCGCAGATCATAGCCCCACTGCCAGGTAGCCAGAATGACAAGACAGATTGCGATCTGCCATAAGACCGTTACCGCGCCTGCGCTCCTCATTCCGTCCTCCCCCGGACGAATTCCTCACCTAGCGAATGCCATACTTCGGAAAACAGCGCCGCATAGGCCGGACTTTCTCTCAGAAACACGGCGTCCCGCGGTCGCGGAAGATCGACGGAAAATTCCTGCTTGACTCGCCCCGGTCTCGCCGAAAGCAGGATGATGCGGTCGGAAAGTGTGAGCGCCTCGCCCAAATCGTGAGTGACGAAAACGACGGTCTGCCGTCCTCGCTCCCATAGATCGAGCAGAATGCGATGCATATCCAGCTTGGTGTGTGTATCCAGGGCGCCGAAAGGCTCGTCCATGAGAAGGATCTGCGGTTCCATGATCAATGTCCGCAGCAAGGATACCCGCTGCCGCATCCCGCCGGACAGCGATGATGGATAGAAGCTTCCAAACTCGGCGAGTCCGACTTCGGCCAGGGCCGCGGCCACGCGACGACGCCGCTCGGAAACCGGCATCCCTGCTAGCTCCAACCCATAGCCGACGTTTTCTTGCACGGTTCGCCAGGGAAACAGCGTGTCCTTCTGGTAGACGTAACCTACTGTGCGGTCAGGCCGCCCCGGCGTGAGCGGTTTGCCATCAAGCAAAATCTCCCCGCTGGTCGCCGGCAGCAGCGTCGCGATCATGTTGAGCACGGTGCTCTTGCCGGAGCCGGACGGTCCCAATAGCGAAACGAACTCGCCTTTGCGGATCGCAAGTGAGACATTATCGACGGCCCGGACGATCGGGGCCTTTGTGCCAAAGATCTTGCACAGGTTTCGGGTCTCGATGCGGATTTCGCCGCCTTCCGACATCGCCGTCGCTCTCGGGGTCGCGTAGCGAGCGGGCCTCATCAGCCGTACTTCTTCTTGGCAGCGCGGATGAAGACATCCGCCACTGCATCCTCGCGCGCGATCGGCTTGATGCCGGTCATATCGCGAAACCACACCTTGGCACCGCACTTGAAGCTGGTGTCGTCGATAATGCCGTCGTAGTCGGCTGCCGACTTGTAGGCTTCGATCTCGATCAGATTTGCATCGCGGGACGTGCTGCCTACATAGGGCTCGACAATCCCGTAGATCTCGGCAGCCGAACTGGTCTTGATCCACTGGCCCGCGCGGTAGAGCGCGTTGACGTAGGCCTGGACCTTGGCCGGATCGCGGTCGATCGTGGACTGCAGAGTGAAGTTAGCGGTGACGGGAACATTGCCGCCGATCATCCGATCCCAATTCTCGGGGGCGCCAAGCGCAAAGATATTTTTTCCCCAGCCGCGTATCTCAGCTTCCTGAATCATCGATGCGGAAGCGCCGAGCAGATCGATCTGCTTCGTCTTCAACGCGCCAAGCATGGTCTCGACATTGCCGGCACCGACCCAGGCAAATTTGTCCTTGATCCCCATGGAGTCAGTAAAATAATCGGCCCAAACGTGCGATGTGCCGCCCAGCGAGGATACGCCGAAGATAGGTTTGCTTCCGTCCGGGCGCAGCCACGACGCAACCTTGCGCACATCATCCAGCCCCGAGTCATAGAGATCCTTTCTGCTAAGCAAGCCACCCGTGACCCGCGTGTCGACAGCGCTCAGAATCCGGGATCGGCGGCCACGATTGCTCAGTTGCAACGAATGGGTGACATCCCCGATGGCGAAATCTGCCTGTCCTGCCGCCAATATCTCGCGACTCTTGGTGCCGCTGCCACCCTGGAGCAGCTTGAAGTCCAGACCTTCGTCACGCAGGAATCCCCGTCCCATAGCCACGTATTGAAGCTGGTAAAGCGGAACCGCTACCGGGTAAACCGAGGAACCCGGCATGCCCGACTGCGCGGAAGATCGTCGTGTCGAAAAGGCAGCAGCAGCGGTGCCGGCCACCACCAGCCGGATGACCGACCGCCTTCCGACGATTGTCGCAACCATGTCTTCCTCCCTGTCTTATCGAGCAGCCGTTTGTGAACGTCGCGGGGCGGAGCAGCGAGCCTCCAATGCGGCCAGCACGGCGTCCCCCATCTGACTGCAGGAGATGGACGGTGAACCGGGCGCGGCGATATCGGCGGTGCGGGCCCCTCCGGCCATGGCGTCGGCCACGGACTCCTCAAGCAGGACCGCCTCCTGCGGCCAGCCGAGCGAAAGCCGCAGCGCCATCGCAAGACTAAGGATCGCGCCGAGAGGATTGGCGATGCCTTTGCCGGCAATATCCGGCGCGCTACCATGCACCGGTTCGTAGAATGCCGGCCGACGCCCCGCCGAATCGGCTGGTCCCAATGCGGCGGACGGCAACATGCCGAGCGAGCCGGTCAGCATGGCGGCGCAGTCCGACAGGATGTCTCCGAATATGTTGTCAGTGAGCAGCACGTCGAATTGCGCTGGCTTCCGGATGATCTGCATCGCGCAATTATCGACGAACATGTGGCTCAACGCGACGTCGGGGAACTCCTCGTCATGCAATTGCTGCACCTCGTCGCGCCATAGCTGCCCCGCTTCCATCACGTTGGACTTGTCGACCGAACAGAGGACACCGCGCCGCGATCGGGCCAGTTCGAAGGCGAAGCGGGCGACGCGGCGGATTTCCGATGTGGTATAGACCTGCGTGTTCACCCCACGTCGCTCGCCATTGGGCAGTGTCTCGATACCCCGCGGTTCACCGAAATAAATGCCTCCAATCAGCTCGCGCACGATGATGAAGTCGACGCCTTGCAGCACGCGGTTCTTTAGCGAAGAAGCGTCGTATAGCGCCGGGATAGTGACGATCGGACGAAGATTCGCGTAGAGCTGCAGCGAGCGTCGAATATGAAGCAAGCTGCCTTGGCGCCGCGCGGCCAGCGGGATTTCATCGAATTCTGGCCCTCCGGTGGCGCCGAACAATATCGCATCGGCGGTCGAAAGCGCCGCCTCGGTCGCAGGCGGCAACACTGAGCCGTATCTGCGGTATGCGTCGGCGCCGTAGGCTTGGTGTTCGATACTGATCGCCAGACCGCGCCGCGTTCGAAACCAGTCGATCACGCGCACGGCTTCGGCGATCACCTCGACCCCTATGCCGTCACCAGGCAGGACCACGATTTTTTTGTCGGCTGGTGAGGTCATTGCAAGCCCTCGCTATAAATCCATGGACGACGCGCTCGATCGGCGGATTGAAACGCGGTGATTTCGGGGTCTCGCTTAAGCGTCAGCCCGACCTCGTCGAGCCCCTCCAGCATCGCTTCCCGGCGCAGCGCGGGGATCCGAAACTCAACCTCTAATTCGTCAGGCGCTATGACAACGTTGCGCGTCAGATCGACCGTTATCTGGTGGTGCTCGGGATCGATCTCGATTTCGCGAGCGATCTCTTCGACGCGCTTCCTTGCCATGACCACGGGAAGCAAGCCGTTCTGAAAACAGTTGTTGAAGAAGATGTCCCCGAAACTCGGCGCGATAACGCAACGTATGCCCATACCCATCAGTGCCCAGACGGCCCCCTCTCTGGAGCTGCCACAAGCAAAGTTGTTTGCCGCCAGCAGGATCTTCGCGTTGCGATAGGATGCTCGGTTCAAGGGGAAATCCGGATTCTCAGTCCCATCGGGCAGGTAGCGCCAGGATTCGAAGCAGTACCGGCCGAGGTCTGAGCGGGGCGGACCGCTGACCAGGCGCTCGATCCGAATTATGATGTCGGTATCGATATTGTCGCGAAGCAGCGGAGCTGCGACGGCGCGAAGTTTTGTGAAGCGCTCCATACGCTAATTCTCCAAACTGCGGACGTCCGAGATCATTCCGGTCACCGCCGCGGCGGCAGCCATGATGGGGCTTGCGAGATGAGTACGAGCGCCGGGTCCTTGGCGGCCGACGAAATTGCGATTGGAGGTTGAGACCGAACGCTGTCCGCGCGGGATCGTCTCGCCATTGGCAGCCAAGCACATCGAGCATCCAGCCTCGCGCCATTGGAAGCCGGCATCGCGGAAAATCTGATCGATCCCTTCAGCTTCCGCCTCGCGCCTGATCGTTTCTGAGCCGGGCACCACCCACGCATTGACGTGTGCGGCGACATGTCGGCCGCGCACGACCGCCGCTGCCATGCGCAGGTCGGAAAGGCGACTATTGGTGCAAGAGCCGATAAATACCCAATCTACCTTGGTGCCGCGAATGGCCGAACCGGGCTGAAGGTCCATATAGTCGAGGGCAGCCTCCATGGCCCGGCGCTTATCGGGATCCAGGACCGACGCCGGATTTGGGATCTGCTCGTCGATACCGATCACCTGCTCGGGACTCGTGCCCCAAGTGATCTGAGGATGGATGGCACTGACGTCAATTTCCACTTCACGGGCGAACACCGCGTCGGAATCGGACGGCAGCGTTCGCCAATGCGCGACCGCGTTTTCCCACATTTCGCCGCGCGGTGAGAACCGGCGCCCACGCAGATAGGCATAGGTTTTGTCATCGGGAGCGATGAAGCCGATTTTGGCGCCGAGTTCGATTGATAGATTGCATAGGGTCAGTCGGCCTTCGACTTCCATCGCGCGTACTGCCTCTCCGGCGTATTCGACCGCGTAGCCGGAACCCCCGGAAGCGCCTATGTGACCAATCAAGTGCAGAATCAGGTCCTTTGGACCGGTTCCGGACGGCGGCGCTCCCGTGAATGTGACACGCATCGCCTTGGGGCGTTGCTGCACCAAGGTCTGCGTCGCCGCGACGTGGATCAGCTCCGTCGAACCAATTCCGAAGGCGACCGCACCAAGACCGCCATGGGTACAGGTGTGGCTGTCGCCACAAACGATCACGGTCCCCGGAAGGCTGATCCCGAGCTCCGGGCCGATCACGTGAACAATGCCTTGCCCCGGCTCACCGAGATCAAATAGCCGGATGCCGGCCGCCTTGGTTTCCGCTCGCAGGTCGGTCAACCAGCGTTGGCCGGACGGGATTGTGTCGGCGCGACCGGGCGTAGTGGAGATCGTGTGGTCGGGAGTGGCGAACGTCAGCTCGGGATTGCGTACCTTCAGGCCACGCTTGCCGAGCATGACCAAACCCTGCCCCCCTCCGTCGTGAAGTAAATGGCGATCGACATGCAGCAGCGAAAAGCCGTCGCCCAGATCGGCAACAACATGCTGATCCCAGATCTTGTCGAAAAGTGTCTTGCCTGTTGCAGGCGCCACGGCGTTTCCTTTATTTTTTAGTTGTTATATACTGATGATGACTCAGCTGCCTTGTCAAGCGGCACCGGGCCCCATAACGTATTTTGAAGGAATGCAGTGGGACGTTGCAGCCCGGTTGCCTTGAGGGAGGTTATTTCAGGTGCATGATCTTAGCCGTGCCCTCGGTACGCCGTTGCACCACCAGCTTTCCGCCGTGATCCGCGACGGCATCGTCAACGGCCGCTATCAGCAAGGTGAGACGCTTCCCCCGGAGGAAGGCTTATGCCGGATGTTTTCCGTATCCCGAATCACCGTGCGCCGGGCCATGCAGTCCCTCGAAGAGGAGGGACTGATTGAACGGCGTCAGGGAAGCGGCACGTTCATATGCGATCTAGGCAGGAGCACGTCAGCGCACGCGCCGCTTGCCAGCCTCGTCAAGCGGACGGTGGATATTGCTAGGCTGACAAAACCGGTGGTCAAGGAGTATGGCTTCGTTCGGCCGCCGAAATACGTGCACGACGCTCTGGGAATAGAACGCGACGAACAGGTCCTGCGCGTAGTCAGGCTGAGGGTGCAAGGCAGGCTGCCTGTCCTCCATCTCACGGTGTTCCTGCGGCAGGATATCGGCCGAAGCTTCTCGTCTGCCGATTTCGCTGCGACTTCTCTGCTGAGTCTCATGCAGCGCGCGGGCCACGTCTATCATCGCGTGGAGATGGGTTGTGGCGCGGCTTTGGCCGATCCTATCACCGCCAAGGCGCTCCGCGTCACGATCGGTGCGCCGCTGGTAGAGATCAAACGCCTGGCCTTCGATGCCTCGGGGCGTCCCATCGAATTCCTGGTCGCACTGGCGCCGCCCGACCGCTACCAGCTCCGCATGTCATTTGGTCCCGATCGTGGCCCCGATTTCGACGCAGAGCTGGTTTCATAGCGTCGGCGGGCTGAGCCAACGTCGCTTCCTATCCGCTTTGCCAGAAGTGGCGTCGCCAAGTGCAGCCACCGACCTTGGTCGTTTGGGGAAAATACGACACCTTCTTCACGGTCACCGGCGACCGCCTATGCCGACGAGTGCCGGGAGCAGAAATCCACATCCTGCAAGCGGGGCATTTCGCACTCGACGAAGCGACCGACGAGATCGCGCCGCTCGTCCGGGACTTCCTTGAGCGACTGGACAAACAGGGTGGATAACGCTGAGCTATACGTTACACAGTTCAACCGAAATTCCGACGCCTCATGGTCGCTCGCGCAGTAGGTAGACTCTCGGTCGCAATTCGGCACCTGAACTAATCGCTTTGCTCCCCTTGGCGGCTGCTTTTTGGAGGGGTGGCCGTCCAGCCTGAAGCGGAATGAGCTATCGCCGAGCAAAAAGTGAGAAGCCATCAGCGCCTACGAGCAGGAGGACCACAAGACGTGCGTCTCGGCGCGTTTCGTACCAACTGGGTAATCCGGGCTTTCTGCGGAGATCGCAGACGCCATCAGCAAAGAAGCCAAGAATCGCCTGCATAGACTGAAGGAAGCGCCACGCAGCGGTGGCTCCCAAACAAAAATATCGAAAAC
>Ga0179587_10000812_pt1 | contig 13546 bp, 9 predicted proteins | sample CZODoug2_1_08_16_FD_185932 | JGI IMG/M metagenome (GOLD analysis project Ga0179587, IMG submission 185932) | Vadose zone soil fungal communities from Angelo Coast Range Reserve, California, USA - CZODoug2_1_08_16fungal | ecosystem: Environmental > Terrestrial > Soil > Vadose zone | place: USA...
CTAGCGGGATCGAGAAGGTGAGGAACCTGACTGCTGAGCGGTTGAACATTCCTGGCCAGAGCACTAACATGCTGCGCCGCGGGTACTGGAGGTGATTATGTCTTTTACGGGAAAGAATGCGTTGGTCACAGGTAGCTCCCGGGGCATTGGCCGGGGTATCGCGCTAAAACTGGCGGAAAAAGGAGCGCGTGTCGCGGTTCATTACTATCGCAATCAGGATGCGGCGCTGTTGACGCTGGAAAAGATCCGCGACCTCGGGTCGAACGGATTTCTGGTTCAGGCCGACGTTTGCCAGCCGGATGAGGTTAAGCGGATCTTCCAGCAGGTCCGGTCCGAGTTCGGCTCGCTCGATATTTTCGTCAGCAATGCGCGAACGGAGGCGCCGACTTTCTACGAAGCCCCATTGGAGATCACGCTGGATAAATGGGACACCGCAGTTGATTCGCAAGCTAAGGCATTTCTAGTTGGAGTACGGGAAGCCGTTCCGCTGATGTCGGATGGAGGAAGGATTGTTGCGATCACGTTCGCGCCAGGCGGACGGTTTGGAAGCTGGCAGCCTTGGGTTGCGATGGGGGCGGCGAAAGCAGCAATGGAGGTGTTGGTGCGATATTTCGCCGTCGCGCTGGCTAGCCGTGCCATCACGGTGAACACCATCAGTCCGGGCTGGATTGAAGATAGCGTGCTAAACAGTTTGCCGGAAGTTTTTCAAACTGGTCTGCGCGAGTGGCAGGAACGCGGGTGGACTCCCATGGGCCGATTGGGGACCCCCGCCGACATCGGTAACGCTGTGGCGTTGATTTGTTCACCAGAGGCGAGCTGGATCACAGGTCAATTAATCGAAGTGGATGGTGGTGCCTCGTTGATGGATGCCCATCTGCCGCTAGAATTCCAGGGGGTAGCAAAACCGAGAAAAGCGGAAGCGGCGTAAGGGGGTAATCGGGTCTGGCAAACGGATACCTCGTAACTCCTTGTACCCGACAATGAGGCACAAGTCCGGTGACTCGGCTACACGCGCGGTCGCAGCCGATTAGCGGAAGCCTCTAAGGATTGTGCCTGGATCACGGCGTATCCGGAAGTTGGCCGTCCACCAGTGCTTGTGTATTTGGATTACTTCCGGATGGCCGACGATCCGGGCCGAGTGTTCGCGCATCACTCTTTTCAGGCGGAGTTCGACGCCAGCAAGCGCATGCAGTTTGTGGGGATCGTTACGAAGATCGAGTGGGGCAACCCTCACGCCCGGTTCTACGTCGACGTGAAGGACCAGGGCGGAACCGTGACGAATTGGAATTTTGAGCTCGGCAGCCCCCTACAGATGCGCCGACAGGGCTGGAGGTCGGATTCGGTGAAAGTCGGGGATCAGGTGACAGTCGAGGGTTATCCAGCGAAGGACGGATCCAAGATGGCCAGCGCCCGCAAAATCACTCTAGCAGACGGCGGCACAGTTTTTAGCGGAACCTCCACCAACGGAAGTCCAGCGCAATAACAAGAGTGTGCGCGAGCCTTTGATCAGAGGTGCTGCGCCATGGCGGGCTTCTCTTCGAGCGCTTTCAGGACACGTTCCGGGGTGAAGGGAATTTCGCGCAGGCGAGCGCCGGTCGCATCGAAGACCGCGTTGGCGATGGCTGCGGGAACGACCACAATCGGAGTCTCCGCGGCGCCTGTAGCCGGCAGCTCCGGGCGGTTGATGAGGTGGATCTGTACATCCGGAACATCCTGGAAGCGGAGGACCGGATAGCTTGCCCAGTCCAGGCTTTTTACGCCGGCGGCATCGAAGATTACTTCCTCAAACAGCGTGCGGCTCACTCCCTGCATAATGTTTCCTTCAATCTGATTTTTCACGCCGTCGGGATTGATAATCAGGCCGCAGTCATAGGCGATGGTGACCCGCGTGACCATAATCTTTCCGGTCGAAGTATCCACTTCCACTTCGGCCACCAGAGCGGGGATACTGCCATTGCGCACGTTAACGGCCACTCCTCTTCCTTTGAGAATTTGTTCGCTGCTGGCGGGCGCGGGGGATGGCCGCTCTGTCCATCCGGATTTCTCCGCCACGGTGCGCAAAGCTTCGACGATGCGCTTGTCGTTCTTCAGATAAGCCAAGCGGAACTGCACCGGATCGATGCGCACTTCCGCGGCAATCTCGTCCACAAAGGACTCCGTGGCAAAGACGCGCGGCGGTTCCCCCGGGGATCGCAATGAAGCGGTGCGGAGAGGCATAGGCTCTGCAAACATCCAGGGGACGGTCTTCGATTCGATCTTCATGTTCTCGAAGTTGTAAATCTCCCCGCCCCCGCCGGCGCCATTGGGATTTCCGGCGTTGGTCGGCTCAATGCCGATCTGCCTCTCGGCCAATTGTGGGGTGCCTTGCGATTCGGTCCAGGGGAGGCTGCGATCCAGGAAATCCCAGGCCGTCACTTTGCCGTGGGAATCCATTGCGGCGCGAATCACCTGCAATTGCTGCGGTCCTTTCGGGGCCCACACCTGTTCGTCGGCACGCATCCACTGCACGCGCACGGGCCTGCCCACGGCGCGGGACATCAAGACAGCATCTTCGGCGGCGTCATCAGCGGTCAGGCGGCCGTAGCAGCCGGAGGACTCGATGAAATGCACGTCCACGTTTTTCTTGGGCAGCCTCAGCATGGTGGAGATGCGATCGCGTGTCGTAAAGGGGCCTTGCGCGCCACTCCAGATTGTGACGTGGTCCCCTCGAACATCTGCAATCGCGCAGGAAGGCAGCATCATGCCGTGGTTTTGGAACGGCCAGTGATAGGTTGCTTGCAGAGTTTTGGCGGCCTGTGTGAAAGCCGAATCGACGTCTCCTCTTTTTATGGTGGTCAGTTCTCGCACCGGCTTTGTATCTGTCAGGTAGTCATCCACGGCCTCCCGGTTGGCCGGCAATTGGGTCTGTGGTTCCGACCAAGTCACCTGCAAGGCCTGCGCTGCCTGGATCGCTGCCCATTCGGTTTCCGCCACCACGGCTACGAAACTTCCTTCTTGAACAACTTTAACGACACCTGGAATGCGGGCAATGGAACTCTCATCGACCTTCAATGGCTTGGCCACAGGCGTGTAGGGACGAATCGGGCGGCCATGCAACATGCCGGGGACTCGAAAATCCGGTGTGTACGTGTATTCACCGGTGAATTTTTGCGGAATATCCACGCGAGGCACCGAGGTGCCGACAATCTTGTAGTCCTTGTAGCTCTTGGCCTGCACTTCCGACGCCACAACCATCGCTGTCTGGTAACCCCTGGCTGTGATCTTCACGTTGAAATGCATGCCGCCGATGAGATCACCGTAGGAAACCTTTTTCTCAGGATGATCTGAAACACTTACGACACCATCCGTGACAGTCATTTGTTCGACTTTGGCGCCAAGACGAGTCGATGCGAGCTTTAGCAGCTCAGCGCGAGCCGCGGCGGCTGCCTGCCGCAACTGCGGGCCTCCTCTGAGAATGGTGTTGCTTCCGACGGTGCGGCCCTGGTCCACCGTTTTCGAGGTGTCTCCCATGGCCATGGTGACTCGTGCGAAGGGCACGTCCAATTCCTCCGCCACGATCTGCGCCAACGCCGTCCTCGTGCCCGTGCCGATGTCAACTTTGCCGGTGAACATGGTGATGCTTCCGTCCGGCATCACGGCCAGCCAGGAGTCGAGTTCCTTTGGATCGAGATAGTCCCCAGGCCCTGGCGTGAACGTACCGAGATCCACTCGTTCGACCGCGTAGGGGCGAGGTTCCAGCGTTTCCTGCGACTGGGCCAGGGCACGGCTTAGCGGTCCGTACAAACTGAAGCTGACAACTAGAGCGCCACTGCCCTTGAGGAGCTGTCTGCGCGAGATGGATTTCGTGTCGAGACCCATGTTATCCGTCCCTGCTGTTACTGAGCTGGGGCTGAGCTGCCGCTACCAGTTGGCACCGCGGCGCCATTACCGGTCGGAGATGGAACAGGTTCGCCGGGGCGGAGGCGCGGGCTGAACTCCACGCCGTCGTCTCGGACCGCCTTCACCCAGCTGCCGGCGGGCTGGCCATTCTTCAAAGGATGTACGGTGAGGGTCAATTTCGTGCCGGGAGCGAAATCGCTTTTGTGGATTCCGTTTCGCATCAGCACTCCGGGCCCTTCCGCCTCGAAGCCCCAGGTGGTCACCGAGCCGTCCTTGTTGGTGAAGTCCACAATCAACCAGGAATGCGGGTTGGTGTACTGAAACTCTTTTACGACGCCCTTCATCGTAACTTCCTTCTCGTCGAATTGGGATACTCCGTGATGGGCCTCGGCGACCAGAGATGAGAGGGCGAACAGCACCATCACAAATACGTTCGCACGTGAAGTGCGGATCATCGGCGTTCCCTCCCTAGTGATTGGATTTGTTATTCGATTTGTCAGTGAACGTAAAACCCTTGTAATCGGTGGCGCCTTCCTGCGTCCTGGTTACGTCGTTGTTGGGATTCTCGCTGCAATCCCAGTAGCGAATGCGCAGGCTCTTGTCGGGGTTGGGAACCAGCGTGTACAGGCGCTGGACATACCAGGGCTCGAGATAGAGCCTGGGGTCGAAGAGCCATACATCGATCGCGATGGTATTTGTGTTGACCCGCTCCCAAATTTCGACCGTCTCCATCTCCTCACTCTGCATGGGCTGATTCCGCCCCATGGCCCGGCTTTGAAGCTGATTGGTATGGATCACCAGTTTCTGCCCGTCCCAGAAGCCGATCGAGTCCCCCTCCGGCAAGGGATAGCGGTCTCGCTCCGGCGTGTGGCCGCGGCCGTCGGTGTAGATTCTGCGAATCTCGTTGGCCTGCTCGGTTAACACCCAGGTCTCATCCGGCGTGACGATCTGTTCGCGCATGAATGGTTCCGTGAGCCAGCGTGGAAAACCTGCCGGGCCGCAAGTGCTCAGATTGTCATCGTAGATTTGCCCTTTGGCGGTCATTTCCTGACCATGCTTCAGCTCGGCGATGGCGACCGGCGTCAGCCTCGGTTCCACCGTGCTTCCGGGGGCGGGGCGGAAATAACACTGACTTCCGCCTAAACAATTCTGAAAACTATCCACGCTATCCGCAGTCCATATGCCCGTCCAGTCCGGCAAGGGCGCGCGCGGCTTGCTCGCGGCCTCCTTCTTCATCGCAGCATAGAAGTCGGAAATATTCTTATACTGGAGGGCCAGATCGTGTTTGCGTTGCCATTCCGCGACGGATTGCCTCGGCGTTACCGAAGCCTTCCCCTGTTGTGCGGCTGACGGAGCTGTCTGCGCGAGGAGCGGAGGCGAGGCGACTAACAGGAATGCAAATACGGTGCATCGATTACGCATTGCAAATACCTCACTGCGGTATGTCGCGCCACACCTTGCAACTGAGACGATCCTTAGCAACGATAGGATGGAATTTCCTGTTCCCGTATTGTCTTTCCGCAAACCATACGCCAGCGGCGGTCTGGCGTCAATCTCAGATCGTGCATCTTCGCCGCCCGTTGACACGGGGGAGGGGTGGAGAGGTCTGCGGTTCGAGTCCGCACGGGCCTACCATTCTTTTCAATACTTCAGAGAGTTTTCTTCGGAATCCGAGAGAAACTTCACCTGTAATTCTTCACCTGTAAGTGGTGTTTTTGGGACAGTAGGAGTCGGCCTCGTTCAACTTACCCCAAACACGCACCCTAAGATTGCATCACCACTGCTCGCAGTGGAGTTTCGGCTGTTTCGGAAAATCCCAACTTCCGGATTGCCGACCATCCACCCAGAACCCGGCCGCATGCTCCCATAAATCCGATCTTGGAGTTGTCAAGTTCGCGGGATCTGGCTACGGCGCCACCCCAAGCGCGGAGTACAACTCTTCAGGCTTATAGAGCATGCCGTCCTTTATGACCACTGCCGTCTTTCGAATGTCGCTGATGTTTGCTACCGGATCGCCATTCACGAGCGCGAGGTCGGCGAGTTTGCCGGGGGCGATGGAGCCTAGCTCATTATCGAGGCTCATGATGCGGGCGGCGTTGAGGGTAGCATTTTGCAGAACCCGGCTTGGGGGAATGCCGGCCTGGACGTCGAGTTCGAGTTCCCGGAGAAGGGCGAATCCAGCCATGGAGTCGGTGCCGGCTTCGATGGGAATTCCGGAGCGATAGAGAAGGCCAGCGAGATCCACCATCTTGGCGAAGGACTTTCGGTACGTATCGTCCATACCGGTGGGCGGGTTCAAGCCCGTGGAGAGCAGGCCGCGGCGAACCTGGATGGGCAGACGGCTGGCGATGGGTTGGAAACCGAGGGGAATATGGCCGGCGCGGTTGAGGTACTGATCTTCGAAGACGCTGAGCGTGAGATCGAGCTTGGTGTGGTGATCCTGAAGCAGCTTGACGAAGGACTGGACCTGAGGCGAGTGGAGGTCAAGATCGACGCCACGTTTGGCAGGTTCGACGAGGCGAGCGATGGTGTTGGTGTTTTTGATGTCGGGCATGAAATTCAGGATGAGGAAGTTGACGTGCTGGATTTCGTCGTAGCCAAGCTCGACACATTGGGCGGCGGTCATTTCGGCGGGGATGTGTCCGCTGACGCGGAGACCGTTTTTGTGGGCTTCGTCAATAATGGCGGGCACGAGTTCGGGCTTGACCGAGCTGTAGATTTTGATCTGCACGTAGCCGAGGCGCTTGTAGTTGTCGACGGCGGCGCGAGCTTCGGCTTCGGTGGAGACTAGGACTTTTGTTGGACCCTGAAATGGGCCACGTCCATCAATGATGCCGGCGAGGATAATGCGAGTGCCGAGCTCTTTGCCTTCCTCAATGCGCTTGCGGCGGGCCAGCAGCGAGTCGATATCATTCCCTAGGTCGCGTACAGTAGTGACGCCGACGGCCAGATTCAGCAGGCCATCGTCCTCGCCGACGTGTGCGTGCATGTCCCAGAGACCTGGCAGCAGCGTTTTGCCGGCCGCGTTTATAACCTCCGCTCCGGCGGGCGTAGCGACTTGATCGGAAGGGCCGACGCCGTGGATGCGGTTCCCCACAACGACCACGCTTCGGTCCTTAAGAATCTCTCCTGACTGGGAATCAAAAAGATTAGCATGGACGAACACGATGCCGTTCGGCGCCCGATGAGTTAACTTGACAGCGACCTCAGCGGCGCGGGCCTCCGCGGCTTCATCTTGTGCGGCTTGCATCGACTTGGCACTCGCTTCCCAACCTTCCGGGATCACGGTAATCCAGCGATCGACCAACGCGAAGAATGTGCGGCGGTTATCAAGCCAGATGTACGTCGGCGAGAAGTCCAGCCCGGTGACGGCATACATTGTGACGCGCATTTTCTGACCGGAGGCTTCGAGGTTGAGCTCGGCAAGCCGGTCCGTCTTTGCTTCACCTTCCGGCAGCAAATCGACCTTGCCCCCATTGCTAAGCGCCACTTGCGCGAGAATCCCTAGTTCCGCGGGCGCGCCGTTGATCGAGACATACACGCCTGACGTAGTCAGCTGCTTTTCGCCCTCTTCGGAGTTGCTCTTCCAACGAGCGGAGCCGGATTCGAGCGAATAGCTTTCGTTAATTGGGGATTTCAGGTAATCGTTACCGTTGACACTCTCCGCTACCGGAACACGCCTTGCATCCAGTTTGAGAATGCTGGTGGTTTTGGGTCCGCGACCGCGGTCGTTGTATTGATAAAAAATGTGGATGCTGCCGTCCGGCGCTGTCCACACCGCCTGTTGTCCCGCAAGATTTCCCATAATTAGCACGGAATAGCGGTCGGCAGTGCCCGGAATATCTGCCGGCAGTGGAGGCACGGCACTTTGTGTCTCTTGGGTCTTCTGCGCGATGCAACTCATTGTCAGCACCAGGCTGACGACGGCGACGTACATCAGATTTCGTGCAAGGCAATTAGCGCTTCGCATGATAGTCCTCCACTCTAAGCCGTCCCCGAAAAACTACTGGGTGCCGGATTATATAACGTGAATGCGGCACGTGCATAAGGTCCGGTTGGGTGAAGTTGGAACTTTTATTGGAGCTTGCCGCCGATTGTGGGCGAGTCACGGCGTAACCGGAAGTTATTCCGGGCAAGAAGTCCGCTTCTGGGAGGTTATGAACATGTTGGCTCGGCGTCTGCCCCCGAGTGACGGGCAACCCTTCCATGATCCGGGTAAGGGAAGGGTTGCCGACAATCCAGAAGATAGCTGCGGTAAGGAAGTCTAAATACCATTGAACAGGCGCAGTTACCCATTAATTCGCAATCTATTTTTTCAGGAGGGAGCGCACCCGCGCTTCATCGGATAGCGGAAGCCAATCGCCAGGCGTCAGGCACGTGTATGCGTCCACAGTGTAGCCTCCTAACGAAGCTGTGGCATCGCCCGAGACCTGATCCTTTTTCAAAATGAAGATTCCCTGCTGCTGCTTCTCGAACTTGGGAGCATTCGCCCAAGCCACGTCCTGGGATTGCGGAAAGCGGACAATCATCTTGTTCCTTTTGACTTTGGGGCCCTTAAGGATTGACTGGATTTGCAGCACGGCTTCATGCCAGTTCGCGCTGTGTTCCGAGGTGCGATAGCGCGCGGCGGCGGACTTGGGGACGATCCATTGGTGTACATCCGTGATGCGCCCTATGATCACGTAGTCCGCAGTGGCAACCCGGCGCTGCAGATCCTGGTCACCGATTTCCTGTTGAAGCTGCCCGAAAGTCTTCTCGCCAGTGCCTGCTGCCGCAACTGGCGTCCCGCCGCTAGGCAGAATCTCGTGGCCCACTTCCTTGACCGCGACGCCCGCGCCAAAGATCCAACCGTCTGCAAAAAATGTTGCCTGCGTTCCGTCCTGGAAGGCAGCGGGGTCTTTCACCTCAACCGTGACATTGTCGCCTTTCTTCAGCGAAACGGCTGCTGGCTTCTTCAAAACCGAGTCAACACGAACGACAATGGTCTGCGCCGACTTCGGCACGCCGGCGAAGGACGTGGCCGCGACCTGGCTGACCGTGCCTGCAAAAATGATGCTCGATTGTTTGACCAGGGCAGCCTGATTGTCCGTTGCTTGCGGCAACTCGCCAGGCGAGAGCAGGCTCATCCACAGGATGCCTGCAAGGAATAATCTCGAAGTATTCATACACCCTTCTTTCCCCCTCGTCATGGTGCGAACGCACTTCACGGCATCACCGGAACGCTGAAATAAAAGGGATCAATCGAAATCGCCACAGGATTGCCGGAACCGTCCGTGAGAGTCTTCGTGTTGAAGTCCGCTGTTCGCTGGTACGTTACTCCTTGCGGAAAATTAGCCCGGTCCGGCGTGTTGTTCGCGCAAAAAACTCCGCGAAACTCATTCCCGACCGCGAGCAAGTAGTCGTAGTCTCCCAGATAGGGCAAGAACTGCTCCACGGGAGTATCCGCCGGGACACTTGCGAGAACGGTGTCCTGAATCGTCGCGAAACCGTCGCGCGATTGCACCACATGTGTAACCCAACGGCCGCCAGAAAGTTGCTGATGAAGAAACCCGGCAACGCCATTGTTCGCCACTGCCAGCGCAATGTTCGTGGCATTGCTGATCGTCGTATGCGGCAAGTCAGACTTGGACCAGGTTACGCCGCGGTCGGTCGAGCGGCGCACATGCAGCGTGTAGATGTCTCCTTTGCGCCCACGATCTGCCCAACCCACGTACACCGTGGAACTGTTATTCGGATCGACTGCGATGGAAAGTGTCGAACCGATTCGTTCCTGCCCCAGGGTGGGGGCATTCGACCATGGGATAGAGACCCGCTTGACGACCAGCCGCCCGGGCAATTTGTCTGATGGGTCTTTTAGAGCCTGAAAAGCTTGGGGGGCGGTTGCTCCGGCATCATCCCGGACAACGACTACGTCGCTGGTGGCGATTGAGCCGTTGAACTTGCGCCAGCCGAAGAAGGCCGCGTAGACCGTATTGTCGGGAGCCACGGCTGGGCGGACAGATGGCCCATCCTGCCCCATCGTCTTGCGCGATTCGATCGAATATGACTTGTAGGTCGCGCCGCCATCCAGAGATACGTCCACCGTCGCAGTGTGGCCGCTCGACTGGCCGAGATCATTTAGGCCCACATAAATATGGTCGATATTGGAGAAGGGCAGTGCGCGCACAAAGGGCTGGTCCACGTTGGTGCGGGTGGATTGCACGTTCATAACGGCGCTCGAAGAAACATCGTCCGATTCCGACTCGTCAAGCGTGATGGATGCTGCGCAAGCGAGCGTGCCCGCGTGGAGGTCTCCCCGCGGATGGTTCTCGCCAGTGGACATGGCATGGGTGATGTCGCAAGTCATCCGCTGAACAGGAGTGATGGCACTAAGGACCCAGGTGTTGCCCGCGTCCTCGGAAACATATACAGGGGCATTTCCAGCACTCGAAATCGGGTTGGGAGTGAACGCCGAGGCGACCATCACCTGGGGATTGGCCGCCTGGACAGCCAGGAAAGGTTCACTGTCTTGATTGGTCTCTCCGCTGAGGCTTGCTGGAATCACGTCAACGACCTTGGCGTGGGTCGGTGCCACGCCAGGAGGCGATTGTCCCCCCACGAACAAAGTGCCGGCCATCACAGCGAGCACAGGAAGCGGCAGCACGCGCGTCCAATATCCAGCTAAGGATCTCATGACAGTGGTCTCCCCAATCAGGTGGCGGATAGCACGTAGGGCAGGCCAGCCGGTGGGCCGGGTTCCGCATGGCAGGCGTACGTCTTTCGAAACGTAGTTAACCCAGCCCGTAAGCCGGGATTTCCATTTTGAATTCCCTGTCAACCAGTACTATACGCTTGACGTTCTCCGCAAACAACGATCCCTCCCACTTTTCGGTACCGCGTTCTTCCGGTGACCGGCGGGAGGCCGGTCCTACGACTTCCAAGAGTCCCAGAGTTCGAAACTGCCGCTGTTACGCCCATTCCTTATAGATAAATGGCCGCGCGTGCGCTGCTCACTTGGCGAGTGACGGCATGCTCGAAAGTCACGTTGCTGTTTTTGGGGCGGGCTCTAGATGACTTCTGGACGGGCGAAAACTCACGCATTTAGGCGCTGGCAGGCTCCTGCGACAGTTGTGTTTCGCTTCTACTGTGATCGACCAAAGCTATCTTACGTCTATGGTCGTGACGCTCAGCGCTGGCAGCGTTAGGGTGATCGACGAGCCGCTCGCGGGCATCGTTCCGATGAAAACAGGTTGGACGGGGTTTTGTGCCTGGGCCGAAGACGTCGTCATCTGATACAGGTGCGCGGTGCCCAACAGGGTTTTGCCGTTGATCGCGGTCACCTTTACGGAGTTCGAGCGATTAACGGCGACGAAGACTACGCGGCCGGGCGTGCTACTGTCCGTGCTCGCATAGACGACTAGATCCTTCACGCTGCTGGACATGGCCTGCAGCGAAATGTCCCCGAAATTCGCGCTGGCGCCATCGAAGCCGCGGAAGGCGCGGAATCCCGCCAGCGCATAGGAATACGTGCCGCCCGGAGGCCAAAAATTCGCGGCGAAGACGCCTTGCGCACCGAAAATGCCGAGAGTATCGGCCTGTGCAATCGTACCGGCGATGTGATTCCAGCCGCCGTTTTCGTATTCCGTGATGGCGATTTTCATGCCGGGGAATTCCGAGTCAATTTTCGTTTGCAGACGGCCCAGGAGGTTGATGGGAGTTTGTCCGAGCTCATTGTAGATCCACGGATTGCTGTTGTTGTCGTCGTGAAACGTCGGATCCCACAGGTTGCGCGGGCTTTGCACGATGAGCTGTACTTGCCCGTCGGTCAGCGTTGAGCCGCTCAGGTTCAGGATGCGCGTCCCGCCGGAATCATAGACTTCCGCATACCAATGGAAATCGTAAACATCGACAAGAGATTTCCCATACGTCTTCGACGCGGTATTGAGCGCCGTGAGGTATTTGTCCGGGAACCAGTTGTTGCCGCTAGGTGTAGCAGAAAGCTCGCCTTGCCAGTTGTATATGCCCTGGAAACCGTAATGGACGGGACCAAAGATAAAGAGGTTCGGGAACTGGTCCTTGAGCGCTTTGGCCAGATTGATCGTTTTCGTGATGTAGTCATCGGACGTGACCGGACTGTGCCCCTGCACTTCTAGATGCGTGGAATTCCAGAGTTCCGGCTCGTTGTCCAGGCTCACGAAGGTGGGCAGCGTCGCATTGGCGCCGAAGACGTTCCCTGGGACCTTTTGGTTTAGCGCCCAGAGAAATTCGTCCATGTACACGTTGGCATCCGTAGTGACCGGAGTGGCCGTAAAGGAAACGCTTGAGATCGTGCTTTTCTTGTCGACCACTTGTTTGAACCGCGTCAGGTCCGGCGGATTCACCACGTTGACCGGGCCATTCTCGTCTGCGGACGCCAGCCCCTGGAGCTGCACTGTGATGAGGCTCGCTGTGTTCTTGGCTTGATCTCCCGTGACGAAGCCGCGCACCGCTTCCCCGGGGACATTGCTGCTGCTCAGGTAGTTGTCGTTGTCATAGATGTAATCGCTTCCGGCGTTCGAAGCGTTCGTCTCCCAGTTGTAAGCAGTCCAGCGATTGCCACCAGCGCGGTCAAAGGTGAGTAACGGCGGCGCACCGGAAACGCCGTTGTAAAAATTGATGCCGTAGATGTAAGGCGAGATCGGCTTGGTCTTGGTGGGATCGATGGTGATGATCACGTCGGGAGCCATTCCCGCTGGAGTTGCCGATGCTTGCATAGAGTCGGCGCTTTCGCCCGCTGTGTTCAGCGCAGAAACCACATAGTAGTAGGTTACCCCGTTGGTCAGACCCGCATCGGTGAAGCTGGTCACGGTCGGCGCAGCAACTTGCGAGTATGGCCCTCCGCCCGTAGTTCCGCGCTTCACGTGGTAGCTCGTCGCACCGGCGCTCGCCGACCAGTTCAAGCTAACCTGAGCGTTACCGGTGGCAGCCTGTAATCCGGTTGGTGCGGCAGGCGGGATTACCGGAGCGGTCGGCGTTGCATTCACCTCTGCGGAGTTCGCACTCTCCCCAGCAGAGTTAAGCGCGGACACGACGTAGAAATATCTTGCGCCGTTGGTCAAGCCAGTATTCGTGAAACTGCTGATCGTTGAAGAACCGATGATCGTGTACGGCCCGCCCGCGGTAGTCGCTCGTTTCAGGTTGTAGCTGGTGGCGCCGCCGCTGGCATTCCAGGTGAAACTGACTTGCGCGTTTCCAGCGGCGGCCTGCAAGCCCGACGGAGTGGAGGGAATGGTAAACGTGGCTGAAGGAGTGGCGCTGGCTTCGGTGGAGTTGGCGCTCTGGCCCGCCGAGTTATAGGAGGAGACGACGTAAAAATATTGTGTGCCGTTCGTGACGCTTGTATCTGGGAAGCTGACAGAGCCCGTGCCCGCGATCTGCGTGTACGGCCCGCCACTCGTCGTAGACCGCTTGACGTAGTAACCCGTGGCGTTGGCGCTTACCGACCAGCTGAGACTCACCTGCGCATTCCCCGCGGACGTTTGCAAGCCGGTCGGTGCAGGGGGAACTCCCGCGCCTCCGCCGTTCCCTTTTCCGCTTCCACTGGAATAAGCGCCCGCGCATCCGGAGAGGCCGATGCCGGCCAGCGCGGCCATCCACAGAAATACTCGTAGTTGTGCGGGCATGTTTTCGGGCCTCTGTTATTGGCCGC
>Ga0179587_10000814_pt1 | contig 13545 bp, 12 predicted proteins | sample CZODoug2_1_08_16_FD_185932 | JGI IMG/M metagenome (GOLD analysis project Ga0179587, IMG submission 185932) | Vadose zone soil fungal communities from Angelo Coast Range Reserve, California, USA - CZODoug2_1_08_16fungal | ecosystem: Environmental > Terrestrial > Soil > Vadose zone | place: USA...
AAAGAGAGGAAATATACGAATGCAGAACTGCACCAACTTTTTGAACCTGCCCACCAATTGAGACGCCAAGCCGATAGCAAGCATGGATAGGATCAGCAGAAGGTATTAGCATTCTTAGATGCATTTTATACTGATAGACATGTTTCTCAAGATAAAAGACTCATCATTTATTCACGGACTCCAGGGACAAGCAGCCTAGAAAGCCAAGGTGCCAGATGCCAATACATTGATTCTCTAGAGGAACGTGCCCAGAAGCTTAGAGAGTACCAAGAAGAGATGCACGCTTTTACTGCATTTCTCAAAGAGATCTTCTTTCATAGAGATCTTGCTTGAGTTTGCCCAATATAGCGCAGAGAGAGATTTGTTTGATTATCACGAAGTGTTAGACTATAGTGTATGGAGGCAATGATGGCACAGCTACTAGCAGATATCGTTTCATTGCTAAAACGATGTCGACCTCGTGGTATCAAAATCTGGCACTTAATACTGCTGATGCTTCTGATGGATGCCAGCATACTTTTGCAGGACTTCTGGCAAGACTTCGCAAAAAATACGACACAGACAGTCTCTCATTCTACAGGAGGTGGGTTCGCACCAGAATCGATAAGGATCTGCGCGATTTTGGTCATACAGTTGGCGACGTCACCAAATATGCCGGAGCCTACGTACAAGGTTTGCAGAGTACAGGTGCAATCGCCTGCTTTAAGCATTTTCCCGGCCTTGGCGATGTCCCTGCTGACCTCGATCCACATAGCACCTTGCCCACCGTGAATGCAGATAAAGACCATATCTATAACGTCAATCTGGCAACCTTCAAGCACTTCATTCAGTCCACAAATCCGCAGGAGCAGGCAGACATGATCATGGCTACCGATGTGCTAATGCCTGATATTGACCCCAAATTTCCGGCTGAACTCTCCCACACGTTCATCACCGACATCTTGCGCACGCAATTTGGCTATGATGGTGTAGTCATTAGTGACTCGCTGCACCTGCAAGGTGTCGCAATCGATGGGCAACATCTCAGTATTGGAGATGCTGCTGTACTAGCCATACAGGCAGGCATCGATATGGCACTTAACGTGACTGGGCCTGCTGAGGTTACAGAGGTAATTAACGCACTTAAAGCAGCCTTACAAAATGGCACAATAACGCAGATACGCATAGAGGAAGCGGTGACACGGATTATCACACTGAAAATGGAGCGTCATCTCATGCCAGGGCAATAAATTGCCGGATATATTCCCGTCCCCTTCAGCTGGCCCTCACGAAGAAGATGCTGAAGAACCTCGCTGCAGCCGCTCGATAATCTCTTTCAAACGCCGTGTTTCAGCCACATGCTGATTATGTAGTTCCCTGATCTCCTGTTCCATTTCCTCTTGCATCTGCTCCATACGATCCTTCATATGAAGAATAGCCTCTACTCCGGCTAGATTCACACCAAGATCACGCATTAAGCTGCGAATTTGGACAACACGCTCAATATCGCGATCTGAGTAGAGGCGTGGACTATGTGGACTATTTCCCTTCCGTGCAGGCGCAATAAGCCCCAGACGCTCGTAATGACGCAGAGTTTGCTCGTGGACCTCAGCTTTCTGAGCAGCCACGCTAATGATATACCACGCGCCATCACCTTTGTCAGGCATCATCAAGTCTCCTCATGAGCGAGCCTCAACATCCCGGCTACGAGCTAATTTCTCAAATAGGGACCGCTCCTCATCGGAAAGATTCATAGGCAGGACAACCTTGACACGCGCATAGAGATTACCATGACTCTCTCCACGCAAACGAGGCATCCCTTTCCCTGCCAAGCGGAATAAACGATCATTCTGAGTCTCCGAAGGGATCGTCAGCAGCAACCTGCGTCCATCGGGCGTTGGCACCGCGACTTCACCCCCAAGCATGGCCTTGACCAGTTCTACATCGACATCAACATAGAGATCATCACCCTTGCGCTCAAAGAGGGAATCTGGTTTTACACTGATGACCAAGAAGAGGTCTCCGCGTGGGCCGCCACCGATGCCAGGCTGGCCTTCACCCGCGACACGAATTCTTGAACCGTTATCAACGCCCGCAGGAATTTTCACCTGAATGCGCTTGTTACGCGGGACCATCCCCTGCCCGGCACAATTGGAGCACGGTCTGCCTGCGACCTCACCTGTTCCCTGACAGGTTGAACACAGCTCTGTTGACTGGATACTAAAGGTGCGTGATCCCCCAACGTATGCCTCCTGCAAAGTTACGTCAACAGGCTGCTCAATGTTATCGCCGATACGCTTGCGCATATCCTGGCGCATACCACTACGCACTCCCGCACCACTAGTACCACTCCGTCCAAAGAGCGCCTCAAAGAAGTCGGAGAAGCCACTCGGCCCCATCGAGTCAAAGTCGTAGGGCACACTACGTCCACCACTACCACTATACTGATAGGTACGCCGCGTGGTGTTACTAAAGCTCGGACCAAACTGCTCCTGCCAGTTGGGGCCTAGGGTATCGTACTTTTGGCGCTTGTCAGGATCAGAAAGCACTTCATAGGCTTCATTAATCTCTTTAAACTTCTCTTCAGCCTTCTTATCACCAGGATTCACGTCGGGATGATATTTACGAGCTAGCTTGCGAAAGGCTTTTTTGATCTCGTCTGTCTTCGCCCCTCGGGCAACGCCGAGTATTTTGTAATAGTCTTTATAATCCATTGCCCAACTCACTTTGGTAGTAGGAGTCAGCTATTCCCCACACTGACTTTGACGCGAGCCGGACGCAATGTTTCCTCACCAAGGGTATAGCCTTTGCGTAGCTCTTCGAGAATAGTTCCTTCCGGCTTATCACTATTCTCGACCGCTTCAACCGCTTCATGTATATATGGATTGAAGACCTCACCAATAGTAGGAACTGGACTCAGCCCCTCAGCCCGCAATACTTCTCCCATTTGCCACTGTAACATGCGCAGTATTTGCTGCAATTCCTGTTTATCCATTGTTTCCTGATAGATGAGGGCTCGCTCCACATTGTCCATCACTTCCAGGATTTGCTTAAAAAGCGCTTTCTTCTGCAATTGGACGCGATCTACTACCAATCGCTCCTGGCGCTTACGGATATTATCAACATCTGCCCGTTCACGCAAATACTTACTCCAGTTATCTGCCGCCTCTCTGCGAGCCTGGGCAAGCTGAGCCTCCAATTCGGCAATGCGCCCCTGAGGCGCGGGCTGTACATGGGCAGGTGCCTGCTGTTCTTCGTTATTTACAACCTGTTCCGCATTTGCCGCCTGCGTATTCGTCGTCTCCTGTTGATTTGCTGCCTGCTGTTCTGCAGGTATCTCTTGAGGATCTTGCATAACGATTCTCAAATCTCCTTGTTCGTTGTCCTCTAGTTCAATCATTAATCCGTTTCACCCCCATACATCCTCTTCAGAATGGAGGGTGAAATGGATTACGGAGCCTTTTACAGCTCTTGAATTTATTAGGAACGCGTGATAAAATGTGAAAGCAGAAATCAGCACGCGCTAAAACGTGCTGAAGGGCAGGTGCACACAAAGTTTACTGCCACTACAGTATAAAATTTGAGTCACTTATTGTCAAGGTTTCTTTCGAAAGGAAAAAGCAATGGCTGCTAACCCACAAGATTATGATCTTCATGGGACACCAATGGCTGAGGAAGACTTCGAGCAACTAGTTAGCGGAGAGACCTCATATCGCTATGAGTTGATCGATGGCATTTTATACAATATGACGGGATCGACGCCAGAGCATGGCGACATTACTGGCAACATCTTTAGCTTGATCCATGCCCACATCAGAAGAAAAGGTCCCTGCAAGGTCTATCAGGACCAGTACGTTAAAATCCCAAATGCGCCGACAGTTGTGCCAGATGTAGTGGTGACGTGTGACAGATCAGATTGGGAGAAGGATAAGCGACTCAGGCCCTTCAAGATTCAGTCACCATGTATTGTTGTTGAGGTATTATCGCCTAGTACCGAGAAGTATAACCGGAAGGAAAAGTTTGCACGCTATAAACGATGACCATCACTGGAGGTGTATATTCTTGCGCACCAGGACTCGGCACATGTCGAGGTGTACCGTCGCGAAACCGATTGGAGGCAGGAGCACTTTTCGTCAGGCCAAGCAATCAGGTTGGATCAGATTGGGCTAAATCTCTTGATCGACGACATTTATGAAGGCGTTCTGTGAAATTCGCACGTTGGGAGCTTATATTACAAAGCTCCCATTGCTCGGGAATAAGCCGACTAAAAGTCATTATCTTCATAAGCTCAGAGATCTCAAATCTCCTCAACTTCTTCTTCATTGGATTCTGCCCAGCGTGCACCACGCTCCAGGATAATAGGACCTAGCAGTTCTTGCTGGCGCGCATCGATACGCTCCCACTTCCACAGTTCTAGCACAGCGATAAAAGTGACGACGATGACGATACGCGAATGCTCATTCTCGAGCACTTTCGAGAGCAAAATTGAGGGGCATTCCTGCAGATGACTGATGATTTCGGCAATGCGTTCGCTGACACGTACACGGGCAACTGGCACTAGCCCTTCGCCATTAGCCTCGTCTCGAGCCTGCAGTTCGAGCAGACGTTGAAAAGCACGCCCTAAAGAGTTTGCGTCCAGCCCGGTAAGTGTTGGTGGAGTCCAAGCCAGTTGCGCCTCAATTCCGGCCAGCAGGCCAGAGCGGCCATACGTCTGCAATCCCGCCTCCTCACGTTGACGCAGAGTCTGGGCAATCTCTTTCGCCAATTTGTACTCTACTAGGTGACGCTGCAACTCTTCCGCCATAGCAACGGCATTCTCACCTTCACCGTTCTCCATCTCTTTGGGCATATGAGGAAGCAGGTACTGCGATTTGATAAATAACAGGCGTGCGGCAATAAAGACGAATGAGGCCATATTAGCTAAGGGGAGAAGCTCGGCATTCCACTGTTGCAAATAAGCCAAGTATTGATCAGTGACTGTCACCAGCGAAATGGTGGTAATCTCCATTTGTCGTTTCTCGATCAAGTGCAGCAGCAGATCAAGTGGTCCCTCAAAGACGGAGAGATGGACGACATAACGATCTTGCTGACTTTGTTGCTCCGCTCGCTCTTCTGTCTCAACGAAGTCTGGCATATGCTACGATACCTCATCAACCAAGTGCAACACAGCAGCCGGACCAGTGGATTGGTGATGCGTGCGAATATAGAGGACGGCCCGTTCCGACAACCCGGCGGCAGCGGCGAGTTCTGCCCCCACTTCAGCATGCCACCAAGCATAGCTGAGTTCGCGACGCCAGCGAGGTAATTTCTGCATATCGCAGCATTGAGGCTCAATCGCCAGTTTCATCAAGACAGCTGGAACCAATAGTTTGCCAATCACAATGACTGGTCGTGTCCAAAATGGCACACGGCCCTGAGCCTTACCGACATCATGCAAGAGAGCAGCAGCAAGCATATCCTGCTCCACACAGCCACGAGCCTGCAAACCTCGGCAAACGCGCAAACTGTGCCGCTGATCGGCAGCCGACATCTTGCAAAAAAGTGGAAGGGCCGATGCAGGCAACCACAGCTCTACCTCGGCGTAGTCCTCACGCGTTAGAGGAGCTACAAACCCAAGCTGCTGACATACTTGCTGCAAGCGGTACGTTATTAGCCGTAGCCATGTATCGATTCTCATTACAATCCTCGGCCAGGAAAGCCCCGTTCTTTTCAGGTGGGGATGAACTGGCCTACCTTATCTGGGGCTTGGGCACCTGGGTACCTTTTGCCTATACAACTTTCCGGTTTTCAATGGCCCTGCTAGAATAGTTGAGTAGTACTTTGACAATGGAATAGTGTTTGTGGGTTCCAAGCTAAATCGTTCGCTTGGGTAAAAGCACTAGCGTGTACAATCACGTGCTACTCGCACACGAGACGTAAAACTCGTGGGAGACTTTGGTCTCCGTTCAAACGAAAGTATCCAGTCGAAGGACTGGCCCTGCTGGTCATAGGCAGGGTGCCACAGGAGCCTGAGCTGCTCGACCTGTGGAAGGCGGCCTGGGACCGCCTGATCTGGAAAGCGATGATCTCGAAGGTGAAAGCGATTGAGAGGGAGCTGAACCGGAACCCCCTTGGCTTTTGCCAGGGGAGATCTCAGCCTGCAATCTACCCACTTAAACAAGATAGGTACTCATCAGATTAGTAATCGGGTGGCCTGTCACCAAAGAAATGAGAGCCAGCGCCCCCAACCAGATATAGAAGGTCAGGCGGAACAGCGGAAATTCAGCCACACCAGCTAATCTGCCGATGAAAGGCAAGAAGAAAAACAGTGCTAGAATAATAAATGGCCCATAGATTGCTGAGCGAGAGAATTGCACTGCCTGCTTACTCGGAAGAAGAGTATAGAGGATCTGATAGCCATCGAGGGGATAAAGCGGTATCAAGTTGAACAGGGCAAGACTAATATTGACAGAAGCAAAGACAACCACCCACTGCCGGAGCACATGAGCGAAAAAGCTGCTATCCAGAATTGGATCCAGGAAACGGAAGAGTACAGCGGTGAGCAAGCCGATAATCAGACTAAATATCAGACCAGCACAGGCAACCAGTAAAACGCCAGTATCGGCAGGAACACGCATCTTCCAAGGGTCCGGCTTGACAGGCTTTCCCCAACCCAATCCTGCTGGCGGAACAGCCGACATAGACAGAGGTTGAAAGGCCAGGATCAGACACATCACCAGCCCCACGGGATCTAGGTGAGCACGCAGGCTAAGTGTCTGCCGTCCCTCCAAGCGTGGTGTCTGGTCTCCTAACCAGGAAGCCACCTGTGCATGCGCCCATTCGTGAAGCACAATGGCTAGTAAAAAGGAGATGACGATCATAAGCGCCAACAGAACATTAATTATCATGGCTCTCACTCAATTCTTCAAGCTAAAAGATCAATTGCCATACCCTCGTATGCAGAACGTGTGTGTTTAATGTGTAGTCCTCACCATTATACCGTTTCTTGAAGGGCCTTGCAAAGGTTTCTCTTTTATAACACTTTTTCTAATCTTTACAAAGCTTGCTTGCTATGATAGAATGTCCAAGAAGTAAAAGTTCGGAGTGGATAGATTGATCACTGAAGAGGAAAACAGAAGCCCTTGCAGATAGAAAAGGCTATTAATTAAGCAGTGATGTGGCCCAAGGAAGGGTGACTTGCAGTGGTAGCATAACCTAGAAGGGGCGAGTTGAATAGGATGGATAGGCCACTTGATAGAAAAACAGAAATATCTCTGCTTCAAGCAGAAGAGGCTGCGACGAATACATCAATGCCCTTCCAGAACCAGCTTCTGGCTACTAAATTCTATGTGCCCGTTGCTGTCGGTCCGCTGATCTCGCGTCCTCGTCTGACTACTTTGCTCAATGAGAGTCTGAAGCATCCCCTTACGCTCGTCTCTGCTCCTGCTGGCTTCGGCAAGACCACCTTATTGTCTACTTGGGGACATTCACTGCCAGCAAACGATCTCCAACTGGCCTGGGTCTCCCTCGACGAAGAGGATAATGACCCACAGCTCTTCTGGACCTATTTCATCTCGGCATTACAGATACACCGACCAGAACGCTTTACCCCGCTATTAGCACAGCTGCAATCATCGCAAGGCCCACCCCTCAAGTACGTTCTGATGGCGCTCATCAATCTGCTCGCGGGGAGCACAGAGCACTTTGTACTCATCCTGGACGACTATCAGATGATCACCGAGCACGAGATACACACCACTCTCGCATATCTTGTAGAGCATCTTCCTTCTCAATTGCGTATTATGATAGCAACACGCGCTGATCCTCCCTGGCCACTCTCGCAACTGCGGGCACATCAGCAAGTACTGGAAGTTCGTACTGCCCAATTGCGCTGTACAGTAGAAGAGACCAAGGCCTTTTTTAAGGAAATAGTGGGCATCCAGTTCCCTGATCAGACGATCCAAGAAGTGACGATTCGCATAGAGGGCTGGCTGGTGGGTTTGCAACTCTTGGGCCTTTCTCTGCCAGCACAGGCTGATCCTCTCACTCTGCTCCAGGAGACCAGCGGGGATCAGCGCTACATCCTAGATTATTTGACGGAGGAGGTGCTCCGACGGCAGCCGCAGGACGTGCAAACCTTTCTGCTCTCCACGTGCATTCTTGAGCAGCTCACGGCTTCGCTCTGTGATGCAGTCATGCAGCAGAACGACAGCCAGCAGATGTTGGAACGGATCGAGCAGGCCAATTTATTTGTGGTGTGTCTCGATAACAAGCGGCAGTGGTATCGCTATCATCATCTTTTCGCCCAGGCTTTGTCCTATCGGCTGGAACAGATCCATACGGATCTGGTGCCTCTCTTGCACCATCGTGCCAGCCTCTGGTATGCTGAGCAGGACCAGACCACCCAGGCGATCCTGCATGCCTTAAAGGCCCACCAGTGGCAGTGGGCAGCTGACCTGATCGAACAGAAGAGTCTTGCGTTGATGTCACTGACCTGGGGAGCAGGGAAACAGCAGTTAGTCCTGCTCCGAGACTGGCTCACCCAACTCCCGACAGAGGTGGTCCATGCTCGCCCTCGCCTGTGTCTGGCCTGTACTTGGATGTTGTGGTCTATTACTCCACGAACCACGTTGGAAGCCTGGCTCAACATGGCTGAAGCGACGCTGAGGGCAACGCTCCACCAGGATGCCAATGAGCAGAGGTCATCGACGATACTTGTCCCACAAGACAGGTCGGACCAGGAGAATCTGCTTGGGGAAGTGCTCTCCTATCGTGCCTTCTTACAAAGTTTTGATGAGCATGGGGAAACTGCACTTGCGCTCTGCCAGCAAGCTCTGGCCTTGCTCTCAGCCACCAATTTTGCCGCTCGTAGTGGACCAGTCGCCATTGCTCAACTCCAAGTCTCTTATTCCTCTTGTGTGAATGATGCCATGGCTGCTGTCCAGATTGGACTCCAAACAGGCTCACTCCTCCACGAGGCAGGGCAGACTGCTCACGCTCTTAGTGTTATGGGAAACACGGCCATGCATATGATAGGAACAGGGCAGTTGCGCCAGATACACCGACTGACCCAGCAAGCCATTGTGCTGGGCAGGAAATCAGAAGCCTTTGTCTTGCCTGAGGTGGGCTGGTCCATGGTTGTGCAAGCCGACATCCTGCGCGAGTGGAACCAGCTGGATGAGGCCATCTCTCTGGCAGAAGAGGCCATCTCACTGTGCCAACAGATTGAATCACATCTCTCGCTGGTCATTGTACTCTGTGGGTACGCCATGCTGCTGCGTGTCTCTCTCTCGACGGGAGACCTGGATGCAGCCTGCTCGGCTCTCCAGGAGATTGAACGCATCAGCAGCAGTATGAACCAGCATTTCTCTCTGTATTTCCGTTCTCTCTTCACCACCATCGATCAGGTCAGACTCTGGCTGACCCGTGGGGAGTTGGACAGTGCCGTCCTCTGGGCTGAGATGCTGGGTCTGAGAGAGTGGCATGGCACTCCCTTTGCTCGTGAACGAAAAGAGGTGGCACGCATGCGTGTCCTCTTAGCCAAGAAGCAGCCAGCTGTTGTCCTACAGCGACTGGAGCCCGTTTTGGAGAGAGCAACTACGGGAAAGCGTTGGGGCCACGTCATTGAGATGAGGCTCTTGCAAGCTCTGGCCTACCAGATGTGCCACGAGGAGACGCAGGCTCTGTCTGCCCTCTCAAAGGCAGTTCGCCTGACCGAGCCAGAGGGCTACATCCGTAGCTTCGTGGACGAAGGAACGCCGATAGAGGCTCTGCTCTCTAGATTGCACGAAAAGCAACGCAAAGACGGGCCGACCCCCTATCTAGACACGGTGCTGGCCGCCTTTCAGCAGGAGAGCAAAGGGCAAAAACCTCCGCCGAAGCAGGTCGCAGAGCATACCACAGTCCAGATCCTGCTCGAACCCTTGAGTGAGCGAGAACTGGAGGTCCTCCAGTTGATAGCACGCGGGGCATCCAACCAGAATATTGCGCAAGAACTGGTGATTGTGGTTGATACCGTCAAACGCCATGTCAGCCACATCTTTGTCAAATTAGACGTGCAAAATCGAGTACAAGCGGCAAGAAGAGCGCGCGAACTCGGCCTGCTTGATGAGGAACACATGTGATACAGGAAGTAGAGAGAGACTTCCATGAATGGATTGATACCTTGACCATTGCTACGTCAGGTGACACTCCCGTTATTACTTGTACTGCCTGTGGGACCGTGCTTGGCTTGTTGCAGGAAAACTGGCGTGCAACTGCCCCTTGTCGCCATCCTACACCACAAGAATTGGGACCCCACCTAAGATTCGACGACCGTTTCCGGTTCGATCAATTTGTCTGTCCCGGGTGCGCCCGCTCGCTGTGGCTTGATGTGCAAAAGGTCGATAAAGAGCCAACGAACGACTTTTCTCTTGCACAGCATCAGGACAAATTGTCCCTCTAACATCCTAGAAAAAAACCTCTCCCATTGGTATCCTTTATAGAGGTGAGCTATAGTGGAGATTTTTTCAGTTTGGAAATCCTCTCGACATCTCTCTAATATAGCGTCATTTAGGAGGAACTTATTATGTCAAGACAGACACGATACTCACGATGGTTGACCATCGGTGGATTGCTTGCACTTATCTTTATCCTGGCCTCCTGCCAAAGCGGCTGCGGCACTACTAACGGCACCAAGTCTCTACCTACTGCTCCGCAACTTATTAGCCAAGCACAAGATGCAATCCAGAAGGTCACATCTTATCACTTCACCCTCGACACTGCTCATCCCGGAACGTCTACAGCTAGCTCCATTCAAATCAATAAGGCGGATGGCGATATTCAGGTACCCGATAAACTGCAAGCCAAGGCCAACGCCACTGTTCTTGGTTTTGCAGTCAATACACAGTTCATCGCAATTGCTAATCGGCAATATTATACTGACCCGCTTACAAACCTCTGGACAGAAACAAGCCAATTGATAGATCCGCGCACACTCACCGATCGACGTACAGGTGTTGCGGGCATCCTGGGGCATATCCAACAGCCCACCGCGCCTACAAATAGTAACGTTGGTGCAGTCCCCTGCTGGAATATCAATGGCAAGCTCGATGCGCGATACTTATCAGTCATAACAGGATCGGCTACACAGCTCGGGAGTATAATTAATACCACGATATGTATCGGCAAGTCCGACAATCTACCTTACCAGTTACGCATGCAGGGCATTACAATTCAAGGAGATACAGCGCAAACTGTACGCACCTTCTTGCTTTCGCGCTTCAATGAGCCACTAAAGATTGCTGCGCCGCAGATAGCGTAAGGGTGCTCATCACATCTTGGCCCAGATGGAACATGGGGGGTACAACGGGCGCAATGAATTGCAGCCCTTACCCATGGCTATAAATGGCGTGCTCCTCCTACTTATCGAATAAAATGGAAAGGGTATAATCAAGCGTAGAAAGTACAAATTGCACGCGATTTATCGCCAAGGGTAGGGACGGCAATTCATTGCGTCCGCTTTTCTCCAGAAAGGATTTGTAATGTCACACCGATTGAAACAAAATACTGCCCGGCTAGCAATGCTGGTGGCATGCGTGGCAGTGTTTCTCACAGCCCTCGACCAGACAGTTGTTGTGACGGCTCTGCCGCAAATCATCTATGATCTGGGAATTCCACCACTTCAGCTGGATCATGCCGCCTGGATTGTCAGTGGTTATCTGCTTGGCTATGTTATCGTTATGCCACTGATGGGCCGCATCTCGGATCTTTACGGAAGACGATGGGTCTTTGTGCTGTGCCTGAGCATCTTCGCGCTGGGCTCACTTTTCTGCGCCCTAGCCCCAATCTTGGGTGACAACTATGATCTTGGCTTTCTGCAGAATTTTGGCATTGATGTTACTTCGCCCGGACTAATCTGGCTGGTGGCAGCGCGTTTTATCCAGGCCGCTGGCGGCGGTGCGACAGTTCCTGTGACCATGGCTGTATCTGGCGACTTCTATAGCTATAAGCAGCGTGCCTTTGTACTGGGTTTGATCGGGATGGTTACTGAGGCTGGCGGTGTGCTGGGACCACTCTACGGAGCGGCGATTGTACAATTCTTGGGTTGGCAATATATTTTTTACCTGAATTTGCCTATCATCGCCATCCTGCTTTTCTTGATCATCCGTTTCATCCCCACAAGTAGCGTTATGACCGAAAGCAATCGTAGCAATAGACGCATCGATATTTTCGGTGCACTGCTACTCGGTGCTTCGCTTGTCTGCCTTAGCCTGGGACTTTCCCAGGAGGCAGCCCAGATTACACCCACAACATTAAGCGCACAACAGAGCACACCACAGAATAATCCATGGCTAGTAGCTGCAGCCCTCATCCTGCTCGCCGCATTTATCGTCCTGGAAATCTATATGGAACAACGTGGCAATGAGCCAATCATCACGCTCTCGCTATTCAAACGTGCCAGATTCTCCGCCACGTCTATGATGAGCTTTCTGGTCGGGACTGCATTGATTATCTCAATGGTCAATATCCCATTTTTCTTCCTGACTGTCTTTAATCAGACCACCACTGGTAGTGGTCTCGCGCTCTTACGGCTTACTGCATTAATCCCGATAGGAGCATTGATCGGGGGACGACTCTGCAGCCGCTTCACCTGCCGCTGGACAGCCGTTGTGGGCTTGCTGCCAACAGTGCTAGGCTTCTGGTTGATGCACAACTGGACCATGCAGATTAACTGGACGCAGATCACCATCAGTACTATGTTCACCGGCCTCGGACTAGGACTGGTAATCGCACCTATCAGCACAACAGCGATCAACGCCGCAAGCAAACACCAACTCGGTATGGCTTCTTCTATCATAACGATATTGCGCATGATTGGCATGATTCTCGGTCTGGCAGCACTCACCTCATGGGGACTGGGACGCTTTCGAGCACAAATGATTGCCTTCAAAGTACCGCCGGGGGTAACGACACAACAAGCCAGACAAGCTGCTTATGTCCAATATATTGTCAGCACAGCACACAATATCTACACCAGCATCTTTCTGGTCGGCGGCATTCTCTGCCTGATCGCACTGCTTCCAGCGCTATTTCTGGAAGGGCAGAAAACCTCGAGCGCTTTTGTTCGTACTACCAATAGCACCAATAGCACTGATTCGGATTTTGATCATCTTCAAGAGGATGGCTATCCCCAGAGGGAAGGCGAGGCAAGCAGCATACATGAGTAGAGAAAATAATAGCTCACATGAGCATCAGCGCAGGCGCGACGAGCAATGGGATGAGTATGAGCCAGAGTATAAACAGGACGAGGATTATGAGCCAGAATACGAACAGGACGTAGAATACGAGGAATATGAGGTGCCACCCAAAAGACGCATCTATCAACGCCCGCCATCTTCACGCCCCACACGCTCACCATCCTCACCATACCGATCGCCAGCCACACGTTCGCCTCATCGATCATCCTATGCACGCACGCTCCATCCTCAACCACGGCAGCGTAGCGCTTGGCTTTCTCTGTTTACGGGCTGTGCCATCGGCGTCGTCCTGGCAGTACTCACGCTTGCCATGATTGTCGTGAGCGGTATTTACTCACTGCAGAATGGC
>Ga0179587_10000815_pt1 | contig 13540 bp, 14 predicted proteins | sample CZODoug2_1_08_16_FD_185932 | JGI IMG/M metagenome (GOLD analysis project Ga0179587, IMG submission 185932) | Vadose zone soil fungal communities from Angelo Coast Range Reserve, California, USA - CZODoug2_1_08_16fungal | ecosystem: Environmental > Terrestrial > Soil > Vadose zone | place: USA...
TAGAGTCTACGCTTGTTAGAAAGCCCCCCCACGCTTGTGCGAAGGAGAAGCGATGAATGACTCTGTCGGCCGGCTGCCGCCCCGCAATTGGCCAACTCTATTGATGTTTGTGGTCACCTTAGGGCTGGCCCTCACCGTGGTGCCCTGGTACGGACTCACCCACGGATACGCCGCAGCGGCCTGGATTGGATTCGCAGTGCTCCTGAGTGTCACCGAGTTGGCAATCACCTGCGGCTATCATCGGCTTTTCTCGCACGCCACCTACCAGGCGCATCCCGCGCTGAAGGTGATCTTTCTATTGTTCGGTGCGATGGCCCTGCAGAATAGCGCACTGGTGTGGAGCGCCGGTCATCGCATACATCATCGGTTCATCGATGATCCTGAACGCGACCCGTACTGCGCACGTCGCGGATTCTGGTTTTCGCATATCGGGTGGATGCTGCGCAATTACCCAAGCGGTGATCCTGACCTTAGGTACGTGCGCGAACTGCAGAGCGACCCGCTGGTCGCATTTCAGCATCGACATTACCTCGCGCTCGCGCTGGGCATGAATATCGGTGTGCCGATACTGATGGGCTGGGTGTTCGGCGACATGCTTGGCACCGTCTTGCTGGCCGGCGTCTTGCGGCTCGTCATCAGCCACCATCTGACGTTTTGCATCAACTCGTTAGCGCATATTATTGGCGCTCGTCCATATTCGACCGAGAACACGGCGCGCGACAATGGGGTCGTGGCGCTGCTCACCTTCGGCGAGGGGTATCATAATTTTCATCACATGTTCGCGCACGATTACCGGAACGGGGTGCGGTGGTGGCAATGGGATCCGTCTAAATGGTTAATCAACGCCCTGCAATGGACCGGGCTTGCCAAGAATTTGAAGCGGGTGCCCTGGTTCAAAATCCAACGGGCGTTGCTCGACACGCAGTTTCGTCGTGCGCAGCTTGAACTCGCCCGTCAAGGGGGATCCCCTCGGCTCGACGAGTTGCGCCGGCGCGTGGCGGAGGAATATGAGAGTTTTTGCCATGCGGTCGCAACGTGGACCGAGCTGCGCGAGCAGTCGGTTGCAGAAGCGAAGCGTGCGCTGGTTGATCGATGGGAGAAATCGAGCATGCAATCGCGGCTCAAGGTTCTTGAGCACGGATTGCAGCTTCAGTATCGGCGCATGCGGCTCCTGGGTGCACAACTCGGTGCTGCGCACGCTTGATCCCGAAGGGACGTTAGCTGAATTCAGGCGATGAGGAATGATTACTCTTAGGGAGCTCATCCCTTCCGATCTCGACCGGCTCGTCAGCTTGGCCAACAACGAAAATGTGTCGCGCTATTTGCTGTACACATTCCCGTACCCTTACACCAAGGCGGACGGCGAATGGTGGATCGACACAGGTTCGACGCAGCATGGGGCGACAACTCGAGTGATCGAATATCGAGGGGAGTTTTCCGGCCTCGTAGGCATTAGCCCGCAAATCGGCTGGCGGGAACATCTGGGGGAAATTGGCTATTGGGTGGGAACTGAATACTGGGGCAAGGGAATAGCGACCTCAGCCTTGCAACAGATGACCGACCATGGGTTCGCCGGTCTGCAGCTGCGAAAATTGTATGCGCCCGTGCTTGCCCCGAATGTTGCTTCCATGCGGGTGCTCGCGAAATGCGGCTACGAACTCGAAGGCGTACTGAAGTCGGAAGTGAAGAAGAACGGCCGGTACTTCGACATACATCGATTTGCGAGGGCCAAGTAGCGAGGCTGCTCGGGGGTGTCGGTCGGTCTCTAAAGTGCAAGCACCAGCTTGATTCCTGCGTCGACATCCCGCAGTGATTCGGCGGGCAGGCGACCTACCATCTCAGTCAGCATCCGCTTATCGAGCGTAATCAGCTGTGACACGTTAACGACCGATTCCTGCGCCAAACCGCTAGCCCGCCGGTTCACGCGAACGTTGCCGGGCGCTTCTGCGAGTCGCATGTTTGAGGTCATCGCGGCGCAGATCGAGGTACGAATCGCGCTTTCGTTGAACTCGTTCGACTGCACAATCAATACCGGTCTACGGAACCCGGGTTCGGAGCCTTGCGGCTCGCCGAGAGATGCCCACCAAATTTCTCCGCGCCGCATCACCACTTCTCTTTTGGCAAGGACTGCGCCTGCGCCCTTGCGAGGAGTGGATCGATGGCGGAGTCAGCCGCGTTGTGCCCGTAAACTACATCGAGTCTTTCCCGAACGCCCGAAAATCTCTCACTGTTGACGTATGCGCTCACGGCATTCGCATACAACTCGCTACGCGACCATCCACGAGATTTGGCGAGTCGCTCAGCCTCCTCGAAAATCGAATCCGGAATGGAAATCGCCGTTTTCATTGCGTCAGTATAACCGCGGTTATACTCCGAGGCAACGCGTGGGTTATATCCGCCATGATCGACTGCACTGTATGCGCGTTAAGACAGCTTGTCAGGCGCCCATATCAACCTTATCTTGGCCCCGCGCTCAGCAGTTTGCATCAGAGGATCATGGAGTTATATGCCGACCCGCCGCTGCTCGTCGACGCAGGGCTTGCTCCTCCTCGTGCTGGCTTTGCCGCCCATATTGACCGGCTGCGGTGGCGGCGCGAACTCTTCACCGGGCGCCGCACCCGCCGCCGCGGCGGAGAACGTCACCGTGACGATCAACCCCGCGCAAACCCATGCAATATCGCCGTACATCTACGGCATCAACGACGGAGTCACCGGCGCCCCGACGGACCTGACTTTCGCGCGTAGGGGCGGTAATCGCTGGACTGCCTACAACTGGGAGACCAATGCGTCCAACGCCGGCAGCGACTACCTGTATCAGAACGACAACTACTTGAGCAGCAGTGCCACCCCCGCCGAGGCCGTCCGCGGTTTCATCGCGACCAATCAAGCCAGCGGCATGGCCAGTCTGGTCACCGTTCAAATGCAGGGGTTGGTCGCGGGCGACGAAAGCGGAGCCGTGAGCACCAGCAATCCTCCCGACCTCACTCGCTTCAAACAAGTCGTGAATCAGAAGAGCTCATCGTCCGGCGTCCCGTTCACGACCAGTCCACCCACCACAGACGCCTACGTGTACATGGACGAATTCCTTTGGAGCCTTGACCTGAAATTCGCCGGGCAATCCATTTTTGGTTTAAGTCCGACGACGCAGCATGTCTTTGCGCAATTGGATAACGAGCCGGAGCTCTGGAACTCGACCCACTTGGAAGTGCAGGGTCCCAATCCGATCACCTCGGACGCCTACATTGCGAAGACCATCGGCCTTGCCAAGGCGCTCAAGGACCAGTTCCCCGATCTCATGATCTTCGGTCCGGTTCACTTTGGATTCGGAGGTATCTACAACTGGCAAGGCGAGCTCAGCGCCACGCCGACCGGCAGCAATTGGTTTCCGGACAAGTACTTGCCCGCCATCAAGACGGCTTCAGCGGCGTACGGCAAGCCGCTGGTCGACGTCTATGATTTTCACTGGTATTCCGAAGCCAAGGACGGCAGCGGCAATCGCATCACCACTCTGACGAGCGCCACGCTCACCGACGTGCAGGTTCAAGCCATCGTGCAAAGCCCGCGCAGTCTCTGGGACACGACTTATACGGAGAGTTCCTGGATCACCGGCGCACTCGGCGGCCCCATTTACATCCTGGGCCGCCTGCAATCGCGCATCGCCGCAGAAAACCCGGGCATGAGACTTTCCATTACCGAATACAACAATGGAGGCAGCCAGCACATCGCCGGCACCATCGCCCAAGCCGACAACCTCGGCATCTTCGGCGCCCAGGGACTTTTCGCGGCAAATCTCTGGCCCCTGAACAGCGACGAGCCCTATATCCTCGCGGGCTTCCGCGCCTTCCGCGATTTTGACGGCGTCCATTCCAGCTTCGGCGACACCTCCGTGCAAGCGACTTCGGGCAATTCCCAAAATGTCGCCGTGTATGCCAGCACCGATAGCACCAAGCCCGGCCGCGTCATCTTCGTCGTCATCAATCGCTCGACATCAGACCAAGTGACGACCATCGATGGCCAGCCCCTGTCGGGCACCGCCCATTTGTATCAGATGACCGCCACCACTGCCGCGAACCAGAGTCCGATCCAGCCCGTCGCCGTCGGCACTCTGACTCCGGCGGGCTCCAAGCTGACGCTCACTCTCCCGCCCCTGAGCGTCACCACCATTGATGTGTTCTAACAACCGAACCACCCTTCTCGGGAATGGCACCTGGTTTTTCAGCCATGCAGACGGGAACGATTGGTGGGCGCGAGACGGAGTACTTCGGGCTCCCGAACCAGCGACTTGCGCGCGGTAGGCCACACTACCCTTTGCCACTCGCGGTCTTTGGCGATCTGTGTTCGGTAGATATCGAACGCGTCGGCGCTCGCGAACCGCGCCAGCCAGACGAAGATGTGCTCGCCGACTCGGATCGGGAGTCTGGGAAAGCTATTGAACTGATCCGATGTCACGTACTCCGCGACTGTCTGTGCGCCGGCGCGCTCGAATAGTTTGCGCATCGATCGCTCGAATACTTCCGTGAACACTGGAAGCGAGTCCGGCTGTGTGTAATACAGAGTCGCCACAATCAAACCCGGTCCAGAGTCGCCGGGAATCGCATTGTTCGGACGGTCCGGCAGCGCCGAGAAGCCGCGAGCCGGCCCGCCGGGCTCGAGGAGCAGGACGTTGTCCGAGTCAATCATCGTGGCATTCGCGGCCTCGCGATGTGCGTGCCAGACTGGGCCGTCGTAGAAGGCGGCGAGCGCCTGCCCGCGCATTTCAACGTCTCGGAATCCCCGAAGCCAAACGAACCGGTCCGGGCGATCGAGGTCTCGGAACTGCCCAATCACGGCAATCCCCACGGCTTCCTGAGTCTCGATGAATTCCCGATCGAAGAGCCCGATCAGCACATCGCGCTGTCCGGCATGCAGGGTGTATTGGCGTAGCTCGATCAGGCTACAACACGACGCGTCGAGGCGGAGCAAGCCCGATTTCCCGGCCGCCGCGGACATCGCAATCATTGCGGCGCCCGCGAAGACGCTCCGCAGGCACGGCACTTGCCGGTGTCCGGTATTCGAACCGGGGACGATGCGCAACGCGGGCATGTGTTCTCCATATCTTGTTCCAAAACAGACCGGTCGTCCGGTTTTGGTATAATGTTGCGCGTGATCGATCTCCGCGTCAACCTGTGAGGAAAGAGTGAACTCGCCGATGGGACCGAAACCGAATAGAACGCGCCAGAATGACCCCGCAGGGTTTCGAACTCGGGTGCTGGACGTGGCCGCCAATCTGTTTCAGACGCACGGCTATCATGCGACATCGATCAAAGACGTGATGCAGGCGACCGACGTTTCCGGCGGCGCCCTACACCACCACTTCCCCAGCAAAAAGCAGCTGGCACTCGCCGTCATCCAGGATCGGGTGGCGCCGGCGGTGCGACAAACTTGGATCGCACCGGTGCTGTCGGCTTCGTCCTTGGAAAAGGGGATTGCGGCCGTCTTTAGGGAAATCATCGCGGGGCTGGAGTCGCGTGGCTCGGTTGCCGGTTGTCCGCTCAACAATTTGGCACTCGAGTTGTCGCTGTCCGATCCGGATTTTCGCGGTGCCATCAACGCCGTATTCGACGAATGGCAGGCAGCTTTCGCACAACGGATCGCCGCTACCCGCGGAGGTACCCGCCTCGATCGGGCGAAACGCATGGACGCCGCGGCATTTATTGTCTCCGTCTACTCCGGTGCGATGACATTGGCCAAGTCCGCGCAAAGCACTTCGCCGTTGCGCGCTGCTGCCACGGTGTTGTCCCGTTGGCTGCGCGAACGCGATTTTTCGTAGTGATCCGCAGAATCGGTAACTCTCCCTCTCCATGAATGAGACCTGTGCATTGTGGCGAACGTACGGCCGGCGTAGGATAGCCGCGGCGCGTCATCCGGTCGGACATCGCCCCGTTGGCTCGGCCCACAAAACTAACATTGGATCAATCACCTCGGGAGTATGTTCATGATACGCATGACTCAGCGATTCTTTGCGACCAGCACCGTACTATTGTTCGCCACGTTCGCGACGCTCGCCTACGCCGACGGACGCAATTACACCGACGGGCCCGTCGTTAATGTCTCAGCGATCAGAACCGTGGACGGCCATTTCGATGACTACATGCAATGGCTTGCAACCACTTGGAAGAAGCAACAGGAGGCGGCCAAGAAGGCCGGGATCATCACCAAGTATCAGGTCTTGACAGTTCAGGCGCAGGGACCGAACGACCCCGATATCTACCTGGTCGTCGAATACAAGAATTGGGCCGCGTTCGACGGCCTCGGCAGCAAGCTGGATGCGGTCAGCGCACAGGTCGAGGGTTCGATGGAGAAGGCCAATCAAGCCCAGACGGAGCGCGCCAAAATCCGCACCGTGCTTGGCGCAAAAACTATGCAGGTTGCGGAGCTGAAGTAAGCGCGACGCGTCTGCGGGCGGAGCGACGCTGTTTCGCCCGCGGACTGTAGCTCGGCAGGCCGCCGATTACCTGGTAGGAAGAAGTGCGGTGACTGTTCAGTGTGCACCTGCGCTGCGTTCCTGACGACTACTGGCCGTGACTTCCCGCCGAGAGTAAACTCCGCTACATGGTCGCGAACTATGGCGGCCGGACCATACAGGAGGGTCGCGGGATTATGGACACGAAGTGGACCATCCATGGCCGCGAATTTGCGAACTGTAACTGCTCCTACGGGTGCCCCTGCCAATTTAACGCCCTGCCAACTCACGGCAATTGTTGGGCGGTGGTAGGAGTCGAGATCGACAAGGGGCATCACGGCGACACCAAACTCGATGGTCTGAGACTCGCTGGTATATTTAAATATCCGGGGCCTATTCATATGGGCAACGGGGAAGCGGTTCCAATTGTGGACAAACGCGCAACTCCGCCGCAGCGCAATGCGATCCTGCGCATCATGAGCGGGCAGGACACCAAACCCGGGGCCACGATGTTTCAGGTTTACGCCTCGATGCTGTCGAAAGTTTACGACCCGGTGTTCGCGGACATAGACTTCGCGGTAGACATTGACAAGCGCCGTGCCCATTTGAAGGTGGCTGGCTATATCGATCAGCGCGGAGAGCCAATCCTGAATCCAGTCACAGGCGCGGAGCATCGCATCCGTATTGAGCCCGTCGGCGGTTTTGAATTTAAGAAAGCTGAGATCGGCCGCGGGTGGACCACAACCAAAGGACCGATCGCCTACGATTTGGCCGATTCCTATGGCCAGTTCGCCGAACTACATCTCTCCCAGGACGGCATCGTCAATTGATCCGCAATTCGGCGCTCGCTTTCGCGCCGCGATACGTACAAGTGGTCGTGCTGGCCGCGCTTCTCGCGTTAACTGCGCTCGCCTGGGCCTATGTGATTTGGCTCGCAACGCAGATGTCAGTGCCTTCGTCCCAAGCTATGTCAAGCATGCCGCATATGGACGGCATGATGATGCCTGCGTTCTCATCCTGGACTTTCGTTCATTTTCTTTTCATCTTCACAATGTGGTCAGTCATGATGGCGGGAATGATGCTACCGTCCGTCGCGCCGATGGTGCTCATTTACGCGCGGGTGACCCAGCAGAGCACGGCGCCCGGGAGATTGCTGGCGCCAGCCGGATGGTTCGCGATCGGTTATCTAGTTGCATGGATCTTGTTTGCCGTGGTCGCGGCGCTCGCGCAATGGGGCCTCGAAACACTCGCGCTAATCTCGCCCATGATGACGAGCGCCAATCACAAATTTGGAGGAGCGGTGCTCATTGGGGCGGGCGTCTACCAATGGCTGCCGACAAAGGACGGTTGTCTTTGGCAGTGCCGCCAACCGCTGGCATTCGTGCAGCGGCACGGTGGATTCCAAACGAGCGCGTTAGGGTCGTTGCGGCTAGGATTGTTGCACGGTAAATATTGCGTCGGCTGTTGCTGGGCGCTAATGGCGGTACTATTTGTCGTAGGCGTAATGAACCTCCTATGGATCGCGGTGCTGATGGCCATTGTACTGCTCGAAAAGGTCATTCCCGGCGGGCGCTATTTCGCGCGATTCACAGGTTGTGCCGCTTTGGCGGCTGGCATCTGGATGATCAAGTCATAGGTACAACAAGACAGCTATGAGAGGCTTGACCCGGCGTGCCGATGTGACCCAGCCGACGACTTGATAAAATCGACGAACGCGCGCAGCGGCGCGGGCAGGTCGACCGGGACTCGCACGCGCGCCGTCGCGAGGAAGGCATTCAAGTCAGTCAGGTCGATTTCCATGGTTCGCAGCCTCGCACAGCCCGTGCGGATTATAGCTAATTGTCGAACACAACAGCGACGACTACCATGACATGACGTAAGCCCAACAAGAGTCAATCATGTCCAGCGTCAATAAATCGGGCACTTTTAAGCTCGGCGACCGCGTCGTGACGCGACTCGGGCTTGGTGCCATGCAACTCGCGGGACCCGGCGTATTCGGCCCGCCCAAGGATCATGACGCGGCGTTGGCCGTCCTGCGCGAGGCCGTTGCGAGCGGAGTCAACCACATTGACACCGCCGACTTCTATGGCCCGCACGTCACGAATCAGATCATCCGCGAAGCGCTGCACCCGTATCGCAACGATCTCGTCATCGTCACCAAGGTCGGCGCCTTGCGCGGCAAGGATGGATCCTGGATCCCGGCCTTCTCGCGCGAAGCACTGACACAGGCGGTCCACGACAACCTGCGCAACCTGGGCCTCGAGGTCCTGGACGCGGTCAATCTCCGGGCCATGTTCGATGTCCACGGCCCCGCCGAGGGGTCGATCGAGGCGCCACTCACGGTTCTGGCCGAGCTCCAGCGGAAGGGCCTAGTGCGTCACATCGGGCTGAGCAACGTCACTCCTGCGCAGATCGCGGAAGGACGCAGGATTTGCGAGATCGTGTGCGTGCAGAACCATTACAATCTGGCGCATCGGACCGACGATGTCCTGATCGACGACTTGGCCCGGCAGGGCACCGCCTATGTGCCGTTCTTCCCGATCGGCGGCTTCTCTCCGCTGCAGTCCGACACACTGAACTCTGTTGCCGCCCGTCTCAACACCACACCGATGGCCGTCGCCCTGGCGTGGCTGCTCCAGCGCTCACCGAACATTTTGCTCATCCCAGGCACCTCATCCCTCGCCCATCTGCGGGAGAACCTCACCGCTGCTGCGCTGACCCTTTCCGAGAATGAGCTGAGAGAGTTGGACGGGATTGCCTCATGAGCGCGAACTCACGCGGGCACCGCGTCCGCGGTTACTTGCACCGTTCGCGCAGCCAGCCGCTCCCGCCCACGTCACACCACCATGCGAAATAGGGAGTGCCCCTGCTGCGAGCGCGCCAAATAGAACAAACACTCTCACCTCGCGCGTGGAGCGCGAGTCGTTCGACTTTTGAATACCAACCTCGCTGATCCGCTTGTTTGAGATGCGAGCAGCAGGTAGGAGCATTTTTGCCGACTGACGTCATGATTCAGCAGGGGCTATATGATTTCGCGCCGCACTCTGTCGCTTGGACGCGCCCAGAGGCGCGGAATCAGCATCGGCGTACGCGCTCGGTAGTCGACATACACATCCCCAAACGCGGATACCAGATCTCGCTCCTCGAGACGAATGGCAATCAGGATGTACGCCGTGGTGGCCAGCGCAAAGAGCAGGTGCGCCGCCGTCATGGTCGGTGCCGCCCAGAAAATAGTCAGCCAGCCGATGTAGAGAGGATGGCGTACCAGCTTATAGAGGCTGGGCGTGCGGAACACCGGCGCGCGGTAGGCCTTGTTGGAGAGACGCCGCCACACCTGCTTCAATCCGAACAGATCGAAGTGATCAATAAGAAAAGTTGTATAGAGGAGAAGCAGCCATCCGAGAAGATACAGCCCGATGACCGAATTGCGGGCAATGCCTTCTGGAACGCTCCAGACGACGCCGGCGATCGGCTCCCAGCATACATACAGCGCCGCCAACGCCAGGGAACTCAACAGTACGTAGGTGCTGCGTTCAGCGGCTTCCGGCACGATGCGCTTCCACCAAGCCTTGAAGCCCGGCCGCGCCATGCCGCTGTGCTGAATGGCGAACGCGGCCAGCAGGCCCAAATCCACCGTCAGTGCGTGACCCAGGGTCGACATCGGGACACTGTCCAGGCTCGTCGGCGTCAGAAAGCCGCCGATGAAGCCAATTCCATAGAGAAACACCGCAAAAAATACCGCGTAGCTCAAGACCCCGTAGGCAAAAATTCCGATGCGAGACATACGCGACTCCCTTTTTGAATAAGCTGAAGGTGTCGCATGGTGCCGCGGACGGTCATTTGGCGCATGGGGCGGGGACCCCCATCTTTGATGTTTGGTATCCCTATTTTTCAGAATTGCCCAGAAGTCCGCGATTGCGGGCGGCCGCAGCGGCTGCCTGCCTGGTCGGGGCATCAAGGCGCGCCATGATCGCCGAGACATGATGCTCCGCGGTCTTGGCGGAGATGCACAAGCGAGAGGCGATTTCGGTGTTGCTCAAGCCCTCGTCGACCAGACCGAGAACTTGAACCTGCCGACGAGTCAGCCCCGCCGAATTGGCGCGGGTCACCGCGAGGGGGCCGCGCGGAACCGCACGCGCCCCGCCGGCACGCATCCGCCGCCGCAATCGCGCCGCCGCCGGCACAGCTCCCAGGCGATCGAAAATTTCGAGCGCCTGACGCTGAGCAGCATCGTCTCCGCCGCTCAACGCCAGCGCTTCCTCGTACGGACGACCAAGCGCCCGCCAGCCCGCAGCTGCCTCGGGCCATCTGCCCTCGCAATGATCCCTAAATGGCGTGGCAAATCCGGCCGTTCCCGCAACCGGTTCACCCAACATATAGAGCCACAGAGCCGAATCCTCGGCGACCCAATGCGAATGCCGCTCTTCAGCCAGCGCGTGCACCTCGCGAAGCAGCGACCGGGCTTCCTCGGCGGCAGGCGCGGGCACAGACTTCCCGGCGATGTCCATTGCCAACCACGCACTCTCGGCCACGATCATCGCGATGTAAACAGTGCGCTGTAGTTCCGCCATGGCGGCGGAAACCCGCCGGGCCGCCTCGAGAGGCGTCTCGGCATCTTGATCGCCGCGGCGCACGCGCAGCCGCGCAAGCGCGATCAGGGCGGGAAAGCGATACACGTCGGCCGCGTATGTCCGGCTACAAATCTCTTGGGCTTCTTCCTCGGCACCCACCCAATCACCCTGGTCGAGTCGCACCATGGTCCGCCAGCCGCGCAGATACCCCTCCCAATGAGTCAGCTCGAGCGCCGTCGCGTAGGCAACTCCGCGATCGATATAGTCCAGTGCCGACCGATAATCACGACGCCAATAATAGGTGCACGTCAGGTTGCACGACGCCCGCTCCACATGATCGTGGAAATTGCCGGCCACGGCCAATTCGAAGCTTTGATGCAACTCGACACAGCCTGAACCGCCGTCGTCCTTGGCCGAGCCGATGTTGCCCAGGGCGTGAACGATGATTTCCTTTTGCCCCAATTGTGTCGCTAGCTCAAGCGCGCGCTCGCCCCAGACGATTGCACTGTCCATGCGAGAATCGAGCATGTCGAGCTGCGATTGATGCGAATACGCCCAGGCGAGTTCGGGTCCGGGCGGCACTGTTTGCAGTACGGCAATCGCCTCTTCGACAAATCGTTCGGCCTCGGTGCGGCGGCCGCACATCCACGCGAATCGCGTCAAGCGGGTGAGGTCCCGTCCCAACCCGAGCGTGTCGTTTGCGCGCCGCCTGAGCTCTGCGGCCTCCGTCATGGAAATCGCGGCGATGTCGCCGCTGCCCGTAAGATAGGCCTGTTCGGCGTGGTGCTCCAAGGCTTCCAGGAGAAGGCCCGGGTCGAGGGCATCGCGATGGCGAAGCATTGCCGCAAAATGGGCTGCAGCTTCTCGCGGCGCGCCGGCCCGCGCAGCTTCTTCTCCAGCGCGACGCGCGAATTTCAGCAAGGCGGCCACATCCGCCGCTCGCTCCGCGTGGTGGGCAATCTCACTCGCGCGCGCATCGGGCCGCCGCCGCAACACGTCGACCACTTTCTGGTGCAAGGCTCGCCGCCGTGCCGGCGCAATCGACGCTTCGAGCGCGCGGCGGGCGAGCTCGTGCCTGAATTGCACTATTCCTCCTTCGAGGGAAAGCATGCCCTTCTCCACGCACTCGTCCAGACCGGCGTCGATCGCACCCTTTACCAAGTCCGCGACGACTGCGGTTTCCGCATGGCGGGGAAATATGGATACCGCGTCGAGCACGGCCCGAGCCGAGTCCGGCAGACGCGACGCGCGTGCAAGCGTCGAATCGCGCACCGCGTCGGTGGGCACATCGCCGTCCAGCGCCAACGCTTCGGTCACTAGAAACGGATTACCTGCCGTCAAGGCGAATAGTTCTTCCCCGCGCCGCCCGCGCTTCGCGGCAAGACTGCTGACGGCCGCCAGGGAGAGGGGTGCCAGGGTCATGCGCTCCACGTTTCCGGCCGGTGCTTCGCCAAGGAGGTTGCGCACGGGCGAGCGCGCATCCACTTCCTCGTCGCGATACGTGATCATGATGAGCGCACGTACTCGGGCTATCCGCCGCGCGAGAAAGCGGATCAAATCCAACGTGGCGGTGTCGGCCCAATGAACGTCCTCGATGACGAGCAAGGATGGCTTTGCACCATCGGATAGGAGGCGCAGCAGAGACTCAAAAGAGCGGATATGATCCGCGCCGAGATCGAAAGATTGGCCGCTGGCGCGAGCGATGTCCCGCAGCGGAAGCAGCACTTCGGGCGTGGACAGGTTCTCGCAGGCACCCCAGTACGTGCGCGCAACCTGAGCATGATCGGCGACAAATCGCTCCGTCAGCGCCGTTTTACCGGCGCCTGCCTCGGCCGCGATCGCGATAATCCGCCCCCTGCCTTCGCACGCACGTGCGAAGCCGTCCCCTAACCGTCGCAGTTGTTCATCGCGCTCGAGCAGATCGATAGCGGCGTCCCTCATCTGTCGCAAATGGTTCAATCTCTATTGTGTACCGCCGAGGCCGCCGGATGCACCTTGCTCTGCCATTTTCGTCAAAAAGACTTGCGGGAGCTTTTTCTGGTGCGCGCGCTTGCGGCAGAGATTGCTTAGCGCGGTCGAAGACGTAGATGAGCTCAGTACAAACGCTGGAAAGCTGATGGAGCCCTGTGGCACAACTCATCCCGGGCCACCACGTTGCGATGACCGACGACGTGCGGACACGTCCGGTTGAACGGTACAGAATGGTTCGCCCATGAGCACTCCGTCCCATGACCTGGTCGCCTTCGGCGCCACGAGCTTCGTGGGCAAAATCCTCTGTCGCTACCTGCGGGAGGAGTTCGGCCTGCATGGCGGGATGAAGTGGGCCGCGGCCGGGCGCTCGAAGGCGAAACTCGAGGAGCTGCGCAGTTCGCTCGGGGCCACGGCTGGGACGCTGCCGCTCGTCGTCGCGGACGCCGCTGACGAGGCCTCGTTGCGCAAGCTCTGCGCGTCGACGCGTGTCGTCGTGTCGACGGTCGGCCCGTACGCGCTCTATGGCGAGCCGCTGGTCAAGGCCTGCGCCGAATCC
>Ga0179587_10000819_pt1 | contig 13512 bp, 14 predicted proteins | sample CZODoug2_1_08_16_FD_185932 | JGI IMG/M metagenome (GOLD analysis project Ga0179587, IMG submission 185932) | Vadose zone soil fungal communities from Angelo Coast Range Reserve, California, USA - CZODoug2_1_08_16fungal | ecosystem: Environmental > Terrestrial > Soil > Vadose zone | place: USA...
TCCGCGCGCGCGGCCGGTCTCACGATCCTTCACCACGTTTACGCGGCCTACCTGCCCGAACGGCTTGAACAGATCATTTAATTCGCTTTCCGTAGTTTGAAAACTCAGATTGCCCACAAATAGACTCTTCATCCTTGCTTCTCCTTTAAAGATTTGCGTTCACCGGCAATTCGTTCTGCCGGCGCCCGCAGTTACTTCAGCCCGCCGTCAATATGAGCCCCGAATAAATATCTGAAACCGTCCGGACCGCGACGGATGGCGCAATTTGCGCAGCGCTTTGGCTTCAATCTGCCGGATGCGCTCTCGAGTGACCGCAAAAACCTCGCCCACTTCTTCCAGCGTGTGCTGGCTGCCGTCGTCCAGGCCAAAACGCATGCGGATGATGCGTTCCTCTCGCGGCGTCAGAGTCCGCAAGATCGAGGCAATCTGATCCTTCAGATTCAGGTCGATCGCCGCGTCGGAGGGCGAAAGCACGCCCTTGTCCTCGATGAAGTCCCCCAGGTGCGATTCGCCCTCGTCGCCCAGCGGCGTTTCAAATGACATGGGGAGCTGCGCGATTTTCTTCGTCTTGCGCACCGCATCCACCGGAATATCCATGCGCCGCGCGATTTCTTCGGAGGTCGGTTCGCGCCCCAATTCCTGGACCAATTGCTGGCTCGTGCGCACCTGTTTGTTGATCATTTCGATCATGTGCACGGGCACGCGGATGGTGCGGGCCTGGTCCGCAATGGCGCGGGTGATGGCCTGGCGAATCCACCAGGTGGCGTACGTGGAAAATTTGTAGCCGCGGCGCCAGTCGAACTTGTCTGTGCCGCGCATCAGGCCGATGTTGCCTTCCTGGATCAGGTCCAGAAACTGCAGCCCGCGATTGGTATATTTTTTGGCGATGGAAACAACCAGGCGCAGGTTCGCGGCCGTCAGTTCGCTCTTGGCCTGTTGCGCTTCCGTTTCGCCGCGGTGAATCAGCGTCAGGGCGCGCTTCAGCGTGCTGGCAGGCACTTCGCTTGTATCTTCAATCTCTTTGATCCTGCCGCGGCAGATGCGCAATTCCTTGCGCGCTTCCAGCGATACTTCGCCGTGCGCCGCCTTCACGCGCCGCTCCAATCGGGCCGCCTCGCGTTCCAGGAATTCCAGGCGTTCAACCGTGTGGCGCAGCAGTTCAATCAGCCGCTTTCGCTCGCGCTCCTTAAAATCAATCGAGCGGGCAAGCAGAGACATCTCCACTCGAGTTCGCGACAGCCGCCACTTGGCCCGCCGGAACGCGCGCTTATCCGAAATGCCGGTGCTTTCCAATTTGGCGCGCTGCTTCATGCCCAGTTCATGGAGTTTGGCGATTTTGTCGATGGTTCGCAGCGTGTGCCGGGTTTTTTCTTCGATCTTTTCTTCGGTCAAATCTTCTTCGTCAATCTGAACGATCTCTTTGATGGAGCGGTTCCCGGAGCGCAAATCATCCGCGACGGAAATCAGCGCTTTCAGCACAATCGGAGAACGGGTAACGATTTTCAGCACGCGGAGGCTTCCGCGCTCCAGCCGCTTGGCGATGGTCACTTCCTGCTCGCGCGTCAGCAGTGGCACCAGGCCCATCTCACGCAAATACACGCGGACCGGATCGCTGGTTTTTTCGGGAGGGGATGCGCTGTGGTCCAGTTCCGCGTCTTCGCTGGCCGCAGTTTCCAGGTGGGGCCGGGCGTCTGCCGGTTCGGCAACCTCGGGGGCCGCGTTTGCCAGTTTGGCATCCGAAGCGTCTTCAAAGAGAGCGATGCCTTCGGTTTCAAACGCCGTGAACGCGCTGTCAATTTCTTCGGTGGTGTGTTCTTCCGCGGCAAACGCGTCGTTCACCTGATCGTAGAGCAGATAGCCTTGCTCTTTGCCCAGTTTGATGAGCAGCCGGACCTGATCCTGTTGTTCCTGAATTTCCCGTGACAATAGTTTCTCCCCTCATCCGCTGCCAGCTGGCCCGGGCCTCTGCCCCGCAAACTTTCACCCGGCAGGCACACTTGGACGAGGATTGGCTCAGTTTGAATCGTTCTGCGGATTGCAGCTGTGGCTACCTTCGCTGCGTTTGGTGGACGGGACTCCGGTGTCCCGATGCTCTTGGGTGCCGCGGCATTTGCAGCTCTAGAATCAGATGCCTACCATCATACACTACCTGCCTCCCCGCCGGTTGAGTTCACTTGTGGCTCGCGGGACATGCCAGGTGAACTTCCTGTGAGGACTTTAAGAGCGCGACGCGCCCTTTTTCGAAGTACTTCGTTTTTTGCTGAAGAGGCTTCCCGCGTTGCGGCGGGGAGCTTTGCCGTCCCTGGGCCGAGCAGGGAAGTGAAGCGGATCTCGCAGGCTCTGCAATTCACGATAGTAGTAAAGCGCGCTGGGTTTCATTCGATGGAAGCTTAGACTTTTCAAAAAGGCGCGTTCCTCGCCGGTGGCGTCTTCGCTCATCCTGGAATTGCGAAGAAATTCCTTGAACCCAGCCTCTTCTTCGACGGCGGCCGGAGTGCCAGCTTCGACAAATCGGAAATGCACTGTGCGGGCAGCGGCCAGCCGCTTGTTCAGCAGCACATCCATGCCGAATGTTTTTAAGTCGATGTCCCAGGTATCGATCAGCGGGCCAAGAAAGGCGGAGCAGTGTTCGATGGAAATGTTGAATACATCCGTTCCCAGAAATTCCAGGCTTATCGCCTGGATCTCCTCGTAAGACTGGTGCCGCAACTTTCCCAAGCCGCGGAGCCATTTCTCGCTGTTTAATTCTTCTCGCGCCACTCGCTTGGCCACATCCAGCAGAGTCTGGGTCACCAGCCGTTCCAGTTCGCCGAAGCCCTGCTGCTCAAAAATCTCGCGAACCTGGGTGCGCCGCCCCAGGTTGCATTTCCGGATGATCAATTCGCGCACTTCGCGGAACAGCGGAGAGGGAGGCTCGGCCAGCTTGCGTTTCAACGCATCGTGCCTTTGCGCCTGCGCCATCGAGGAGAGGTGCCCTTGCGGAAATTCCAGAAAGGAGTCCATTCGTTCGTAGAGATCTGTGCGCTCGACGGCCGGTGGGGCCTTTTTCCGCGAAAGCAGCTGGGAAATATAAGATTCCGTGACCTGGGCCGCGGCGGCCAAGTCGCGTTGTTCCAATCCTAAATCCTCGAGTCTTTGCCGAATGATCAAGCTGACATCCACGGAAGCTCTCCTTGAGATTAACCAAGTAAGTAAAGTGCAGTGTAAGTGAAACGAAACTACTTGACAAGAACGGTAAAGCAGGTCAGTCTGAAGAGGTAAACCCAAGGCTGCCTTCAGGTTCGGAACACCCGGCGGGGTTCCTGAAATACTCCCTTGCTCACTCACCGAAGGAGCTTCCCATGTTCGTTCGCAAAGTATCCATGCGGTTGAAAGCAGACGCCGCCTCTGAATTCATCCGCAAAATGGAGAGCGAGATTATCCCCCTGTTGCGAGAGCAGAAGGGATTCCTGGACGAGATGACGCTGCTGGCGCAAAGCGGTAAAGAAGTCTACGCCTACAGTTTCTGGGAAAGCAGCACGGACGCGGAAAAATACGACAAGAATGAATTTGCCCGGGTTACCGGACTGCTTTCCGGCGTAATCGAGGGAGCCCTCCGCGTGCACACCTACATGGTGGCAAACTCCACTTTTCACAAGATGGCCGCCGCTGTAGCTTCCTGATCCCGCGCGGTTTTGCCGGACAAGGCCGCTGCCGGACGAAACCCGCGGACTTTCCGGAAGCGGGCAGGCGACGAGCCCTTTCTGCTTTTGACTTTGCAGTCTCTCGGCACAGGAGAATAGATGCAGATTGTGATCTGGATATTCGTTGGACTCGCGGCAGGGTGGCTTGCAGGCAAAAGCCTCGAGGGTAAGGGTTACGGAGTGTGGATGGACCTGGCGATGGGAATCGCCGGCGGGGTCGTGGGAGGGTTCCTCACATACTCAAACGGTTTCTCCGGATACGGCGGGGTGTTTGTTTCCACCTTTATGGCCATTGGATGCGCGGCGTTGCTGACGATTCTGGCGGCAATGATCAACGGCCGGACCGTGCGCGCGAGGGCATTTTAATTGTCCGCAGGGATGAATCTTGACTTCACACTTAACCACATCGACGCGCACAATGAATGATTCCGGGATGATCCTAATCCGAGAAGGCGCGCTCTTGCCACCAGATTTTGCGCTGGAAAGCGAAGCGTTCCTGCCGGGTTGGCGGGTGGTGAAGAATTTCGACGGCTACACCCTGAATCGGAAAATCAGCCAAGCCAACTGGAATTTCGCCCGCCTGACCGGTGAGCACAAGACCAGAGTTGTCGGACGGGCATACTCCGAAACGCTGCGCAAAGGTATTGCCAGGATTTTGGACGGATTACGCGGCAAAAAATTCAATTCTCTGGAGATTACCGTGGTGCACCTGAAAAGCTTCGTGGGCCTGGCGTTCGTCAGCATTTCGGCGAACCGCCGGCACATTCAGGGCGGGCTGCGGGTTTCTTCGTAAAGATTTCGTGACGTTCCGGGCGGGAAGGCGAAAGCCCTTTTGTCAGGATCGTCAGAATGTAACGGCAGTGCAACTTTTGCAACGAACCAGGAAAAGGAAACGCGCATGGCAAAACTATATGTTGGCAATCTTTCTTTCGGCATGAACGATGAGTCCCTGCAACAGTTGTTCGTGGATAAGGGCTTTCAGGTGTCCTCGGCTCGCGTCATCACTGACCGGGAAACCGGCCGCTCGCGCGGATTCGGCTTTGTGGAGTTGGGCGACGGCGATGATGCGACGAAGGCCATCAGTGAAATGAACGGCCTCGACGTGGAGGGACGGCAATTGCAAGTGAACGAAGCGCGCCCCCAGGAATCACGCGGTGGCGGTGGTGGAGATCGTTCGGGTGGCCGAGGCGGATACTCTGGCGGCCGATCCGGTGGCAGCGGACGCCGCAACTATTAAAGTACGGAGATTCCTGAAGACTGGCGCGCCGGTTACAGGAAATATCATCGCTCGTCTTGGGCCCATCATTTGCTTTCTACAATGAACAGGAGGAAGTTTTGGAGAATCTCTCGACAGGCCAGTACATCAAGCATTTTCAGTACGGTTGCGGGGTCATCACGGAATCCAAATTGGATCGCACGACCATTGATTTCGACGCGCATGGAATCAAGATATTCGTCACCAGCCTGATGGTGGTCGAACTGGCCGAAGGCACGCCGCCAAAGCGCCGCCGCGCCAAGCGTCCCAAGCTGGCAAAGCCGGCTCCCACGCTGGCTGCCCGGGTCTTCGTTCCCGGTGCGAAGTGAGCGGAAGTATTCTGGTCCAATACGTGGGCTTCCGGACAAACTCGCTCTCGCGGGAGTACACGTTTACGGTGCGGGGTGACGGTGAAGACCGTGAGTTCACCCTGAACATCGCCAACGAAGCGTTTATCGCGCATCGCGCGAGCTATCAGGATGCGCCAGCGATCTGCGCCGAACGCCTGCAGGCAGAACTGGCAGCCCACGAAAACCATCCCCTGGAGACACAGTACGACATCACCAGCGCCGAGTTGGAAACGTACCGCGCGGCCCGTGCGCCAAAGGGCGGCGCGAAACCCTGGAGCCGCAAACCCCAGGATTAGTACCATACGTCTTAGTAACCCTTAATTTGGCTCCGCCTATCCTCTATGCCTTCTCCCTCGCTGTTCCCGCAAAACCCTGTGTTGCCAACCCCACCTGCACGTAGTAGTGTCCCCGCATGGCCAGCAAGCCGATGAAACGCACGAAGGGGGGCCGTACGACCATGTCAGCTGATGCAGAAGAGAAAAACGCCGCCAATGGGGAGCTGCGCGAGGGCGCAAACGTAGATAAGATCCGGGACATTTTATTTGGGTCCAACATGCGGGAATATGAGAAGCGCTTCGCCCGCCTGGAAGAACGCCTGAACAAATCCTCCGAAGCATTACGCGAGGACCTGAAGAAGCGGTTTGATTCCCTGGAAACCTATGTACGCGAGGAGATGGAATCTCTCGGCCAGCGCTTGAAGACGGAAAAATCGGAGCGCGCCGAAAGCTTGAAAGAACTTACGCGCGAATCCCGCGACAGTTCGAAGTCGCTCGAAAAGAAGCTCTCTCAACTGGAGGAGCAGCTCGACTCCGCCCAAGCGGATTTGCGATCGAAGATTCTCGAGCAGTCCAAAGCGCTTAGCACCCAGATTCAGAAATCCAGGGACGAGTTGGAGACCGCGCTTGAGCACGAAGCCGAGACGCTGCGCGCCGATAAGACTGACCGCGCCATGCTGGCGGACCTCTTCACCGAACTCTCCATGCGCCTGAAAGATGAACTAGAGCTCCCCGAGAAATAGGCAGGTTGCGACAGCATGGGTTCCGCCCCACAACACTCCCGGGATCCTCTCGAATTTCGACCCAAAATGGCCGAAACGCCACCAACCCGACCAGCGCCGGAACCGGACGAGGCGTCGCTTGAGCCTGACGCCCAGGCGTATCTTGAGCTACGGCAGCTGATCCTGGCGCCCGAGCAGGAGGCGCTGGAACGCCTGCACCAGCGGGTGGACGATCCCGCCTCGCGCACAGAAGACGTGGGCAGCGTGGTGGCCGAGGCCATTCAGCTGCGCCGGAAGCAGGGCGGCGATGAAGCATTGAGCGCCGCGCTTGCGCCGACCATCGAAACCGCTCTGCGCGAATCGGTGCGCAAAGATCCTGGCACTCTTGCCGATGCGCTATTCCCGGTCATGGGGCCGGCGATCCGGCGCTCTATTCTCGAAACACTTCGCTCGTTCCTGGAGTCGTTCAACCAGGTGCTGGATCAGAGCCTCTCCGTAAAAGGTCTGAAGTGGCGGCTGGAGGCGCTGCGGACCGGGCGCTCGTTTACCGAAGTCGCGTTGCTGCACAGCCTGGTGTTTCGCGTGGAGCAGGTCTTCCTGATACACAAGAAAACCGGATTGCCTATTGGGCACGCCGTGGCCTCCGCGGTCGCTATGCAGGACCCCAGTTTAGTTTCGGGTATGCTTTCCGCGATCCAGGATTTCGTGCGCGACTCTTTCCATGCTGCGCAAGGGCAGGGCATCAATCGAATGAACGTCGGCGACATGGACGTCTGGATCGAAGAAGGCCCATACGCCATTCTGGCCTGCGTGATTCGCGGCGTTGCTCCCAGGGACTTGCGCGACCGCATGGCCGAAGTGCTGGAAAACGTTCACCGCGAATATTCCGCGCAGCTCGACCAGTTCGAAGGTGATTCGGCCCCATTCACCAAGGTACACGATGAGATTTCACGATGCCTGGAGCATCGCTACAAGGAAGAGGCGAAGGCGAAAAGTTTTGCTGCGGTTTACGCCACCGCGGCCATCGTGATTCTCCTGGTCGGCGGATGGTTCGGCTGGCGCGCCTTGCAATACGCCCGCTGGGACCGCGTAGTGAACACCTTGCGCGAGCAACCGGGATTGGTGATCACCTCGTTTGGCCGTGAGCACGGAAAGTTTGTTGTCCGCGGATTGCGCGACCCTCTGGCTGCCGAACCAGCGCAATTCATCCGTACCTCAAACGTGAATCCCGGTGACGGCGAATTTCACTGGGGCGGTTATTACGCTCTCGACGACGGAATCGTTGAGCAGCGGGCAAAGTCGATTTTGTCGCCGCCTGCGACGGCGATCCTTGCGGTCAAATCCGGCGTCCTGACAGTTTCGGGCGCAGCCTCTGCAAACTGGGTGAAGGATATCCAGATTCGCGGCTTACTAGTTCCGGGCATTCACGCGGTCGAACTTTCGCCGGAACTGAATCCCGCGCGGCTGGCATTCAACCAGGCTAAAACGGAGATCGAAAAAATTGTCGTCAAATTTCCTGTCGGCACGGCGGCGCTCTCGTACTCCGAGCGCGTCGAACTGCGCAAATTTGCCGAGAGTGTCCAGTCGCTCCTTCAGGCCGGGGATAGTCTGCACCAAACCCTTACGCTGGAGGTCCTGGGCCACACTGATTCCACGGGGGCGGAAGTGTCCAACCTTGATTTAAGCCAACGGCGGGCGGATCGCGTGGCATTGGAACTGGGCCAGTTGGGAGTTCCAGAGCGCGTTTTGCGAGCCCGCGGTGTTGGCACTACGAATCCGCTTCGCACCGAAGACAGTGAAGAGAACCGCCAGTTCAACCGCAGCGCCACGTTTCGCGTGAGTGTCCCCGCGCCCTGACCCCCAGCCATGCTCCAGAAAAAAATCTGCATGCTCGGTTCATTTGCAGTCGGAAAGACCAGCCTCGTCCGGCGGTTTGTCGAGAGCATCTATTCGGACGTGTACCAGACCACGGTTGGCGTGAAAATCGACAAGAAAAACGTGCAAGTAGAAGACAAGGAAGTCTCGCTGGTGCTTTGGGACATCTACGGCGAAGACGACTATCAGAAAATGCGTTGGACGTATTTGCGCGGGGCGTCCGGCTATTTGCTGGTCGCCGACGGCACGCGCAAGGCCACGCTCGAGAAAGCGGCTAGCCTAGAGCAAAAAGTGCGTGAGGAAGTCGGCGTAATCCCTTTCGTCCTCGTTATCAATAAGAGTGATTTGATCCGCGATTGGGAACTGGACTCCGCATTAGAATCGCAACTGGCCGCGCAAGGATGGAATATCCTGCGTTCCAGCGCAAAGACGGGAGAAGGCGTCGAGGAGTCCTTCGCGCTGCTGGCACGGAAAATGCTGGGATGAATATGAGTCACCTGCTTGAAAATTTTCCCGTGGAGATGGGATTCGCGCTTCTCGAGTACCGCAGTGGCGGCGATTTTGTTCCTATTACGGGACTGCCGAAATGGTTCTCCGAACTCTGGCCCGGCTTGGCCAACGGTTCCGGGCCGATTCCTCTGACGCAGCAATCGCCCTTCCTGGAAAATTTCATGCTGGAGGCAGAAGATTTCTGGAATTCGCCCGGTTCTGCCGCGTGTCAATCGGAAACCTGGATTGAGAAATCCGGCTCGGGCCGCGAAATACCCGTCCAGGCAAGGGCACTTTTCCTTGGTGGAAAACGAATCCTGGTTCTCTTTAGCCCCGACTCGCAATTCCACGAACAAGTGAAGACGCTGCAGACCGCCCGAAACGCGCTGCTGGACCACGAACGCCTGGCGCGGGAAATTCAGAAAAAGGAAATTCTGCTGCACTGCATCGTTCACGACCTCTCCCAGCCGCTGAGCGTGATGCATGTCGCGATGGACTCTCTCTCCGAAGAACCCATCAGCGAACGCTCGAAGCAATTCCTTACGCTGGGAAAACATGCCAGCAACCAGCAGGAAACGATGATCCGCCAGATCCTGCAAACGTTTTCCGATGACCTGCGCGCGAGCCTTGATGCGGGAACGGAAGAGGGTTCGAGGGCGGATCTCCTCGAGTGCGCCCGCACAACCATGACTTTGCTGGGGCCGACGTTCGAAGCGAAAGGCGTGCGGCTTGCCATCTCCGCCACGGTTGCCCCTGAATCCAAGTGGCCGGTGGCCGCCGAGCAGTCCCGCCTCCAGCGCATCTTTTCGAATCTTTTGGAAAACGCCCTGCGATATACCCCAGCGGGCCGGCGCGTCACGGTCGGCGTCGAGGACGAGGGCGATTTCCTGAAAGCGTATGTGGACGATGAAGGCCCCGGCCTTCCTCAGGACCTGCGCCCGGAACAGATTTTTGGGCTGTTCATGAAAGGGAAGCAGAGCGGCGGAAAAGCAGGCCTCGGACTCTATTTTTGCCGCATCACGGTGGAGCGGTGGGGCGGCAGCATCGGCGGCGTCACGCTTCCGGAAAGAGGCTCACGTTTCTGGTTTCGCCTTCCGAGGGCAGTGGCCGGTGCTGGCGCGCGTGCTTCTGATCTGCGCGGCTCCGCGGACTCGGCCGCTGCTCACCGGAAGTACACCCACATTCGGCCGCTGCGCATTCTCCTTGCCGACGATCAGGAAGACATTCGCACACTCACGGCGCACCAGCTTAAGCGCAACGGTCACAAAGTGGTCACCGCTGAGGATGGGATTCATGCCCTCAAAGCGTTCCATGCCGCGTCCTTCGACGTTGTGCTGCTAGACCAGGAAATGCCCGGAATGACGGGAGACGAAGTGGCTCGGGCAATTCGAAAAGCCGAAGAAGGAAAAAAGAAGCGCGTTTTTCTCATCGCCTCCACTGGCAACACAGCTTCGGAGGACGCCCTGCGCTTGAAGCAAGCCGGCTTCGACGAAGTTCTGGGGAAACCATTTCGCCTCGAAGACTTGAATCTCCTCCTCTCGTCCGCCCCCGTTGCCAAACCCTCAAGGCAACTGCTTGTCCAGCCATCATCGCCCGCGGGATCGACCTTTGCGGAGCTTGTCGCCCGCGTCGGTGGTGACGAAAAACTGCTGAATCGCATGATCCATACTTTTCTGCGGGACACGCCGAAACGCCTCGCTGGAATTGCGGCCGCCATCCGGTGGAAGAAGCCGGAGTCGCTCGCTTCACTTGCCCACGCGTTAAAAGGTTCGGTCAGCATTTTCGGAGCTGAGGGTGCGCGAAAACAGGCGAACGAGCTGCAGGAACTCGGCCGAAGCGGCAAACTCTCCGAAGCCCGGGATGTCCTCGCTCAGTTGAAGGAAGAGATTGCGAAACTGCAAGCAAACCTGAGAGGATACGCAAATCAAACCCCCGCCAGGCCCAAGTCGAAACGCGACAGCCGACGAAGGCCTCCCCGGAATCGGGGTAAACGCCGGCGGTAAAGTTTGCGCGCGGCGGTTCCAATCGAATTCCATGGGAGTCCCAGCATGCCTCACATCCTGGTAGCGGAAGATGACGCGACGACGCGCGAAATGATCCGCGGCATCCTGACCAAGCAGGGCTACGATGTGAGCACCGCCGCCGACGGCATGAGCGCGCTCCGCACCCTCAAGAAAAAGAATTTTGATCTCGTGTTGCTGGATATCTGGATGCCGAAAATGTCCGGCCTGGGCCTGATCGGCACGCTTCACGGGGAAATGCACATACCGAAAATCATCGTGATGACTTCGGATAAGACTTCCGACACCGTTCTGAAATCGTTGCGCGGGCAGGTTTATCAATTTTTGTCGAAACCTGTAGATGCCAATATCCTGATATCCACGGTGGATAATGCGCTTTCCGAAGATCCAGCTACTCCGCCCATTGAAGTTCTTTCGGCCAACAAACACTGGGTCGAACTTCTGGTCCCCTGCGAACGCTCCGTGGTCAGCCGCGTGCAAAGTTTTCTTTCCCGCCTCGAGACCGATTTGCCCGCCGACGTGATGGAAAAGGTCGGCTATGCATTCCGCGAGCTTCTGAACAACGCGATCGAATGGGGCGGCCACCTGGATCCCAATCTGAAAGTGCGGATCTCTTACATTCGCACCAGGAAAATGCTGATGTACCGCCTGGACGACCCCGGGCCCGGCTTCAAGATGGAAGACCTGAAGCACGCCGCCGTAAGCAATCCCGCCGATGACCCAATGGCCCACATGACGGTGCGCGAACAGAAGGGACTGCGCCCCGGGGGACTTGGCTTGATGCTTACGCAGCAACTGGTGGACGAACTGGTCTACAACGAAGCCCGCAACGAAGTCGTCCTTATCAAGTATCTCTGACGCGCCAGTGGCACAGCAATTTCTGGCTGTGCTCTTACTCTTCGACTTTTGCTTTTCTCCGCCCGCCACTTCTCTAGTACACTTACCCGACTCATCTTCTATTCATACTTCGATAAGGAGCACTACCTATGGCAGCAGGAACCCTAACTGGCGCCGAATTCAAAAAGCAGTTGCGCGCGGGAACAACGAAATTAGGTCTGTTTGTGAACTCGCACAGCCCCACCGTCGCCGAGCAACTGGCGCACAGCGGTTACGATTGGCTGCTGGTCGATTCGCAGCATGGCCCGATGGGCTACGAGAAGCTTTCGGCGATGCTTGCCGGAATCGCCAGCGGCGGCGCGAAATCGATTGTGCGTGTCGGAGGCTACGGCGATCGCCCCGGCATCCAGCAATCGTTGGACCTTGGGGCGGACGGCGTTCTTGTTCCGTACATCAACAACGCGGATGAAGCGCGCCAAGCAGTGAGTTGCGCGCGGTATCCCACCACCGGCACGCGCTCGGTCTATTTTCCGCAGCGCAGCATGAATAAAGAGGGCCTGCTCGGCTACGCCGGTGGCGCGAACAGCAACGTAATCGTCGCGCTGCAAGTAGAAACCGCGGATTGCATCAAGAACATCGACGAAATCGCGGCCGTTCCCGGAGTGGACCTGCTCTTCCTCGGACAGAATGATCTCTGCATGTCAATGGGCCTCTTTGAAAAGTATGAGTTCCCCCTCATGTACACTTCCCCGGAAATCGGAGCCGCCACGGAAAAGCTGGTTGCTGCGGCGCGGAAGAATAATGTGATTCTGGGGCTCTTTCTTTTCGGGACCGCGCGTGTCGGCGAATTCCTCGACAAGGGATTCCCGTTCATCAGCATCGGCAACGATCTTCATCACGTGTTGACACAGGCTGGCGCCTACGTCAAAGACGTCGAAGAGATCTCCAAGGCCAAAGGGAAGAACTGGACACGCCGGCCGACGGCGCTGTTCTAGTCCTGAACAAATTCCGGACGCAAAGAGCCTCGGGCTGAAAGGCGCGAGGCTCTCTTTTTTTGAGTGCGGCTGCGAACAAATGCTGCCTTCACCAAACGCTCGCAAGTGGCATCCAACTGTAGGCAACTTGTAATCGCGCAGCGCGATTCGCCGCATCGCGCGAAAGGTGTCAAGTGTCGCCCGAACGCCACGAGCCAAACGCAAACCCCGAACACCGGAACTGGGGTAACCGCCCCTGGACGGTCGATTTTAGGGCCAAGCCTCGGACGCTTCCCGATATTGTGGATTTCGCTGTGGTCGGCGGCGGTTTCACAGGGCTCACGGCCGCCGCGTCGCTGAAGCGGCTCGCACCGGAAAAGTCCGTAGCTCTACTTGAGGCCGAAACCTTTGGCGCCGGAGCGAGCGGCCACACCGGCGGTCTGGCTCTCGCGGAATCCGCAGCGGGAAGTCTTCCCGGCCTCGGCGATGTTTTAGCCGGGTACCAGAAAATTCTCGCCGAATTGCAGGTGGATGGAAGCGTCCGCTTGCCCGGCGTCTTTGAGCTGGGACGCACCACGCCGCTCAAGAATTCTCCTATTCGGTGGAGCGATTCCGGCGACCTCCGAGCCGTCAATGAAGTTCCAGGCGGGACAATCGATCCCGGGAAAATGGTTGCGGGGTTGGCCGTTGCGGCAGAACGCGCGGGGGCGCTTCTCTTCGAACATGCTAACGTTGAACGTTGCGAATTTCTGGAACCGATGCGTGTGCACACTTCACTCGGCGTTCTGCCCGCTAGGCATGTCCTGTTTGCGACAAACTCTTACTCCCTGGAATTGACTGACTGGACGAAACGCGCGGAAGCCTGTTTCACCCTTGCTGTAGCGACGCAGCCTCTTGCTGACTCCACGCTAGTGTCCATCGGACTCGCGCATGAAAAACCTTTCTACACTGTGGATCTTCCCTATCTGTGGGGACGTCTGCTCGGCAAGCAAGTTATTTTTGGCAGCGGTCTGGTGCATTTTGCCGACTGG
>Ga0179587_10000820_pt1 | contig 13502 bp, 9 predicted proteins | sample CZODoug2_1_08_16_FD_185932 | JGI IMG/M metagenome (GOLD analysis project Ga0179587, IMG submission 185932) | Vadose zone soil fungal communities from Angelo Coast Range Reserve, California, USA - CZODoug2_1_08_16fungal | ecosystem: Environmental > Terrestrial > Soil > Vadose zone | place: USA...
TGGATCCTTATGATCGCCGCGTCGGCCGACGCGTCAGCCCCGCCGATCGCCTCCGCGGTCCCGCGGACCTCGAGGAAGCGCACCCGCCACGGCTCGCTGGACGCGATGTCGTCGATGACGAGCGCGGCCCGGCGGTCGCGGCCGACGTTCCGGAATTTCTGGCTCTCGGACATGCGGAAGCCGCCAATGTCGATGGTGCCCAGCTCTGGGTTATAGCGGAAGCCGACCGGCTTGACCTGGGGACTGCCGTCGGGCTGGATGGTGGCCAGGCGCCCCAGCCGCTGGGTTTCCAAGTATTCGATCTCGGCCTCGGTGAAGGTCATGTCTGCTCCGAACGGGTGCGGGGCCGGGGCCCGGTGGGCTCAGCCGAAGGACGCGGCGTGGTCGGCGGCCCACTGCGCGAAGCTGCGCGCCGAGACGCCGGTGAGGTCCTGGACCGCCGGGGTAACGGTCTCAGGATGGTCGACGAACCATTCCCACGTGTCCAGGGCGCTCTGGGCGAAGGCCGGGTCGCCCCACGCGGTGGCCAGTGCCTCCTGTGCGGCCTGCCGGGGGAGATCCGCCCAGCGCAGCTCGCGGCCGATCGCTCTGCCGATCGCGGCCAGCTGCTCGGCCTGCGTCAGCACCTCGGGACCGCTCAGGACGTACCGGGCGCCGGCGTGGCCGTCCTCGGTGAGCGCGCGCACGGCCACGGCAGCGATGTCCCGCTCATCGATCAGCGCCCTGGCGGCGCCGCCGAAGGGCCAGCGGACGGTGTCACCCGCGCGGATCTGGTCGGCCCACATCAGGGTGTTGGCCGCGAAGCCGGTCGGGCGCAGGAACGTCCAGGAGGTCCCGGAGTCCTCGATCGCCTGCTCGACCAGGGCCCAGAACGAGCCCGGCCGGTCGGCGGCCGGCTGAGCGGACAGGTACACGATCCGTCCGGCATGACGGGCCGCGACCTCCGCTACCTTCGGGGCCAGGCTCTCGGTCACCTCGGGCGAGGTGAAGGGCCAGAGCAGGAACAGTGCCTGCGCGCCCCGCAGGTGCGGCTCCAGCGACGCGGGGTCGGCCAGGTCCGCGCGCACCGCCTCCACGCCGGCCTGCGGCGCGGCGCCGGCCAGGCCGCGGCTGATCACCCGGACCTGATGCTCCCGCTCCCTGAGCTGGGCCACGACCTGCCGGCCGACCGTCCCCGTCCCGCCTGCGACCACGATCACGATGACTCCCCTTGTCCTCCTGGCCGCCCTGCGCGGCCGTCCATGAATCAACGTTAGGACCTGAACTAATGTTGAGGTCAAGGACAACGCGGGGGCCTGGACAAGCCATGTGCCGGGAGGCCAGGCTGGCCTCCCGGCACGCCCGGAACGCGAAACCCGTCAGCAGCCCGTGGCAGGCATCGTGAACCCGGAGTACGGGTTGAGGCAGCCGTATTGCGGCGCCGTCGGCGTCAGCCAGGGCTCCACGGTGTTGTTGACGAAGGGATCATCGGCCTATTGGCCTACCCCAGATGTATGAACTGCATTAGTCATGCAGGGTGGTGAGCCCGGTCTAGCCCAGCTGTACGGACCGCGTTTACGCTCTCCTGCCTAGGCTGGGTGAGCACAGGAAGACGAGGGGAAAGTCGGGGGTGAGCGGTCATGGCGGTTGCGGCAGGTTCCCAAAGGCGCGGAACCAGGCGGATCGTGGCGCTGATCCCGGCGCATAATGAGGAAGCGTCTATCCAGCTCACTATCGCGTCCTTGCATGCCCAGATAGTCCGGCCGGACCGCATCATCGTGATCGCCGATAATTGCACCGACCGCACGCCTGCGCTGGCGCGGGGGGCCGGGGCAGAAGTGATGGTGACCCGGGGAAACACGCACAAGAAAGCCGGCGCGATCAATGACGCCCTCGAGCGGGTGCTGCCCTCACTGTCCGATCAGGACGCGGTTCTGGTGCAGGATGCCGACACTTTCCTGGATCGCGGATTCCTGGCGGCGACATCGCGCAAGCTTGACGACGGATTCGGCGCGGCGGGCGGGAATTTCCGCGGGCGCGCCGGCGGCGGCATCTGCGGGGCTCTGCAGCGGAACGAGTACGCACGCTACGCGCGCGATACGGCCCGCAAGCAGGGCCGGGTGCTGTGCATCACCGGAGTGGGAACGCTGCTCAGCGTGGCGGCACTGCGGGATGTGGTCGCGGGAATCCGCGATGACCGCCTGCCTGATGCCGGCGGCGGCTATGCCTACAGCTACGCGACACTGACCGAGGACAACTGGATGACCCACGCCCTGATTCACCTAGGGCACCGCGTGGTCTCCCCGAAGGAGGCGACCATGTCGACCGAGGTGATGCTGACCTGGCGGGAACTGGCCAGGCAGCGGCTGCGCTGGAAGCGCGGCGCGGTCGAGGATCTGCTCGGCTTCGGGTTCACCCGGCGGACTATCAAGGGCTGGGGCCTGCAACTGGCATCCGTGCTGGGGATCCTCGCCTCGATAGCTTACCTCGGCACGCTGCTGGCCTCCGCCTGGACCGGGCTGCACCCGCACCCGGTATTCCTGGCGATCACGGTGGTGTACGGCGCGGAACGCCTCGTGACGGTCAGGTCCCGCGGGTGGAAGGTAGCCCTCGCCTCCGCGACGGTCGTCCTGGAATGGGGCTACGACCTCTACCTGCAGGCGGTCCAGGTCCGCGCCCTGTGGGGGGTGATCTGGCGCACGCAGAAGTCCTGGTTACCTGAGCCCTGCGGGATAAGACAGAACGCTGAAACGGAAGGAGGACACCCATGTACGGGAAGATTGCCAGCACAGCGCTGCCCACGACAGGCCTGGCCGCGCATTTCGCGGCGGGGCTGGGCTATCTCTACGCCGGCCTTATCACTTTCGCCGTGGTGGGCGTGCTGTTCGCGCTCAAGCGGATTCTGCCGAAGCGCCACACCAGCTGACCAGCGGCCGGGGCCGGCTGCGGCCGGCCCGGGCGCAGCCAGCCCGACGAGAAGGGGGTACATCATGCGGATCGGCCGGGCCCTGCGGCCACTCGCGTGGGCGCTGCTGGCTTGCGTGCTGCTCACCGCGGGATGGGTGGCGTTCATGGTGGCCGATCCGTTCGCCGGCCAGCGGCAGCAGGTGCTGCAGCAAAGCCTGTACCGGCACTGGGGGTCGGGCCCGCCGACGCCGGTCCCGCCAGGGACCGCTCGCGCCGAGGCGGCACGCTACCTGCGCCCGGACCCGATCCGCCTGGTCACGGGCCAGCCGTTCGCGCTCATCCGCGTGCCCGCCCTCGGCCGGAACTGGCAGTTCGCGATCGTGGAGGGCACGAGCCTCACCCAGCTTGCGCTGGGGCCTGGCCACGTCCCGGGGACCGGGCTGCCCGGGACGCTGGGCAACTTCGTGGTGGCGGCGCATGATGTGACCGCCGGCAATCCGTTCCTGCACCTCGCCGCCCTGCGGTATCCCGACAAGGCATATGTCTACACGCGCACCCGGGTCTATGAATACGTCATCCGGTCCGAGCGCGTCGTGAAGTACTCCAACGTAGGGGTGGAATACCCCGTTCCCGGTCATCCCAGCGAAGCGCCGCGTCGCGGGCTGATCACCCTGATTACCTGCACGCCGGTGACGCTGGAATTCACGCCCTGGCGCATCGTGGTCACCGGCGAGCTGGTACGAGCAACCGCGCGGCGATGAGAGTTCCGAACAGAAATGGACGGGACTCCGGCGGCAGAATACGCATTTCACGACGAGTTCGACGGCCCGGCTGGGTCGCCGCCCGATCCCGCCCGGTGGGCATATGACCTGGGCGGGGGCGGCTGGGGTAACAACGAGCTTGAGATCTATACAGACGCCCCGGCGAACGCATTCCAGGACGGCCGGTCGCACCTGGTAATCCGGGCCACGAAACAGGTGACGCCCGGCAGCAGGGGAGTTCCACCTGCGGTGACCTATTACAGTAGCCGCATCAAGACGCAGGGACACTTCAGCCAGCTGCGCGGGCATTTCGAGGCCCGGATCAAGGTCGACTCGCAGCCAGGCCTGTGGCCGGCGTTCTGGCTGATGGGGCAGGACATCTCAACCGCGGGCTGGCCTGCCTGCGGCGAGATCGACGTGCTGGAGGACTTCGGCTACTCGACTGTGCAGTCGTCGGTGCATGCCCCGGCCGGCGGCACCACGGTACGCAGCGCGCACCAGGACCTGGCCTCCGATGCTGGCTGGCACGTATACCAGATGCACTGGTCGGAGGAAGGCATGTCATTCAGCCGGGACGGCCAGCGCTACCTGAGCGTGAGCCGCGAGTTCTGCCCTCCGGCAGCATGGGTATTCGGGCCGCAGGCCCCGCACAATGGCGGCATGTTCGTGCTCCTGCAACTGGCGGTGGGCGGGAACGCCGGGGAACCGCCCGAGACGGCCAGATTCCCGGCCGACCTGTTGGTTGACTACGTCCGCGTCCGCGGGCCAGTCACGGACCAACCCGCTCAATGATCCTTGGGCGCCAGGCGGCTCAGCGCTGCGGAATGATCTCTGCGACCAGAATCCCGGCGGGCTCAGGCCCCCGTGGTCAGGTACACGATGTCGACCTCCCATTTCGCGGGGTCGGGCTCGGCCGACGGGTCGGTGAGGTAGTGCTCGACCCGGCCGCGCCAGGCTGTGCCGTGGCCGGTTTCCCAGCTGTCGAGTGGACGTCCCGGCGGCCTCGCATTCATCGCTGACAGCGCGTGAAACACGAGCAGCCAATGCCCGCACGCTGTGGCGTCGGCTCGAAAACTTTCTGTAGCGTTATGTGATCTTCGTCATCAGGCGCGTCCGTCGGTGACGGCCCGCCAGCCTCGGAACAGAACGTTCGGCGTGGCCATAATGCTTGACATCCGCCGGAGGCCAGCGGTCTACTTGCCTGCGGGATCGGTCCGTAAATCAGAAAGTTTCGGTATATATGACAGCACCTCGGGATCTGAGCGTCCTGTACATCGGCGGAACGGGCACGATCAGCGCCTCCTGCGTCCGGCGGTCCGCCGACGCGGGCATGTCGGTGTACGTCCTGAACCGCGGCCGCAACGTCAGGCACCGCTCGCTCCCGGACTCCGTGACCTGGCTGCAGGCCGACGTCGGCGACCAGGCCTCGGTCCGCAAAGCACTGGGCGACCTGGAGTTCGACACGGCCGTCAATTTCCTGTCGTACGACGCGGCGGACGCGGCGCAGGCCGTGGACACCTTCACCGGCCGGACCCGGCAGTACCTGCATATCAGCACGGCGTCGCTCTACCGCAAGCCCGTCCTGCAGTGGCCGATCGTCGAGTCCAACCTCCGGCAGAACCCGTTCACGAGCTACTCGCGGGAGAAGATCGCGGCGGAGGACGAACTCATGCGGGCCTGCGTCCGCCACGGCTTCCCGGTGACGATCGCCCGGCCGTCCCACACCTACGACGAGACCTCGCCCCCCGTCCCCGGTGACTGGACGGCCGTCGACCGGATCGCCCGCGGGTCGGAGGTGATCGTTCCCGGCGACGGGACCTCGCTGTGGACGCTCACGCACGCCGATGACTTCGCCCAGGGCCTGGTCGGCCTGCTCGGCAACCCCCGCGCGGTCGGCGAGGTCTTCCATATCACCTCCGATGACGTCTACACCTGGGACCAGATCTACTTGATCATCGGCGCGGCGCTGGGCGTGGAGCCGCGGATCGTGCACGTGCGGTCGGAGGATATCCTCGCGGCCGCGCCGGACTGGTTCTGGTCGGAGCTGATCATCGGCGACTTGGCGCACAGCGCCATCTTCGACAACTCCAAGATCCGAAGTTACGTGCCGGGCTTCGCGCCGCGGCTGACGTTCCACGCGGCCGCGCGCGACATTATCCGCTGGCGGTCCGAGCACGCGGAAGAATGCCGGGCCGCGTCTGACGTAGACGCGGTCATGGACCGGCTGGTCGGCGGCTCCCATGCGGCCCGGGAGATATTTGCCTCGCTCGGTGCCGTAGCCCTGGCGGCCCCGCAGCCCAGGGGCTGACGAGCACGGGGTACATCTGAGGGGTCAGGCTGGCCGGCGCGCGCTGGCCGACAGGACGTCTGCGAGCCGCTCCCGGACGACGCAGTTCTGCAGGCGGAACGAGTCGGCCAGTTCCCTGACGGTCTCCGCGCGGGTGACGTCGGCGAAGCACCGGCCGAAGTCATCGAGCATCGGCTCGGCCAGCAGGATGCCGCGCACGAGGGTCATGAGCCAGCTGGCCTGGCCGAACGGGAACGGGTCGAAGTCGGGGTACTCGGCGGCGAACGTCTCCTCGATCGGCGCCATGATGTGGCGAATCGAAGTGTCCAGCGAGCCCCAGCTGTCCACGCCCAGCCGCGCTTTCTTCGCCATCACCTCCCGGATGCGCGCGCGCCAGGGCGAGTCCGGGGCGGCCGAGACCAGCCCCTGCCCGCCGACGTCCTTGTACGCCCATACCGACCAGCCGGCGCCGTGCTGCTGGTAGATATCCAGCTGGTCGTGCAGCAGCCGGTACCGCTGGTCATCGCGCCCGGGATCACCGGTGAACACCGGCCCGAACTCGCCGATCCAGACCGGCGTGCCGGTCGATCGCATGAACTCGGTCCGCCGCAGGAAGGTCTCCTCCACCTGGCCGCGGTCGACGAAGACGCCCCGCGTGACGCCGGGATACGGGCCGCCGTCAACGAAGCCGGCCAGCGCGTAGTCGTGCGCCGTGTAGACGGTATTCGGGTAGACCGGAGCATTCCCGAAGGCGCTGAAATCGGTGGCGTAGCGGTTGCCGTCCAGGAAGATGATGTGGTCGGGGTCCGCCTCACGGATGGCCTGGATAACCCGGTCGTAGAACGGCTTGATCCGGTGGCCGCCGTCGTCGGCCGGCTCGTTCATGATGTTGTACCCGGCTACCGTGGCGTGGCCCCGGTAGTGCTCGGCGAGGGCCTGCCACAGGCGCACGACGCGATCCTGGAAGTGCCGGTACGCCCAGAACGCAGCCTTGTGAGTGCCGTTGTCGCTGTGCCAGTGCTGGTTCTGCGAGCCGGGCAGAGCGTGGAGGTCGAGGACCGCGTACAGGCCGTGCCGCTGGCAGTGCCGGACCGCCCGGTCGAGCAGCGCGAATCCGCCGGGCTTGAGGTCGAACGGCCGGTCGTCGTCCTCGAAATGCCGGTAATTGAAGGGGATCCGGACCGAGTTCATCCCGAGCGAGGCCAGGTAACGGGCGTCGGCATCGTCGAAGAAAACCTCCATGAACCGGTCGAAGAAGGCGTCATATAGCTCCGGCCCGAGGACCCGGTGCAGCACCTGCCGGTGCTGCGACTCGGTGCCCGGATATCCGGTGAGGAAATTCTCCATGTTCATCCAGCCGCCGATGTTGTAGCCGCGCAGCAGCACCGGGCGGCCGGAACCATCGACGATCCTGCTGCCGTGCACGGACAGGATGCGGCTGGCTGGGGAACTCAGCGGACCTGCACCTCCGCCGTCATCTGCCGGCCGCCGCGGACCGGCCGCTCGGGACCGGTCAGGTCTACCGGCAGGGCCGCGACGATCGCCGCGGCGGAGGTGCCCAGGCGCAGCTCGATCCGGCCGGGCTCGACGACGCGATCGCCCAGCCGGCCGATGAACGAGGTCAGGTCGGTGTGGATCATGAACTCGACCCGGCGCGCCTGGCCGGGCTCGAGCTCCACCCGCGCGTACCCGAGGAGAAGCACGGTGGGCCGGGTCACCTGCGCCACCGGGTCATGCAGGTAGACCTGGACGACGTCGGTGCCGGCGCGCTCGCCGACGTTCCGGACCGTCAGGCCGAGGGTGATGGACCCGTCGGTGCTCACCTCGGCGAGGGGCCGGCCGGGAGGCCGGCCGTCGCGTTCCCCCGGCCACCTGGTGCCCTGGCACTCGATATCCTCCCACCGGAACGTCGTGTACGACAGGCCGTGCCCGAACGAGTACAGCGGGGTGGGATCGACGCTGCTGACCGTGCTGCGGTGAGCGAGCGCCGAGCCGATGTAGGTCGTCGGCTGGGCGCCGACATGCCGCGGCACGCTGACCGGCAGGCGGCCGGAGGGGTTGACGGCGCCCGACAGCACCCGGGCCAGGGCCGGGCCGCCCTCCTGCCCGGGGAAGAACGCCTGCACCCCGGCGGACGCCGCCGCGAACGGGCCGAGCGCGTAGGGCCGCCCGGCCAGCAGCACGAGGACAAGCGGCGTCGGGACGGCGAGAAGCTGATCCAGCAGCTGGCCCTGGATTCCCGGCAGGCTCAGGTCGGCCGCGTCACAGCCCTCACCCGACGTCCCGCGCCCGAAGAGCCCGGAGCGGTCGCCCATGACGGCGATGCAGACGTCGCTCTCGGCGGCCAGCCGGGTGGCGGCCTCGATGCCGGACGGGTCCGGGTCGTCGACGCCGCAGCCCTGCGAGTAGCTGATCTTGCTGTCCGGCAGCTCGTCCCGCAGCGCCGCCAGGAAGCTGGTTATCTCGACGCCGAGGTCCAGGTCCGGATACTTCACGCCGACGTGGCAGGGGAAGGAGTAGCAGCCCAGCATGGCCAGCGGGTCGTCAGCGCGCGGGCCGACGACAGCGATCTTGCTGCTCGCCGACAGCGGCAGGACCCCGTCGTTGGCCAGCAGGATGACGGACTCCTCGGCGAGCTCGGCGGCGATCCGCACGGCGGACGGCGGGGCCAGGTCGATCCCGGCCGCCGCGGCCGGGACCGGGTCCCAGGACGGATCGAGCAGGCCGAGCTCGCATTTCTGCATCAGAACGCGGCGCGCCGCCCGGTCGACCAGCGCCTCGTCGACGTCCCCGCGCTGCACGGCGCGGATGAGCGGCGCGCCGAAGCACCGCACGGTCGGCAGCTCGACATCGACGCCCGCGCTGAGGGCCAGCGCAGCGGCGTGGGCGGCGTCGGCCGCCACGCCGTGCAGCAGCTCCAGGAAGCTGATCCCGAAGTAGTCGGCGACGACCGTCCCGGTGAAGCCCCACGTATCCCGCAGCGTGTCGGACAGCAGGGATGGGTCGGCGGCCGTGGGAATGCCGTCGATGTCGGTATAAGCGTGCATCACCGAGCGGGCTCCGCCCAGCCGGATGGCCATCTCGAACGGCGGCAGCAGCTGGTCGGCGATCTGCCGCGCGGTGGCGGCGGACGGGGCCAGGTTCCGCCCGCCGCGCGAGGCCGAGTACCCGACGAAGTGCTTGAGGGTGGAGACCAGCCCGGTCGATTCCAGCCCGCGGACGTACGCGGTGCCGACCGTCGCGACCAGGTACGGGTCCTCGCCGATCGTCTCCTCGGTCCGCCCCCACCGCGGATCCACCGTGACGTCGAGAACCGGCGCGAGCCCCTGGTGGACGCCGACGGAACGCATGCTCGCGCCGATGTGGGCGGCCATGCGCTCGACGAGCCGCGGGTTGAAGCTGGCGCCCCAGGCCAGCGGGATGGGAAAGATCGCCGCGGTCCACGTGGCGAACCCGGCCAGGCACTCGTCGTGCGCGATCGCCGGGATGCCGAAGCGGCTCGCGGCCACGATCTCCCGCTGGGCCTGGGCGAGCGCCCGGGCGCCCTCCCGCGCGGTAACCGGCGTGCTGCCGAACGGCCGGGTCAGCTGGCCGAGGCCGGCGCGGATAAGCTCCGGCCAGTCGGGCGCGGCGTCGGTCAGCTCATCCTGGTGCGGCGCCACCCCGTCCCTGGTCGAGGTGCTGCCAGGCCAGGTGCTGTAGAGCTGGCCGACCTTCTCGGCGAGCGTCATCCGGCCGAGCAGGTCGGTCACGCGGTCGGCCGCCGGACGGCTGACGTCGCGCCAGGCGGGCGGTGCCGCCCGGCCCGGGCCGGGCACCCCGGCCCCTGCATCCTCCACCTGGTCGTCGCTTGTCGTCATATGGCTCGCATTCTCATTTCAGGGCCCCGGCCGTGAGCCCGCGCTCGAACAGCCGCTGCAGGCACAGGTAGGCGATGATCTCCGGGATGGCCGTGATCACCGAGGCCGCGGCCACCTTGGTCTGGTCGTCGCTGAACTGGCTGACGAAGAACGAGGGCAGCAGAGTGATGGTCTGCGTGGCCGGGGTCTGCAGGAAGACCAGCGGGAGCAGGTAGTCGTTCCAGGCGCCGATCAGCGTCAGGATGATGATGGCGGCGGCCATCGGCCGGGTGAGCGGGATGATGATGGACCAGAAGATCCGGGCCGCGCTCGCCCCGTCGACGCGCGCGGCGTCGAACAGCTCGTCAGGGATGCCGTTGACGAAGCTGCGCGTCAGCAGCACGGCGAAGGGTATCTGCAGCGCCGCCAGCGGGATCATGACGGAGAAGTACGTGTTGTACATGCCGAGCCGGGTGGCGGTGGAGAACAGCGGCGTCAGCAGCACCACCTCGGGCAGCGTGAGCGCCGCCAGCATCATCCAGAAGTAGATCTCCCGGCCGCGGATATGCAGCTTGGAGAACCCGAACGCGGCGAGCATGGTCAGGCAGTACACGATGACGATGACGCCGGCCGCGATGATCGCGCTGTTGCGGAAGAACTCGGGAACGACGCCCACGGCCCAGACCGCCTTGTAGTTGCCCGCGCCCTGGCCGGCCAGGGATTCCTGCACCATCGCGATCAGCGGGAACAGGTAGGGGATCACCATGATGGTCAGCACGAGCTGCAGGACGATCTTGGAGCTCAGGCGCCTGGTCTCGAACATCTCTAGCTCCTCCTCGTCCCGCGCAGGCCGAAGGCCAGGGCGCCGCCGAGGGCCAGGATGAGCAGCATGATGGACAGCGCCGCGCCGTATCCGACCTCGGCCTGGGGAATGCTGACCCGGTAGATGAACGTGCCGAGGAACTCGGTCGCGAAGTTCGGTCCGCCCGTGGTCACCAGGTACGGGACGTCGAACGTCTTCAGTGCCCCGATGACGCTGAGCATGCCCAGCGCGATGGTCGTGCCCCTGACGGCGGGCCAGACGATCCTGGCCAGCGCGGTGACGCCGCTCGCGCCGTCTATCCGGGCCGCTTCCAGTATCTCGGGCTCGATCTGGGTCATGGCGGCGAAGTACAGGATGAAGGTGACGCCGGTCCACTCCCAGACGGTGATGGCCATGATGACCGGCAGGGCCGTGCTCGACTGCGCGAGCCACGGCTGGGCCAGGGCCCCGAGCCCGATGTGCTCCAGGATCGTGTTGAACTGGCCGGTCGCCGAGAAGATCTGCCGGAAGATCGGTGCCATCGTGGCGGGGGCCAGCACGACCGGGATGAAGATGATCACCTTGTACAGGTTCGGCAGCCTGACCTTGGAGTGCAGGAGCGCGGCGAAGCTGAAGCCGATCGCGGTCTGCACGGTGAACGTGACGGCGAAGAACACGACCGTATGCCGGATCGTGTCCCAGAAGACCGGGTCGTGGAAGACCTGGGCATAGTTCGCCAGCCCCACGTGCTGGGGGGTCGGGCTGACCCCGTCCCAGCTCAGCGTGGATATGTAGCCGGTGTAGCCGATGCAGTAGTAGACGGTGCCGACGACGAAGATGAACGCCGGGAGTATCCAGGGCAGGCCGGAGGACCGCCGCAGGCCGCGCCGCCGCGTACGGGCGGCGGCGCGGCCTGCGGGGGCGCGCCGGGAGCCCGGCTTCGGTGACGAGCGGACCGCCGGGTCTGCCGCCGTTCTTGTCACTAGACGGCGCCGTGGTGAGGCATCTTGGCCGCGGCGGCCTGCAGGGTCGCCGCCGCCTGGGCGGGTGTCGCGCTCCCCGAGGCGACGGTGGTCGAGGCTACGCCGATGGCGAGCTGGAGGTTCGGGCTGACCGTGGCCAGCCGCGGCTCTGACGACAGGACGGCGTTAGAGATCAGCTTGCTGAGCACGGGCTGCTGGCCGCCGGGACTCACCAGGCTGATGTTCGGCCAGTTGGGCTGGACGCCCTTGAGCGAGGCAATGTCGTTGAGTGCGTTCGCGACCTGCTGCTGTCCGGCCGTGGAGGTCCCCAGCCAGACCGCGAACGTGGTGGCGGCCGCCTGGTGGCTTGACCTGCTGTTGACGGCCAGGCCGTAGTCCGCGTCACCGTAGAGCGCCCCGGGATGCCCCGCGCCCGCCACATCGGGGAAGGCGATGGGCAGCATGGTGAAGTTCTTGGGCTGGCCCACGCCCGCGGCGGAGATGGCCGAGCTCAGGCCGGACGGCGTGGAGTACTGCATGTACCAGGTGCCCATCATCACCATGGCGTACTTGCCGGACACGAAGTCGTTGCTCGCGTCCGGGTACTGCTGCACTCCGAGGGCGCCCTTCTCCATGATGCCGTCGCTGAACAGCGACTTCCAGGTCGTCAGGGCCCTGACGACGACCGGGCTGGTCCACGGGACCTGGCCCTGGATGGCCCTGGCCCACACACCGGGCTGAATATCGTCGGAGATGGCCTGGAGTGTGTCCTCGTTGAACGCCGTCTGCCCGACGCCCTGGACAAAGCAGCCGACTCCGTGCGCCTTGAAGGTCTGGCAGTCGCTGACCCACTGGGTCAGCGAGGCGGGCGGGCTCAGGTGGTACTGGTCGAAGAGGTTCTTGTTGACCCACACCGTTCCGGAGTAGACCGCGCCGACGGAGATGCCGGTGAGCTTGCCGCCCGACATCATGCTGGACACGCCGATGGGGGACAGCTTCGACTGCCAGTTGCTGCCCAGCGCCCTGGCGATGGCAGGCTCCAGGTTGACGGCGTCGGGAGCGTACGTCTCGACCGACCCGTTGGCCGCGCCCGGCGCGACGTCGAAGACGTCAGGCCCGACCGTCGAGGCCAGCGCCGGCCGGAGCGCGGCGTTGTAGCCGGCGATCGTCAGCATCTTGTAGGTGACGTGGATGTGCGGGTAGACCTTGTTGAAGGCCTGGATGTACTGGGCCGCTACCTGGGTGGTCGGCGTCCACCCCCACCAGGTGATGCTGGCCGACGTGGCCGAGCCCTTGCTGCCGGCGGTGCCGCCCCCGCAGGCTGCGAGGACAAGCGCCAGGAAACTGAGAACGGAGATGACCGGGATCGTGCGTCTGCGGCATCTTATGCTCGGCGACGTGCGCATCGTGCCTCCTGGAGCTGTCGGCCCGCGTTTCTGAAAGTTTCTGCCATAACTGACGAGCCATAACGTCGTTGGTGGCGGGTCCGGGCGCGGGAAGCTGTCCTTTTCATCCGTGTGCGCGGCATCTGCGACCTCCCGATGCGGCGATGAACGGGACGTAAACCCCTGGTAGGGCGCCCGAAAGCCTCGGATGGGAGTAGACCGGACCCAGAACATGCTTGTCAAGATATTGCCGGTAACTTTTCGGTAATACTCCTGGAACCTGGATCTGCTACGAGATAGGGTTATTGCAGATCAGAACGGTGTTTGAGCAGGTCGAGGCTTTTCGAAAGTTTCTGAGATGGCGAGGCATCCGGCCGGGCCAGCTGACCGGCCAGGCCGGCCAGAGCGCCACAGTCATCGACGGCAGAAGGGACCAGAGCTGTGAGTACTGACCGTTACGCGCCGACGCCGGCTGACAAGTTCTCGTTCGGGATCTGGACGGTGGGGTGGCAGGGGGTGGATGTGTTCGGGTCGGCGGTGCGGGCGCCGATGCCGGCCGAGCGGGCGGTGCGCAAGCTGG
>Ga0179587_10000821_pt1 | contig 13500 bp, 6 predicted proteins | sample CZODoug2_1_08_16_FD_185932 | JGI IMG/M metagenome (GOLD analysis project Ga0179587, IMG submission 185932) | Vadose zone soil fungal communities from Angelo Coast Range Reserve, California, USA - CZODoug2_1_08_16fungal | ecosystem: Environmental > Terrestrial > Soil > Vadose zone | place: USA...
AGCCCATTACTTATTCACGCTGGGCGCAGGTACGGCTACTATGAGGAACGCGTCATCAGAAGGCGCAGCGCCCACGAACCCGGCGTCCGCGATTCGCTCGCCGGATCAACCGCAGCGGAGCATCGAGCCTCAGTTTAGCGGTTTGGCCCGGCTCGCGGCAACGGCGTGCGAGGCGTCCTTGGCCGCAATCGAGTTGAATGGCTGCGGTGAAACGTGGTGCAGTTCTACCGGGGCGCTTCCAGGGCCCGTTCTGCCGCCGCACAATCTGCTTGCCCGAGTGGCACTGCGGACCGGCGACGGCGAGGTACAGGGTACGCTTGCCGTCTACGACACGAGGGTGCGCGATCTTACCGAACAGCAACGCCTCGTGCTGGAATTGCTGGCCGAGCAGGCGGTGTCGCAGATCGAGTTGAATGCACGTATCGCGGGACTCGAGTTGCTCGCGGCGGCGCCCGCGATGCCCTCTGCCGATTTCGCGCTGGCACAAGCTCTGATCGAAAGCGCTTCAGTCGTCATCTATCACTCCAATCCGAGCGGCAACCTGACGTATGTCAATCGCGAGTACCGGCGCATATTCGGATTGACGCCGGAGCAGAGCACGAACGATTGGGTTTACGGCGTTCATCCCGACGACCGGCAGCGAATCGAGGATGTCTGGGAGGACTTCTGCCGCAATCCCCGCTCGGTCAGATTCGACTACCGTACCAAACCCGTCAACGGTGCCGTGCGCTACTTCACCGAGCAGGTGGTCCCCGCCCAGGGCGTTACCGGATTCGTGGGAACGATCAGCGATTTTACGGACCTCATCACCGCCCGCGGCGAACTGCACAAGGCGGAAACCTTATTTCAAAACACGTTCGAGCAGGCCCCGATCGGCATCGTCTTCACGGATCGCGGCGGCAAATTCCTGCGTTTCAACGCCGCATTCAGTGCACTCCTCGGCTTCGAATCCAACGAACTCGCGGGCAAGTCCATCGCCGATGTCACCCATAGCGATGATGTCATGCGCACCGCAGCGGAACTGGAGCGCTTATGGGCCGGCGAGATCGACAGTTTCGACCACGAGCGGCGCTACACCCGCAGGGACGGAAGCATCATGTGGGTGCGCGCAACCATGGCGTTGGTGCGCGACGGAAGCTCCCGGCCGGACTACTCGGTCGGATTCCTGCGGGACATCACGATGCGCAAGGAGATGTCGGCGGCCCTGTTGCAGCAGCAGACATTGCTCGAAGCCGTGATTACCGATTTGCCCATCGCGCTGCTGGCCTGCGACGTGGCCGGGAATATCACCCACTACAATCGGGCAGCCGTGGAACTTCACTGCGTCGACGTGGAGTCGCATCTGATGACGGCGCAAGTCTTCCTGGCGGACGGCCTTACACCGGTGAGTGCGGGCGAACATCCTCTGATGCGCGCGCTGCGCGGGGAAACCATCAGCAATCTCGAGCTCGTGATCCAGCCACGCGAAACGACGGCGCGGTCGACCTTGTCGAGCGCAAGGCGTCTGATCGGTCCGAACGGCCAGACTCTGGGCGCCGTAGCGGTGGTCCAGGACACGACGGAACGCAGACGAGCCGAACTCGAACTCGAACGGGTACACAAGGAGTTGATGACGGCCTCGCGCCAGGCCGGCATGGCTGAAGTTGCCACCAACGTTCTGCACAACGTCGGCAATATCCTGAATAGCGTCAACATCTCGGCCAGCCTCGTGACCGATCGCGTCAAACAATCCAAAGCGCCGGGCGTTACGCTCCTCGCCAACCTGCTCAAGGAGCACGGAGCGGATCTAGCCGCATTCATGTCCACCGATGCGCGCGGCAAGCGCATCCCCGAATACCTGTCCGCTCTGGGACAGCAGTTGACGGCCGACCAGCAGATGTCGCTGCAGGAACTCGGCTCGTTGCGCGACAACCTGGAGCACATCAAGGAGACGGTGACCATGCAGCAGAGCTACGCCAAACTCTGCGGAGTCACGGAAACCGTCGAAGTGGTCGACCTCGTGGAGGATAGTCTGCGGCTCAACGCCGGCGCCTTTGCGCGTCACGGCGTCACCCTGTGCCGTGAATTTTCACCGGTACCACAGATTACAGTCGATAAGCACAAGGTGCTGCAGATCCTCGTCAATCTGGTGCGGAACGCCAAATATGCCTGCGACGAGTCGGGCAAGACGGAAAAGCTCATCATCCTGCGCATTGCCCCGGCGGCGGAGGGTGTACGCATCTCGGTCATCGACAATGGGGTCGGCATCCCCGCGGAGAACATGGACCGCCTGTTCACCCATGGCTTTACCACTCGACAGTCGGGGCATGGCTTTGGCTTGCACAGCGGTGCACTCGCGGCCCAGGAGCTCGGAGGGACCTTGCGTGCGGAAAGCGACGGATCGGGGCGTGGCGCCGCATTCATCCTCGAACTGCCCTACTCGCGACGGGACATCCCCAATGCTTGATTCGAATCCTCCCAGCCGCCGCATCCTCATCATCGATGACAATGCAGCCATTCACCACGACTTCCGCAAGGTCCTCGGCGTCCAGGCCGATCAGTCGGCGCAAGCAAGCTTGGATCTGCTCGAAGCGGGCCTGTTCGGCACCCCGGTCTCTACGGCGGTCCGACCGAACTTCGAGATCGACTCGGCGCATCAAGGGAAGCAAGGCGTAGAGATGGCCGGCCAGGCGGTCGCCGAGGGGCGTCCGTATACCATGGCATTCGTCGACATGCGCATGCCGCCGGGTTGGGACGGACTGGAGACCATCGAGCATCTGTGGAAAACGGATCCCGACGTGCAGGTTGTGATCTGCTCGGCGCACACCGACTATGACTGGACCGAGGTGGTCGCACGACTCGGTCACTCCGACAAACTGCTGGTGCTGCGCAAGCCGGCCGAACCGATCGAAGTGCTGCAATGTGCGACCGCACTCAGCCGCAAGTGGGAAAACGAACGGTTGGTCAAAGACCACGTGGGACGACTGGAGCAAGTCATCACCGTCCGCACTCACGGCCTGGAAGCGGCGAATCGGCAGCTCCGTCATTTGGCCACGCATGATGCGCTGACGGGTCTCCCGAATCGTGTCTTGCTGGACGACCGCCTGGCGCAGGCCATGGCGGTCGCCGATCGGGACAAGCGCTCCTTTGCCCTCATGGTTTGCGACCTCGATCGTTTCAAGCTCATCAACGACTCGCTGGGGCATCGAGCGGGCGATGAACTGCTGCAGGAAGTGGCCCGGCGGTTGAGTGCCGTGGCGCGGACCGCCGACACGGTGGCTCGCTTCGGCGGCGATGAATTCGTCCTGGTCGGAAGCTCTCTCGCCGACGCCGAAGACGCCCTGCAGCTGGCGACGCGCGCTATCGAGGTGCTGCGGGCCCCCGTGCGGATCGCCGGCATCGATGTGCACGTCTCGCCCAGCATTGGAATCGCGCTGTATCCCGAGGACGGCGGGTCCATAGAAGCGCTGCTCGCTCATGCGGATGCCGCCATGCACGCGGCCAAACACCAGGGCCGGGGAAGCGTTCAACGCTACTTGCCGGGCATGCATGCCGGAATCGAAGATCGGGTGCACATGGAAAGCGAACTGCATCAGGCCATCGAGTTGAAGCAATTCGAATTGCACTACCAACCGAAGGTGGACACGCGGACCGGCGTCGTGCGGAGCGCGGAGGCCCTGATTCGGTGGCTGCACCCAAGCCGAGGTCTCGTCTCACCGGCGGAATTCATTCCGTTGGCCGAGGAATGCGGCCTGATTGGCGCCATCGGCGAGTGGGTCATTCGGGAAGCATGCCGACAGGCTCGCGCCTGGCAGGAGGAAGGGGTACCGTCCCTTCGGATATCGGTCAATCTCTCAGCCTCGCAATTCCGCGAAGTCGGATTGGTCGACAGCATTCGCCGCGCACTCGATGACGTGGGGCTGCCCGCGCGCTACCTGGAAGTCGAGCTCACGGAGAGCGCCGTCATGAGCGATCCCGAGCAATCGGTCGCGATTCTCGAGCAGCTGAGCGCCATGGGGGTGCTGGTGTCGGTCGATGATTTCGGTACCGGTTACTCGAGCATGAGCTATTTGCGCCGCTTCCCGATCGATAAACTCAAGATCGACCGGGTGTTCATCAACGAAATTGCGAGTCGCCCGGAAGATGCATCCATCGTCCGCGCGATCGTCTCCCTCGCCCACAGCCTGAACCTGAAGGTCGTTGCCGAGGGAGTGGAAACACCGGCACAACTCGATTTCCTGAAGACTGCCGGGTGCGACGAGTACCAAGGCTACCACTACAGCCGCCCGCTGCCGGCGGACCAATTCCAACGGCTGATCCGCGACGCCCGATCGCATGACCTCCTCACCGAGGAGGAGGCGGTCCGTACGCACAGCAAATTATCGGCGTACAAACGCCAGTAAAGTCGCTTGCGCATGATAGGATGCCGGAGCCCTGAATGCAGGTATCGCCTTGGCTACCGACGGATTGATAACGGTTACCAGCGAGGTAGGCCCGCAAGAGACCTTGCGCCGCCTCGAGAACGCCATCACCGCGCGCGGCATGACCGTCTTTGCACGCGTCGATCACGCGGCGGGTGCTCGTGACGTCCATCTGGATCTACGGCCCACCGACCTCTTGATCTTCGGCTCTCCGAGAGCCGGGACCCCGCTGATGCAGATGGATCAGACCGTGGGCATCGACCTGCCATTGAAGGCCCTTGTATTCCAAGATGCCGAACACCGCACCATCATTGTACTCGATGATCCCGAGTGGATTGCCCGGCGCCACGGGCTCGGAGCGGCGGCAAACGCCCTTACGGCCAAGATGAAGTCCCTCCTCGCCGAGGTTGCGGCCGAGGCTGCCGCAAGCGGATGACGTCCGTCGGAAGCTTTGCAACACAGCGGCGGGTTCCTCGCCTCGGTAGATGAGCGGCAACTCGGTGCCGGCGCCAACCGCGGTACCGGGCGATCCCTCAGTTCGGCGAAAATCGATTCATGGTAGCATTTCAACCCGTAAACCCCGCGTGCAGCGCATCCGGAGAGGCGCAGTCGATGAGTATTCCTGATCCACGAGAAGACCGGACCAAGGCTGCTCTCGATTACCACGAATTTCCCACGCCGGGAAAGGTGTCCATCGCCCCGACCAAGCAGCTGACCAACCAAAGCGATTTGGCCCTCGCTTATTCGCCCGGCGTCGCCGCCGCGTGCAATGCGATCGTCGAAGACCCGCTCAATGTCTTCCGTTTCACGGCCCGCGGCAACTTGGTCGGCGTCATTACCAACGGCACTGCGGTGCTGGGACTTGGGGCGATAGGGCCGCTGGCGGCGAAGCCGGTGATGGAAGGCAAAGCGGTTCTGTTCAAGAAGTTCGCCGGTATAGACGTCTACGACATCGAGATCGCACAACTCGACCCTGAAAAGCTGGTGGAGATCATCGTCGCCCTGGAACCCACGTTCGGCGCAATCAACCTCGAGGATATCAAGGCGCCGGAGTGTTTCATCGTGGAGCGCGCACTCCGCAAGCGCATGAAGATACCCGTATTCCACGATGATCAGCACGGCACCGCAATCATCGTCGCCGCCGCATTTCTCAATGGGATGCACGTGGTCGGCAAGGATATGGCAGCCGTCAAGCTGGTGGTCAGCGGCGCCGGCGCCGCCGCCCTGGCCTGTGTGGAGCTGCTGCTGGAATTGGGTCTTAAACGTGAAAATGTCTGGCTGAGCGATCTCGCCGGCGTCGTCTACGCCGGGCGGCGGGAATTGATGGATCCGGAGAAGGCCCAGTACGCCCAACCCACCGACGCGCGCGTCCTCGACGACATCATCGCCGGCGCCGATGCGTTTCTCGGACTGTCTGCCGGTGGCGTATTGAAACAGTCGATGGTGAGGAAAATGGCCGAGAGGCCTTTGATTCTGGCGCTGGCCAATCCGACTCCCGAAATCCTCCCCGAGGAGGTGAGGGCGGTGCGCAGCGATGCGGTCATCGCGACGGGCCGCAGCGATTATCCAAATCAAGTCAACAATGTTCTCTGCTTCCCGTTTATCTTCCGTGGAGCCCTGGACGTCGGCGCGACGACGATCACCCGCTCCATGGAGATCGCCACCGTGCGCGCCATCGCCCTGCTTGCGCGTCAGGAACAAAGCGATGTTGTCGCCGCCGCCTACGGCGGCATCGAAGACCTGGCGTTCGGCCCCGAATACCTCATTCCGAAACCCTTCGACCCGCGCCTCATCGTGAAGATTGCGCCCGCCGTCGCCAAGGCCGCCATGGAGGCCGGCGTGGCCACGAGGCCGATCGGCGACCTCGAGGCCTACGGTCAGAGATTGCAGCAATTCGTCTATCACAGCGGCACCTTGATGCAGCCCATCTTCGCGGCGGCACGCGAGGTACCTCAGGACCGCAGCCGCATCGTCTATGCCGAAGGCGAAGACGAACGCGTGCTGCGCGCGGCGCAGATCGCGGTGGACGAGGGTTTGGCCACACCGATCTTGGTGGGCCGACCCGCAGTGATCGAAAGCGCCATCAAGCGCTACGGGCTGCGCATCCGCATGGGCGAACACGTCACCGTGGTCAACCCAGAGCACGACTCGCGGTATCGCGAATATTGGCAGGATTATCATCGCCTCACACAGCGACGCGGCGTCACGGCGCAATATGCCAAGCTGGAAATGCGGCGACGCACTACGTTGATCGCGGCGATGTTGTTGAAAAAAGGCGAGGCCGACGGCCTGATCTGCGGCACGATCAGCACGTACGCATTGCATCTTTACTATGTGGACCAAGTCATCGGCCGCGATGAGGGCGCCACCGTCTACGGTGCGATGAGCGGACTCATCCTTCCCGGCCGTCAGGTGTTCATCGTCGATTCGCACGTCAATCTCGATCCGAGCGCGGAACAGCTGGCGGAAATCACGCAGTTGGCTGCCGATCAGCTGTGCGACTTCGGCCTCATCCCCAAAGTGGCCTTGTTGTCGCATTCCAATTTCGGCAGCAGCGACGCGCCGTCGGCGCTCAAGATGCGCAAAACCTTGAGCCTGCTGCAGCAATGCCGGCCCAATCTGGAAGTGGACGGTGAAATGCACGGCGATTGCGCCCTCGATGAATCCGCGCGCAAGGCTATTTTGCCCGACAGCCTGTTGCGGGGCAGCGCCAACCTCCTGGTCTGCCCAAATCTCGACAGCGCCAACATCGCCTACAATCTGCTCAAGTCCGCCGCGGGTCAAAACGTCGCCATCGGTCCCATCCTGCTCGGCTGCGCCGCGCCGGCTCACATCGTGACCGCGGCGGCGACGGTTCGTCGCATCGTGAACATGACCGCCATTACGGTCGTTGAGGCGAACCGGCGGCGTACGGCGCACAGCGAGACTTACCCAGGCGGGGAGATCCGCTCCCAGCCGAAACCCTAGCGGAGGCTACGAATGCCGACCGGAGTGCAGGCGCCGGATTTTCCCTGGGACTTCATGCGTCGTGGGATATTGGGATTCGTCCAGCTGTTGATTTTCGCCGCCCTCCTCGGCCTGCTGATCGTGCTCGGCTACGGCCTGCGCGACAACTCGGAGTTGCTGACGATCATGTGGCCGGCTTCGGGCCTGCTGCTCGTGGCGCTGTGGTCATCGCCGACCAGGAGTTGGATTTGGATCCTCATGACCCAGTTGATCGTGCAAATGGCGATCTATTTGGCGTATGCCGGTCGACTCAACTGGCAGTGGGGAGTCGTGTTTGCTGCGGCCAATTCGGTCGATGCTATCGTAGGGGCGCTCGTCGCCAGGCGCTTGATCGCGGCGCCGTCGATGCGCCAGATTCGGCAAGTGCTGCAGTTGATCGCCGCGATTGCGCTGGGTGCCGCGGTGAGCGCGATTCTCGGTGCGTACGCGTCCATTCATACGTCCGTCGGTGCTCATTTTTTCAGGCAATGGCAGCTGTGGTGGGCGAACAGCTGGTTGGGTTCGTTGTTCTTGGCGCCCGTGCTATTGACGTGGGCTCTGCGGCGGCCAATGCCGGCCGACACGAGTCCGCCACCGGCGGCACGAGATCTCCTGCTGATCGGCGGTTCCCTGCTCGGCTTCACCTGTTGGCTGTTTGCCTCGCCGCCGGCAGCCTTGTCTCCCATTCTTCACCCCCCGGTGTTGCTCCTCGCGCTGGTGATTGTCGCGGCGTTTCGTCTGCCGCCGCGCTGGGCCACGTCGTTCACGGCGCTCTGTGTACTGATCGGCGCGTACTTCGCAAGCCGGCGTCTGGGCCCCTTCGCCGGCGACCCCAATCCCTTCGCGCGCATCGGCGCCTTGCAGCTGTATCTTTCGACGCTGATCGTCATCGATTTCATGCTGGCCGTCGGATTGGTCGAGATACGCGACACCGTCGCGCTGTTGCGGCGGAGCGAGGAACGCTACCGAAATTTCGTGGAAAAGAGTTCCGAGGCGGTATGGCAGGTCGAACTCGATATTCCGATGTCTATCGAGCTGCCCTTGGATGCGCAAATCGGTTGGTTGCGTGATCACGCGTACGTGGCCGAATGCAACCAGACATACCGCCGGTTGAACCACCAACTGGGCATTGCCGACGCGGACATTCGCGCCTGGCGCGCCGATGTTCCATGGTCCGCCGTCTACATCGATCACCTCGAACTGGCCGCGCGCCAGGCATATTCGATCGACGGGCTGCAATTCAAGGTCTCGACTGGGACGAGCGGCTCGACTTATCTCACCGCGTTCAGCGGCGTCATCTCGGAAGGGACGCTGGTGCGCCTCTGGGGCGTCGCCCGTGACATCACGGATCTCGTCGAGCTCAACGACAGATTGCGTATCAAGCAGGATCGGGTCCAGATGTATGCGCGCCAGTTGGCCGGTGCCGAGGAGCGCGCACGACGCTCGACCGCCGTCGACCTCCATGACGGCATCGGACAGCAATTGGTCGGTCTTGCATTGACGCTGGATGCGGCGGCCGCGCGAGCGCCGCCGGAAACCCGCCTGTTGCTCGGCGAGGCGTCTCACACGCTGCGGCAAGTCCACGGCAGCACGCAGCGGGTGATAGCAGACTTGAGCCCACCGGGTCTGTACGAACTTGGACTCGAGCCGGCCCTCCAATGGCTGGCTGTTTACATGCGTGGGAGGGACAATTTAGAGGTCATGTTGCACGTGAACGTGGACGATAGAGCCTTCGATCTCGAAATGCGGATCCTCATCTTCAAGCTGATTCGAGAATTGCTGCGGAACGTCGTGAAGCACTCCCGTGTCAATACCGCGACGGTAAACGTTTCGATGACGACTCGCCATTTGAGCTTGGAGGTCATCGATGACGGAGTGGGGTTCGAGTGGCAACTGAGTCTGTTCGAGACTCCACGGGAGGGGTTTGGTCTATGGAGCGTCGCGGAACGCATCCGGGAAGCGCAAGGAGAAATGACGGTCGATACCGCGCCCGGGCATGGCTGCAAAGTGTCCGTAGTTTTTCCTCTCAAAGCGCACGAATCTGCCCCGGCCCTTCAGCAAAGCGCTCGCTGAGACGCTTAAAGGATCCCCGATGCGCCGCGTACCATTGCTCCTCGTCGCTTGTCTGGTCGCCGGCTACTCCGCTCCCCTGGCGGCGAGTGAATACACGCTCCTCGCCACGCCGAACACGGTGGCCTGGGGCTATTACTCCGGCCTTTCTTCGTGGTGCACAAGGATCGCCATCTCATCTGGCCGCGGGCAGAGACGCCGGAATTTTACATCTCGATGGGTTTCAGCAAGGATCTGAAGGAGGCTGCGGAGCATGCCCTACGCGACATGATCGAGTTCCTCGAAGTGGAGAAGCACCTGAACCGCGACGACGCCTATATGCTCGCGAGCGTCGCCGTCGATATGAACATCACTCAACTGGTCGACGGCAACGTCGGGGTGCACGCGATGTGCCCGAAGAAGATATTCCACAATCCCGTCCGCTGATTCCCGAAATGCGCTACACGTTGTAAGCCGAAGATGCCACCGTCCCGCCGTGACCGGTCCAATTGGTGTGAAAAAACTCGCCGCGAGGCTTGTCGATCCGTTCGTACATGTGTGCGCCGAAGAAATCGCGTTGAGCTTGCAGCAGATTGGCGGGCAGCCGTGCCGCACGGTATCCATCATAGAACGCCAAGGCGGTGGAAAAAGCCGGTGTCGGAATGCCGAGCGCGATCGAGTGAGTCAGGGCCGTGCGCCAACTCATCTGATAGAGGTTCAGAGCGCCCGAGAAAAACCTGTCCGTGAGGAGGTTTTCCAGCGCCGGATCGTTTTCGAATGCGTTTTTGATGTTGCCCAAGAAGATCGAGCGGATGATGCATCCGCCGCTCCACATCAATGCGATGCCTCCCATGTTCAGTTTCCAGCCCCGCTCCCTCGCGGCGGCGCGCAGCAACATGTAGCCCTGCGCGTAGCTGATGATTTTCGAGCAGTACAGCGCGCGGCGAACGCTTTCGATGAATTCCTTCTTCAGGTCGACGGAAATGACGGCGGGCTTCGGCCCTTCGAGGACCTTCGACGCCCGCATGCGCTCTTCCTTGAGAGCCGACAAGCACCGCGCGAACACGCTTTCGCCGATCAGAGTGACCGGCATCCCAAGGTCGAGCGCGGAGATGGCAGTCCACTTGCCCGTCCCCTTCTGGCCCGCGGTATCGAGTATGGTGTCGATGATCGGCCGACCGCCGGCGTCTTTCTTGGCGAAGATCGCGGCCGTGATCTCGACGAGGAAGCTGTCGAGCTCGCCCTTGTTCCATTCCGCGAAAACGCCGGCCAGCTCATCCGGCGCAAGACCCAGCCCGTCCTTCAGCATCTGATAGGCCTCGCCGATCAGCTGCATGTCGCCGTACTCGATTCCGTTGTGCACCATCTTGACGTAGTGCCCTGCGCCGCCCGCTCCGATCCAATTACAGCAGGGTGAACCGTCGAGTGCCTTGGCCGCGATCGACTGCAAGATCTCCTTGACGTGCGGCCACGCCTCGGGATTGCCGCCGGGCATGATGGATGGGCCGTGCCGGGCGCCCTCCTCTCCGCCGGATACGCCCGTCCCGACGAACAGAAGCCCTTTCTCGGCGAGAGCCTTGGTGCGGCGGTCGGTATCCGTATCGAGCGAATTGCCGCCGTCGATGATGATGTCGCCCTTCTCCAAATGAGGAACGACCAGTTCGATGGTTTGATCGACCACCGCTCCGGCCTTCACCATGAACATCACGCGACGGGGCTTCTTCAGCGCACGGCACATCTCGCCGATGCTGTGGGTGCCGACAACCCGCGTACCCTTGGCTTCGGTTTTGACGAACTCGTCCACCTTCGACACGGTGCGGTTGAATACCGCGACCTTGTATCCGCGATCGTTCATGTTCAGAACCAGATTCTGGCCCATGACTGCAAGCCCGATCAAACCGATATCGCAGCTGTTCTCTTCCACTCCATTCTCCTCGAAACATGGGGGCCGGTGCCGCCTGATGGGGGAAGTATAGCCGTGCGCCGAGTTTTCGCCCGCTAGGGATTCATTGGCAAATCACCGCCGGCTGGTTGATCTGATTGGCAGTGCTCTCAAGCGCGCATGCAGCGTGACCTTGTCCAGTGGAACCACCAGACTCTTCGCCGAAGGTTTCGCGGTCGCCGGGATTGCAGCGAACCAAAGAAGTGACGCGGCAAGCGCCGCCAATGCCAATCGATTCGTCCAGGTTCCGTGTGACATGAAGACTCCTTTCCATTGATTGCGACGGGTCCAGGCCAACCGGGACTCGTTGCCGAATTCACCCCGCCGGCTCGCTGTAGCTACGCGAGTGGACTACCATTGTCAACAGCCGCGTCCATTTTGTCTTTCACTGGCATCGCCCGGCCGCGCTTCCCTGCAGCACGGTTTCCATTTACGCTACCGCCATGCCGTAGGGCGCCGTGCTTCGTTTCACGCGCGCTCTGCGGGTTACACAATCAACGTCAATAAAATCGGCTTGCTTCGTCGCCGGCGTAAACGGTGCTGTCTTCATTGCCGGAGACTTAGGGAGCCGCAGGGGAAACAATCATGAAAGTAGTTCCGACGATATCGGTGTGCGCGCTGGCTGCCTGCACGGCGCTGGCCGGCAATGCGTTCGCGGAGGGTGGGAGGAGCCGCCCCAAGATGGCGGCCGCAACGCCCCTTGCCCGCCCGGCGCTGTTTCCGAACGGCGTGTTCGCCAAAGGGGGCGATCCCGGCGATGATGACACGGCGATCTCACTCGCGCCGAATCTTTCCGCGCTGTGCCAGTCCTATATCGGCCACCTGAATACCTATTCCAATCCACGTCCCAACGTCGATCAAATCAATGACGATCAGTTCGTGCTCGCCGGCACGCAGCTCGGCTGCAACACGGCGCAGAACGAAACGACCATCGCGGTCAACCCCTCCAATCCTCGGAACCTCGTTGCGGGCACGAACGACTACAGGGTCTTCAATACCCGCGAGAACCGCAATGACGGCTCGGGCTACGCATACACCACATTCGACGGCGGCCACAGCTGGCTGAACGTCCAGCTGCCCCATTTGACCATCCAAACCGGGGCCACCGGACTATTGTCGGACATGGACTCGGCCGGCGATCCCGCAGTCGCGTTCGGTCCCAACAACACCGTGTACTATGCGAATCTGGTGTTCAGCCGGCTCAATCTCGGCAGCGGAATTGTGGTGAGCAAATCCACCGACGGCGGCCGCACTTGGGGCGAACCCTCGATCGTGCACACGGATGGCGTCGACGCCAACGGCAATGGTCTCAACACCAACTACGGCAACGACAAGGAATGGATTACGGTCGATCAGGATACCGGGACGGTGTACGTGACCTGGACTTTGTTTGGTCCCACCGGCTCGCCCATTGAAGTCTCGAGTTCGACGGACGGAGGCGCCAGTTGGTCGGCACCAGTGGAGGTCAATCCCTCCTCCGCCTTTACTCCCGGCGGCATCACGCCGTATAGCCAAGGATCCAACCCGCGGGTCAATCGTCACGGCGACCTGTTCATCGCCTATGAGTCGGCGGTATGTCAATCGCTGGCGTGCGATCGGGCCACGGATCACGACGCGGTGATCATCGCGACATCGCGCGATGGCGGACGCACTTTCACCAATCGGGAAGTCGCGTACGATTTCGATTTTCCCCGCAACGCCGATACCGGACGCGACACCCTCACGGGCGAGAATTTCCGGATCAACAGCTTTCCGCAACTAACCATCGACCCCGTCACCGACGCGCTGTATGCGACGTGGTCCGATGACCGCAACGGTCTGTACGATTCCTCCGGACATTCCATCAAGACCAACGGCGACGTTTTCATCATCGCATCGCGGGATGGCCGGCACTGGTCCCGAACCTACGGCGTCGGCACCGGCGCGGATGAAGTCTATCCCGCGATCGCGGCTTACGGCGGCCAGGTGGCTGTGAGTTTCTATACGCGCGTGTACGAACAGAACGGCATCGGCCTCGACATGGCCTATGTCGCGGCGAATGCGGAGGATTTGAACAGCTTAAGCCACCGTCGCGTGCACCGGGTCACCACGCAGACCTCGAACCCACAGATTCAGTTCGTGGCC
>Ga0179587_10000823_pt1 | contig 13482 bp, 10 predicted proteins | sample CZODoug2_1_08_16_FD_185932 | JGI IMG/M metagenome (GOLD analysis project Ga0179587, IMG submission 185932) | Vadose zone soil fungal communities from Angelo Coast Range Reserve, California, USA - CZODoug2_1_08_16fungal | ecosystem: Environmental > Terrestrial > Soil > Vadose zone | place: USA...
GATTCGCCCGGACGCCCGCCTTCTGACGCCGTGGTGCTATTCGACGGCAAGGATCTTTCCAAATGGGCGCACAAGGACGGCAGCGCGGCGAAATGGAAAGTGGAGAACGGTTATTTCGAAGTGGTGCCAAAGACGGGATACATTTACACGCGTGAAGCCTTTGGCGATTGCCAGTTGCACGTGGAATTTGCCGAGCCCGCCCCGGCCAAAGGCGAGAGCCAGGACCGCGGAAACAGCGGCGTCTTTCTGCAAGGTCTCTACGAGACGCAAGTTCTGGACTCCTACCAAAGCAAAACTTACGCGGACGGCCAGGCAGCGGCGATCTATGGCCAATACCCTCCGCTGGTGAATGCTTCGCGCGCGCCGGGCCAGTGGCAGACTTACGATATCGTCTTTCACGGGCCGCGTTTCGCGAAAGATGGCAAGCTGCTCCGCCCCGCCCGCGAAACCGTTTTTCACGATGGCGTGCTGGTCCAGGACAACGTGGAACTCACGGGCCCGACCGCGCATGGCGAGCGCCCGCCCTACAAAACCCATCCCGAAAAATTGCCGCTTGCCCTGCAAGACCACGGCAATCCCGTGCGCTACCGCAACATCTGGATTCGCGGACTTTAAGTGAAGGAATGGCCGCCGAAGAGAAGCAATCCGGGCCGCGGATTGTTGTGGCCTATCAGAATTACAAGCCACCGTTTAATTCAGAAAAAGTCATTCGCAACATGCTGGCAGTCGTTCCTGCAAATTATTTGTGGGGGCTCCACAGCATCGTTCTTACAAACGTCCAGGCACTATCGCGCAAATCACGAGAGCAAAAAGGCGCAGGCCGTCGTAGAGTCCCTCTAAGCAAGGCTCTGGGTTACTACACACAGGCGTGGAAAGGCGAACCCGCGCGAGTCACCTTGCTGATCGACAATCTCCAAAAGCAGTGGGGGCGGGCATGGCTTCGTTTCGGGTTCATCCGCGACCTGATATTAGCCGAAGTTCTTTTCCACGAGATTGGCCACCATATTCATCGGCTCCATATCCCCGAATTCGAGGGGCCAGAGAATGTTGCCGAGAAGTGGAGTAAAAAGCTCCGGACCAAATACGTTCGTGTCCACTACTGGTATTTGATTCCGGTCATTTCCCCTCTTGCTAAACTCTATCGATGGTGCAAACCGACGAAGAGCGCTGGGAAGTCCCGACCTAACCCCTGATCAGTCCGGCGATTTTGCGAGGATTATTGTCGAAGCCGGGAACACCACCTTGAAGCCGGCAACGCCGTTGTGTTTCCTCAAAACTTCTCCGACAACAGAACGAAAATCAGTTCGTGAGCGCGAGGCCGCGTCCTTCGTTGAGCTACGCTTCCAATCCAAATAGTACCGTAATCATAGTGTCTTAACCATCTTTAGACATTGAGGCTGTCCTGAGACCCATGCCAGACAAGCAGCATATTTTAGATTCCATTGTCGCCGTTGCAAGGCGGCTTGGGCGGGCGCCATCGCGAGCCGAATTCACAGCGCGTTCAGGAATCTCCGCGTTTTTTGTATTGCAATGGTTCCGTAGTTGGAGTGACGCCATCCGGGCCGCGGGGCTCCGCCCGTATACGCGGAACGCGAAGGTAGAAGACCGCGCATTGCTGGAAGACTGGGGCAACGCGGTACGAAAAAACCGCGGCGTACTCCCGCGGCATATCTATCGACGAAAGGCGAAATATAATCCTTGCACGCTGGCAAACCGATTCGGCGGTTGGACGTCGGTGCCAGAAGCCTTTCGCAAATTCGCGAAAGGCAAACGGAAATGGGCGGACGTCGTAGCGCTGCTGCCTGCGCCGCAAGCGCGCGTTCCGGCAAAGGAGGAGGTTCGAGGACGGCCGAATGAGGAGGCAGTTCCTCGGACTCCGGCGAGCAAACGACGCCACGCGCCGTTAAAAGATCGACCACTGTATGGCAACCCGAGTCACTTCCGCGGGCTGGGTCATGAGCCGGTGAACGAGCAGGGCGTGGTGCTTCTCTTTGGGATGCTCGCCAGAGAACTCGGCTACGTGATCGAGGCGGTTCAAACGGGGTTTCCCGACTGCGAGGCCAAGCGGCGCATAAGTCCCGAACGATGGCAGCGCGTGCGCATCGAATTTGAATTTGAGAGCAGAAATTTCCGCGACCACGGGCATCCTGCAAGCGGTTGCGATGTAATTGTTTGTTGGCGGCACAATTGGGAGGAGTGCCCGGAAAACATGGAGGTGGTGGAGCTGTCCAGCATAATCAAATCCTTGGCGAATGCGGAGGGCTAACCGATTCTGTTCTCCGTGAACTCTGTGCTCTCTTCCCTCTGTGTCCTCTGTGTTAAATTCTTCTCTCGATGGACGACAATGACATAACGCATCAAATCATCGGGGCGGCGATTGAAGTTCATCGCCTGCTTGGACCTGGCTTGCTGGAATCCGCTTACGAAGAGTGTCTGTCGCGAGAACTGGAATTGCGGAACTTGAAGGTGGAGAGGCAGAAGCCTATACCGGTGGTTTACAAAGACGTGAAACTTGAGTGCGGATATCGAATCGATCTGCTGGTCGAGTCAAGGATCGTGGTCGAACTCAAGTCTATTGAAGCGTTTGCTCCCATCCACGAGGCCATCATCCTGACTTATATACGCCTCTCGGGATGTCGCCATAGGCTTCTCATCAATTTCAACGTGACGGTCCTGAAAGATGGGGTCAAACGATACATCATTTAGCGCAATGCAAACGAAATAAGGAATTTAACACAGAGAACGCAGAGCTAAGAGCACGGAGGACACTGAGAGGACTAATTCGCCCTTCCCTGCGCTCTCACCGTCAGGCTGTCCGCACTCCATTGTCCTTGTGTCCTCTTCTTCTCTGTGACCTCTTCCCTCTGTGGCCTCTGTGTTAAATCTTTGCCTTTAAGTCTTGATCAGGCCGGGGAATTTGCGCGGATTGTTGTCGAAGCCCGGGAAAACGGGCTTAAGGTCAGTTACGCCGATGTGCTTGGTGAGAATTTCTCCGACGACGGATCGGAAGTCCGTGGTGAGCGCGAGGTCGCGGCCTTCGTTGAGCTGGTGATCGTTCAGGCCGGGCCATTTGCCGTAGACTTGGCCGCCCTTCACATCGCCGCCCATGATGAACATGCAATTTGCGTGTCCGTGGTCGGTCCCGCGATTGCCGTTTTCCTTGGCGGTGCGCCCAAATTCGCTCATGGTGACAAAAACAATATTCTCCATGCGGTCGCCCATGTCTTGGTGAAACGCCCCAAGCCCCTGGCCGAGGTCTTTCAGCAAATTGGAAAGCTGACCCTGAACGCCGCCTTCGTTCACATGATTGTCCCAGCCGCCGCAATCGACAAACAGAACTTCCACGCCGATGTTCGCTTTGAGTAGTTGGCCGATCTGCTGCAAGCTCTGCCCCAGCCGGCTGGTGGGATATTGCGCGTCGTTCTCCGGCTGATATTTGCTCGGATCCGCTTTGCGCAGCAGATCGATAGCTTCAAACGTCTCCGTGCCCGTGCCGCGCAAAGCATGATCCACGGTCTGCGAGTACATAGCTTCAAAGCCGCCTTCGACCATCTGGCCCGTTCCGGGAGCCTGCGCCATTACTCTAAACTGTTTCAAATCCGGCAGAGCAATCGCTGGCGCGCCGCCATGCAGCATGCGCGGAAGATTCGGTCCCATCGCCACGGCGCGGAATGGAGAAGCATTCTCCTCTGGAACGGTCTCAAGCGCGCGGTTCAGCCAACCGTCTTCCGTGGATTTCAATCCCGGCGTGCCGGATTCCATGAAGTCCTGCGCATCAAAGTGCGAGCGCGTCGAATCGGGTGAGCCGGCGGCGTGCACGATGGCCAGCTGGTTTTTGTGAAAAAGCGGCTCGAGCGGCGCGAGGCTGGGATGCAATCCGAAAAATCCGTCCAGGTCGATCGCCGCATCACCATTCAACTCGGGGTTTGCAAGTACAAGCCCCCAACCCCGGCCGCCACGTTTTGGCTGAGGAATCGCAATCGTCGGCCGCAGGCGATAGTAATTTGATTCGCCAAACGGCACGACGATATTCAATCCGTCGGCCGCGCCGCGCTGAAACAAGACGACGAGTTGCTTTTTGTTCGGCATCGGAGTGGCGGCCACCGCGCGCTGCAAAAACGCCGGCATTGCGCTCAGGCCGACCATGGCCACGCCGCCTTGTTTCAAAAAATACCGCCGCGAAAATTTCAGACCGCGCACGCCTTCACAGCATTTGTAGCTCATCGCGACCTCACTTGCCCTATGGAGTGCGGGAGCCCAGCTCCCGCTTTTGCTTATGCTTCTAGCGATCTGGTGTAAAAGTGGGAGCCAGGCTCCCGCACTCCAAACTACCTTCGCTGAAATTCCGGAGCGCCGAGCACCAAACCGGCGACGACTCCCAGATCCACCTGCTTATGCGCATCATCGAGCTTCGCCTGCAAAACTTGCGGATTGTCGAGTTGCTTTTCGAGTGTCTCTACGGTCGTTGCACCCGCCTGGCCGCCGAGGAATACCTGTACGGCTCGGTCCAGCGCCGCCTTTGGATCAGCGGACGTTTCCACGCCGAGCAACGAAGCCACGTCCGTGCGTGCTCCGCGCATTTTATTTCCCGCGAGAGCCAGCGAATAGTTCAACCGGTTCAGCAACGCTCCCGTGTTCACCCACGCATCGGCTTTGTCCGAATAACCCGTCGGCGGCTGGCACTGGTACAAAGGTTCGCCGATTCGCCCGACCCACTGCACCAGTGGCATAGGCGTGTCTACGTCCGTACCGAGCGCACGCACGGCGGAAACGACCAACTCGAAAGGCGTCTTGATTTTCGCGCGGTACGATTCCCGCGACCAGAATTCCGGCGACCAGATCATGGTCTTCAGCACGGCCCGCATATCTCCGTCGCTGGATTGAAACGTTTCGGTCATCCGGCTGACCAGCGCCGGCGGCGGAGTGTCCGAAACAAACCGTCGCGCCAGTTTTGTGGAAATAAATCTTGCCGTACTCGGGTGATGTACAAGCAGGTCGATCACCTGCTCGCCATCCTTCATTCCGCCCGCGTGAATTTTCTTGCCCAGCACGATTTTCGGATCGGGATCGTGCAAGCGGTCATCAAACTTGAAATCCGCGTACTGCCGGGGCTTGTCAATCGTCCAGCCCGTAAAGCAGCGCGCCACTTCCGTGACGTCTTTCTGCGTATAGCCGCCATCCACACCCAGGGTGTGCAATTCCATCAATTCGCGGCCGTAATTCTCATTCAGCCCGCGCTCATTCTTCTTCGCTTGCTGAGGATTGGCCGGAGGCCGCGGCATTCCCAACCTTCCGCGGCGCCATTGTTGGCGTGCAGCTCGCTCCATGGCCTGCCGCTGCGCCGCACGCGGATCAGCGCTCAGAAAATTATCCAAATAAAAAAGCATCGCCGGACTTTTCGCCGTCGAGGTCACCAAATCCTTGAATTTTCCGAAGGCGTGCGGCTGAATCACGTCGCGTTCATACGCCGTGAGGTAATAGCGGTCCTCACCTTTTCCCGCGAAAACGTTGAAGTGGTTAAACCAGAAATCGTCCATCACCTGCTGAAGTTGCCGCTCACTGTAAATTGCACGCGTAACTTTGGCCATGCTCAGCTCAGCCACCACGCGCTGCGGCCTCTTGCTGTCGTCGGCAATCGCCCGCGGAACATTGTTGGGATCGCCGCCGCCCAAAACGTCGCGCTTGCCCGCGCCTTTCGTGGCAGGATTCCCTTCGGGTTGCTCCTGCTTCATGGGCGCGGGAGCGTCGCTCATGTCCGGCTTAGGGTTCGCAGTAGTTTGCTGTGCCGCCTCCGCGTCGCTTCCGCTCTTGGTTTGTCCCTGCGCTTCCTGCGTATCCCGTGCAACGGTTTCCGCGGCTGCATCACTTCGCCGTTGTTCCTGCCGCGTCTGTGCCTGAGCCCGTTTCTCGGCCTGCTTTTCTGCTTGCTTGGGTTGCGGATATTCGTCAATCAATTTCGCGGCGGACATGCGGAGCGTCGGATAATCCTGCAGGCGCGCTTCCATGGGCTTGTCATCCATGGAGTTGGGATTAAGTTGCTGCTCGATCCACTTCGCCAAGCCCATCTGGCGAACGCGCTCGACGTCGCCAGGACCAGGGCCGTAGGCAAGACGGTTCAAGGCATGCAGAATGGCCTCGTCAGAGCTGAGTTCCGTAATCGGCAAGCCCTTCAGTGCAGGATCGGCTTTAGGCTTTTTGTCCTTCGCTGCTGCGGGAATCGCAGCAGCAGCGGGCAACTCGAGGGTGAGCGAAAAAACGCAAGCGAAAGAAAGCACGGCCGCGAGAATGGACCTTGGCGTTGCCGAAATCGATGGCAACCAATGAACACATGATGAGGCTGCGCGCTCTTGAGGCCTCATAGCACTCTCCTACAGGGGCTGCATAGAGGACGGATTACGGGTCACCCGTAGAATAACCCTTGAGCGTCAAAGAAGTTGCGCTACTCCAGAAGCCGTGTCGAATCCCTACCAGGTCGGAAATTACAGTCAGCATAGGGCTTAGGGCGCTGGATGTGGAGTGCGGGAACTTGCTCCCGCTTTTCCGACTACCTGGGCATTGGAAGAAAGGCGGCGGCCCTTCGAGGCTCAGGGCAGGCAAGTCGCCGTATTCTCCAAAAGAACCATTATTCCGTTATGTCAAAGTTCACGGTCCGGTCTGGCGCGTGATTCTTGGCGTTGTCGACCGCTTGCATCACCAAGCGGTAGGAACCTGGCTTCAGGTCGTCCACTTTCACCTTCATCCCGATGGGTATCACTGAATTTCCCTTCTGGATGAAATCATCGGCGCGAATGATATTGGTGAAAAACACTTGTTTGTTGGTGGCTTGCTCGAAAATGCGGTACGCCGTGGCCACAACAGGCGGGTTCTCTGAAGTCAGCAGAGGCTCGTAAATTTCCGCGTACAGAACTACGGTATCGGTGTGCTTGAAGTGATTGCTGCCGGAAGGAACGATCTGCATGCCTTTGACCACCAGCGGCGTCCGGTCTTCGAGCAAAACGGAATCCAGCCCGGTAGGAATATCATTCAGCCGCTGCGCCGAATTCGTCAGCGCCACTCCGCTGAGGCTGAAGTGTTTTCCATCATAAGGGTCGATGGCCAGCGGTGATTCAAATTTTCCAAACGCGTCGCCACCGGCGCTAAGGACAACCGTCAGCTTGTAATTACCCGTGGTGGCGTCGAATTGGTTTTCATAGTGATACGGCAACTTGGTGAACTCTTTCCACTCGTCCTTTTCCAAGTCCATGTTGACGGTGTCACTGAAGCGCGCTCCAATCGTCCCGTCCGGCCGATACGCGATGCCCAAAACATTCAAATTTGCGTGATACTTTCCCTTTTCTTTATTGAATTGAAATGTGTCCGCCGGGATTTCCATGGCCAAGTTGACGCGGGCCGTCTCCGGGGCCGTGTAGAAATACGGCGCTTGCAGGACGCCATGAATCGAACCAGGCTGGGAGCCCATGGCGTGCGATTCGAGTTGCTTTTCCAGAGGCTTGCCTTCAAGTACGTTGGCGGTCCGCGTGTTGCAATATCCGCTGCGCGAACGAACGTTTAGTCCGCCACGGTTCAGCTTCACCTTCAGAGTGTGGCAGCTCCCTTCCGGGGTGTCAGTGGGCACGTACCCGAGAATGTAGAACTCGTTTTGCTCCCGTCCGATGCGATCGAGTCCCCCAAGCAAATCGTTGGTGTTGAAAATCGTAAAGCCGCCGGTTCCTTCCGCCAGCGCTGCCAGTATTTGCTGGTTGGTCGAAGCCGATGGTGGAAATGTCGGCACGATTGTCCGCGGCTGGTTGTAAGGCGAATTGTTGTAATTGGACGTAGGACCACGGGAACCACCGCCGGTGCTTCCACCAGTCCCACCTCTTCCTCCACCCCCCGTGCCTCCTCCCGTGCCTCCTTTTCCGCCGCCGCCCGTACCTCCACCGGTGCCCCCGGTACCGCCTCTACCGCCACCACCCGTTCCACCGCCTCCCGTGCCGCCTCCGCCGGTACCGCCTCGGCCACCACCTCCCGTGCCGCCTCCGCCGGTACCGCCTCGGCCACCACCTCCTCCACCTGTTCCACCGCCGCTTCCGCCTCCCGGTCGTTGCGGATCAGGCATGGCCATCGCCGGAAACGCCGCGAGGAGAAGGTGTGGACGCGTTGAAGTTTTCCTGGCGGGAATATGATTCGAAACGGCCTGAGTCCTCCCGGGCGCCGATCTCCTGCTGGCGCTCCCGCCCGGCGCCGTGGCGACCAGGCCGCGGGCATCGAGTGCGTAGACCGCCACGTTCGACTTATTGCAGGCATCGATGGTCGCGGTGAGTTCCGATTGGTTTTCCTGCGTCAGCGGGAACCCACCTGAAAACAGCACGACCATCTTTCGGCCCGGGATGGAACGGAGATTTTTCGCAAGGCTGCGCACCGCCAGCAGCATGCTGCGCGCTCCAAAATCCGCCGCTGCGTTACCCAGTGACGAGCCCAAAAAAGGGAGACCTGTCGACGCTACGGAGACCGGCGCATCCGGCGGCGCATTTGGATCGACGGCGGAACCTTTAACTCCGGATACGGCCGCGCGGAGTATGTCCGCGTTGGCCGTGAAATTCTGGACGATGCGGAGCGAGCCTCCGAAATCCACAACAGCCATCAAGCGATCGGGGCCCGCGTTTGCCGCGATGAATTTTGTGGCCGCGCTGCGCGCCTGGATCTGGTCCGGCGCAGCCATCGTCGAGTTATCGAAAAACAAAATCAGATAACGCCGTTGCCCGTTCGCCTGGGTAGCCGCATCGGCGCCGGTAGAAAAAGTGGAAACCGCCTGCTCCTTGTTATCCTCGAAGACTTTGAAATCATTCTGGGTCAGATCCCGGATGTAGTTGCCCTTCTTGTCCGTCACCACGGAGTCGACGAGCACCAGCTTTGATTCCTTTTTGATCACGACGACTGGCTGCTGCTCCGCGGTTGCGGCCGTCGGAGGCGGTGGCGGAGGGGGTTGTTCTTGTCCCCGCGAACGCGCGGGAACGGGAACCAAGAACATTAGCGCCCCGACCAACCAGGCCGCGAATTGGAATTTTCGCTGAGAGTTTGTCAAGGTATTCATATTTCCCCCACCACAACTTCATTCTTTACTTCAATTAGGAATTACAACCGCCCCGTTGCGTGCCGCCATTTGCGCTCCAACGGCGTCGCGCACCACCATGCGCACCAAATAGGTGCCCGGCTTCACATCAAAACTGGTTTTCACCGTAAACCCTGAGTGGCTCAACCGGGTATATGTGGTGTCGAGCAACTTCATCTCCACGATTTTGGAAAGGCCGGTGACAAAATTCCCGTTCTCGTCGAAGATCCCCATGAGAATCGTCAACTGATCGTTATTGCGCCCCAGCAGTTTCTGGAAGCGGATGGTCTTCACGTCAAAGCGAGTCAGGACCGCGAGCCGAGCCTGAGTGTCATCCTTCTTGAAAAATTGTGTTTGCAATTCCACCGGCAGGTCACGGATCTCTTCCTGCGAAAACAAGGCTTCCTGCATCTCCTGTTTTGTGGCTTCGGCGGCGTCGGTAAGTGTCTTCGGCGCGAAGTAACCGTGCCTCGCCCGGATATCAAATTTTTCCTTGTTGGTAAGCGCGACCTTTAATGTGTGAAATCGTCCGTCGATTTTCAGGTTCTGCGGCGAGAATCCGAGCAGATAGGAATACGCCGGAGCCGCTCCGGCTTCGCGCATGGCTTCATCAACGTCATTGCGGTTGTGGAAGAATTTGCCGCCCGTTCCATCGGCCAACTGCGCCAAAACGTCCTCTTGCGCGAACTGCGCGGCCACGCGATAAGAAAGTTTGAAACCGGCAGTACGGAAACTGTCGTGGGGCGGATCGGCGATGTCCCCGCCCACATCCGGAGCGTAGAGGCCACGCGCGTCGATGGTATTAATCACAATATTGGAGCGAGTGGCGCGATCAACAGTTTCAGAAGCCTCGAACTGCAGAGTCGAGGTGATGAAGCCGGGAGAGACCAGAACGAGCACACGCTGGCCGGGCATGTTTGCCAGACGCCGCACAACTTCATCCAAGTGTCTGTAGGCGTACTGCGTTTCGCTGTCGCCCTGCGCTACCGTGCGATTCGCCGCGGACTGTGCAAGGCCCTGCGCCGCAGCTCTCATTGTAGCGTCGCCGTTGAAAGCGCACTGGATCGCTTCTTCAGTAGCGACGCCGAGCGCCTGCTGGTCCGACCTGTTCACAATCAGGTCAGCCTGGTAATAACTCACGTCAGGACAATCATGAAAACCTGCGCCCGTAAGGGGACGCGGCGTGATTCCCAGCAGCGCTTTCGTGAGTTTGTCATGATCGTCCGTAAACTCCTGAGTCAGCTGACCGGAGGTGGTATTGAGCGAAACACGATCGCTGGCTGCAAGTCCTTCAAAGAATCGGGTCGCCGAATCGCGGACGAACACGGCATCCTCCATGGAGAGGTGCACGTCGTCGAAGACCATGGAGACAAATCGCTGCGGTAGAACAACGGCTTTGCCGCCGGCGACATCCGCGCTGGATGACTCTGTAGCAGTGGATGCCACTGCTGAAGCCGTGCGGGTCTCGGGCGTCTCCACGCTAAAGGAAGAGATTGTTTGCACCTTGCGGTTATCGTATAGCTGAAAGTCTTCCTTTTTGAGATTCGGAACGATTTTGCCGTGCGCGTCGCGCACCACTACGCGAACCAGCACCAGGTTTACGCGTACTTTGAAAGTAGTGGGCGTTTCGTGACTGGAAACTTCTTCACCCTGAGTGGGTGCAGGCGCCGCGGGGGATTTCGCGGTCGAATCTGTCTTCGCAGGAGCATCCTGTGGCGGCGTAGGAGAGGGGGGCGACTGCGCTGAGAGCCGGATACCGGAAAGCAATAGGCAGCACACGAAAACTAGGAAAACGACGCGGCGGAACCCGGGGAGTAGCAGTGAATGATACATCCCTGCCCTTCAGAAGCCCGCATCCTAAGGTGTCCGAAGGCAGGAAACAAGGACGATTCCCAGGGATGCTCTTCTCCAAACTGGTGACTTGACTATACGCTGGAGACAATTTTAGTGTCAATCACCTAGCGATCCGGGTAGCGATTTCGGAAGTATTAAGGACGCCAGGGAAAGGAGCCTGGATTGACGGCGGGTTTTTACTCGAGCGCTGAGTGCAGCGAGCGGGCCCGTTTTCTGACAGATCTCTTCCTTCGGTGTTGCAGCCCCGGTCACGGTTGGTGTTGCAGCGCGGTCTGATTTGCAAAATGGGAACACGCGGTTTTTCTGCCGTGCTTCAACTGCTATCGGAGGCCCGCGGGCGGGAAAGACTGAGCCACAGGTGGAGCAGCAGCTGGGCACTGCTGTGCACGCGATGTTTGCCACGGTGGAGGTAACGGAGTCGGTAGAGTCGTTCGATGGTCAAGGCCAGCATGGTGAGGAGCCAGCCGATCAGCAGACTGTTGGCATGATGATGACAGATATGCTCGAGGCCATGGCGGCTCTTGGCTTCATTGAAGCCCTGGTTCTCAATCTCCCAGCGGCTCTTGGCCATGCCGAATAGAGCCTGAGGGCCCACCGTGGAGCAGGGAAAATTCGTCAGCCAGTAGGCTTGCACCACCGTGCGGTCCGGTTTGTGTTGGCGATAGAAGAACACGCGCACGGTTTCCCAGTCGAGCGTTTCCCAGGGATCGAAGTCCTCCGCGTCCCACAACTCCACGCGATCCGGTCCGTGCTGAAAAACCGTGGTAGGAGGCCCACAAGGAAAACGTTGCTGGGCGGCAGCGAATAATTCCGGCAAATTGTCTTTCAGCCGTGCCACCACCCGGAGACCGAGCTCCCCCGCCGTATGCAGGAACGGTGCGGTGGCAAATTTTCCATCGACGACCACATACTGCGCAAAGCGTTTCCCTACGCCCCCGAGCGCTCGCCGTAGCAAGCGCTGCCCGGCGGCGTACTCGCTGTCGCCAGGTCCGTAGGGTTCCCCATCGCAGGGCAGAGACAGGCCCGTTCCTACCACGCTAATCATCACCAAAGAATGTTGATAGCCCTGAATCTGTTGCGCAGCGTTCTGCTTGGGCCGACAGAGCTGGCAGCCCAGGTGAGTCCGCCAACCCGCGCCGGTGCCGTCGAGGGCCAGACCGATCCAGCGGCAATCGTCGAAAGCCTTGTTGCGCTTGGCGCCGCGGAGGAGGGAGAGCAGGGCTTGCCGCGTTGGGCCGGGATCGAGCCGCTCGGTGAAATAGCCCAAGGTATCGTCACAGAACGGAGTTGCGATTCTGAGAGTGCGTCGTGCGCAAGATCGTACCAGTGCCTCGACGGCATGAAAACTCGATTGCCGGAGGATTTGGCCGATCAGCAGGGCCCAGAGCAGAGCCTGCGCCGGAATCTGGGGTTGTTGCCGACCGTCTCCAGGATCTTGGAGATACCGTCGGAGGCGAAGACGCCGTGTCACATAGTGGAGCAGATGACCTGGCGTCGAACGGTTCATTTTTTCTTTTTCTTAGGTTTCTTGCGCTCCAGCACGAGCAGCTGGGCGTTGGCCGCCAACACTTCGCGGACGGCGTCTTGAAACTCCCGTCCCGCTTTGACCCGACGCCGCACCTCCTCGACCCAATCCTTGGGGATGTGCTGCACCTGCTTTTTCCCCTGAACCATAAAGGTCAGCGACCAGACCGCATGGCCCCGGTCATCGGCACAATGACAGGTGGGCTTACCGCAGTGGAGATGCGAAAGGGAGAGCGAGCCCGGGAGGGCATCGGCGGGGATAGAGAAACGCCGCAGCAGCTGGAACTTGCGCTGACGCAGTCGAGAAGCGAGCGGTCCATTGCCCCTATGGATCATCTTAATGTATACATACAATAAGACGAAGTAAAAATCAAGTCGTGTTAGCGAATGCGAAAATAGGAGTCTACTGCGGAAGGGTCGCCAAGAGGGATAAAAGAACGATCTAACACAGCTAGACTGGGCTAGCCCCTGTTAATCTTCCGAAACGGCTGCGATCCGGGTAGTGTGTCAGGCCCCGATTACGGTTGAATAGGCATCCGGGTTAGTTCCGGTTAGCCCGTTCACTCGGGAATAATCCCGAGAAGTCCTCCTGTCGGTCGCGAGGGAGGTCACTTCAACGTTGTAGCCCGAAGAGGGCGGCATTGGGCGGTGCATCAGCCATTGGCGCGTTCGCAACACGGAAACGCGCGGACCCCGCTCAAGGCCTCAATTTAGCGTGTTTCTCAAGGAAGGTTTTGGCAAAGTGCAACTCGGGTCTCTGCGATTCTGCGTTCTTGCACAGAGCCAGAAGCTGACTGTAATAGGTCTCGGCCTTCGAACGGGCACCCGCTAGTTCTGCGGCTCGTCCGCCACCGAGGAGACTGTTGAACCGATTAGGGGCAAGTTGCAGGGAGGCTTCATAGGCTGCCAGGGCCTGCTCGGGTTGGTTCTGCTCCAATAGCAGGTCGCCGAGTTGTTCATTCCCGGCAAGCAAAGGCGCTGGGAACAAACTTGCTGGCGTGGTTTCTTCCAGG